>Ga0315287_10000293_pt1 | contig 43827 bp, 21 predicted proteins | sample YL17G11_0_MG_FD_205037 | JGI IMG/M metagenome (GOLD analysis project Ga0315287, IMG submission 205037) | Sediment microbial communities from Yellowstone Lake, YNP, Wyoming, USA - YL17G11_0 | ecosystem: Environmental > Aquatic > Freshwater > Lake > Sediment | place: USA: Wyoming | collected...
TAAGAGAGAGAGAGGAGGCGTGTGTGTGAGGGCGGGGGGGCGGAGAAGGAGAGAGCGCGGGCGTTGCCGCGAGGTTCGGGAGGGGGGGGAACCGATCTCCGTGCGTCGGATTTTGTCGTCCTCTCTCATCACCTCGCACCTTGAACGCCACCTTCCCGCCCGTCGGGTTGTGCAGGGTCATGGTGCACGGCACATTCTTGCGCAGCTCGAACCGGAAGCGCAGCTCGGTCGGGGTGAGGGTGAGGAGGTCCGCAGACGACGCCATTGCTGTGCAGTTTTTTTTTGCTTTTGCGGGCAAAGAAAAAAAATAGGGGAGAGGGGGAACGGTCACGAGTGTGTTCGGCCTCCTTTTCTGTGACTGAAGGGGCGGCCTCTCTCTGTCTCAGATGCGGCGGGTGGAAGGGGGTAAATCTGGGGATACGGCGGTGTGGGGATGAAAGAGGGCGTGAGAGAGAACGGGAGGGAAGCGCGGGCGTGTTTCGTTTCTTCCAATTCATAGGACCGCGGGGTCAGGGAGACGTGGCCGGCTGCCACCGCTCGGCACGCGGCACGATGGAATGCCGCGCGGGTGTGCCTCTGGCGGGCCCGAGGCGGGTGTGCGCCAGCAGGAGCGCGCGGGTGGAGTGGGCTCCCCCCTCCGGACCCCGCGCGCGCCGCGGGCGACGCCGGCGCTGCGAGAGGTTGAGAGCGCGCGCGCTCTCACGCCCCTTCCAGCGCTTGGCCGCCACGTCCCGGCGGGTGTGTGAGCTGGGCTGGGCTGCGGACCAGGCGCCCCGGCTGGCGGATGTTCGAGGCAGGCGAGGGCGGGCGGACACAACTTCTCCCTCCCTTCTCACCGTTAGTTGTCTTCACTCTGGCCCCTACTCGGTTTTCATTCTTTTTATGCTTAAGGCGCGCGCCGCGACGCCTGCCGTCCACACGCGCACACGCATCGCCTAGCTCCACACACACCCGCGCTCATATTCCCCTCCCTTCCGGGCATCCCGGCGCGCGCGCGCCGGGAAAGCAGAGAGAAATAGAAGGGGCTTCAATGCCAGACACTGCCCTCGTGGCCCTCCCCGGTGCGGACGACGGCCTGGGCGGGCCCGCGGGCCCGGGCGCCCTGTCGGAGGAAACGGCATCCATCAGCGCGGCCGACATTCAGGTGGGTTGTGAGAGAGTGGGGTGGGTGGGTGGGTCAGCGCGGATGAAACGAAGGGAACCTGCGTGGCCCCGTCGAAAAGCGTGTGCGGCTTTTTGGCGCCGGATTGGTCGACGCCTGGCCAGCGTGCACCGTCTCGGCCGTGCCGGAAACTGAGACCATTGCCTGCTCCGCCGGTCAGCAATTCAAATGGTGTGAGTCGCAGCACGGGCCCTGGACTCGAGCGGCCGGTGAAATCGGCGCGCTCCCACTACAGGAACAAGCCGAGCGCTTCTCGCGCCCCCGACCTGCTCGACCCTCATCCCATCAAAATAACCTCATCCACTTTTTTCCTTCATGAACCTCACCCTCCTTCGCTCGCTCCCTCTCTCCCTCTCTCTCCTCACCGTCTCTACCCTCCCCCCCCCCCCCGCACGCAGACCGTCCAAAACCTGATCGAACAGTGCCTCCAGCTCTACATGTCCCAGCGGGAGGCCATGTTCACGCTCCAGGCGCACGCGGCCGTCGCCCCCGGCTTCACCGCGCTCGTGTGGGGCCAGCTGGAGGCCCAGAACGCCGACTTCTTCCGGGCGTACTACCTGCGCCTGAAGCTGAAGGACCAGGTCGTCCTGTTCAACCACCTGCTGGAGCAGCAGGTGGGGATGCTGGCGAGGGTGGCGGGGGCTGGCGGCGGCGGGGGCGGCGGGCCGGGCGCGCCACTGTTTGGGGGCGGGGGCGGGGCCGCGGCCCCGGCGGTCCCCGCCGCCGCGGGTGGCGGGGTCTTGCCCTCCGCCCCAGGCTTGTACGGAGGCGGTGGTGGCCTGGGCGGGGTGGCAGCGGTGGCGGGTGCGGGCGCGGCGAGGGCCATGCCCCGCAACTTTTCGCTTTCAGATCTCCACTTCGAGGGCGGGGGGTGAGAGGGGGGTGAGGGGGGAGAGAATGGCAGTTGAATGCATATGGAATGATGAGGGTGGGGTTGGGGTTGGGGGTGGGTGAAGAGGCGCGCGCGCGCCCGCCGCCCGCCGTCCCTTTCCTTCATCTGAGGCGTTTGTACAACCTCTGGGGGCGCGGTGGAAGAAGTCTGTTTTTGTGTGTGTGAGTCAGATCGTTTGTTGTTGTGCTGTTTTTTTACAAAGGAGGGGCGCCCTCGCGACAAGCGACAAGGGGTAGGGCAGAGGGAGGGGGGAGGGTGCATTTTGCAGGCTGACGGGCGGGCTGGGGCCGCGCATGGGGGGGATAGAACGGCACAAGGGCGGCGCACGGGGTGGACACAAAGCCCAGGGGGGGTCGTGCATTTTCGCGTTAGGGGGGCGGGGGGCGCCTACGCTCCTTTTTTCCCTCACCTCCGCCCATACCCGGGCGGCGGCTTGGACAGCCCCGGCCCGCCCGGCACGGGCCCGGACGCCGGGTAGGCGAGCGCCGCGGACGGCGGGGGGCCGCCCCACACGTCCCGCCGCTCCAGCAGGGCCTCGCCCGCCGCTCGCCCCACCCGCAACTCCTCCCACGTCCCCTCCAGGAAGGCGGCCGCCTCCGCCGCCTCCGCCGCCGCATCGGCGGCCGAGGACGCCGGCGCCGGCGCGGGGCTCCCCGGGCGGGTGCCGGGCAGGAGGGGCCCCTCCGCGCCGCCGTCGGCGCGGCGCCCAAAGGAGGAGGAGGAGGAGGAGGGCGGGCTGGCCGAGGGGCTGCCCCCCACCACCGCCCCCCCCCCGCTGCTGCTCCCCACGCTCCCGCCCACGCCCGAGCTCGCCGACGGCCGCGCCGGCTCCCGCCGCACCGCCCCCCCCCGCGGGACGGCGCCCACCTCCCCGCCCGACGGCACGCGGACGACCTTGTTGGGCCCGGGCGCCCAGGCCACGATGGCCATCCGCCGCTGGATCGCGTCCGGGTCGAGCGACGACGCCGGGCGGGCGCGGTCGGTGTCGCCCTGGCCGCCGTCCCCGCCGCCGCCGCCGCCACCGCCGCCGCCACCGCCGCCGCCGGCATCGCCCCGGTAGGTGAAGGAGGCGACGCCCTCCGCGTCCTCGCTCACCTGGCGCGTCCAGTCCTGCTCCTCCAGGATGACGTACTTATATTCGACCGCGCTCCCCGCGGGCAGGTCGACCTCCGCCGTCCACACGTCGCCCGGCGTCCAGGCCATGGGGACCTTGGAGATGGAGACGAAGGACCAGCCAAAGGGGATGGTGGAGCCGCCGATGCACAGGATTTGGCGGCTGGCGAGGGGGTGGGGGGTGGTGGGGGGGGGGGGAGGGGGGCGGAGAGAGGGCGAGGGAGGGAACAGGTGAGAGGTTAGGAGCGGTCGGTGGGACGAGAGGCAGCGCCTCTTCGCTCGCTTTGCAGGCGCTCTTTTTTTTTTCTTCCTCTCTCTCCTCCAGCGTCCTTGCGATCACTCTCCGCCCCTCATCCATTCTCCGTACCTGTGCACTCGGTAATGGACGGACAGACGCACCCGCACTATGGGGGGCGGGCTGGGCGGCGAAGCCGGGGGCACCCCCCGCCCGCCAGCCGGCCCACCGGCTGATGCGGCAGCAGCGGCGGCAGCGGCGGCAGTGGCCGCAGCAGCGGCTGAAGAAGCGGCGGCGGGCGAGGACGATGACGGCCCGTCATCACCCGGGCCGCCAGGCATAGCTGGCCGGGCAAGCCTGGGCCGGGCGGGCGGGACGGTGGGCGGGCGGCGGGACGGGAGGGCGGGCGCTGACGGCGGGGCTCGGCTGAACCGGGCTCTCATCATGTTATTTTTTAGGGTTAATGGACTTTGGCGAGGGCTGGCCCCGGCTTTTGTGTCTCGCTGGCTCCGATTGAAACAGGGACAGTGAGCAGGTGGTGATGCCGCACAGGAGGGGGTAGTTCCTTGGAGCAGCAGTGGGCGCGCTCTGGAAAGAAGCAGCGCGCAAGAAAAGGAGGAGTGGGGCGCAGCGGCGCTCTCTTCTCTCTACGTCTCTCTACACGTCTCCAGTTCACAACGCCACCCGGCCCCGCCCACGCCCACGCCCACGGCCACCCCCGCCAAGTGGCAGGGCCGCCAGGCTAGCAGCCAGATCATCCACGCCCTCCATCGGGCGGTCGCCGCCACCCCTGCTGCTGCTGCCACGCCCACGCCCACGACCACCTCCTCTCCCACGCGCGCTCTGCCCGCTGCGGCCACCACCACCGCGCCCGCTCCCCACCATCCCCGTCAGGGCGGGCGGCCACCCGTGGCCGGCCACCAGGTGAGTCGCCCGGGCCACATCCGGCTCTGCAAAGCGGCGGCCACACCCCTCCACCAGGCAGGGGAAGGGAGGAGGGGGTGGGGCAGGGGCGGGGGCGGCGGTGCCCCCTGCTCCGCCGGCGCCGCCTGCCGCCGCTGCCCCTGCCGCCCGGGCGGCCCGGGCCGCGAAGAAAGTGCCATGAACCTCTTCGACGTGCAGGGCCAGCAGGTGCGACGACGGCAGCCGGGCCCGGCAGGTGTCGCACACGTGCCGCGGTGGGGAGGGGGGCGGGGACGAGGGCAGGTTGTCGCCGCCGCAACCAGCTGCCTCCGCCGCCCGGGCCGCGTCGCCCGCTGCAAACAAGGGGTCATCCGGCGGCAGGGCGTGGCGGTCCTCAGCTGCGGCGGCCGGGCGGGCGGGCGGAGGGGTCGACACCTCCATCCTCTCTCTTTATTTCTTTCCCCTTTTTTTTTTTTTTTTTTCTCACCGCCCGCCCGCTGGCCGGCGTCTATCCTTCAGCAGCTCTCCCACCACGCTCCTAGCCTGCTCCAACGTCACGACCGCGTCGCCCGGCGTGCCGGTCGTCCCCCTCACCGCCCGCACGCCCGCCCGCCCCGCCGCCGCGGCCAGTTGGGCGTCGGCAGCCTCGCACGCCGCGCGCAGGGCCTGTAGCGCGGCGGCTTGGGCGGTGGCGGCAGCCTTCTGGTCGCCTGGGGTCGCGCCTGGGCGGGAGGCGGCGGTGATGGAGGACGCCGCGGCGGCGAGGAAGGACTGGAGAGGGAGAGAGGGAGAGAGGGAGAGAGGGAGGGGAGAGGGGATGATGAGGTTTGGAGAGGGGGAGAGAACACGCTGCGCCCAAGCGGGGCTTCTCATCCTGCCTACCCTCTCCCCCTTACGCACGTCAAACTCGCGTTCCAGAGTCTCTAGCATACGTAGGGTATGCGTGTGCGTGTGTGTGTGCGTGTGCGTGTGCGCGCGTGGACGGGCGAGAGGCGAGCGAGGGTTGGGCGTCGCACCGGCGCAGAAGAGGACGAGTGAGACAAGAGTCTTTCGCTGGCCCTCCTCACTGGCCCTCTTGCAGTCACTCCTCTTTTCTCTCTCCACGGAACACCATGCCCCCCCTCGGCACCGACGCGGACACCACCTTGCGGTCTCTTCTGGATGTGACGCTGATCCAGGAGGCCGCGACGCCGGGCGGGCCCCTGTTCTTGGGCGACCTGGCCAAGGTAAAGGGGAATGGGAGCCAAGGGAGAGGGAAAACGAGCGCGCGGCTCGTGTTTTCTTCGTCGATCGAGGGAGGAGCATTGGACGTCGCCTGGACCGCGGGTGCGCCTCGACTGCGAGTCCCACCCCCGCATAAGCCGAGGGTAGCTACGTCCCGAGGCACCGGGGTGGGTGAATGGTGCTCTGTGGTGCCAGATAAGTCGCGACACACGCCCTCTCGCCCCGCTGTCTGCAACAAACTCTCGCCTCTCCTCTCAACCCTCTCTCCCTTTCCCCCTTTCCCTCCTCCGTGTCCATCAAAAAAGGAACTCGCCGCCGAGGCTGCCTCGCCCACCGCCGCCACCACACCCACGACCACCCCCGCTATCACCCGGGATATGCTGGAACGGGCGCTCGTGTCCCGCATCAGCCTCGACCCCCCACCCGGGCCGCCCCTACATTACTTGATGGGCGTGTACGGGCGGGCGGGCGCCGAGCTCCGCCGCCTGCCGCCCGCCAAGCCGGGGGCGGTCCTGCCGCCGTCCACGGCCGCCCACCGGGATCTACTGCTGGCCGCCAGGGACCTGGCCGTCTCGTACTCCGGCCTGGCCCTAGGCGCCTGCTTCCCCTCGCCACAGGGCGCGGCCGCCCGCGGCCACCTCCAGCTGCTGGACGCCCTGGTCGCCGCCGACGACGCCCGGTCCTCCAACGCCCTGCTGGCGGGGGGGCTGACCGTGCCGCCCTCCGAGCTGGGGCCGGGTGGGGCCGGGGACGGCCCCCACGGCTGCCCGCCCGCGCCGCCCGGCTTCTTCGAAGCGTACTGCGCGCGCTGGGAGGGAGAGGGCCTGGGCGACGCCGTCGACGCCCTCGCCCGCGACTTGGGGCGCCGCTTGAAGGGCGCCTCCCCACTGGGGACGGCGTGGTCCCAGCCCCTGCGCCTGCTGGTGGGCGTCGCCTCCATCCCGGCCGCCGCCCGGGCGCTCGTGGCCTCCCCGGCCTGGCTACCGCCCCGCCTGCCCAACGGGCGGTCCGCCCAGACGTCCACCCTGCTCGGGCCCGCCTTCTCCATTTCGTACGTGCCCGACGTGACGGGGGGCCTGCCCCGGGACGTGGCCGCGGCCGCGGGCGCCCTGCTCGGCCTGTCCGGCGGGGGCGCGGCGGCGGCGGCCTCAGCGGCCGACACCCTGGAGGCCGCCCAGGAGGCCGTCCAGGCGGGCCTGCACGCCCTGACCATGGCCTTTCTGCGCAATGCGGGCACCAGGGAGCCCATGCTGGCCTGGCTGGGGGCGGCCCTGGCCCTCAATGAGGAGCGCGCCAAAATGCAGCCCGACCTGGCGGCGGCGGCCGGGCATGGCTGGGTCCTCAACCTCGCGTCCGTCCTGGCGCGCGCGTGCGAGCCCTTCCTGGACCCAGGCTCCGGGCGGGCGTGGGGCAAGGTGGAGGCGGCATACGTGGCGGACGGGCGGGTGGACTACGCCGGGGCGACCCGCCTGGCGGCGGACGAGGCGGAAGCCGCGGACTGGGCGGCAGCCGTGCACGGGCGCCGGGTGGCAGTGGGGGCGGGGGCGGCCGCGGCCGACGCAGCCCCCGCCAAGCCCCCGCCCCCGCCCGCCCCGCCCGCCCCTCCTTACTCCTTCACATGTGAATGCTTCTGGATGGCGGCCAAAGCCGCCCAGCTGGGCCCCGCCCGCCTGGCGGAGGAGGCGCGGTCGCTGGCCACCCGCCTGCACTACTGGGCCGCCGACGCGGCCGCGGCCGACGCAGCGGCCGAGGCGGCCGGGCCCGGGCCCGCGGGCGCGGCCGCCCGGGCCCAAGCCGCCGACCTGCGGCGGGCGGCGGAGAGCACAAAGGCGTACCTCGCCCTCGCCATGGTGGCGGTGCGCGGGCGGGAGGGGGCTGCCCGGAGCGTCGCTTTTTGGCGCCTCGCCGCGGCCTGGCTGCTGCGGGAGGCGTCGCCCGCGGTGGCGGCGGGCGGGGCGCCGGAGGTGCCGCTGCCCCCTCCCTCTCCGGCCTGGCGGTGCCTGCCCGAAACCCTGCTGACCGACATGGTCGACATCCTGCGCTCCATCCCGGGCGAGGCCCTGGACGCGGCGGCGAGCGGCGGCGGCGGGCGGGGCGCGCCCGCCGAGGTCGTCACCCTGATCGTGGCCCTCGTCGCCTCGCCCGGCCACGTCCGCAACCCGTTCGCCCGCGCCCAGCTGGCCCAACTGCTGCATGATTGGCTGTTGCCGGGGGAGGCGGAGGGGCGTGGCGGGCGCGCCGGCGCCCGGGAGGGCGCGTCCGGCGCGGTCGCCGGCCTCATCGCGTCCGACCCGCTCGCGCGCGCGCGCTTGGTGCCCGCCCTCATGACCCTGTACGCGGACATCGAGCACACAGCCCGCAACGCGGCCTTTGTGGAGAAGTTTGGGGTGCGCCTGGCGGTGTCCCGCGTGCTGGCACACCTGTGGGAGGTGCCGGCCCACCGCCCGGCCTGGCGGGCGGTCGCGGCGGCCGGTGGGGGTGGGGGCGGGGGCGGGGGGGGGGGGGGGGGGGGGGGCACGAGCGCTCCCCCTCCCCCCGCCCGGCGCCCCCTACGCCGCCACGTCCACCTACGGCCGGTTCATGCACCATCTGGTCACGGATGCGACCTACCTGCTAGACGACGCCATGCTGCGCCTGGCGCGGCTGGCCGACCACGACCGCGCTGTGGCGGACAGCGCGGCGTGGGGCGCGCTGCCCGCCGCCGCGCGCGAGGAAAGGGAAGCCGCCGCCCGGGCGGACGCCCAGGCCGTCCCCGGCTACCTCGACCTGGCCTCCTCCTGTATCGCCACCATCGGCTTCACGACGGCCGACCCCGCGACCGCGGCGCCCTGGCTGTCGCGGGCGATGCTGGGTCGGACGGCGGAAGCGGTCGACTACTTTCTGAAGCACCTCGCCGGCCCCGGGCGGCGCGGGCTGAAGGTCGCCGACCCGGAGGCCCTCCACTGGCGGCCCAAGGCCATGCTGGCCTCCCTGGCGGCGGTGTACGTCAACCTGGCCCGGGCGGCGGCCGCGAGCGGCGGGGCGGCCGGGACGCGATGCCTGGCGGGCGCGCTGGCCGCGGACGCCCGCTCCTTCTCGCCCGACCTCCTGCCGGCGGCGGCGGAGGTGCTGGCCGCCTTCAACCTGCTGCCGGAAGCGGACCTGGACGCGCTGGCGGGGCTGGCGGACGCGGCGGCGGCGGCGCGGGCCGGGGGCGGCGGCGGCGGCGGCGGCGGCGGCCCCGGCGGCGCGCCTGGCGGGGCTGGCGGGGAGGAGGGGCCCAAGGCGCCCGACGAGTTTTGCGACCCCGTCACCCTGGACCTGATGGACGACCCGGTCATGCTGCCCGCCTCCCGCCAGGTCCTGGACCGGTCGTGCGTGGAGCGCCTGCTGCTGAGCGACGCGTGCGACCCCTTCAACAAGGCGCCCCTGGCGATGGAGGACGTGGTGGAGCAGCCCGAGCTGAGGGCGCGCATTGACGCGTGGAAAAAGGAGCATGGGGTTGTGTAAAAGGGGAGTGCGCGGGCGTGTGTGAGAGGAGGAAGGGGTGGGGTGGGGAGGGGGGGCGCGGGCGCGGGCGCGGGCGCGGGCGCGGGCGCGGGCGCGGGCGCGGGCGCGGGCGCGGGCGCGGGCGCGGGCGCGCCCGGCTGGGGTAAAGGAGCTGGGGAGAGAGGTGGTGGTCGAAGATTGCCCTGCCCCATTATCCCCTTATCATAGCGGCGCGCCCCCTGCGCCAGAGGAGGCAGCACCAGGCACCTCCACGCACACGCTCTCTTCTCCGCCCATGCCTGTCGCTGTCGGGCCGGCACTGCGCCTTGTCAGCGCACGCCCGCCGGCGGCCAGCGCTCGCGGGCGGGCAGCGCGCCCGCCGCCCCCAGCGTGCCGAGCGACAACACAGGGGGGGGCGCCAGCCGACCCTGCTTCCGCCTCGACCTCCGCCCCGCGCCCGGCCTCGCCCGCCCCGCCCCGCCCCCGAGGCGTGGTGACGGCGGCAGGGCGGCGGCCCGCCGCGGCGGCGGCGGCGTCGTCGCCCATCGCACAGGCGGCCAAGGTGGCGGATTCACTTTCCGTGCCCACAGAGGCGGCCACGGCGGGCTCTGTTGTCGTTGCCGCCCTTGAGCGCTCACTGTCGTTGGAGGTGAGTTTGGAGTGTGAGGTGGGGGAGGGCGGGTAGAGAGTGCCTGTCCCACACCTCTTGCCCGTCAGCGGGGGGAGGCAGGCGGGTCATGGGTCCGGGGGCGGGGCGGGCACGCGCTGCGCCACTCGCGAGGGGCGGCGGGCGCCGGCGGGTGCAACGGCTTTCCGCGGTCTCTCCTGCCTGGCCGCGCGCCCTCGCGCGTCCCGGAAGCTCACGGTTTCCATGCGTGCAGGAGGCGGGTGGCCCGGCGCCGGTCCAGTGTGTGCGCCAATGTGCGCCAACAGTGCAAGCCCCGCACGAGAGTGGGGGCTCCCTCTGTGCCCGCCCCCCACCCCCCACCCCCCCCAATTCCCACGCGCCCCCTCCCTCCCTCTACATACCCCTTCCCCTCTTCATCCTCACCGTTCGCCCCCCAAACGCAACAGGACACGCGCCCGGCCACCACCTCTGGCACGGCCGACGAATCATCCAAACCCCGGCGGAGCCGGGCGGACGTGAGTGACGGCGAGGAGGCCGCCCCGGGGCCGGCTTCTGCCGCCGCTCGAGCCAGCCCCGCCGCCGGCGGCGGTTCGGCTGGGTCCGGCTCCGCGCCGGACGCTGGCCCGCCGCCCGCCGCCCGCCGCCGCGGCCGGCCCAAGGAAGCGATAGTGAGGAAGCCTGCCGTCGTCGGCGGGGCGCCTACCCCTGAAAAGAAGGCCGTGAAAGCGGTGAAAGCGGTGAAAAGGGCGCCGGCGGTGGGCGAAAGGGGCGCCTCCCACCGGGGCCCGGGCCCCGCCCCGCCGCCGCCGCCGCCGCTGCTGCCGCCCGCCCGGTCTGCCCCGCCCCGCTCCCGCGCCCAGGCGGTGGCGTCTTTGCGCGGCGCGTCCTCCCGCCGCCCGGAGGCCGCCGCCGCCGCGCCGCCGGCAGCCGAGGACGCGCCCTCCTCCTCCTCCTCCCCGCCCCCTCCCGAAAAGGCGCGCCGCGCCGGGCAGCCGCGCGGCCGCGCCAGCGGCGGTACGGCCGCCGCGTTGCCGGCGGGCGCCCCGCCCGCCTCGCAGCCCAAGAAGAAGCCGCCGGCGGGCGGGGGCAGGAAGGCGGGCGCCGCCGCCGCGCCGCGCCGCGCCATGGCCATCCTGGACGAGGAGGAGGCGGCCGCGGTCGCGTCTGTCCTGGCCCCGCTCGCCGTCCGGTCGGCCGCCCTGTCCCGGCCCGTCCCGCCCGGGCTGGGCGACACGGCCGAGGCGGCCGACCTCCTCGCGATGCGCGCCCTGGACGACCGCATGCGGCGGGGGCGGGACGCGGTCAAGCAGCACGCCATCTCCCGGGGCGAGGCGGCGGCGGCGGCGGCCGTGGCGGAGGGCGGGGCGGCGGGCGGCGCGGCCGGGATGCTGGTGCTGCCCCCCCTCCACGCCGCCGCCGCGCTCGCCCCCGCTCGCAGGGGGCGGCCGCCGAAAACGCCGGCGCCGGCACCGGCCCTGCCCCCCCGCGCCGGCGTGGCCGCCCCGCCCTCCACCTCTGTCGACTCCGGCAGCACTTTCAAGCCCGCCCACGACGCGGTGCAAGCCCTGTTTGCCATGCTGGGCCACACGGGGCTGCTGGGCAAGGAGGCGGAGGCCCGGCTCACAGATATTGTGAGGAAGGGGGTGGCCGCGTCGGCCGCGGGCGCCGCGCTGGGCGCCTCGCTCGGGCGCGCGCCGACAGTGGACGAGGTTGTCGCGTCCCTCGGCCTGCGCTCGCCGGCCCACCTGCGCCTGCTCCTGGACAACCGCCACATCGCGACCGACCTCATGGTCCAGTTCAACCTGCGCCTGGTCGTCCACACGGCCCGGCGGTACGTCGGCATGGGCCTGGAGCTGGCCGACCTGATTGCCGAGGGCGTGACCGGGCTCACCCGGGCGATCGAAAAGTTCGACCCGGGCCGGGGCTTCCGCTTCTCCACCTACTCCATGTGGTGGGTGCGCCAGGCGGTCACGCGCTCCCTGTCTGACGAGTCCCGGGTCGTCCGCCTGCCCGTGCACGTGTACGACGCGGTGGCCAAGCTGCGGCGGGCGGGGCGGGCACTGGGCGGCGCCGTGTTTGAGTCCCCCAACGCCCTGCACGCCGCCCTGGGCGAAGCGGTCGGCATGGCGCCCGACAAGGTGGCGCAATACCTGTCCGCCGCCCGGTCGACCTCCTCCCTCGACGCGGCCGGGTCGGCCGGGTCGGCCGGGTCGGAGGGCGGGGGCGGGGGGGGAGGCGGGGCGGGAAGCCTCGCCACCGACGCGGCGCCAGAAGTGAACGCCGAAGTCCTCGTCTCCACCTCGCCCGCGGACGCCATGTTCGGCGGCAGGTCCTCCTCCTCCTCCGCGTCCGTCGCCAAGGGCGGGGAGGCGGCCGAGGAGGGCGACGCGGCGGCGTCCCGCGTGGCCGCCCTGCGCACGCACGGCGTCCTGCGCGAGCGCCTGGACGCCGTCCTCGCCTCCCTGCCCCCCCGGGAACGCAACGTCCTGCGCCTGCGGTACGGCCTGGCCGCCCCCGGCGGGCGGACCATGACCCTGCTCGACATTTCGGTGGCGTACGGGGTGACGACGGAGCGGATCCGCCAGATTGAGGACGCGGGGCTGCGCCGCCTGCGCGACCCCCTGCGCGCGGCGGGCGTGCAGGACGCGGCCGACCTGGTGAGCGCGGCGGATGCGGGCGGGGCGGCGGCGGCGGATGAGGCAGCCTCGTTCATTGCCCCGCCGGGGGTAGAGGCGGGGCCGGAGCTGATGTGATGCGCGGTGGGCGCGCAGGCGGGGAGCGGCGTGTTGACAACCCTCATCATTTTTCCAATTTCAATTCCCTTTTTTTTCTCTGCTCGTGCCACCAAACTCTTTCAATTCAACTCTCTCGCCGCGCGCCCCTGCCGCGACGCCGAGACCTTGCCTCTCTCTCTCGCTCTTCCAATCCCCTCACCACATAATGCAGTCTCTGGGCATCCGCCTCGCCCGGGCCCGCGTCCTCACCCCCGCCGCCGCCCGCAGGCTGGCCCGGACCAGCAGCGGCGGGGCTGGCGAGCCGGCTGCCGCTTCTTCGACTTGCGCCTCCTCGTCGGCGCCGTCGCCCGCCCGGGCGGTCGCCTCCAAAGCGAGCGCTGGATCGTGAGTTCAGCGGGCGGGGGAAAGGGCGCGACAAAGAGGATAGCAGCAGACAGCGCTCGCACACCTCTTCTTTGCAGCACATGCAGGCCGCCGCCGCCGCCCCCACCTAGCCAACCTCTCACACATCCTTTCCATCTTTTACACACACACAGCGACGCCCCGCCGACAACCAAGCCCGCCAAGGCCCCCACCCCTAAAGGCACCGCGCCCAAGCAAAAAGGCGGCGCCGCAAGTGCCGGCGCCCCCGCCGCCGCCTCCTCCTCCTCGGAGGCTGACGTCATTGCGCTCCGCACGGGCAAGGCAGCGACCCTGCGCGCGGCCGGCCGGGAACCGTACGCCTACTCCTACGCCCGCACCCACACCGCCGCCGCGCTGGCAGCACAGCACGCCGACCTGGCCGACGGCGCGGTCGCCGACTTGCCAGCCCCTGTCTCCGTCGCGGGGCGGGTCATGGCCCGCCGCGTGATGGGCAAGCTCGCCTTCATCAAGGTGGCCGACGAGTCCGGCTCCCTCCAGCTGTACGTCGACCGGGCCGCCCTGGACGGCGTGCGGGAGGGCGCGTTCGCGGACGTCAAGGCCCTGGTGGACGTGGGCGACATCGTGGGCGCGTCCGGCGGGGTGCGGCGCACGGAGAAAGGCGAGCTGAGCGTGGCGGCCGACTGTGTGACCGTCCTAACGAAAGCCCTCCGCCCCCTGCCGGACAAGTGGCACGGCCTGGCCGACGTGGAGAAGCGGTACCGGCAGCGGTACGTTGACTTGATTGTCAACCCGGCGTCCCGGGCGGCCCTGGTGGCCCGGGCACGCATGACGGGCGCCATCCGCCGGGAACTGGAGGGGCGGGGCTTCCTGGAAGTGGAGACGCCCGTCCTTGAGGCGTCCGCCGGCGGCGCGGACGCCCGCCCCTTCACCACCTTCCACAATGCGCTGGGCCAGCCGTACGCGCTGCGCATCGCGCCCGAGCTCCACCTCAAGCGCCTGGTCGTCGGCGGCTTTGAGCGGGTGTTTGAGATCGGGCGGGTCTTCCGCAATGAGGGCGTCTCCACCCGCCACAACCCGGAATTCACGGCGGTCGAGTGTTACCAGGCGTACGCGGACTATGGCGACATGATGGACCTGGCGGAAGACCTCATCCGGGCGGCCGCCGTCGCCGTGACGGGCGGGAGCACGGCCGTCTCCTACCAGGGCACGCCCCTCGACTTTGGGGCCCCCTTCCGGCGGGCGACCATGGCGTCGCTGGTGGGCGGGGCCGCCGGCATTGCCTCGCCCGAAACCGTCTTCGGCCCCGACGCTGACTTGGGGGAGGCGCGGGCGGTTGCGGCCGCCGCCCTGAAGGCCGGCGGCGCCAACCCGGCCCCCGCCGCCAGCGCCCCCTCCCCGGGCCACGCCCTGAACGCCGTGTTTGAGGGCCTCGTCGAGCCGACCCTCCTCGCCCCGACCTTTGTCCTGGACCACCCGGCCTCGCTCTCCCCCCTGGCCAAACCCCACCGGTCCACCCCCGGCGCCGCCGAGCGGTTCGAACTGTTCGTGGCGGGCCGGGAGCTGGCCAACGCGTACTCCGAGGCGACCGACCCGGTCGACCAGCGCGCGCGGCTGGAGGCCCAGGTCGCCCGCCACGCGTCCGCCGCCGCGGCCGCGGCGGCGGCCCGCCCCGCCGGGACTGCCGCCGGCTCGGAGGACCCGGACCAGTACGCGGTGGAGGTGGACGCCGACTTCCTGGCGGCCCTGGAGTACGGCCTGCCCCCCACGGGCGGCCTCGGCATTGGCCTCGACCGCCTCGCCATGCTCCTCACGGACGCGGCCAGCATCCGGGACGTCATCGCCTTCCCGCTCATGAAGCGGGTGGTCAAGGGGGAGCAGAGGGAGGGGGGGCGGGAGTGAGTGGGAGAGTGGAGGGGTGGTGGGAGGTGTGCGTGTGTTGAAGAGAGAAAAACAAAACAAAAATCTGGGCCCCCTGCCACGCCGACCACAAGACAAACAAATAATTCCCTCGCCCTCTCAGCCCCCCCCCCATTCAAACCTGCCCCCCATTCTCTCATGCATCGCTCGAGTATTGCAGGACCAGGCTTTTGGGCCCCGGCCCCGCCGGCCCGCCCACCGCAAACTGGACCCGCAGGCGCTGGGTCAGGGCGTAGGTGAGCGTGCAGGCCGCACCCGCGGCGTCGCCGTCGCGCAGGGGCCGCGCCAGGGCCGCCCGCAGGGAGGGGCCGACCTGGACCTCCACCTCCGTGCCCAGGGCCAGGGATTCCAGGAGGGCGGAGGTCGCAGACGCGGACGTCGACGCGGTGGCGGGGCCGCCGCTGGAGGAGGCGCTGGAGGCCGGGTCCAGCGACAGCAGGCCCGGCAGCGCGGGCGCGGACACCAGGCGCCAGCGGGCCCCGCCGAGGCGGCCCTGCGTCTCCAGGCGGGGCAGGAGGCCCGCGGCCGCAGAGGCGGCCAGGCTGGAGAGGGCCAGCGACTGGCCGTCGGCCGCGACCAGCGCGCGCGCGAGCGCGGCCTCAAACAGGCGGGCCGCGTCCGGGGCGGCCAGCTCCCGGCCGGCCGCCTCGCCGCCGCCCCCACCCGCTGGGCCAGCGACCCCCGCGGAGGGGGTGAGGACCAGGCCCTGGCGCCACCCGGACGCGCGGCAGCCGGACACGGACGCCCGGACGCCCGCGCCCCGCAGCGCGAGGTCGAGCGTCGGGTCCAGGGCGGGCCCGCCATCAAAGAGCACCCGGTTGGCGTGCTCCCGGTCCAGGACCAGCTGGGTGGCCAGCAGGTTGATCTCGCCATTGTCCAGGGAGATGGCGCCCCGGACGCGCAGGCTGTCGGGGCTGGCGGCGGCGGTGGACGGCGCACCGCCCCAGTCGCCGGCCAGCGTGAGGCCGCCCGCCAGCGCGACGTTCACCACAAAGGGGTAGACCCCGCGCAGGTCGGGGCCGAGCGTGACGTCCAGGCCGCGCAGGGCGAGGCCGGGCGGCGGGGCGGCGCGGGCGGCCGCGGCGGGCGGCGGTTGCGCCAACTCCCCGCCCCCGTCCGCGTCCTCCTCGAACTCCTCGCCCTCCCCTCCCGGCGGCACGAGCGAGACGACACCCTTCGACAGGCGGACCGACCCGCCCAGGGCGGGCGAGGAGGCGGCCCGGCCGATGGTCAGGGCCGCATCCAGAACCCCCGTGTACAGGGGGCGGGCGCGGACGTCCAGGGAGGTCAGGTCGACGGCAATGCCCGTGGGCGGGAGGAGGAGGGGCGGTGGGTGGGGCGGGGCGGCGGGCGCGCCTGGTGGAGGCGCGGCCTCCCCCCCCACCCCCGCGCCGCCCGCCACGGCCGCGGCCACGGCCGCGGCGGCAGCGTCGACGGGCAAGCCCACAGCAGCAGCCGCTTCCGCCGCCGCCGCCGCCGCCGCCGCCCCACCCAGGGCGCCCCCGCCGCCCAGGGCCAGGGGCAGGGCGCCCCTCACGCTGACGCTCCCCCGCCGCCCGACCCGCGCGTCGAGCGCGTGCACCGCCAGCACGCCGCCCTGGACCCGCACGTCCGCGGTCAGGCCGGTCGCTGGGGCCTTCAGCCAGGGCAGGGCCAGCCCGCCTCGCGCCACCCGGGCCCGGGCGGCGAGGACAGGGCTGGCGGCAGGCCCGCGGACAGAGGCCGAAATGCCGGCCGCCCCGCCCAGCCACCGCACGCCCGGCGCCAGCCCCGCCACCAGGGTCACCCCGCCATCCCGCACGGACACGTCCACGACGACCGCGTCGGGCGCCAGGAAGGCCTGGTGGTCGGGTGGGGACGCGGTGGCAGGGGCAGGGGCCAGGGACCGGGGTGCCCGGCCGGGCCGCCCGGAGGTGGCCGCGGTGCCCTCCGCGGCTGCCGCCGCCGCCGCCGCGTCGGCTGCGCTGGGAAGGGGCGGCGGCGGCGGGACGGGGACGGGGGCGCCGCCGGGGACGGGGCGCAGGGGGACCGACCCGGACGCACGGACGTGGCCTGAGCCGGCACCACCGGCGGCGGTGCCGGCGCTGCCGCGCCCGCCGCCGCCGCCGCGGGAGGAGGAGGCGCCACCTCCCTCAACCCCGGCCGCCGGTTCCAGCACGCAGGAAAAGCCGAGGCGCTGGTCCGGGCCAAGGGCCGCCGCCGCCTCCGCCCGGGCCAGCCGGGTCGCGCCCAGGGCGCCGTCGTACAGGCGCAGGGCCACCTCACCACACGGCGCGGCCGCGGACCCACTGATCTTGCCGCGGAGGTAGAGGAGGCCGTCGACGGGCGAGGACGCGGCCACGGCCGCCGCGGCGGCGGCCGCCCCGGACGACGCGGCGTCCGGGGAGCCCACGTCGCCCTCGGCCGACCCGCCCAGCATGGCGGGCAAGCGCACCCAGGAGGGCAGGGAGGCGGTCAGGCCGGACAGCAGGGAGCCCAGGGGGCCGGCCGGGGTGGGGGCGGAGGCACCAGAGCCGCCGCCGCCCAGCAGCCCGCCCCCGCCAAAGCCCGCCAGGCCCCCAAAAATGGAGCCCGCCCCGCCGGCGTCCCCACCCGCGGGGGCGGCGTGGCGGAGCAGGGGGAAGGCCGCCCGCAGCAGGGGCGTCAGCGTGGCGACGGGGAAGTCCGCCAACAGGATGCGGGCGTCCTGGGCCGGCCCCAGCAGGGTGCCCCGCAGGAGCAGGGTGGCCGCGCCCGCCTTCAGGCTGGCCTCCTCCAGGCGCAGGCCCTCCACCGAGTGCGCCGACCCGACCAGGGCGACCGCGTCCAGGGCGGCCGGGCTGTTGCGGCCCTCCCCCCACCGCCAGTTCGCGCCCCGCAGGTTGAAGTCGGCGGCCGTCGCGCCGCGCCCGCCGCCGTAGGCCTGGACCGTGCCCGCCCACCCGCCGCGCAGGTCTTGGAGGCCCGGCGTGGCGGCGGAGGCTGGCGCGGTCGCACGGGCCGCCTGCTTGGGGCGGGCGGGCGCCAGGCGCCCCTTTTTCCGGCGCCGCGCGGCCGCCGCGCCCTCGACCTGCGCCGCCAGCCCGGCCGCGGCTTGGGCCGCGTCCGCCAGGCGGCCCAGGAAGGCCGCCTTGGCCGCCTCATACGATTCGGGGGGGGCCAGGGCCGCCGCCCGGCGCAGCAGGCGCGCCCCCGGCACGACCTCCTCCAGCTCCGCGCTCGGCACGGTGACCTGCACCCGCCACCGCCCGCCGGCAAAGGAGGCGCCGCCGCCGCCCTCCTCCCCCCCCGCCCCCGCGCCGCCGCCCGCCGGGGGGCCGGCCGGGCCGGCCGCGGCGGCCGCCACGTCCGACGCGGACACGGGTAGGACCGCCCCGGGCGGCAGCAGGTACTCGCCCTGGACCTCGTACCGGGAGCGGGGCTGGGACAGGACCGCCCGCTCGAGGCGGACGACGTCGCGCTCCCACCGCGCGGCCGCCGTGAGCGCGTCGCCCGCCAGGCCCGAGAAGCGGGGGGACGAGACGGCCAGGGAGGCCCGGCCCAGCGCGGCGCCCAGGTCGACAGACACGGTGGCCTCATCCAGGCGGCCCCGCAGGGAGGCGAGCTCCAGTTCATCCAGGCTCAAGCCCCGCACCGACAGGTCGGCCGAGGCGGGGGCGCCCCCTCCCGGCGCGTCGACCGCGGCGGCGAGGGCCAGGCGCCCGCACCGCAGGGCGAGGCGTGCCCCGCCAGACGCCGGCGCGGACGAGGAGGGGGCGGGCTGGCCGGCGGGTGAGGTGGTGGCCGCCGCCGCCGAGGGCACGGCCCACCCCCGCGCAAACGCGCCTACCCCCGTCGGCGCGCCCGCGGGCGTGGGGATGCGGGAGGGCCCGCCCAGGGCCGCCATGACGAGCGCCTCACCACTCTGCTGAGGGGGAGGAGGAGGCGGGGGTGGAGGTGGGGGGCCAGGCTCCTCCTGCGGCGCCGCCAACACACGCCCCCCACCACCGACTGGCGCAACGGGCGCGACGGGCGCGACGAGCTCAACCTCAAGGACCTCATCCGCACGGGCGCCGCGCGCGCTCAGGCGCAGCCCGGTCGCGCTCCCCTCCACCCGCCCCGCCAGCGACCGGGCCAGGGCCACCTGGTTGACGCGCAGGCCGTCCAGGGCCAGGTCGCCCGCAAACACGGGTGGCGGGTGGTGTGGTGGGGCGGGCGCCAGGGCTGCGGACCCCTTGCTGTTGTTGTTGTTGGAGCGTTGCCTGGCGGTCCGGGCCGGCAGGTCGCGGGCCGCGCGCTCGCCCACGACCAGCCCCCCACTGAACGCGGCCTTGCCCGCCAGGCGCAGGCGGGTCCGGGCGGGGCCGCCCACGCCCGGGTCGGGCGCGCCGCCCAGCAGGGGCAGGACGTCAAGCCCCCTGAAATCGAGGGCCACGTCCGCGCCCTGAACGTCCGGCACCGCCAGCGCGGACGCGGCCGCCTGGGTGAGCGCGGCCTTCAGCGCGGCCAGGGGGGGTGGGGTGACGTGCAGCGTGGCCGTCCCCGCCAGGGCGGGGGACGCCAGGCTGGCCTCGAGCATGGTGGGGCGCAGGGTGACTGCCCCCGACGCCCCCGCGCCCGGCGCGGTCCAGGTCGCGTCCACGGCCGCGGCGGTGTGCGAGCCCACCAGCGTCCCGCGCGCAGCCGCGCGGCCGAGGGTGGGGCCGTCCGAGGGTGGGGAGGGGAGGGCCAGGGCGGCGGCGGCGGCGGCTGGCCCACCACTTCCCACAGCGGCCAGCAGGGCGGCCGCCGCGGCGGGGGGCAGGTAGCGGCGGACGAGGTCGTCCGCCGGCAGGTCGCCGGCCTCCGCCTCCAGCCGGACCGCGCCCGGGTCGGCCTCGGCCTCCGGCGCGACCCACACGCTGCCCTTGGCGTGGACCCACCCCCCGCCCACGGGCGCCGCGCGCAGGGCGTGGACGGTGAGGGTGTCGGTGGCCGTGTCCACGTCAAAGGTGGCGGAGGCAGAGGCGATGGGGACGCGGTCGTAGGCGCCGTGGGCGGACGGGGTGGCCGCAAGCACGGCCTGGGCGGGCGAGGGCTCGGGCTCGGGCTCGGGCTCGGGCTCGGACTCGGCCGCCCCGGGGCCGCCTGCTGCCTCGTGCGAGGCCGAGGCCGCCGCCGCCGCCGCCGCCGCCGCCGCCGCGGCCACCGTGCGGATGGTGCCCGAGTAGGTGGGCGCGGCGAGGGGGCCGCCAATATGGATGTCGCCCACGACGCTCCCCGCCAGGGGCATGGGCAGGGGGCGCAGTCCCAGCGTCTGGCGCAGGGCGTTGACCTCCACCGGCGCGCGCGCGGCCGCGCTCAGGCGGTAGAGCCCGCCAGGGGCGGCCGGGCTCGCGTCGTCGATGCAGACCTCGCCCGACACGGCCAGCCGGGCCGCGCCGTACCGCCCCGCCGCGCCGTGCAGGAACAGGGTGGACCCCTCCAGGATGAGGTCGAGGTCGCACGCCTCGCAATCGTCGGGCGCGCCCCAAAAGTGGAAGGCCGTGCCCGTCCCCCGCACCCGCCCCGCCAGGCGCGGGAACCGCCAGGTGTCGGCATCGTGCAGGCGGATGGCCAGGGCCCCGTCGACACGGCCGGCATAGCCGTCCACGGGGATGGGCAGCACGCGTTCCAGGAGGGGCAGGTGCAGGCCAGCGGCGGTGATGGAGATGGACAGGTCCGGGAAGTCGCCCCCCTCCCCGGCCGCGTGCAGGCGCGACGCGGCCGCGCGCACGGCGAGGCGCCCCCCGTCGGGGCGGGGCGGCCTGGGCGCGGCCGCGCCCGCTGTTGCCGCGCCCGCCGCCGCCCACGCAGCCCGGCGGCGCGTCACGCCAGCATCCTCCCAGAGGGGGGCGGGCGGCGACCCGTCCGTGGCGGTGAGGGCGGGAGGGGTGGTGGGCGGCAGCCCGGCGGCGGCCGCCGAGCTCAACGGCACGCACCCACCCTCGCTCAGCACAATCGGGGCCGCCCGGGCGCCCGGGCGGAGCGACCGCACGACCTCGCCGCCCTCCCCCTCCATCAGCATGGTGCACCGGTCACAGGCCGCGGGGCGGGCGTGGGCGTCGCCCGCCAGGTCGAGCGACAGGGACGCGCCATCGGGGGCCAGCCAGACCCGGGCGGCCACGCCCTCCACCAGGCGGGGGAGGGGCTCGCCCGACACGTGCACTCGCAGGGTGGCCCCGGCCGCGGCCACGGCGCCCAGGGCCACCCCCGGCGTGAGGGCACGCAGAATGGCGCCCACCGCGGCCGCGACCGGGCCGGCGTCCGGGGCGTCCTCCCCTGTGCCGGGTACGTACGTCGGGGCGGTGCCGTCGGCGCCGTCCCGCCCGCGCGGGCGGGGGCCGCGGGGGGTGGGGAGGGGGCGGGAGGGGGGGAGAGGGGGGAGGGGAGGGGAGGCGGCCTCCACCTCCTCCTCCTCCTCCTCCTCCTCGTCGTCGTCGTCGTCCGCGCCCTCGCCTTCCTCTGCGACGGCCGAGGCCTGGGCGGCGGCGGCGGCGGGTTCGGCGCCGGGCGGGAGCTCAACGACCGCTGCTGCCCCTCCCTCCTCCCCGCCTCCCACGCCTGGCACTACCTCGGGGGGGGGCGACGCCGGTGGCAACGGCGCATAGTTGCGGGTCCGGAAGCCCTGGCGCCCGCCAGACTTGGTGGTGGAAGTGGCTGCGCCGTCGCCGGTGGGGGGTGGGGAGGCAAAGGCGGGCGGCGGGAGGGCAGGCGCGGGCCGGGTGACCAGCAACACGCCCTGTGGCGCGCCTCCCGCGTCCCTACCGAGAGTGAAGGTGCCGGTGATGGGCGAGGGTGGCGCATCGGACAGCGCAGCTGCCGGCGGCGATGGCGGCGTGGGCGCGGGCTCAGCCGGCGCGGCCATCGGCGGCGGCGGCTGCGCCTGGGCGGCAGCAGGTGCGGCCGGCGGCACAGGTTTTTTCCGGGCCCCACCATCCCCGACCTCAAAGACCGCTGGCGCGCCCGCCGCCCCGGCGCCCGCGGAGGGCGGGGGCACGATCACGCCCGGAGCAATGACAAAGGCGCCCGGCAGGAGGGTGCGCGGTGGAGGAGGCGGCGCCGGTGGCGGCGTCGGCGCGGCGGCTCCCGCCTCGCCCCGCAGCTTGGCCGCCGCAGCCGCTAACGGGGCAGGCGCGGGCGCCGCCGCCCGGCCCACGCTCGGCCCGCCCCCTCCCACGCCCACCTCAAAGACGGCATCCTCACCCGTGACAGACCCCGCGGCGGCGGCCCGGGCCAGCCAGGCTCGGGCCGCGACCAGGGGCGGCCACTCTCCGGACGGCAAGGCGCCCAGCGCGGCCGCCGCGGCGGCCGCGCTCACGGGGTGGCGGGGCGGCGTGCGGGGTGGGGGCAAGCGGAGCGGGGCTGGGCTGGGCGCGGGCAGCGTGGAGGAAGAGGCTGGCGCTGGCGTCGCCGCCTCGCCACCGGGTGGCGGCGGCACTGCGCCAGCAAGGCCGCCTCCTTCATCCTCGCCCGCTGCGAGCGCAGCCCGCAGTGGCCGCTCCTGCCGAGCGAGGCCGGACTGCAGGCGGGCCGTGCCCGGCTTGGCAGGCGACCCAGGCACAGGTGGCACAGGCTCACGCGCTGCCAAACCCCCACCCGCCGCCGCGGTCGCCGCGGACGCCGCGCCCGCCGCCTCCACAGCGTCGGCCGCCGTTTCGGCGGGGGGCAGGGGTGACCCGGCCCGCAGGCGGGGCCGCCGCCCGCCCGTCTCCCGGGCGGGGACCCGGCGACTGGGGCTGCGAGGAGGGAGGTGGGACGGGGGCGGGGATGGAGGGAGGGGAGGGGGCGACGCCTCGCCGGCAGGCGGCGGGGCAGCGGCGGCGGTGGCAGCTGCAACGGCGGGAGGCGCAACCGCCTCGGCCGCCAGCAGCTCAAATACGCTCCCCTCAGGCAGTGCGGGGGGCGGCGGCCCGCCGCCCAGCCCGCCCCGCTGCCGCCGCCGCCGCTTCTTACCACCCACCGCCTCCACCTGGTCCAGGCGCACGGGCGGAGTGGTGGTGGAAGAGGGAGAAGGAGTGGAGGCGAGCCGAGCCCCCTTGGTCGCGTCGTCCTCGCCCCGCCCACCACCATCACCAGGCCCGCCGGGGAGGCCGGACGAGAGCGAGGCAAAGAGCGGGGGGGGTGGGAGGCGGGGGGATGAAGACGCGTCGACGGAGGAGGTCGGCGGCGGCGGCGGGCCGCCCGTGGGCGGCGGGGCCAGGCCGGAGAGGGTGGGCGGCGGCGGCGCGGGCGGCGGCGACCCGGGCGGCGGCAGGCCACCCCCCCTCCCATCCCTCAGCCCGGGCAAAAAGTCGCGGGCCGACGGCCCTGTCGGCATGTCATCCGGGTACCCGCACCACGACAGGTTGGGCATCTGGACCAGGTCGACGTCCAGGCCGGACGCGCGGGCGGCCAGGACCAGGCGCCCGGCCGCGAGGGACCGGGCGAGGTCGAGCGAGATGGAGACCGCCTCGGCGGTCGCGGACGACGCCTCGAGGGGGCCCGGGCCGACGCGGACGGGGCCGACGCAGGCGAGCGGGGTCAGGCCGACCAGCCCGAGCGGCGACAGCCACCGGATGCGGCCCAGGGAGATGTCGCGCCGGGTGGCGGCCCGGGCAGCGGCGGCGGCGGCCGGCAAGGCGGTGGCCGACAGGCGCGGCCCGACCGCCAGGTTGAGGGCGAGCGTGGCCAGGCCGAGCGCCGCCCCGCCCAGCCCCGCCGCCCGGGCCGGCCAGACCTGGGCCACGCGGGCCGCGGACGCGCGGGAGGTGACCAGAAGGGCGGCGACCAGCTCGGCGGCGGCCGCGGACTGGCCGGCCGCGGCTGACCGGATCGCCTGGGCGGCCGCGAGGAGGGCCGCGTGCAGGCGGCGGCGGGCGGCGGCCAGGGCGGCGGCCGCGGCGGCCGCGGCGGCAGGGGTGGGCGCGCCGCCGCCGTCCTCCCCCGCGCCCTCGCCACCGCCGTCGTCTCCCGGCAGAGAGGCAGTCGGCCGGAGCGGCGGGCGGCGGTTGCCCCCACCCCCGCCGCCGCCGCTGCCGGCGGCAGTGGAGGGGTGGGGCGGCCGACCAGGAGTGGAGGGGGCAGGGGCCAGGCGGCCGGCGCGGCGGGGTCGGAGGAGCGGGCGAGCCAGCGATGCGCCCGGGCCGCCGGCACCACCCGCCCGGTTAGACGAGGGCAGGGCCAAGGCTTGGCCTGTTGGGGTGGTTGGAGTGTATGTGTGTGTGTGTGTGAGCGCCTCTCCTGGGCCAAGGAGAGAAGGGGAGACGCGGGCCCGGGAGAGAGAGTTACCGCGGGCGCGTCCGCGCGACGTCACCGGGCGCCCGCACAACCACCCGCCGCATGTCTCCACCCCCGCCGCCCATTCCCGTAAACCCCGCTTCCACCACGTACCCAGGTTAATTGCGTCTAGCCCTCTACCCGCCCGCAGCATCAGCGTGGTGCGCGGGGCACTGGGCGCTGAGTAAAGGGGGAGGGGGCGACCTGAGGCGGCATGGGTCAAGCCCCAGCTTGCAGGCGGTGCCCCGCCCCCGGACGGTCCGGCGGTGCTATGAGAGGCAGCCCTTGGGGTGGAGGGGTTCATGAGTGCGACATGGGTGTTGGTGTGCGATGAACAGGGACGGGGCGGTGCCGGCTCTTTGGCGGGCACGGCTTTCTCTTGTTTGTGAACGTGCGGGGGCGGGCGTGAGAGCCATTGGAGAGTCGATGTTTCCCTCGTCTCTCCAAAAAAACGCGCCGTGACGGCGCTGTCGCCCGTGCCGCACACGCATGGCCGACGTCCGCTGCGTCACCGCCGTACGGGGCGAGACGTACGAACCGTCAGACGTGAGTGAATGGGGTGGGGCGGCTGCAGGACGCTCTCCTCTTGATAAAAAGGAGCTCCTTTTTTTTCTCAACCTTGTCTCTCTCTCCCTCCGTCATCAGGATTCCTTCGCCCTGGTCGACGCCCTGACCGCCGCCGCCGCCACGACCTGGCTGACGCGGCCGCCCGTGCTGTAAGTGAAGAGAGGCGAGGTGGGGAAGACGTGGCGCGCAAACAATACAAAAAATCGTCATCAAGAAAAAAAAAAACCCACCGTATACATCCCCTTCCATCCCCTTTTCCATTCATCAGTTGCGTCGAGGTCGGCGTCGGCAGCGGCTACGTCTCGGCCTCACTGCTGACACTGGCGCGACAGGCGGCGGCCGCGCGGCGGGCGGGCGCAAAAGGCGAATCCAGCACCTCTGCCGCCGCCACCGGCCCGGCCACGCCCGCCCTCCTGGCGGTCGACCTCAGCCCGGCTGCCATGCGCGACGCGGCGGCCACCCTGGCCGCGACCGGCCTCGGGCGCAGCCCCGCCGGCCTGGTCCTGGCCGACCTGGCGGGCCCGCTGCTGCACCGCCTGGCTGGGCAGGTAGACGTTGTTGCCTTCAACCCGCCGTACGTGCCGACGCCGCCAGAGGAAGTGACGGCCGGCGGCATTGCGGCGGCCTGGGCGGGTGGGGACAGGGGGCGGGTCGTCATTGACCGGGCCCTGCCATCCATCGCCGCCCTCCTGTCCCCGGGTGGAGGGGAGGCCTTCATCGTCACGGTCGCCGAGAATGCCCCCGCCGAAGTGTTGGCGGAAATGGCGCGCCTGGGCGCGCCCGGCGAGGTCGTGCTGCAGCGGGGCGCGGACGAGGAGCGCCTGGTTATTCTGCGGTGTCGGAGGGAGTGAAAGGGAAGTGAGAGAAGGGAAGGACACGGCGCTCCTCGTCAGAGCGCATTGTAGTGTGTGTACGGGTGCCAGCGGGGCCTGGGCGGTGGTGGTGGTGGTGAGCAGAAACCAGAGACAGGACGACCAACAGACACACACACACACTCCCAACATCTCTCCAACAAAGTAACTCCCTCTGCGCCCTCACGGCTCCCCAAAATCAGCCGCCTCGTCCGCCTCGTCCAGGGGCAGCCGCCCAAACCGGCGCACGTTAGACTCCGTCAGGTGCGTCTTGGCAAGGGCGCCCGCGCCTGGGGAGGCCAGGAAGGCGGTCGCCGCGTCGGGAGACGCGTCTGCCCTCAACACCCTGGCCAGCGTCCGCTCCGCCGCGAGCTTGGTGGGGCCCGACGAGGACGCGAGCAGGGCGCACAGCGCGGTGACCACGTCGCCGTAATACGGGCATAGTGCAAGCGCACCGCTCCCGTCATCCCGGGCGGCGATGAAGCGGAGGGAGGCGAGGGCGGCACGCTGGACGTCGCCCGCCTGGTCGGGGGAGGCGAGGGCGGTGAGCGCGGCCGCGACGCCGCCCGCGAGAGCGCCGCCGCCGCTGCCGCCAGCAGCCACCTCGGCTGCACCCAGGTAAGCCCCGGCCCGGGCCGCCGCGCACCGGGCGGGCGGGCCTTCCGCGCGGGCGAGGGATGCGGTGGCGGACGCCGCCTGTGAGACCATGCCGAGCGATGCCAGGCGGCCTGCGCTGCGCCGGGCGACGGCCGCCAGGGCGGCCGCCGCGGACACGGCCGGCCAGGCAGAGCCGCCAAGCGGGCCGACTGCCATCTCGGTTTTGAAGGCGGCGTCGTCCAGCCGCGCCAGAGCGCCCCCGAAGGCGGCGCCGGCGCACAGGACCACGCTCTCCGGCGCGTCGCCCGCGCCGGCCAGCACGCGCGCTGCCGCGGCCACGGCTTTTGCCACCGTCTCCGGTGTCAGCTTGTCCGCGGGCGCGCACGCCAAGGCGCCCACCAGGGCCGTCAGCACGGGTTCCGGCCCGCCCGCGGCGGTGGGCGGCGACCCCGGCGGCGGGGGCGACGCACCGCACCCCGCGGCCGCCGCGCCCGCGGCCAGGTCGGCCACCAGCGCGTCGGCCCGCGCGGACAGGCCCGCCAGGGCGCCCAAGTTCACGGCCGCCGCGCCCCACACGCTCTTGGCCGGGTCGCCCAGGCCCTTCACGAACGTGGTCTGCAGCTGCGGCACGAATGGGCGCAGGCCCGGGCCGGCCCGGGCCAGCAGTGCGCCCAGCGCCCGCAGGATAGCGGCCCGCACCTCGGGCGGGAACTTGTCGCCCACGACCCGGATCAGCGGCCCCGCCACGCCCACGACGTGCGGCCGCAGGACGGCCGGGTCGGCCGCCAGCACCAGCTCGCCCAGGCCCGTCGCCGCCACCTCACGCAGGTCGGCGGAGCCTTGCAGGACGGCCTGGAGATAGATGGGGAGGAGCGGGGCGAGCGCGCCGGGGAGGGCGAGGCCGGGCAGGAGGGCGGCGGGCGCGTCCGCGGCGGCGGCGGCCGCCCTGCCGCCACCGCCCGCCTTGCGGCGCTTGCGTTCGGCCCGCTCCACGGCTGCCGACAGCGCGTCCCGTACCGTGCGGGCGTGGGAGAGGGCGTCCTCCTTGGGGACGGCGCCCGCGACGGCCTTGAGGGCAGCCAGGACGGCGGGCAGGGCGGGCGGGGCGCCGCCATCCGAGCCGCCCTCCCCCTCGCCCAGCAGCCCGATCAGGCTGGCCAGCAGCCCGGGGACGTGCTCGCCCATGTCCGCGGTGCCCGGGTCGCCTGCGTAGGCGGCCAGGGCACAGGCGGCCACCCCGCGCGTGAGCGGGTCGGCCAGGCCGGCGTCCAGGCGGGAGATGAGGAGGTGGGCGCCGTCCCCCGCGACGGCCGCGCAGACGGCCGCCAGCGCGCGCGCGGCCGGGCGGCCGCCGCCTTCCTCCGCACCCTCCTCCCCCGCGGCCGCGGTCAACAGGGCCGGCACGAGCGTGCCCAGGTGACCGTGCACGGCCGGCCCCGCCACGCCGGCCAGGGAGGCCAGGGCGGCGCAGGCGGCCGGGGCCAACGGAGGCGCCAGCAGGCGGGGCAGCATCGACCCCAGCGCGCCCGGCCGCGCGCCCAGCACGACCCTCAGCCCGGCCAGGGCTTGCGAGGCGGCCGGTTCCGGGCCGCCCAGGGCTGCCAGCATGCCGGGCACGAGCGCGTCCGCGGCGGCCTTAGAGGAAGCGCCCCCGTCGCCGGCGGCCTGGGCGCGGTCGCCACCGCCGCCGCCGCCGCCGCCGCCGCCACCACCCTTGCCACCCTTTTTCCCACCTCCCTTGTCGCGCCGCCCGCCGCCGCCACGCCCGCCCCCATCATCCCCGCCCCCGTCCAGGGGCGGCGGCGCCCCGCCCTTAAAGAGCGCGCCAAAGGCCGCAGACGCCGCCGCCTGGACGCCCGGGTCGGTGTCGGTCAGCGCGGCTTGCAGGGCCGGGACCAGACCGGGCGCCGCGTCGGCGAGCGCGCCCCGGGGAACCGCGGCCACCAGCTCGCGCACGCCCTCGGCCGACCCGCGCCGGGTGGCCGGGTCGGCGTCGCCCAGCCCGCCCGCCAGTATGGGCGCCACCTGGCGCAGCGCCCGCTCGCCCAGCTTGCGCACCAGCTCGGCCAGGCATCGCCCCGCGGTGGAGGCCCGGTCGTCCGAGGAGGAGGCCAGGGCGGCGATGGCGGCGGCCATCAGGGCTGGCATGACCTCGCCGACCGTCCGGGGCGTGTTGCTCACCACCGTCTTCCACACGTGTAGGGCCGCCGCCCGAACGCCGCCCGCCACGTCCGACCGGCACAGGTAGAGAAGTCCCAACACAGCGGCCCGGCGTTCGGGGCCCAAGGCCGCGCTGATGGCCCGGCCGTGGTCGTCCGTGGAGGCGCCCTCATCGTCCGACCCCGCACCGTCGGCGCGCGCGCGCCCTGTCGTGCCCACGACCTTGAAGAGCAGGTCGCCCAGCAGCTCGACACTGGACTGGCGGATGCGCCAGGAGGGGGAGGCCGCCCCCGCCTCCACCGCCGGCAGGAGCAGGTCCAGGGAGTCGCGGGCGTACAGGTCGACGGCCGTCCGGGCGGCGAGGAGGGCGGCCTCGCGCACGCCGTCATTGTCGTCCGCCAGGCCGCCCAGCACCGCCGGCAGCACGGCCGCCAGGTGGGGCTTGAACGCGGCCGGCATGGCAGTGGGCAGGAAGCGGAACAGGGCGAGCGACCCCTCCCGCGCGGGCGGCGCCTTGGCGGAACAGCCCGCCAAAATGGTGGGCAGGAGGGCGTCCGCGTGGGCGGGGCCGAGCACGGCCAACACTTCGGCCAGGCCCTGGGCCGCGCCGCTCCGTTCCACGGCCGCCCCCTCCGCCGCGAGCGTGGACAGGAGCCAGGGCAGTAGGTCGGCCCCGAACGCGGCCTCGCCCATGCCCCGCAGCATGGCGCCCAGGGCTTTGGCCGCCGTGCCCCGCACCTCCGGGTGCGGGTCCACCAGCGCGGCCCGCACTTCAGGGAGGAGGAGCGGGACGTACGGCTCCAAGTCTTTTGGCCCCTCAATCAGCGACGCCATCGCGCCCACGATGCGGGCGGCCCGCTTCTTGGCGTCCCCGCCCCGGTCGCGCAGGCCGCGGTGGAGGACGGGCACGACCAGGGCCAGGGAGGCGGCGTCGACAGTGTTGACAAAGGAGGTGCGGAGCAGGGCGTCCAGGGCCGGGCGGGCGGCGGTCGCCGGGTCGGCCAGCGCGGCCAGCAGGGCCGGCGCCAGGTGGCGGACCTCCGGGTTGCGCACCACGCCCCCGACCTCCGCCAGAGCGGCTTTCGCGGCCTCCGCGACGCGGGGGTGGGGGTCGGCCAGGGCGGCCGCCAGGACGGGGACGACGGAGGGCAGGGCCGTCGCCAGCTGGCGCGGCGCGCAGTGGGCCATCGCGCCCATCATCGTCACGCTGCCCGCCTGCGACCGCCAGTGCGTGGAGGCCGAGGGGGCCGCGCCCGCGACCAGGGTGGGCAGCGTCAGTTTCACGCCCTGAGAAGACAGGTGCGCCATGACCGCCCGCGCCGCACCCTCGCAGGCCGCCCGCACGGGCGCCGCGCCGTCGCCAAACCGGTCCAGCAGGGCGGGCATGCACTGGACGACGTAGGGCTCGAATAGGCGGCCCAGGCGGTCGACTAGGGCCTCAAAGAGGAGGAGGCCGCCTTCCCGGGCGCCCGCGTCGGCGGGGTCGGCCATGGCGGCCTTCACGGCGTCCAGGACGCCCATGCCGTTGACGGACGACAGGCCCAAGCCCTTGACGGCGCCCGCCAGCCCGTACGCCGCGCCCTTACGGTCACCGTACGAGGCGCCCGGCGCGATCGCGGCCGCGATCAGCCTGTCCAGCAGCGCCTTTTGAGGGCCCGGCCCGCCCAGGGCCGGCATGAGACCGGGCAGGGCGTCGGCGACCGTCGCCTGGACGGACGCGGACGGCGTGCGCAGGACCTCGAGCAGGGTGTCGAGGACGGTGGCCACCCGCGCGTCGCCGGGGGGTAGGTGCGAGGCGGCCGCCCCCAGGAGCACGGCCGCCCCGCACCGCAGCGCGTCCGCCCGGTCCTCGTCGCCCCCGCACGTCGCGGTCGCGGCTTCCAGGCCCGCTTCCACGGTAGGCAGCAGGGCTGCCGCCGCGCGCGTGGACTCGCCAGCCCCGCCCGCCGCCGCGACGACGGCCGCGCCCGCACGCACCATGGCCGCCCGGACGAGCTCGTCCTCGTCCGCCAAGGGACCGGACAGCAGCCATTGCACGACGGTGATGGCGTCGTCCAGGGTCCAGGCAGGCGCCGCGGAGCGGAGGGCGGCCGCCGCACCCTCGCGGGCGGTGGGCGGGGCGTCGGCGCCCTCGCCGTCGCCGCCGCTGCCGCCGCCGCCCAGTGCGAGCAGCGACGCCAGTGTCGCTGCCCGCGGGTTGGAGGGGCTGTCGCCTGCCGCGTGGGCGACCAGCAGCGCCCCCAGAGCGGCCGCCCCCGCCGTGCGAACGTCGCACGCGGGGCTGGACAGGGACGCGACGAGCGGGTCGGCCAGGGAGGCGGGAGGGGGGGTGGGTGGAGAGAGGGCCGCCCACAGCGCCCCGCCGACGCCCGCGTTGGTGGCGTCCGGGTCGCGGGCCGCGGCGAACAGGGACGCACCGACGGGCGGGGGTAAGGCCTCAATGCACCCAGGCGTCATATCGGGCGCCTTGGCAAGCGCGGCCAGGGCGGCCGCCCGGACGCGCGGCAGGCGGGCACCCAGGCCTGACGCGAGGCCGGGGAGGCCCCCCCCCGACGACCGGGCGGCCAGGCCGGCCAGGAGGCTGGAGATGACGGGCCCGTACGCCGGGACGGCGTCCAGGGCCACGTACAGCACGCGCGCCAGGTCGCCCGCGACCGGGCCGCTCGCCCGGGCGGCGTGGGCTTGGAGGCCGTCCATGGCGTCGGCTTGGAGGGCGGCCGTCGCGGCCGCGACAGTCCTGCTTGTCGCGGCTTTGGGTGGGGGCGCGGCAGTGAGGACGGCGGCCAGGGCCGGGGAGGCAAGCTCGCCCGCGGACGGGGAGAGCTCCACCCCGGCCCGCGCCGCCGCGCCCAGCGCCCGGATGGCGGCCGAGCCAGCGGGCGAGGTGGCCGGGTTGCGCCCCCGCGCGGCGGCGGAGAGCGCGGCCGCCAGGTCAGCCGGCCCGACCCGGGCGGCCGGGGGCAGGCAGGCGCCCAGAGAAGCAGCGCTCGCTGTGGCCTCGCCGCCCACAACAGGCGACGCCAGCAGGGGCACGACCAGCCCTGCCAGCTCGCCCAGGACGGGGCCCGCCCCCGCACTCGCCCGGGCGGCGGGCGCGGAGAGGGACCCGCTCACCGCGGCCAGGCCGCGGCAGAGGGCTGCAGCGTCCGCGGCCACGCCCGCCCGGACCCCGGCCTCCGCTCCCAGGGCGGCCTCCAACCAGAGCGCGGCCGCGTCTTTCTTGGCACCACCGCCGCCACCACCAGGCGCACCGCCTTTGGTCGAGGTGGACCGGGAGGTGGGCCGGGCCGTGGCAGCGCCCGTGGAGGAGGAGGACGGGGCGGGCTTTGTTGGTAGCGACTTGCCCGACCCGCCTCCTCGCTCAAGGCTGAGCTCGCCCAGGCCTTTTCCAATGGCGCGCACGCCGGTGCTGGCCCCGCCCACGGTCGCATCAGCTTCCAAGGCAAGCTCTCCAGGGGGGGTCAAGAAGATTGTGACCTGGTCGGCCGTGAGCGCGTCGACAGCGGACCGGTCAGCCGCGGCCGCCAGAGCCGGCAGGAGGGCGGGCCACACGGCGGCTGGGGACGCCGACACGGCCGCGCCCAGCGCCGCACACGCAGCCGCACGCAACATGCTAGCAGGCCCAGATTCCTCGCCCTCGGCCGCATCCGTGGCGGCTGCCATGAGGCAGGACACGACGCCCGCCGGGTGCGCCTCCACACCGGCAACCACGCCCTTTGCTGCCCCGCCCCGCACCAGCGCGCCCCAGGGCGCCCAGCCGCGGCGGCGCGGGCCCGTCACGGCCGGGTGGTGAGCGATGAGCAGGGCGGTGGCGGCCACGGTGGGCGGGGCGACCGCGGCGCTGCCACGGGGCAAGGCGGCGGCCAGGGCGGCTTGCACGCGGTCAGCCAGCTGCGTGGCGGACGGCGGGACCGCTGAAGCGCCCTCTCCCTCCGCCGCACCCGGTGGCAGGGCGCCGCCCGCGCCGCCCGCGGCCACGACCCAGGCCAAGAGGGAGCTGGTGAGATCAGCCGGCGCCGCATCAGGCGACGCAGCCACTGCCGCGGCCGCCGCTGCATTCGCCGCCCGCCGGACGGGTGCGACCGCGGAGAGCTGGAGGGCACTCAGGCCGCGCGCGGCTTGGAAGGTGCCGCCCTGGCCGGCGTGCTCCCGGCCGGCGCCTACGAGATCGCCACACAGGGCGGCCCCCAGTGCCGCATCCTCGACCGGCAGGCGGGCCAGGGAGAGCGGGGCCAGCAGGCCACAGTCAGGGGTGGACAACGTGTCCTCAAACAGGCGGGCACAGGCCGAGGGGGTGGGGGTGGGCCGGGCGGCGAGCACGGCCGCCAGGGCGGCCGCGACACCGTCGCCCCGGGCGGCGGGCTTGGACGCGCCCTCCGCGGCGAGCTTGAGCAGCATGGGCGCCAGGGTGTCGGCCACAGCCCCGGGATTGGTGGCGGCCGCGGACGCCAAGGCCCGCAGGGCGTCCCGGCGGGCGGGCGCGGCCGCCGGGCCTGGGGCCGCGAGGGCGGCCGAGACCCGGGCGGCAAAGCCGGGCGGGCACGCGCTTGCCGCGCCCGCCCAGGCGCCCGCGGCGGCCAGCACTGCGCGGCGTGCGTCCTCATTGGCCTCGCCCTCGGCCAGGGAGGCCAGCGCGTCGGCGACGCGGGCGGCCAGGGCAGGGCCGGCGATGCCAGGGCCAGGCGGCAGCAACGCGCGCGCAGCGTCGGCGAGCCCTGCCCGTTCCGCGGCGTTCCGCGGGCGGCCGCCCGGCGGTCCGCCCGCGCCCGCGGCTGCGAGGACCACATCCACCGCCGCGCCAAGGGATGCCGGGTCGGCCACACGGGCGGCGATGGCCGTCAGCGCCCGGCGGGCGGCCGCGGAGGGGCCAGGCAACGGCCCCGTCCCCCCGCCCCGGACGGACGGGAGTGCGGCCTCCACCACCGAGGCCAGCCCGGGCGAGAGGTCGGCTTTAGGGTGCGTGCCTTCCACCAGGGCTGCCAGGCCGGTCAGCCCCGCCTCCGCTGACCGTTTGGCGCACCGCACGGCCGCCGGCAGAGGGCCGGCCAGGGCGTCGGCGGCGGGCAGGGAGGCGACGAAGGGCGCGAGCGCGCCCACCCGGCCGCCCACGTCGGCTGGGGACCGATCGCCCAGGGCGGCCTCCAGGAGGGCCGACAGGGCGGGCGCCCAGTCCGGGTGGCGGGCGGCCGGGGCGACGCCCGCGCAGGCTGCCGCCAGGGCGGCAGCCAGGGCTGGCGAGTCCTTGGCGGCGGCCGCGAGCGGGCCGGCCACCAGGGCCGGGTGCGCGCGGACCGCCCGGGCGAGGCTGGGGCCGCCGGTCGGGGTACCGCCCGCTTTGGCCAAGCACGCAGCCTGGAAGGCCGCCACCTTGGGGGCGGCCCGTTCCGCGTCCGCGGACGGTAGAGCGGCCAGCGCCGCGCCCGCCCACTTGCTGGCCCGCAGCGCGTCGGGCCGGCCGGTCAGGCTCTTTGGCCCCAGGCGCAGCAGGCCGGCGGTGAGGGCACGCGCGGCTGGGCCGGTCGTGGTTGCCAGGGCGGCTGCCAGTGCGGCGTCCGCGGCGCGGCCGGTGCGGCGGTCGGATGCCAACAGACCTGAGGCAAGGCAGGAGGTGGCCAGGGCGGCCAGGGCGTCGGCGTGGGCGTCGGCGGCGCCTGGAGGTGACAGGGGGAGGGGAGGGAGCGTTGGGATGAGAGCGCGCCGATCGACTAGAGGAAAAGAAGGGGACAGGCGTGCTGCCTGCCTCCCGATACCCGTTTTTTTTACACTTAACCACGCACCTGGATCCAGCACATCCTGCAACTCTTGCCAGGCGAAGGCGGACTGGTGGCGGTCCAGCACGCGCCCAGGCGAGGTCTGCCAGACCGCGTCAGGCGCGGCACCGTCGAGTTCGTCCTCCTCCTCCTCGCCGGGCGGCGGGGCGGGGGCGACGGGCTCCTCGTCCGGGGGTGGGGAGGTCGTCATAACGAAGGGTGTGAGGTCGGACGGGCCAATGCAAATTTGTGTGTGTGTTGCAGGGATCTCCGGTGTATTATGGTGCGGCGGTGGCGACGAGACGGGGGGGGGCTAGCAAAACAGAGGGGGAGCCGCCGACGGCCGCGAGGAATGGCACACTGGTAAGAAAGAAAGAAACCAAAATGGCGTCGGCCAAACGCCTGCCCAAGCGCAAGGCGCCCGGCAGCGACGGGCCGCCCGCCGAGCCCGCCGAGGAGGTAATCGTCCTCTCTGATGACGACGACGAGGCGGCCGCCGCCCCTCCTCCTCCACCACGCGCCGGCCGCGGTGGGCCCGCGTTCGCCCACCCCCCCCGCACCGGCAGCGGGCGCCGGCCCTCACTCCCACCCCGGCCGCGGCCATGGACTGCTGTGCCGCTGCCGCCGCCGCCCCCACAACTCCATGCCACCGCCGCCGCCGCCGCCGCCCCAGGCGAGGACGTCAGGTCAGCGCTGTGGGGCTGGGCGGACGCGGACGAGGCGGTCGCGCTGCCGTCGTCGTCGGATGAAGGTACAATGGAGAGAGAGTTCTCATCAACCTTCTTCGCTCCTAGGAAACAAAAGATAAGAGCTCACCCCACGCCCACACCCGCCCACGCAGACTCCGGCCGCCGCGGCCGCAAGCACTACGCGGCCGCCGGCATCCTGAGTGTGAGTTTGGTTGGAGAGAAAGAAGAGAGAGAGAGGTCGAGAGCATTTTTCTCTCAGCCCACCACACACAACCACAACCCTTCTCACTTATCTCCCATCTCCCCCTTTCTCAACTCCCCATCCCAGTCCGACCTCGTCAGCACGGATGAAGAGGACGCCGCCGCCGCCGCCATTGAGGGAGGCGGCGTAACTGCTGCCCCACCCCCTGCACAGGAGACGGCTGAGGTGGACGACGGCAGCGGCCCTGGCGGGACCGGTCAGGGCAGGCGCCCTGCCCGCACTGGCACTAATTTAGGAGTCGGCACGACCGCCGCCGCCGCCGCTGTCGCGGCCAAACGGTCCCGCCTGGACCAGGCCATGGCGGCTGCCGCAGCGGCCGCAGCGGCGGCGGGTGCGGATGACGAGGATGATGAGATCGAGGAGGTCGGCGGCCCTGCTGGCCGCGGTGCCGGCCCCTCCTCCCGCCCGCCCTCAGGCGCCACCCGCCCCTCTGACGCCCCCATCACCCTCCGCCTGGTCGCCTCCGACCGGCGGGAGCTGACCGTCCGCCTTCGCCCGCACGACACCTTTGCCGCCATGTTTGCGGCCTTCATGACCAAGGCCATCGGCGAGGGGTGGGCCCCCGCCGGCAGCGCCGCCCGGTTCGTGTTTGATGGGGAGGCGCTCAGCCCGATAGACACGCCCGCGGGCGCGGACGTCGAGGACGGCTGCGCGATTGACGTGTTTTTCAGTTGAGGTGTGGATGGATGGGCGTGCGCATCTTAAGATTGTATTCAGTTTAGAAAAGCTTACAGGTGACAGGATGGCAGATAACGACAAACAAACAAAAGGTGGGCGGCCACACAGAGAACAACAACAGTAAAAAAAAAGCAAACTGGGGGGGAGAAGGTGCTGCATGAAACTACAACGGTGGACAATTTTTTGACGCGCGGCTCTCTCTCTCTCTGCTCACAAAAGGGGAGGGGTGGCATAGGAGGGAGGTGGCATAGGAAACATAGGAGACGAAGGGGCGTGGCCTGTCTGTGTGTGCAGAGCGCACTCACGCCCTCACCGCCGGCCCGAGCTCCCACCCGCCTGGTGTGCCAAAAAGTCGATCACTGGCCCCCGCTTCTCACGGCGGGCCTCGTCCAGCGGGGTGAAGCCCCACCGGTCTTTGGCCCCAATGTCCGCGCCCGCGTCGACCAGGGCCTCCACGGCAGGGAGGGTGCCTTCCGCGGCGGCGATGTGGAGGGGTGTCCTGCGAGTGAAGGTGTGGGTGAGCGGTGAGGGGCTGAAGGCAGGGCGGGGCTGAGGCCACGCGCGCTCGCGCGCACTGGCAGGTGGCTGCCACCTCCCATCTCTCTCCCTCTCACGCGCGCGCGCGCACAGGCAGGTGGCTGCCACCTCCCATCTCTCTCCCTCTCATCGGAGCTCTTTTACCTCGCATCATAGTCGCCCGCCGACGCGTCCGCTCCCGCCCGCAGGTACAGCTCCAGCAGGGCAATGTCCTTGGCCTGCACGGCCGCACACAGGATGCCAGACAGCTCGGTCGTGCCGACGACCAGGTGGCCGCCCACCGCTTTCATAAGGTCGACCAGGGTGGGGTCAGCCTTCCCCGCGGCGACCGCCTTGATGGCTTCCAGCATGGGCGTCGCGCTCCACCGGTCGACCGCGTTGACGTCCGCGCCCGCTCCGATCAGCGCCTTGAGCGCCCCTACCTGGCCGTCCGCGGCGGCGATGTGGATGGCCCGCCGGGCGTCGTAGTCGCCCGCGTTGACGTCCACGCCCGCGGCCGCATACATTTCGATGAGCCCGGTGTCGCCCTCCGTCGCGGCCTGGCACAGCGTCCCCGACGCCCGGTCGACCGGCCAGTCAAGCTTGGCGCCCGCGGAGACGAGCAGGTCGACCATGTCCTTACGGCGCAGCTTGATGGCCTCCGTGAGGGCGGACCCGCCGAAAGCGTCTACTGCGTCGGCGGGCGCGCCCGCGCCCAGCAGGGTGGTGACCGCGGAGAAGTGGCCGCCGCCGACGGACAACATGAGGCCCGACCGCTGGTCGTAATCCGCGGAGGCGGGGGGTTGGCCTGGGAGCGGGGAGTCATGGGGTAAGAGGAGAGAGAAGGCGCGTGAGAAATCGAGTGAAATGTGGGTGTAGAGCAGCAGGATGAGGGCGGCCACCTGGACGGCCACCGCGGCGGGGGCGGAGAGGGACGTGCCCGGCAGGGTCAGCGGGTCAGGCACGTTTTGGGGGCTCCAGGCCGTTTTTTTTTTTTTTTTTTTTTTTCTCCCTCACCATTCGCCAGCATGAAGCGCAGCAGGTCCGTGTCACCCGCCGCCGCCGCATTCAGGAACTTGGCTGTACGTTCATCGGCCTTGGCTGTTGCCGCCCCGACGTCCGTCATGTAGGCCGCGACCGCGATCGCGCCCACGCGGACGGCCTCGTCCAGGACGGTCGACCCAAACCGGTCGATCGCGGAGATGTCGGCCCCGCCCTCCACCAGCAGTTTGACCGCGGGCAGGGCGTTCTCACAGGCCGCAATGTGGAGGGGCGTACTAGGACGCAGAGGGAGAAGAGTGAGGATTGAGAGGAAGGGTGAGAGAGGTGGAAGGCGCGTCGAAAAAAAGGCAAACGCGTGCGTGCGCGCGCGCGTACACTCGGGCTGGGGTTGAAACGCCCCCCGCTCTCATCGTCCACTCACCGCGCATCGTAATCGCCCGCGTCCGCCCGCGCCCCTGCCGCCAGGTACCTCCGTAGCAGGGGCAGGTTGGACTCGAACACGGTCGTGCATAGGGCGGCGGCTGTGTCTATGGTGCCCATGTGCCACGTAGCTCCGCCAACAACCAACGACCGGATCGCGCGGTCCGAGCCCGCTTTGCAGGCCTCCATCAAGGGAGCCGAATTCAGGTTGTCCACCAGGTTGGGGTTTGCCTGGGAGGCGAGCAGGAGCTCCACGATATCGACGTGGTTCTGGATAAAGAGAGAGGTGAAAAGCGTGAGAGCGGTGTGGAGTCTTTTGCGGCGGGCGGCGGGGGTGCGGGGAGAGGGGCGGGGGGCGGGGGGCGCGGGCGCGGTGGACCTCCGTGGGGTGGGGTGGAGAGAGAGCGTCACGTGCGCGCCACACCACACCGCGCATATATTTCCCTAACCTTAGCAGCCGCCAGAGACAGCGCGCATCGCCCATCATAGTCCACGCTGTCCACGTCAAAGCCCTGCTGGAGCATGGTGCGAACTGTGGTGAGGTCGCCCCGGGAGGCCGCCCCCAAGAAAGCCTGCGTCCGGCGTTCGTCCGACTTGGCGAGCACGGTCGCCGCCAGGGCCCGGACGCGGAGCAGATCGGACAGGACGCGCTCCTGCAAGGCAGACATGGCGCCGGCCCCAACCGAGTTGCCCGCCCCGCCCGTACCCGTCATCGCCCCCCCGCCCCGCCCTGCCTCGGCCGACGCCTGGGCGTGGGCGATCCCGGGCGGGGCGGCCACCAGTAAGGCCCGCCCCGCCGCGCCCCGGAACTCGCCGTCCACCATTTCCTGGGCCCGCCCTCGCAGGTTGTCCAGCACCGTGCGCGTGCCCAGCGGGAACTCCACGGAAATGCGGTCCCAGGCCGCGCGCGGGATGACCAGCAGGCGGGCGACGGAGGAGGTCCGGGCGGTGCCGCAGTGGGGCACGTCCGTGAAGAAGGAGATCTCGCCCACCGGGTCGCCCGCGCCCAGGTGGCGGCGGACGCCCAGGCGGACCGACCGGTTGGGGTCAGGGCCGGCAGACCCTGCGCGGGCGGCGGCCACGCCCGCGCCGGTCCCCACCAACGGCAGGTCCTCCCCGCCCTCCGCCACGCCCGGCAGGGTCAGCTCCAGCGCGCCGGACACGCAGATCATGAGGTCCGGCACGTGATCGCCGTCCGAAATGACGTCCACGCCCGCCATGAGGAGCTCGACCTCGGACGCTGACAGCAACGCATCCAGGAAACGCTGGCGGCCGCCCGAAAACAGGTAGCAAACCTTCAGCGGGGCCGCGTACAGGTGGCGCAGGGCCCGCCGGCGCAGGGTGGCTGGTAGGGAGCCCAGGACGACCTCGTCCGCGATGTCCGCGTTAGCGTGGGCCAAGCGCAGGTGCTCACGCATGGCCAGTTCCAAGGGTGGCGGCAGGCCGTTGAGGTGGGAGTAGGCTTTCAGGGCCGACGCCTGGTCCCGGTACCGCCCTTTCGCCTCATCGCCCTTGATCAGCAGCAGGGTGGTCGTGCCCACAATGTAGGTGCCCAGGACCAGGGCGGCCAGCATGTACAGGATCGTCCACACCGTCTCCGCCCGGTTGACGGCGACCAGGTCGCCGAACCCCGTGGTCGTGAACACCGTCACCGCCCAGTACAGGCTCGCCAGGTACCGGTCGGACGTGGACGCGCCCACCAGGCCCGCCACGCCCTTGCCCACCCAGGTCGCGGGGCCGAAGCCCGCCATGCGGGCGCAAAAGTAGAAGCCGCAGGCCGCCCAGTGGGCCAGGTAGAAGACGAAGGCCAGGTTGCGGACAATGGTGGAGCCCAGCAAGGAGATCGCAAGGTTGGCCTCCGCCGCGATCAGGGCCAGGCGGACCCGGTACAGTCGCAGCAGGCGAAAAAGGCCGAGGAGGGTCAGGTAGCGGGCGACGGGCGTGTCGGCCCCCGACGGAGAGACAAAGGCGATGACGATCCAGTCAAAGGGGATGGCGGCCAGCAGGTCGATGGCCAACAAGCCCCGCGCGTAGTGCCTGGCGATGGCGGGCCCGTGCGTGACGAGGTCACCACTCACCGCGTCGACGTAGGCTAAGCGGAAGCGGACGGCCACGTCGGCCAGGAAGACAGCGGTGATGGCGAAGGAGAGGGCGGCCTGCGCGTCGTTCCAGGGGAAGAGGCCCGGGTGCTTGGAGAAGGCGATGCAGTACGGGTCCGAGATGGCGGACGCGCAGGCCGCGACCAGGGTGAGCACAAACCAGTAGAGGTAGCCCCGCTCGTTGGGCAGGATGATGTGGGGCGGGACGGGCGGGGAGGAGCCGTTGAGCGACTCATCCCCGCCACCGTGGCTGCGCCCGCCGCTCCAGCCAAACCAGCCGCCCTGGACGCCCGCCTTGCCGCCGCCCCAGTCCCGCTTGCGGGACACCCACTGCCCGGACGCGACGGGCAGGCGGGCGATGGAGGAGGTCCGGTTGAGCCCCCCGCCCCAGCCCGCGCCGCCGCCAAGCGTAGTGTCGGAGCGGGAGCCGCCCCGGCCGCCGCCGCCGCCGCCGCCGCCGCCGCCGCCGCCGCCGCCGCCGTGGAGAGACCCCTCGCTCCCCGCCCACGAGGACGCTACCGAGTCCCGCCCCAGGTTGTGGTGGTGGGGGTGGGGGTGGGGGTGGTGGTGGTGGTGGTGGTGGCCGCCGCCCGCCGGGGTGGGCGGGGCGCCCTGCTTGCGGAAGGACTGCGTGGGGGGTGGGTGAGGGGGTGGGTAGTGTGAGTGTGCCGCCGCCGCCGCCGCTGCCGCCATGGAAGATGACGTCGTCGCCGGCGACGACGATGGCGACGGCGATGAAGATGACGACGCCCACAGGCGGGGGGTGGGTGGGAAAAAACAAGTCGCGCCCCGAAAAAGCGGCGCCGCGCGCGCGGCGCCCTATTCTCCCGCGCCGCGCCTCCCCACCGTCCCACCACCCCAAAGCCGCCACGATAAAAAAAGAGAAGGTGCTATGAGCGCACGCCTGGGATGCCACGGTGGGGCGGATGACCCCCCCACGCACCTTTTGGGGCTTGCCAGCCGACGCGGCCGGCGCGGCTGGCACGGCCGGTGCGGTCACAGGCGGCGCGCCAGCCGACTCCAGGTCACTCGTCGAGGATGCCGGGACGTCGAAGGAGGAGTCGCGGCGCTGCGGGGAGCGGGCTTCCATGGTGTAGAGAGCGCGCTATCTCAAAGTCGTTGAAAAATCACGTGGGGGGGTGTTTTGAGAGACGAGATGCGAATGCGGTTGCCCACCCGTTTCTGGCAGTCTTCAGTCTGTTTTTTTCGTGTGCGCGTCGCCTCACCCCCCCTCCCCCCTCTTCCCTTTTGCCTTCCCTGCGTGTGACCTACGCAGACATCCACGTCTCTGGCCCTGTGTGCGTGTGCGTACGCTAGGTCTACACACACGCGGCTTCCCCCGCTTCCCCCTTTCTCTCCCGACGTTCTCGAGAGACCTTGCGGGCACTTTTGCTCGCCCCCTAGTAAAAGCTTCCCGCCAGGCGCCTCTCCCTTGCTGCCCAAGCCTTTCAGCATGGGCGTCTCCGGCAAGGACTTTGCTGTCACCCTGGTGAGTTATCGGTGGCCTGTTGGTGGGAGGTTGGAAGGGCTGAGGGGTTGGCGGAGAGAGCGGATGCGATAGGGTGGACATGTCCGACATGTGCCCCGAGACCCCACGTCTTTCCCGCCGGTTTGACCCTCTTACGCCCCTCGCTACGCCCGCCCTCCCCCCGCGATGGTGCACCGAGTGACCCAAACTTGGGCCTGAGTGGTTGGATGGCCAGTTCAGCGGGCCGGGTCCCTGCCATCGGGCCCCGCAAAGAGAGCAAGAGACTGCAGCGCCCTCACCCGTCTCATCTCATCTCACATTTTTTTTCAACCTCCCCTTTTCCAGCTCATCAACGGCGTCGTCGGCGCCCTGCTCACCCTCCTCTTTTGCGCCTTCCGCAACCGGGCGTGGGCCCGCAAGTTTTACGCACCCAAGGAGTACCTGGCCAAGGAGCAGGTCGCCCCCTTTGACCGGCCGTCCCGCCTCAAGTCCTCTTTCCTGGGCTGGGCGCCCGACCTGGCCTCCCGGGGTGAGGACGAGGTCATCGCGACCGCGGGCGTGGACGCCCTGGTCTTCCTCCGGGTCGCCTCCCTGGGCACCCGCCTGTTCACTGCCATCTCCATCTGGTGCGTCATCACCTGCCTGACCACCAACCTGGCGGGCAAAAACCTGTCGGCCGTCGCGGCCCGGCGCGCCGACCCAGGCTACACAAAGTATCTCTACTGGGTGCCGCCCCCGCCGGCCAACGCGTCCACGGACAAGAAGGCGGCCAAAGCGGCGGAGAAGCCGGTGCCGACGCCCAACTTTTACGTGGAGGACATCGACCTGCCGCCCCCACCGCCGGGGCTCAAGTGGTGGAAATACGCGGACGGCGTCCCCATCCTGCCCCAGCCCGAAACCGAGTTGGGCCCCGAATACGCGCGGTACGGGTGGCGGTACGACTCGGCGTCGGCCGAGACGGCATTCGTGGTCCAGGACATTGACAGGGCGACCATGGCCAACGTCTCTGAGCGGAGCCCGACGCTGTGGGTGCACGCCCTGACGACCGTGGCCGTCACCCTCTACACGCTCTGGACGCTGGCCACCTTTTCAAAGGACGCCGTCCGCCTGCGCCTGCGCTACCTCTCCTCCGCCACCCCGGGCACCGAAACGCACACCGTGCTGGTGACGGATGTCCCGGGCGTGCGGGGCGGGACGGTGCGGGACGCGCTGGACCGGACGGTGCTGCACGTGCTGCCCGCATCCGCGCGCGCGGCGGTGCACAAGAGCGCCGACGCGGTGGCCGGCACCGTCTCCTCGCCCCTGTCCGCCCTCTCCAGCCCGATCAAGGGTGACGGCGGCGCCTCCGCCTTTGCCGCCCTGGCCTCTGTGGAGGCCGACCCCTGGGCAAAAGCCACGCGGCGCCTGGGCGACGGCGCGAATGCCACACAGATGGTGGCCGCCGAGTTCAATGAGCTCTACCCGGGCGAGGTGGAGGACGTGCAGGCCGTCTACAACACGGCGGGCGGCCTGGACGGCGCCCTGGCCGAGTACGAGAAGACCAAGGCCCACGTCACGCACCTGCTGGACGTGTACACGGCCAAAGCCCGGCGGGCGGCGGGGGGCACAAACGCCGCCGACGACCTGGCCAAGGTCAAGCGCAAGGTCGTCAAGGCGGTCGGCCTCCTGGGCCGCCCCGTGTACGGGGCCTGGGGCGCGGAGACGTACGGCAAGGGCAAGGCCACCACCATCGACGCGGTCGACCTGGGCCTGGCCCGCATGGAGTACTTGGCGAGCGTCATCAAGTCCGGCCAGGCGGCCGCGGTGGCCGACCCCAACCCGGCCGCGTTTGTGACCTTCAAGACCCGGCGGTCCCAGGTGCTGGCGACCGAGATGCTGCAGCACCACGACACCTCCGCCTGGTGCACCCAGGCCGCCCCCGAACCCCGGTCCGTCATCTGGCCGGCCCTGCGCCAGCGCGCCTGGGAACAGCGGGTCCGGTTCTGGGTGACCTGGGTCGCCTTCTTTGCGATGTGCCTGCTGTTCATGATCCCGGTGGGCAAAATCCAGTCCCTCCTCACGCCCGGCTCCCTGGGCCGCGTCCCGGGCTTCAGCGCCATCCTGAATGCTCCCTTCCTGTCGGGCATCATCATCGGCATCCTGCCCTCTCTCGCCCTCATCATCTTCATCGCCCTCATGCCGCCCATCCTGCGGCTCATGTGCAAGTTCCAGGGCATGCGGACTGAGGGCGACATCGACCAAGGGGTCGTCACCAAGTTCTTCATATTCCAGATCTTCATCGTCTTCTTCGGCACCTTTGTGGCGGGCTCCTTCTTTGAGCGGGCCAAGGTGTGGGCGCAGGACCCTGTACAGGGGCTGAAGGCCATCGGCACGGGCGCGCCCGCCGCCTCGACCTTCTTCCTCTCTTACACGGCCATCAAGGCCCTCTTTGCGCCCGCCTTCAAGCACCTGCGCATCATACCCTTTGCCATATACGGCATTAAGACCTCGCTCGCTTCCACGGAGCGCGCCAAGGCGCGGACCTGGTCCGAACAGTGGTTCAAATACGGGGTGGACATCCCGCAAATGACGATGGTCATGCTGCTGGGCCTCGTCTTTTGCGCGATCAACCCCATCCTCCCGCCCGTCTGCCTGCTCTACTTCCTCGTCGTCGGCTTCTTCAACAAGTACCGGGTGCTGTACGTGGCGCGGCCGACCTACCAGACGGGCGGCCAGATGTGGCTGGCCGTGTTCAACCACGGTAAGGAATTGATGTGACAGAGAGAAAGAGAGAAGAAGAGAACTGAGGGGGGGGGGGGGGGGGGGGGTCGTTGTCTTATTGCAGGGCGCCGCCCCCCGAACAAAACCGAGTGAAGACCAACACCGCCCCAACCCCGAACAACGGGCGGGGGGCT
>Ga0315287_10000294_pt1 | contig 43706 bp, 46 predicted proteins | sample YL17G11_0_MG_FD_205037 | JGI IMG/M metagenome (GOLD analysis project Ga0315287, IMG submission 205037) | Sediment microbial communities from Yellowstone Lake, YNP, Wyoming, USA - YL17G11_0 | ecosystem: Environmental > Aquatic > Freshwater > Lake > Sediment | place: USA: Wyoming | collected...
GGGTGAAGGCACATTCGGGGTCTCCACTGAGCGACTCAACACCATCCAATCTTGGGTCAGCCGCGCCTGGAGATGCAACGTCTGTATCACGCGCGAACCATGTTCATGGACATGGAGCTCTAGCTGGAGGGACGTTGCATGCAGACGTCATTGCTGGCGGTGCTTCTGGATTCATGCCCGGAGCGGACAAGACCAAGCTCGACGGAATTGCTGCGGCTACTCCGATACAAGACATCTTCTATATCGGGCCTCTCGGTAGCGACACGACAGGCAATGGCACCGAAGGCAAGCCATTTGCCACGCTACAGAAGGCGTACGACACATGGTTCCCGAGCGGTACGCCGCTGACTTGGCCCGAGTTCGACCGCAAGCGCATCTTCCGAATCTTGCCAGGCACAACTGCTGCGACCGCAGGAAATCTTGTGGCGGCATGCTGTAACTTCATCATTGAAGGTTTCGGGTCTATTGGAACCGTTACCTACGATGTGAAGTCTGAGGTAATGGCAACGTTCACGGGAGCTTCTGCAAACTACGAAACGAATACGATCCACGTTCAAGGTGGCGGAGGATTCGGTTGGAACACGTCAAGTGCCGACTCGCAGCTAATCACCGGTGACATTGTCGTTTCGAACTTCAACGTTACGACTCGTGACTTGTATTTGTCTTTCGAGTCTTGCCAGGTTCAGATGAAGACTCAGGCCAGGGTTGTGCCTGGTGGGTTCGTTTGCCCGATCTACATTAGGGCAACGGACACAGTTTTCATCTATTGCGAGTCGGGTGTGAATGCATTGGGAAACATGCCAATGACGTTCAGTCTTCTTCGAGACTGCGTCTTCCGCAATCAGGTCAATGCGACAAAGGGTTCGATTGGCTTCGCCGATATGCAAGGTTGCTATTTTCGTCGGGGGTTTGTTGGGAATCCAGGGATTGCTTCGATGGTAAGTGTGGGAGTCTTCCGTGGATGGGAAGTCAACCATCTCAAGTATGCGTTTGATGTCTCGGCCTATCCGCAAGAACTTCGAATGGACTACCCGACTTGGAAGTACATCAAGGAAGAGGCCGCTCCAGTGCTTGGCACATGTACGGTGAAGCTGACCGATCAGTTTGGGGGCGTTTCAGGTTCTCGTCCAACAGGAGTGCTTCCTTCTGGAATGTGCTATTTCGATACAACATTGGGTCGCCCTGTTTGGTGGTCTGGAGCTGCTTGGCTAGGAGCTGACGGGCTCGCCGCGTGACTCCTGCCGAGCGGCTTCTCATGTCGTTGCAGCGTAAGGTACTCCTTGCGCGACAAGACCCCGTTCATTTTGTCGACTTGGTGCTGAAGGTCGAGACCACACGACAACCTATCGTGTGCGCTCCGCACCAGCGAGTATTGCTTAGGTTTGCGAAGGACCATCCTCGGTGTGTGCTCCTCCTTCCGGTCGCGCACTCGAAGACGTTCTCGATGGCAGCTCTCGGCATGTGGGAACTCGGTCGCGACCCTACATGCCGAGGAGCTGTGATCAGCCATACGCAAGGGCAAGCAGAGAAAGTGTTGCGAATGATTCGCGATTACATTCGCACTAGCATCGAGTTGAAAGCCATATTTCCAGATCTGCAGCAAAGCCACCGGTCGGGAGATCCGTGGACCACAACAGCGATTACTGTCGAACGGCCTCCAGGTATACGAGACCCGAGCATGGTTGCACTTGGATTTGAAGGTGCCATTCCGGGATCCCGGCTCAAGTTCATTTTGATAGACGACATCCTGACCCATGAGAACACGGCGACGCGTGAGTCACGAGAGAAGGTCTACGACTGGTGCGACTCTTCGGTCTTCAGTCGAATCGATCCGACACCTGACGCGCGTATCATTGTGACGAATACGGCCTGGCACAATCAGGACGTACCTCATCGTCTAATCGAAAAGGGATGGCCGGCTCTTCGTATGGAGATCGGAGGCTTGATCGAGTTGTATAACACCGATTGGGACTCTGACGACCTCCGACCGGAGCACATATCTAGTCTGTTGTGTCGTCTATCTGCGCGTACAGATACAGATGCGTTGTGGCCTGAGATGTTTTCTGAAGATCGGATCGAGCAGCTTATCCGAGACCACCTCCCTATTAGGTTCAACCAGCTCTATCGCAACATTTGCACTGACGAGCAGTCAGCACGATGCAAGCCAGAGTGGATAGAATTGTGCAAGAAGAACGCACGCGAGCACGGCGTGCATACTTTCGTGTCCGAGTACAAGGGTCCGAACGCAACCTTTACTGGAATCGACTTGGCAGTGTCCCCGGGGGAGGCGCACGACGACACGTGTTTCTTCACGTTCGAGGCATTGCCCGATGGTTGTCGCCGCATTCTGGATATCGATATCGGTCAATATGACGGACCTACGATTGTCTCCAAGCTAGTAGCAAAGCATCGTGCGTATAACTCTATTGTACGGGTAGAAAGCAATGCAGCTCAGGATTATATACGACAGTTCGTACTCAATCAGAACTTGAGCATTCCAATCAAAGCTCATATGACCGGGAGAGCTAAGGCACATCCGGAGCATGGAGTTGAAGGACTGTTCGTGGAGATGTCGAACGGGGCGTGGTTGATACCGAACGACCAGTACGGAAACGTACGCGAGAAGGCTACGCGAATGTTCATCGACGATTGCTTGCAGTATGCGCCTGAAAGGCATACCCCCGACTCGCTGATGGCTTGCTACATGGCGCGTGAGCAAGCTAAGGCTTGGGGGCTTGGGGGGAAGGTGATACCCGGTGGTCGCCCAAACTTGAGCAATTTGCTTTCACGATAGGTCCTCCTTCTAGTATGCAGCGTGTATGGTATCGTTGAGGCATGGAAGATCTTGTGTCATTCTTGCGGTATGTAGCTCAGTCGTTTCCAGTCATAGCTGCAGCGCTAGAGACATTGGCGGTGGAGTGGGCTACGATACAAGGCAAGGATCCAACAAGTTTGATTGAGGCGTTAACTTCACCCACCAAGCGGGAGTCAGTAGCAGACGTACAGCGGCGGAAGTACGATTCAGAACGTCCAACTAAACCAGGGAGTGATGACAAACTATGAGCACCGACAAGAAGTTTGAAAAGTTCGCCAAGAAGCCAGTCAAAGCTGATGATGTTGAGGAAGCACCCGAAGAAGAGGCTAGCAAAGAGCCAGGCAAGAAGGTCAATCCATTGATGGCATGGATCAAGCAGAAGAAGGGTACCAAGTAATGCCAGAAGGCATGCATCCAAAGGCGGTGGCAGGTCTCAAGAAGTGGAGCAAAGGAAAAAAGCTCAGCGAGGTTGCTGACTCTATCGAGCGTAATACCGATGCCGATGAGCCGTACGCGCTGGCCGCTTGGATCAAGCAGAAAGAGATGGGCAAGAAGCAGTACGCTAAGACCTGTCTGTAGGAGGTTGGTATGGACTGTGTGCGCTGCGGACATACAACCGAAGTTGTGCTCACAACGGATGAGCACGGAAATATCATTGTGTTGAGGTATTGCACGCATTGTTGCTGGGGGCAGATCGAACCAGAACCTCCGTCATGAATGACTGTGCGATTCCAATTGTGTTCTCAGGAAACTTGTGTCCTTTCGACCGGCAGTCCGAAGCGTGGCTGTGGCCGTGCAGACTCGATTTGGACGTGACGCCTCTAACACAGTTAAGCATCCTATTTTTTGGGTACAGATTTCTGCGGAACAGTTACCTAGTTGAACTTCACTCTACCCTTCATGTAAGCTGACGCTTCCGGGCTTCGGGCCACGTCGGTAGCAGCAGCCAGGTTGTCATTCGCCATCGCAACGTGGCCCCTAGCCTTTTCGTCCTGGTCGGTGCATACTCCAGAGCGGAGGCGTTCAATGCAATTCATCGTACTAGAGGATCCGCTGCGGGGATACGCTCCTGGAACCATCCTTGAGCCAGAACAAGCCAACGCACTGAAAACAAATGGCATAGTTAGTCTTCCGGTTGACCTAACATTATTCGACCGCGGAGTGCTCGGAGGATTCTTCCGTCGCGATTGGGGGCAAGGTCGTATAGCACCTACAGTACCCGGACCGTGTGCCCCAATGGTAATGCACGTCGTGCCAAACATGCACAAGATATGGTGGGCTGCCAAGCTCGAAGCATCGCCAAGGTTGATCGCCGAGATGCGAGCAGGCGAACAAGCTATAGGGCAACTTCGTGTCGTTGTCGATTCGAGTCAATCTGACGTGATGGCGTGCGGACTGTCCAACGAAGCGGGCAGTGTCGTAGACCTGTCGACGCTGGATGTCAACGAGGCATCCGATATCGAAAACGCATGGGTGGTGCGCGGCACTGCGAGGCTTCACGCGCCCAACCCGGGATTCATGGGATTCATGTTGTACGGGCACGCGCGCGAGATGCGCATTCTGTGGACTGCAATATCGCTAACGGAGTAACCATGCGATTTCCAAACAAGTTCGTCCGATATATAGGTGCTGGGTTGTCACCACTACTCGGCTCTGATGTTGACCCGACAACGCTAAGCCCGTACGTGCAGAAGCAATATCTGGGTAACGACAACGTGCTCGTATCTCGCACGCTGAACGTTGGTGGATTTCCTATGCAACGGGTTGCAATCGGATGGTCGTACTCGGGTGCGGGTGCTCCTGCTGTTGCTCCAGTAACGGTATTCATTTGGGATGATAACAGCGAACGTTGGTACAAGGTGTACCACGCGTCTGTAGTATCGATTCCTGTCAACAACATCACCTTCTTGGATGTGTGTACCTTGTTGGACTTTCCGCACACAACACCTGGAGCAGGTATGCTTCCAACGGGCGCACTCGAATATGCAATCTTGGTGGGCGCTCCGGTGGCAGCACCAGACGGCACGTACACAATCATTGCAGGTTGTGACGTGAGCAATCCTGGCGTGTGATGTTGACGTGGCTGTGGTCTTGGGTCGTCTCGAAGTTCTTGCCAGCACACCCAGTCGAAGAGTGTGACACAGAACCTGATATCGAACCTCTGGGCATGGTGTATGTCACTATGTCCGATGAAGCCAAGCGAATGCGCGACGAGATAGCGATGACAATCCTACCAGGGAAAACACCAGTCCCGATCGTACCGCTTAGTGGGTCTATTCGTGCGCGCATAGCAGAGAGGGCATTGCGATGAGTGGAGCCGTTATCCTTCCCGACTCGTACGGATTCGCAAGCTCGTTCGGGCTCAACAACACAACACTTGGTCCAACCTTTCGCGCTCGCTGGATCTGTAGCAACGAACGGTATCGAGAGTTAGATCGAAGGCAATCGTACTACGATTGTACTCAACACGACTGGAAGCAGTACGACTTCGACGGTCGCATCTGTAGACCTGGTCCGCCTACCCAGCAACCGTTACTTGTTACGGAAGCAAGTGGCACATACGTTCCACTAAAAGCACGTCGGCCGTCAAATCCGTATAGGCTCGCGCGCATCATTGTCAGCGCATTCACCAATCTTGTGTTCGGGCAAGGTCGGTTCCCGCAGGTGCGTATTGCAGGCGATGCAGATACTCAAGATTTCTTGCAGTGCTTGTGCAAAGTGTCTTCGCTATCCGTACGTATGGTGCAAGCGCGCAACATAGGCGGCGCTGTTGGGAGTGTTGGGTTGTCGTGGTGCTTCTATAATGGCGCACCAAGAGTGTCAGTCCATTACCCGAAGCATCTGCACGTGCATGATTGGGAAGACCGGGAGCTGCTAGTACCCAAACACGTATCGGAAGTCTACTACTATCCGGACGATGTGTTCGATGTGGCAAAGAACAAGTATGTTCGTAAGTGGTTCTGGTACCGTCGCGACTGGACAACAGAGGCCGACATCACATTTCAGCGTATCGAGTTCAAAGGCGATAAGGATCCAGTCTGGACAATCGACGAGACGTCGACTGTTAGGCATGGCGACGGATTCTGCCATTTCGTGTGGATTCAAAACGAGCCGAGCGAGGATATAGACGGATCATCCGATTATCAAGGTCTGTACGAAAACTTTGATTCAATTGACACGATCTATTCGGTGCTCACTCGCGGAACAACATTGAATCTCGATCCCACGTTGGTTTTGAAAATGGATCTTGACTACTTTCAACGTATGGGAGTCAAGAAGGGGTCCGACAACGCACTATGTGTAGGCGAGAGCGGCGATGCGTCGTACTTAGAGCTGAGCGGGCAAAGTTCGCAGACCGGAATCGACCTGTTCATGTCGATGCGACAATCAACTCTTGAGGTTGCACAATGTGTGATCACCGACCCAGATAAGGTCACAGCAAGCGGTGTGTCCAGTGTTGCGTTGAAGGTCATCTACGCTTCAATGCTTTCCCGATGTGACATGTTTCGCGATCAGTATGGCGAAGGCCTGAGACGCCTATTGGATCAGATGGTTCGTGCAGCACGGACTAGGATAGGAATGACAACGCCCGAAGGTGCACAACTACAATTGACCCTTCCGAAACGTGCTGAGGAACGACAGCTAATCGGGTCAGATGGAGAGCCGACGGAAGAGACTGAAATTGTGATGATCGACCGCAAGCTAGGGAGCGGAGGCTACATCGATCTTGTGTGGGGCGTATATTTCGAACCTACTGCAGATGACCAGACCAAGACAGTCACTACCTTGTCACTTGCAACAGGAGGCAAGGCATTCTTGTCGAAACGTAGTGCTACCGAAATGGCAGCTGCTGCGTTCGCGCTCAATGCCGAAGAAGAGGTTCGTCGAGTGGATATGCAATCGAAGATCGACAAGGTTGCAATGCAAGCCGCAATGGAGGACGCAGACATAGGCGGAAAAGTCGGTGCGCCAAACGAGCTGCCCCCAGGCGCACTCGAACGCCGACCGCAGAATCTTCCTGGGATAGGCGATAAGCCGAAGACGGAGACCGATAGTGGCGTCGCTGTCTAAGCGGCTTGCAGTCACCCGAAAAGCAGGTCTCGATATCGCCGCGAAGACCGGTAAAAAACAGCTCGTGCAAGTCTTGGAACGCGCAACGCTCGATTTGCGGCAACGACTCACTCAGGTGGAAGGTCTCAAAGCTGCAGGACGCGACATTCCATTTACAGAGGAGCGACTTCGATTGACGTTGCTCCAGGTACAAGATGTTACAAGGAGTGTCAAGCGAGGAATCAAGCAAACCGTGCTCGATACCGGGCAGATGGCAGCCGATAAGGCGAGTAACACCTTGCTCGATTACCTGGCTGTAGCAGAGAAGACGTATCGAGGTTTGGCGCAAGTACTTCCACTTGACGAAGCTGCCGTATTCTTTCGAGCTACTAGCGGCGTTGAATCTAGCGTGCTGCATCGACTCGAATCCGACCCTTATCATCCTAGCCAACCGGGCGTTCTAGATAGATACGGTACGGCAACTATTGGGCACTTCGAAGAGTTGCTACAGCAAGGTCTCATTACACGCGAGCATTGGGTGGATGTAAGGAACAATGTAATTGCAGTCAGTCCGTTCCTCCAGGATGCTCCGGCGTATTGGGCCGAACGTATCGTGCGCACAGAGTCTATGCATGCCTACGGGAGGGCTTCGTGGGAAGGTATGCGTGAGGCCGACGCACAGCTCGGCGACATGTGCAAGATTCTATGTGCAACATTCGACGATCGTACTGGGTGGGACTCGTATCAGGTACACGGGCAGATTCGACGTGTAGACGAAGCGTTCGAATGGAGCGATCCGAAGGGTGGAGTTCAACTGTATCAACACCCACCGAATCGACCAAACGACCGAGAGGCTGTTGTACCACATCGACTAGGATGGGACATTCCAGCAGAGCTAGAACCACTCAATGATGGCGAAGTCGTTACAGCGTGGACAAGAGATGGAAGGACGGGTGCTCCCCCCGAACGGCCGAAAATGAGCACTGTTGATATCAAGAAGAAAGAGAAACGATGACTTTGACTTCGCGGCACAACCGAACTATTCTGAATGAGCAACTAACGGGGCTACCATGAGCTTTCGCATACGACCTACTCCACAAGGTTCTGTCAACGCAGGCATGAAGGTTCTCGCTGCTCCAAAGGCAGAGGTCTTCGAACACGTGCATCGAACAGATGACTACGACGACCTGTTCGAAGCTGCGAAAGAGTTAGGTGCCCCGGATCATGAAGTTGGGAGCACAACACCGACCGAGGGCAATGCAAGTGCAAGTCACTCGCATTCCGACCACGTCGAAGTCCCGATCTATCCTGATGCAATACCGTGGCCGAAGGTCACCGCAAAGACGCCATACAAGTTGAAGGAGAAATGACATGGACGGACAAAAATCAGGAACAGGAGCTAGCAGCCCATTCGGTAGTGGTAAGGGCGCAACGAATGCAGCCGGAGCTGCATCGGGTGCTCATGACTTCGTGAAGAATTCAGAGAGCGGTGCTCCTAAGACCGGCGGGAAGGATTTCACGCAGAACAATCCCGAGCAGAAGCCTGGCGACGATGACACGCTCAATCAGGAGACGGTCGCAGAAGGCGGAAAGGTGCTGAAAGCCGATCCGACTTCGGCAACACGCACCTCACCTGTTGGACGACCAGATGGAGGACGTAAGCCGTTCTCCCTTCGTGGGGCCTAATCATGGCGCAAGTGTCACTCGACGGGACGGTCACTATAGGACCACAGTCGTCATCTGGCGGAGGCGTTCCGGCTGCAATCAATTCGGTCGCGTTCTCGACAACCCCGAGCCCGAAGCCCGCACAGGTCTACATTGAGACCACGCGAAATGTGCAAAGTCCTTCGGCCTACGTTGAGTTGACAGGGATAGGCACGACCGACACAATCACGAGAGCGAACTTCTTGTACTTCAAGGCGGCAAGTCCGGTCATGCTGCGATTGACTATGGTTGATACTCCTTCAGATATTGTTGCCGAAGAGTGGGTATCGGGCGTAATCGTTCATGAGTTCCCAGACGACCACGCATTGAAGTTGCTAGAAGTCAAAGGTTCAGGCACGGTAGAGTACATGGCTAGCGGTAACAGCTAGTCCGACATCTTTGGAGGAATGGATATGAGCACATTGAAAGAAGCGATCAATCGGGCGCAGCTCGGAACTTTGGCCGATGCGTTCCGGAAACTAGGGATTGGTGATATCCTTCGCGCATTGCCGACGCAACTCATCGGCGTTGCCCCAGCTACAGGTAATTTGTACGTCGGTTCACCGATGCACGTCATCACCCTTCCTACGGATGCAAAGGCGATAGCGTGTCTCGCGGTGTACGCACGAGCTGGCGGAGGTACTCTCGGTCCGCTCGTCGCGAATACCCATACGGCGCCCGATGCGGGCTCGTACTTCGTCAATCCGACTGGCGACATTGAATTTGCCGTAGCCGACGCATGGACTAAGCTCGATCTCGTATACTTCCCCGCGAAGGTTGACCGGTACGAGATGACTCTGCCCGTCGCAGCAAATACGGCAACGCTTCAGGCTGCATACACAGCAAAGGGCGTTCAACTTGCGATGCAGATCGAGTCGCTAGCAGGTACGCTCGTGTCCAAGATGATTGTCGACCCGCCGGGGACCGCTCCTGCTACGGGTCATGCTGCATTGAATCTCGCGAAGACCACAATCGCGTTCAATGCTGCCGACGTTGTAACTTCTTGTCGAGTTCTCTTAGGGGTAGGGCCAGCAATCGACGTCAATGCCCTTCTTGAAGAGACCGATACTACGATTCTGTGAGGTGAGCTATGCTGACTGGTAACACGGAGGAGACAGCAAAGCCTGCACTCACGGAAGTTGAACAGAAACAAGAGTCTGCCCCGACGGTAGCCGACAAGGCCCCACCTCCGAAAGCTGCTGTCGTGTCCCAGAAGGAAGTCCCGGCGACAACCCCTCGGACTACGTCGCCGGGAACTTCCGCTAAGTCCTCTACAAAAGAGGAGGACAGCGATGACGATGAGCCGCACCCTGATGACGAAGGGGTCATCAAGATGTCGCTGACTGCGTTCAATCGTCGGGTACAGCGCGCTAGTCGTTCGGAATTGCGAAAGCTCTTCGGGACGGACAACATCGGCGATATCGTGACGATGAAGCAGAAGCTAGATTCGTACGAAAAGGAACGCGAAGAGGCTAGACAAAAGAGTTTGTCCGAGATCGATAAGCTCCGGGAAGAAGCTGCGGTTGAGCGCAAAGCCCGAGAAGTGGCTGAGGCCCGTACCAGCGAACTCCAAGAGGATCGGTTAGCTTCGCAAGAAGACGTGCATATCCGTAGCATTGCCGACGAGTACATTGCACCGAAGTACTACAAGTATGCGGCACGCGATCTTCGAGAGCATCTCGTCGAAACATACGACAATGATTACGATAAGGTCACCGATAAGGTGCTGAAGGCATGGTTCAAAGAGTACGCGGAAGGCAATCCGGAATTAGCCGTGAAAAGCCAAGAAGCCGAAAAGCCTGTCGCGCCTATCACGAATGGTCCTGTTGGTACACGGCCAGCAGCTCCACCGTCTGGCGGCCCTGGAGGAAAGGACGTCCGTCCAGGCAGACCTAATAGCATGTCCAACGCAGAATGGATGGCGTATCGGAAACAAAACGGCATTACCTACTGAGGAGTGCTGTGTTGCTAGGTAAATGAGCGCACCGCGCGCTAACCCACACGCGACGACGGCGGTTAACAGTCGGAACGGGATATTGAGCGCGGGCACAAGGATGTGACACTAACAGGAGAAACGACAATGCCCGTTGTTCTAGGAATTCCCCCAGCAATTATGCAGCTCGTGCAGCAAGGTCTGCTCGAACGTGCTTTTCATGATGGTCTGTACCCAAATCTTGCCTACCGTTCCGAAGCTATGGCTGAAGAATGGCCTGCTAATACAGGCGGCGAGATCTTCATGTCTCGGCCTGGGCTGCTCGCGCCTATCGTCAAGGCGCTCATTCCAGGCAAAGACCCTGATCCTCAAGCAATCTCGTACGAGCAGTGGGTAGCACGGCTCGACCGATATGCAGGTTCGATTGACGTTCACATGCCCACGTCCGTGGTCGCTAATGCAAACTTGTTCATGCGAAACATCCATCAGCTCGGTTTGCAGGCAGGGCAGTCTGTCAATCGTATCGTGCGTAATCAGATGTTCATCAGCTATCTGTCGGGTAGCACGGTGCTTACAGTGTCTGCGGGTGCGGGCGACACCACAATTCAAGTTGCAGCCTTGAACGGATTCGCTGACGTTGTTGTACCAGGGACGAACGTTCGTCCGATGCCCGTGTCTCCGTCGAATCCACTTCCGATCACGATTGGAACAACGGTTCGCAACGTGGTTGGGTTCTCTCCGAACGATCCAACCGATCCGAATGGCCCCGGAGTACTGGCGCTCAGTGCCGCAGTCGGCGGAGCAGGCTATCCTGCCCGTACTGCAGTACTAAGTGCCTACCGGCCGACCATCATTCGTACTGGTGGTGGAGACAGCGTGGATGCCATTGGCGGCGGCGACAGCTTCGTGCTGCAGGATGCCATCAACGCAGTTGCGATTCTGCGACGGCACAACGTTCAGCCGCACGACGACGGCTTCTACCATGCTCACATCTCTCCGCAAGCGAACGCGCAGGTGTTCGCCGATCACGTGTTCCAGCGGTTGAATACGGCGTTACCCGAGCATGTCATCTACAAAGAAGGTTTCATCGGTACGATCAGCGGTATCCTCTTCTCGATGAATACCGAGGCCCCTGAGCCAGTGAACGCGGGTGACCGCGTTGCAACTGGAACCCGTGCGTTCTACTCCAATGGTATCGGAGCGGAAACAACAAACGAAAGCGGCACCAACATAGGCCGAATCATCGTGACCGGCAAGGGTACGGTCTACGAACGTTGGCTGAACGAAGAGAACTACGTGTCCGAAGCTGGGATCACAGGTAAAGTTGGCGACTTTGACATTGTCAACAACGGCATCTCGATCTCCACTGAGCGAATACGGTTGATTCTTCGTGCCCCAGTCGACCGTTTGCAAGATGTTGTGTCGGCAGCTTGGTCGATCTCAACGTGCTTCCCGGTTCCGTCAGATGTTACCGCGTCTACTGGACCTGAGCGCTATAAGCGCGGCGTTATTATCGAACACGCGCTGTAACTAGTGTGTTGGGGGGACCATGAGCCACGGGGAACCGTGCCTGCTTGGCCCCCTCTAACATTGGCATCTAAGGGTGGGAGGGTCGGTAGAGATGCGAAATAAGCCGGCAAAGGCTGAAACCACTTCGGCAGGTACTGGGTCTATCACGGCGAGTACGCCTATAGCCGACGCGCCCACATTCGATAGTCCGGCACTTGTCGAACAGGCCCCTATCATCAACAAGGTTCCCCCGCGTGGAAAAGCTAAAGTACCTGCACCAATACGGTACAAGATCGCTACGTTAGGTACCATCATGTATCGAGGCGTTCGCGTGACGTTGAAGCAGGGTAAGGTCATCGACGAACGGTGCTACGACATCGCGTTCTTGCGCGAACAAGGTGTCGAGTTGATCCCCGTTACGGAGTAAGGGGTGTCTAATGGCCGGGTCTAGAGAAAAAGCTGTATCTGCATGGGTGCGCAAGCAGGCGCAGTCCACAACTAATGATCGTGGAGAGACTAGAATTACGGGGTCTGATAGGTCTCAGCTGAAGTCTGCGTACGGAGCCAGTGCAGAGGGTCGAATAGATGCGAAGTCAGGGAAGTTAGTTGTGCATCATGACGCAGCTGCTGGAGGCAAACACATAGGTACGTTCCGCGACGTGGAACATGCTGTAACTTCAGCGGGGTCCGAGTACAATCGCGACGAGAAGGGGCAGTTCGCATCAAAGTAGGAGCTGATAATGGGCAAGGGTATGTCTGCGTGGGCAAAATCGTTTGAGGAGTACAACAAGTCTCCTGTTTCCGTAAAAAGCCCAGAGCACCTAAGTGCAGCTGCAGATAGATTAGAACAGAGCGCAGAAAAGTCTAATACAGAGCGTTCTTGGGAAAAAGCAGAAGAGGCTCATTCAACTGCGAGTGCAGCACATGCACGTGAAGGTAACGAAAAGGAATTGACCCACCACGACAATCGCGCAACTGAAATGATGAGACGGGCCACAAATGCCGCTGAGTCGCGTGGGGTAGGGTTCAAAGAAGAAGGCCGTAAGGTTCCGAGTGCAGAATTACGTGCTGCATCCAGTAACGCTTACAAATCTACTTATGCAGCGGAGCGGCTAGGTACAGCCAAAGCACATGCTGATGCGCAGGGAGCACATATGCATGCGGCTGCAATTCACGGACGAGAGGGGAATCACGATCTTGCGGCTAAACATCGTGAACATGCAAGTACCCATACATCGTTAGGCGGAGGGTCCGACGAGTATCGTCGCGACGAACAGGGTCGGTTTGCTTCGAAGTAGGAGATGATCTGATGCCGTTTTCTGAGGAAGAAAAAGTGAAGATCAGACATCATCTCGGGTACTTAAATGTAGCTGCCGCCTTCACGTTCGTGCTCGGGGCTCCCGCAGCAATCGAAACACAGTTCATCATCGAAGGGGCGATGAATCGCGTGCTCATAGCAGCTGAGCCCGAAGTTCGCCGGCATGTTGCAATTCTCGATAACATCGAGGAGCAAATGAATGCCGACCGCGAGCTGCTGGCTGTAGACAAGGTGGATGAGATCGGCATTCGTAAGACCGAGATGGGCGAACTGCGTACGGAGTACATGTACTGGCGGCATTCGTTAAGTAACCTACTCGGAATCTATGCTAATCCATTCGATAGAAGATTTGGAGGAATGGGTATCAATATACCTGTATCGAGATAGTGATGCCTAAGCCTGTCGCCCTCAACCCCGGACAAGCTAAGCGCTCTCTAGCGCATAGACTAGGTCCAAGAGTTGATCGTGTGCGGCAGATTGCAACGAAACTAGGATTACGTCCGTATCGAGTATGCCTTGTATGGACTGTGTTTTCTGGCACCGAACGCGGTGAAGGTCGAGAAATCGAGATTAAACGGATCGAGATCCTTCCGACGCCGCGAGTGGAGTCGATGGAGAACATTCTACTGACGGCGTTCACTATAGGTTCGATCCCGATAGGCCTGCTGCGCGTACGGTTAGTAAGCGCAACCTACACACTCGACCAATTGACGGGGCATTGGGTACCCGAGCCCCACGAAGAACGGCTTCCCGAGAATCATAACTTCTTCTATGAGATCTTCGAAGACGGGCGGGGCGATCCTGTGCCGTTACGGCAGCGATTCAGACTGGCTGCAAAGCCGCATCGACGAGCCGGTTCGGTTTCGTGGGATATTTTGCTCGAACGGATAGGCACAGATCACGACGCAACAACTGCAACTCTAACCACGCAATGTGAGGGATAATGGCGTATGTGTTTCGGCTTGAAGATGCTGGGGTGAAGATCCAGGCGTTCTTCAATACGAAGGTACGCACGGCTGCAATCAAAGGGTTGCAGTCCGCTGCTGTCGAAATGCATAGGGACATCGTATCGTCGTACATCCCGGCATCAGGTCTTCAGCGATTTCGTGGCATTTATGCTGGGTCTTGGAAGACGAAAATGCTGCCCGACGGAGCAATCGTGTTCAGTACGGCGCCGCACGCGCCAATCATCGAGTACGGACGACGCGCCGGAGCCCCTATTGGGCGCAAGATGATTGATGAGCTTGCTCACTGGGTGAAGGTGCATGGGTTAGCTCAGACGGCAACCGAGGTTCGGCAGATTGCATTTGCCATCGCATTGTCAATACAGCGTCGAGGTATGTGGATGCCGAATGGACTCCGCATCTTGGAGAAGGCTTGTGCAAATATCCAAGCCAGAATCAACAAACATGTTGCGGCTGAGATGGGGAAGCCGTGAGGTACGAAGGCGACGCGACGGCATTGATTCAAGGATTGCCTTGGGGGACTGTCTACCCCCCTCGCATGCCTCCGCCGTTGCCTGTAGTGGATGGGCGTAGTGTAGCTCTAAGCATTCTGCGGAAGTACATTGGAGAGCTTACATTTTATGTGCCCACTGGTAGCCAAGTATCCGCTACGAATCCCGGTCCCTCTAAGGACTTCAAAATCTGCCCAGACCGGTTTTTCATCGAGGACGCTGACGCAATCCAAGAGGCAGAGTTGCCGGCAATGGCAATCACTCCTGGTAAAGCCATCTATAACTGCATCGGGCTGTGTGCATACCTTGACGAATCAACAAGGGACAAGTTTGGCAAAGGTACAGTCATTCAATGGCAGAGCGAGTACTTCGAGATCTTCACGTTAGAAGTATGGGCGCCAACTAGGACGATGCGTCGAGCTCTGTGCGCTGGCATCGAAGTATCGCTAACGCCAATCGAGTACATGTACGGTGTACGATTTCGAATGCCCGATTATTGGGACGAGACGGTATGCTTCACTTTGCTCGACCGTATGAATATAAGCAACGATGCAGCCCGAAAGGGTAGGCTACAGACCAACTTTTCAATCGAAATGCGGTTCAACGTAGTGGCGCTTGTGAACGCTGTCACGTTGCAGCCGTACACAGCTGTAGACGTAAACGATGGAACGTGAGAAACTATGTCGCAACGTTGCGACTCGTAGACCGAGCAGCATAGGAGACATCAGATGAGTGGTTTCATTAGACGATTTCTCTTCGATCCGGGCAATGAGGTGCTGCTTGAGATCGAGTCCATCAACATTCTCGACCTAGAACCGCCTGCTAGCATTCAGGGGATCGGTACAGGTACTGTGATGTTGGTAGGGGAGTTTGAAAACGGCCCGTTCAATACGCCAACAGAGGTGTCAAGCTCAACCGATTTGAAGAACGTGTTCGGAACGCACGGCTACGCCTACGGAGGGGTGATAGCTAACAATCCTTGCGCCGTCAAGCGTCGTGCAGATGCAGCGCTTGTCGATGAGTATTGGAACGGTAACTCTATCGTGCAGCTCAACGGAAAGAAGTTCAAGCGTCTCGTGCTTGTGCGCGCGGATACGAGTACCGGGTCTGTGACGTTTACCCGTTGCGCAATGCTTACAGGTATTGCGGCATGGCGGTACGTACTTGACTCGGGGCAGACGCTAATTGTCGATAGCGGCGCCGGTGATGTGACAGCTACGTTTACTGCAATCGTAGCAGCCGTGACCGGCTCTGGTGGTACCTACCCGACGGTGTTTGCTGGTGGTGAAACGCTCACGTTGTACTGGGACGATCAACCGCAATTCACCACGACTTTCTTGTCCAGTGACCAGACCGCCACACAGGTTGCGGCTCGCATCAATCAATATGCTGGTTGGACATTCGCCACAGTGTCTGGTGGTGAGCTTCGGCTGACTGCTCGCATCAAGGGCAATGCAAGTACGGTCGGTGTGGTGAGTGGCTCTACAGGCGTACTCACCAAGCTAGGCTTGTCGGCTGCGGTTACGCATCCGGCTCCTGGTACGTGTAACGTACAGAACATTGCAGCCGTTAGCGTATCTGAAGCTCACACGGTCTGCGTCGCAGCCGATCCGAATCTCAAGGTCACAACAGACAGTCAATCTCGCATTCGGATGATCAACATCGGTATTCCAGGCACGGGCACATTGAAAGTCAAGAGTACTTCAACTGCAATCGCGTTTGGATTCGCTCCGTTGGATGTTGTAGTTAGTGCCGCAACTGGAGACGCAGGTATGCTATCCGCAGGCACGCGCGTGCGGAACTCCGGTGGGACCGAGTGGGTCACCATGCAGGATGTGAGCATTACGGCTGCTAGTGCGGGACCTTATACTATGAAGGTTCGCCCAGCACTCGACGACGGAACGAATGTGGGAGCTGTTGCAGGTACGATCACGACCGTATACGACGCACCAGACATTGGCGCTTTTGCATGCATCAATTACGCGCCGCTAGTGGCCGCATTGTCGGAAGCTGCAATTGATGCCACCTACACAACAGCTTATGCCAGCACCGTCGATCTGAACTCGGTTGCAAAGGAGGTCAACATCTCCTTCTGTGCTCGCCAGTCCAACACTGTCCGTCGTATGGTAAAGTCGAATGCAATTGATGCTAGTGCGAACGGATGCTTTGGGCGGTTCGCTTGTGTTCGCGCCCCTCTTGGCATCACACGTTCGACGGCTCGCAGTACGGCAGCTGAACCAGGAGTCGGCGCGTACAGAGACCAACGGGTAGCGTACTGTTATCCTGGGGTCAACACGACGGTACCGTCGATTGCCACCCGAGGGACTGCAGGAGGTGCAGGCTTCACCGCAACTGGAGCTGTCGACGTGGGGGCCGATGGGTTCCTCGCCAGTTTGATGTCACAGCTTCCGCCAGAAGAGAATCCCGGACAAGAAACTCCATTCCTCACTGCAATCAACAGTGTCGAAACAAGCCCGAATGCCCAAGGCTTCACGATCATCGACTACACAAACTTCAGGTCGTCTGGCATTTGTGCGATCCGTATCGACGGAGGAACCGCGTTCTTCCAATCAGGTGTGACAAGTGTCGATCCTGCCGTGTACCCGAACTACCGAAACATCGCGCGTCGCCGGTACGCAGACATGGTGCAAGACACCATGGCTCTCCGTCTCAAGGGTTTTTCGAAGAAGCTCGCAACTGCTATGCGCCGTAAGGCAGTCAAAGGCGAGATCGTCGCTTACATGGATACGCTCAAGAACCGACAGAATAGCTACTCCTTGAGCGATTCGTCAAATACGCCAACCGAGCTCGCCATGGGTCTCTACCGACTAGTGTTGAAGATCCGCACGCTATCCAGTTTGGATAGTATTACGCTTGAAACCATGATCGGCGAGTCGGTTATCACGACGACTGAAACAGTCTAGTTGTCAAGGGAAGAAGGTCAATATGTCTCAAAGGTTGAAAGGCCAAGAAGTGCAGATTATCATCTGCAAAGCAGGTGAACCGCAGACTACTCTAACGGACATTCAGAACTTCAATGCAGAGTTTCAATCTGAAACCAAGACTCAAGGCTACCTTGGCGAGAAGTGGAATCAGGTTGATGACATCTACAATCAGACGAAGTTCGATCTCGAACTGAACCTGCATGCAACAGAATGGTTTGATTTCCATCAATCCATCCTGGACCGGCAAATGCGTGTAACCCCAGACTTACAGTTCAACATCCTGGCCGTCATGAACTTCCCGAACGGGGAGTCCCCGACCATGATGTTTGGGGACGCAAAGTTCGGAGCTACGCCTATCAACATCAGTTCCCGTGGTGACTATGTGAAGGTCAAGCTAGACGGTATGTGCGAAGTTCCGCAAAGGATCTAAGCATGTGGACGGAGGCGCAGTCGGGTTTAGGCCCGTTTCTGGGCTCTATCGAGGTGGTCACCCGCAGCTAAACCTGCGCCTCCAACCTCCCCGAGAGAGCCCACCCTAACTGGAGGCGCAGTAATGAACGCAGCAGCACAACGGCAGAGGGGTAAACCTGATACGTTTGCCGACGCCGTCCGAGCGACGGTATCTACCAATCTCACTCTCGAAGAGAAGGCACTCTTAGGCGAAGTTGGCCCAGAATCCAGCGACGCTGTAGAACCCATTCTGGCAATCGACGATGTCGAACCGCGGCCGCACGGAACGCATCCAGCTTGGGTTGTCGTGCCCCCAAATCTTGCCATGCCACCCGAGGTGCTTGTCACATACGTACGCTGCAAGGCTAAGCTCACTCGAATTCCAAGCAAGGGAGATCGTAGCATCATCATATGGGGGCTCACTGCGTCTGAAGAGATGGTGTCCCTTAAGCGGTGTATGGGCGAAAACCTTCGTTCGGTGTCCGAGATGACGAAAATGACTATTCGGGCAATCGACGGTGTGAAAGTTGATTGGTCGGGGAGGCCCGGGCCAGGAAATGTCAACACGTTCTGGGATGAGATCGGACCGGCTTATCGGCAACAGCTCATCAATGTGTATCTCAAGACGCATGCTCTAAGTTCGGAGGACCAAGCCGATTTTTTCGTCAATTGTTTGCATATCGAGGACGTCTCTTAGCCCGCGAGGGCTGGGAGCCCTTCGATTTGTACGAGCACTACGAGGCGTGCAAGACGCTCCTAGTCGCTCAAATCTACGGTGAGCCGGCACCTGCCTGGCATTTGATAGAGTTCGATGTGGAAGATCGGGTGAAGGCTAGAATGCGGCAGAAGATGGCACTATCAAGGTACGGACGTGTGGACTTCTTCGGATGGAATCACCGACCTGTTGCGGAGTTGGATGCCGCAACTGCCGTACTAACTGAAATGTTGGAAAACGAGGACGCTGTACCTGGATGGAACGAACGCAATGGCTGAGAATACCGAAGTTCAGGTTGCGGCGGTACTAAAGCTCGAAGATCGTGCAAGTTCGGCGTTGAGCAGTATCAAGAGTGGGTTCGACCGAGTATCGGGGGCTGCCGGTTCTGCTGTAGGTAAGCTCGCAGACTTTGCGAAGCAGACGGCAGCTGTTGCTATCGGAGTCAATATCGGCAGTATGGTCTCGGGGCTCGGCGGTATGTGGACCGAGATGATCGGAGCAGCAAAGGCGCACAATACCGAAGTTCGGCATATGGCGTCCACGTTGATGATGGTGTCCGATCCTAGCCGAAGTTGGGGCAGTCTCCAGAAACAAGCGGAAGGCTACGTCCATCAGATGCAGATGGTCGGAATTGAAACCGGAACGTCCCATCATTCAATGGTTGAAGCCTTTGAGGATATTTCCGCGCGGTCGAGTAAGTCTACCGACCACATTACAAAGATGGTCGAGCAAGCAGCGATGGCCGGACGTATTGTGCCTGGGGGACTTGAGGCGATAACTCAAGGCTTCCAGATGGTAGAGATGGGCGTTGTTCGTGCGCGCAATCCAATTGTAATGCTCATCAAACAGGCTGGATTGATGGGAGGTACGGCAAAGGAGATTGCCAAGGACATGACTATGATGGCGTCTGAGGATGCCTTAGCAAAGGCGCCAAAGCACATCAAAGCAATTGCCGCTGAATGGGGGAAGACCGGACAAGCTCCGGTTACGGCAATGGCCGAAAAGGCCATTGAAATTATGGCGGCGAAAGCCAAGACCATTCCGATGTCGATGGGGCAACTCATCACGTCTATCAAGGAACAGAAGGCGTTGTTACTAGAGACGGTTGGAGTTCCAGTGTTGAAGGGCATCCTCGATGCAATACGTCCGTCTTTAGAGCAACTTCGTAAGTACTTCACAGAACATAAGGATGCAGTCGAACAATGGGCTAAGTCGCTAGGCGACAAGGTAGGCGCATGGTCGAAAGAAGCCGCTGCCAAGATGCAAGAGGCATTCAATTACCTACAGACGCACAGCAACGAGATATGGAACGCACTCGAAAAGGGCTCTGCTGCGCTGATGTCCGTGTTGCAATTCATGGTTGCGCACAAGGAGATTATCCTTGCGTTAGCAGCAGCTAAAGCGGCAAGTGGAGTGCCCGGTGTAGGTGCCGCAGCGCAAGGTGCAGGGTTCGTCGTGAAAGCAATAGCTAGCGCAGGTGCTGCAGGAGCACCCATATTCGGGATGGCCGCATCGGCTGGAGCAATGGGCGCAGCCGTTGCATTAGGTGCCGCGACACTTGCGATCGCAGCTGTAGGTACTGCTGCCTACAACGCGTATCTGCTATGGGATGAGACTGTAGGTGTAGCAAATCGCGGGTTGGAAGCACAATTAGCACTTAACAAGAAGGAAGAGGCCGTAGTCGATCAACAAATAGCTCTGCAAGGTAAACGTGCAGAGTTCATCGCGGCGCAAGCGAGCTATGCCAACACCGAATCTATGTCCACTGGGCGAGGGGCGGGGGGGAACATTCCGGTACCTGAGATAGGATTTGGAGATGTGCTCGCCAACAGTTTGGATCGCGAGAAGATGCTCGTTCAGTCTGATACCCAAGCTGCAATGGCCGATATGGCATCTCAATACAGTGCGATGTTCAATGCTGCAGCTGCATCAGGGAATGCCGGGTTGATGCAGGTCGCGTTATCTACGCTGACTAACAGTAATGCTTTGCAGTATTCGCTATTTATGTCGGGAGAGAGCATAACAGGAGGATTTGATGCACTCATAGCAGCGCTCAAGGCAGCAGGGCCCGAATTCGAGCAGGCGGCAAACAATCTTGCGGAACTTGTGGGTAAGGGGAAAGGCGGAGTTCCGCCCCCACATAGGGGTCCGCTCATTGGTGGAGGAAACACGTTCAACATCAAACAGGACTTCAGAGACCAAGATCCTGACCGTATTGCCATTGTGTTCCAACGAGACCTCTTGAAAGCCGCGCTGACACCGACGCAGAGCAGAGTGGGGAACCTAGGATAATGCCGAAGCAACGAGCTACAGTCGTCATTGTCGAGGAGCTAGCCGGACAGAAACGGCGAGTTGAGCTTCACGGTGCGGGTCTTCCTCATCAAGGCGTAGCATGGAAGACCGAACAAAAGCTAGTCACTGCGTGGTACCCAGGTAACCCCCAAGAGGCAACTCAGCAAGTATTCGGTCCTCGCGAAGTTCCGGTCTCTTGGGAGGGCGAATGGCATCGTACGTTGTTGGGTCGCAATCCGTGCAAGTATAGCGAAGGTGGTGGAAACAGTTCGAGCGTAGTCAACCCGACGACGCTCCGAGATTTGTTCGATTCCATATTCTACAGCGGGCAACGGCTTCGTGTAACGTGGGTGGCAGAGGACTATCTCGGGCAGGAATTCAACCTCGTACGCGAGGGTCGGTGCAAGACCTGGGAGTTCCCACATACCCGACTCGAAGACATCAAATGGAAATTCGAGTGGGAGTGGCAGAGCAGAGGCGGTACCGTCCAGAAGGTTGTAGCTACACGCGACGACGAAGAGGCATCGAGTATTTCGAAGTATCTGTCCTACGCCGAGCAGTGTTATACGGCCGTTAACTTTAATGCGATCAATGCCTACGCAAAGGGCCTCAAGAAGAGTACGTCCTTTCTCACATTAGGACAGCTCGAAGCTCTGGCGAATGCTCCAATGGCGATTGCCGATTCGTTCGGGCGCGCGGTCCGGCAGCAAGTCAACAGCCTCCGTCGCGTTGCAGACATGGCGAACAAGTTCCGAGCCGTACCATACAGCGTAGCCAATTCGTTACTAAGCGTAGCCAGAAACACGACGTACATTTGCAATCAGTACTGCGACACGATGAGCCGTATGCCCCCGGAAGCCTACACAACGAAGCACAACGTTGCCGATCTCACGCGGTCTGCAAAGTATTTTGGAAGCACGATAGGTACGGGACGAGAACTCGCGAGGCAGTCACAAGTGATGGCGGTGTCGGCACAGACACAAATCTCCCAGATGGGTGGCGCTCGCAACGAAGCAGTTCGTCGCACGGCGACGCAGAACACGACGTCTCGAACGATCCTCGGCGTGCATGTCGTGAAGCAAGGGGACACGGCGTATTCGATATCAAAGAAGTGGTACGGTACTCCCGACCATGCAATTGACATTTTGAGGACCAACAAGATCAAGCTGACCACCGTACGATTGCCTCCAGGCAAGCCTCTGGTAATCCCTGTGTTGTCTACTGCGCGAGGGGTGTGATGGCGCAGGAGTATCCTGACCAAACTTACTATCCATCAAGTAAGGTGCGTCTAATCATACGGTTCGAGGAGTTCGAGGCAAAGGAATCCAAGGTCAAAGAGTTAGCTCCGAAGGTGCCAGTGACACTAGCGAAGGGTACGAAGTCGAACCGTGCTCCGCTTGACGTGCAAGAGTATTCCGACCCAATTACGGGCGCAAAGCAGTGGCGACTGGTACAGCGCGGAGCACCACCACCTATTGGAGGCCCGCAGAACCAAGACTCGTCAGCAGACGGGCTGACGCAAGTAGTAGGCGGCATCATCCCGCGTGAAGCAAACTTGGGGCTCAACGGCACTCGGCAAGCTGACACGTTGAACGTGTCGATACGGTACATCGACCTTCCAATAGATCCGCGAACTGTGCGTTCGTGTGCAATTGAGTTCTACCTCGGAACAGTGAAGGCGGAAGACTTTGAACGAGGCATTGCAGGAGCGACAAGAGGGCTAACATTCGGCGGCAATTGCGAGAATCCAAACGAGCCGCTGAATCTGGTGCCCGACACGTACACCGACGGGAACGGAACGTTGCGCACAAACCTGCGGTTCCAAGGGTGGGTAGACAAGTGGGAAGCGGATATAGGGGACGATGACGAGCCTCTTGCGCGTTTGGAGTGTCGTGATAACACGCAGATGTTGATCGACCAGATACAACCCCCGAAATGCGTGATCGCGTCTAAGGAAGAACTGGACAAGGGTATTGCCGACTTTCTAGCAAACTTTCCGCAGTTTGCAGGGCTCACAGTCGAATATCGGCCTAGTGGGATCCCTATTCCGAAACTTGAAGAAGCATTGTCAAAGACATCGTATCGCCCTAAGCAGGGGCCGACCCCAACTGGAGGTGCTGCAGATAAGACTAGCGTCATGGACTACCTGACAGACATTTGCGGGAGCGTCGGGCACAACATACGCGCAGAAGGAAGCATCATTGTAGTACAACCTGTGCGAACCTTGTACTCGAATGAGTTCAGCGGACGTCCGGACGACTCGTTCAAAGGGCGTACGTTACCTAGTGGCAAGAACTTTGATTCCAGGCATTTCATCTACGGACGAAACATCTCATCGCTTCGCATAGAGCGGAATTTTGGTAAAGGTAAGCCAACTAACGTTGAGGTTAGGTGTTATTCTGGCGAGAAAAAGACTACACTTGTGGCGCGGTTCCCGTTGCCAGGGGATCAGGTTGTACATCCGATCACAGGGGATAAGGCCGAACAGAAGTGGCTTGTGTGGAGAGTATCTGGGGTGAAAGATGCAAAGACGCTACGACTGTTAGCACAGAGTGTGTACGATACACAAGGGCGCAATGAGATGTCTGTCAGCTTGCAGACCTACAATCTTGCTAGCTTTGGTGGGGGGAACCTCGATCCCGACATTCTGGACATGAAGGCGGGAGACCCATTCAATGTGCTCGTACACCGTGACGAAGAAGGTGAAACGTTCAGTGCGATCACCAATCTCGAAGGTATGTTGCTTGTGCAAAGCCGGTCTCAAGCATTTTTGAAAAGTGTAGGATTCAGTGATTCGTTCGCTAGCACGTACGCAAAGGTCTATGCCGACCGTGGATTTCAAAGCACATTTCGGCTGAAAAGTCTGGGAATTACGTGGAATGTTGAAGACGGCGTAAAGCTCGATATTCAAGGCGTAAACTACATAGCAGTACGAGCAGAAAAGCTCTTGCCTAAGGGCGAAGAATTGGAGCAGGGCGGGAAGACCAAGAAGGACAAGCAACAAGCCAAGAAAAGCAAGGATGAGACGACTGCCGAAAAGTCTCAGGCAGCTACGACTGACAAGGAGACTGCTACGTCGAGTGGCTCCGACTTCGGGTCTGGTAGCCCAAATGCCCCGAATATGTCAAATTGGGATAATTCGCTCGCGCCCGATGCAGTACCCGGGCAGTTCCCGTCGCGCGGTGCTAGTACACCGTGGGGGCCACGATGAAACGGTCTAAGTCGTTCGGCGACTTTGATATGCAGACCTTGCGTGAGGCCTTCTCTGGGCCAGGCATGGATCCGCGCGAGTGGGTCAGTTATGCCATCGTCGACGCAGACGGCGAGAGCGATGAAGAGAAGTCTGTAGTCTTCGACGAGGATATGGGCCCGCTAGTCAATGTCACGTTACAGCCAGCTGGCAAACAAGTTCGGTGCAGAGTTGCGAGTTTCGTAGCTGGCAACGGCGAGGCGGACTGGTACCCGTTCCTGGAAAAGGACGAAGTTCTGGTCGTGATGCCCGAAGGTAGCGAACGGAACGCAATCATCATCGCTCGGCTAAATCAGAGCATTGACAAGTTTCCTACAATGGTTGGAGGTGCAGACGTCACCAAGAACAACGTAGGGTTCCGTCGTGTTCGCGCACCGTACATCTTTGAGTTTGCTGCACCCAGTTCGTACCTGATCAAACAGATCCCAACAGAAGCATGTTTTTTGATCGATAAGAGTGGCGCGATCTACCTCAAGGATGGCAACAAGACCATCTTTCACATGGGTCCCGACTGGGTAGGATTCGTTGGAAATGAAGGCGCATTTCAGATTCAGTACGTACTTGAGGACGACAAGTTCCTAATCAAAGGAAAAGACGCAGCGGTGGTAGTAGATCTGAATGGGGACGGAACGGCATCGACCTTTATGGTCCCTGGAGTGTTGTCTATCGGCACGGCTGGCGGGTGGCCATTCTTTCATGCGACAACGGTAGAGGCTATCTGCAACTTGATAAACCAAGCAATGGTAGCATGGGCTACGGTGCTTGCAGCAACAGGAGTAACACCGCTTACCGGAGTGTCCCTAGCAGCAACAATGGTTGACCCGTCCGGAATACCTCCCGCATTTTTGCCTCTAACAGGAGCAATTCCTGCGGCAGCAGCAACACCTCTACCACCTGCGCAATTAGGATTGATCCAAACTGGATTACAACGTCCACCTAGTCCGACAGACGGAATAACAGGAATGCCCGGGTTAGGGGCAGTAGGATTGCTAGTATAATGCCTGGGTACCCCCCGCCTCCGGATGAGCCAAGTGTTGAGGATCAAGTCGGCGTAGATGCGAGCGCTAGCTTTGAGCCTGCGCCTGGTGCGATTAGTATTTGTAGTTTCCAGATCCCAACATTCAAGTTCAATCTTCGATTCAAATTACCTAGTTTCAGCATTCCGTTTCCACCGACATTCAACTTCAGCTTTAAGTTCAAGTGTGACTTGGGAGACCCCTTTGATGTCTCGGCAGGAGTAGAATGGGGCGGAGGGCGTAAAGCATCCGGGCCGCGTGACCCAGATGACGTTGACACTGAAAAGTACATGAGGGCATGATGGCAGGTGGATATGGCGGCGGACCGTGGGGATTGACTCCATGGGGAGGCAGCTTCGGCGAGTCTCCCTTTGGCGTGTTCCAACTACTGGACGTGCAATCAATCCGTGAGAACATGTTCCGATTGGAATTCAACTCGGTCGTGGACTGGACTGAGATTGGAGACCCGCACGACGGTTCGCGCATCGAGCACTACAGCGTCCGCGTTGTCACTGGCACAGTCGGCATGGACAGCCAATCCGTGCGCGAAGTCAAGCCGGTGAAGGCAACGCGCACAGACCCTTCGTACGTTGGTGAGTACGACTACGGGCGCTTCATTGATTTGACTGTAGACCGACCGATGTCGTGCTTTCCGTGTCACTACTACGTCGGCGTAGTCAACCTGTACGGAGCAGGGCACCCGGCTGCAATCACAGTCGAGTTTGAAGCTCGTGCTGTGTATCGCATGCTTGCCGTGCAACTACCCGAGCTAGTGGTACCTAAACGCGACATTGCGAATCCACAAACACTGTCGGCCTTCTACGACCCGCTTCCACAACCTTCGGAGGACTTGCTCGGTACATTCGTCGTGGATGACACAGGGGATTACGGTGCAGACGAAGGCCGAACCAATCTGCGAAAGCGCATCATTCGGCGGCTAATTTCTGCCGAGGACAGCTTTCCTCATGCCCCTGGATACGGCGTCGGAGTTCCACAAGAACTGAAGAAGTCGAACACGGCTGCGACACGAGCGCGGCTGATAGCCAAAGGGCAGAAGCAGATCACGCAAGAGCCAGATGTGTCAAAATGCGTGTGCCAGATAGTTCAAGATGAGAACGTGCCGAGTCTTATCCGGTATCGTACTTACGTACGCACGAAAGATGGGCTAGACTTACGCGTTGACGTTCCCTTTGCTGTGTAGGAGCCTCGCATGCCAGATCTTCCGAGCCGTTTGGATCTCTTCAAGATTGGCGCGGACTACGTTCTGCAGAAAGCGCTACGCATCGACCCGGCTCAAGTATACGTGCAGGGAAGCGATGTCAATATTTTTTGCGGTGTAGGATCAGGTCTTTCGTATGCGCTGGTAATGCAGCTCATCCAAAGCATCAACGACTTGATGTTGGATGGCGCCGAAGATGAAGCCCTCGACCGATGGGTAGCCGACCGATATCAAATCATCCGAAAAGGCGCAGCTCCTGCTATCGGACGTGTTCGCTTCTGGAGAGACACTGCCGGGTCATCAGGAACGATTCCAATAGACACGAAGCTGCTTACGCTTACCGGAATCGAGTACATCACAACGACAACATGTAGCTTTGCAGTATCAGCACTCGAAAACTTCGCTAACGTGCGAGCAGTTCAGGCTGGGAAAGAGAGCCAAGTAGGAGCGAACGCAATTCGGAAGTTTTCAGATCCTACTGCACTCTTCGACCGTACGTTGCAAGTTACTAACGACGCTGCGACAGCTCATGGTGAGAATGTCGAAGATGACGACACGTTCCGCAATCGTGCTCGTGATTTTTGGAGGACTGTACGTCGAGGTGTGTTGCCGGCAATCGAATTTGGTGCTCGTGCGATCTCAGGCGTTGAGAGCGCAACTGCCGTAGAGACGTTGAGTACGACAGGTAGCCCTGTTCGAATTATCGAACTCTACATTGCAGATAGCTCAGGGGTTGCGTCCGAAGTGATGGCGCAACAGGTACGCGATGGATTGATGGAGTACCGAGCCGGAGGTATTCAAGTTATTGTTTACCCAAGCATGCCGCAGATTGTAGACGTGTTCCTGCGATTGGTGTTCGTTGCTGGTGTGGACACAGATTCGTTGACGGAGATCATTCGTCAGTCAGTTGTACAGTACATTAACACGATTCCTGTCAGCGCACCTCTAACCCGGTCGGCAATATACAGCGTGTTGCAGCGGTACCGAAATGACGGATTGTTGGTGGATGACAGCTCTATCGTAGAACCTGCTGGCGACATCTATCCAGCCGGCGGAGTTACGCTTCGCACTCGCGTCGAGAACGTGCAGGCGGAATGATGAACTTGCAACCGTGGGAGCTACGAGCAGAATGCAATCTCGGTCCGTGCGTGGCAGTACCCGCACTGATGTCTCCCATGGTGACGGTTCCACCTGGTTGGGAGGGCGTTGTGCTCGGCGTGAAGGGCACAGTCGATGTGACCGGGCTTTCCCCGTCAGGGCCAGATTACCGCGCGTGTGTGCTCAAGAACGGTGTAGTAACAGCTGAATTTGGGTACTTTGTCGAGGTAGTTGGACTCATCGAGTTCGCAGCAACGTTCACATCACCTGTAGTAGTTGCTGCAGAAGATACACTCGAAGTCCGTATTGATGCTGCGTATGCTCCAACCGGAACAGTTTCGTGGGCGTCATTTGTTGTGTACGTCGAATGCCAACTCGTATCGGTACAGCCCGCATGCACCCCAGACGACGACCCTACCACAGCGTATACGGCAGATGATATTCGCGCGTTACTTTCGTCGACTGCGGACTCAACCTACTTAGACCCACTTATTCAGGCTGGGGATGGTAACGGGTTAGAGGTCTACAATCAGCTCATCGAGCAGCTTGTACGTGTATCTAAGGCGATAGAACGTACAACGCAAGCGATGTACCTCAAGCCGTGGAGTGGACAAAGCTGTGCCGAAGCGCACGGAGGGCGCAAAGCCGAAGTACCTCTTGCGGTGCAACGCACCAAGCTCATCGACCAACCAGTGGTGATAAGCGCCGATATTCGAGTGCAACCGATTGCAATGGAGTCGGGTGATCCTGTTGGATTTGAGGTGTACGTGCCGCGATTCTACTCGCCTACTCCGCAGCTCGTGTTGAACCCGGGTGAAGCCGCGTCGGTATTTGCCAAGGTTTATGCAGCGGACTTCGGGTATGGGTACAACAATCCGTCCCCCGAAAGCATCACTCACATCGAGCAGATTGGAACAGGGCTGTCGAACACTAGGGGCACTGTGAGTATCTCAGGTAACACAGTGAAGCTCGACGGGTACAACGAGCCTGACACATTTGTTCCGCAGCATGTCGGGCAATACGTACGCATGACTGGTGGGGCAAACGAAGGCAATATCGCACGTGTTATCGGGTATGTTCGTCCAGACCTTGCTGCAACATCGCCAACAAGCGGATCGATCATCCTCGAACGTGTATTCGTGTTTCGGTGCCCAATATGGGGGCCTCTGGGACGATTGCGCTTCATTGAAGGCGAAGCAGTTTACCAGCCAGGAACGCTCGCACGAGGTACAGTACTGAAGCAAAGCGGAGTCGATCCGTATTTCACGCTCACAATTGTGCTCACATCAGGATGGTTTGAGGTTGGCGCTGGGAGAAGCCTTATCGGAGCGCAATCCGGCGCATTTGCCATCTTAGATCCGGCATTGTTTCCGGATATCAGTACGACTACACCTGCATGGGTCGCCGAAGCAGCGACCGCCGAGTGGGAGATTCTTGACTGGATCGACGCTTGGGGGCTTACTGTCAGTAACCCGGTATGCCCTAGCGGCGGTAGGGCAGCTTGGTTGGACCTTTTAGCCGCCGAACGTGGCATTTATCGGCTTGTTGGGGAGGACGACACGGTCTTCCGCAAACGTACCGATGAGATTGCTGACGTAGTGTGCCCCAATGCGATCAAGCGTACGATGCAACAAGTACTGCTGCCGTTAGGGGTACAAGGAACATTTCGTGAGATAGGCACGATCCAATTTCCTGGATTTTTCTTCGATTGTGACGCAGGAGAGGCGCCAGCACATAGTTTTGCCTACGACATGGATCCTGTGAGTAGGCCAGAGGACCGCTGGAAGTTGCTTGTCGACTACAGCGAAATGCGCGCTTTCTTTGTGATATCTTTACCTAGACAAAAACAAGGTGATTTCGGATTTGCGTATGACGATCACCCCTACGGTGCATTTGATACGACGCCATACCCTGACTTTTTCGATGGTTTTCCTTGGTTAGAGGGTCGTGTCTACCGGCAACTTTGGGATACTATAGGCGAACGGAAAGCTGCGGGAGTGTCGTATGCTTTCGAGATCGAGTGAGGTTCACATGGCCGATCCAATGCAAAGTATCATCGACAATCTACCAAGAGCTCCAACTGTGGTAGTAACCGGACATACCCGAGCTGCACTTACCGCAGCGTTAGTAGCTGTATGCCCATGGGCAACCTTAGAGATGATGGAACGTATGACAGTAATACGCGCGTCACCTAATTCTAGGTCGTTGATCTCAGAACAAGAAGCCAACGGTTGGCTATAGGAACGTATCATGCCTAGTGGAACCAAGAGCCTAGTATTCAATACGCGCGAACGTGCAATCTCTACCGATTTCAATCGGTTGCAGAAGTTCAAAGACGCAGACTTAGCCGAACTAATGCGATACATGTTCGGTGTGACAGGTTTCAGCTTGTCTGCGGTCGGGAGCATTCTCGAATATGCTCCGCCTCAGTCGAATGCTGTAATCATCAACGGGTTGATGGTGCAGCCCCAACCTGCGTCGTTGAGCCTTCGGGTTACGCCAGGCGTAATGTACATGAATGACGGTGCAGCAGGAGCAGACGATTCAAATTGGCGGTTCGTACACGATCCTGGGATTCTAATAGACGGTGTTGTTACAATCGATCCAGGTAGCGGTGCTACGAGAATCGATGTGATTAGCGCTAATCCGTACCTTGAGGTTGTGGAATCAGACAGTAGGGATATCTTCAATACTACAACCGGACTATTCTCACCTGTGTTGGTGAATAAGGTTACTCGCGCTAGATTGCAATACCATGTAACTAAAGGTGCGCCCGGGGGCGGCTTCCCTGGCATGGTTACAGGACGTGTTCCCATATGTGTGATTCGTGTTCCATCTACAGCAACTACGTTAGATCAGTGTGACCTGTGGGATGTTCGACCGCTGGCAAAAGAAGCTGCACCAGGTCCGTTCTTCGATATGCGAGAAATCACGCTAGTGCAGAAGCAAGCACACGTTAGTGCCTACGATAATACTGAGATGTTTTGCGGGCTGTTTGGGGTAAGCGAACAAGAAGCAGCAATGTTGAAAGTTCGCGGGTATTTGCTTAGTTCAGACGGTGTGTTGCTCGACCCATGGAAGCCTGGAACTGCCGTAGACAGTCTGTGGGCTGCAGGACTTACGGCATGGTCTAGCGGGCTCCCATGGTATTTGTGGACTGTATTTCCTCGTAATCTTTCAGGCTGGAGGATGTACTCAAGAGGAGTGCCTCGGGTGCCTTGGTACCTTCCAGGGATTAAGGTTATGACACAAATTCCGCCTGATTGGCGCGGAGCGCCATTATTGCCCATCCCCCTTCCAACATGGACGGGCATCTTGGGGTCAAGTTCTGCTGGTTGCGTAGTCGCATCTGGATTTTGCGGCACACATTTAACAGGCCCACCGCACCCATCAGGAACAGTGCTCCCAGCGCCGTCAATTAGCGACGGCGATTGGATTATGGTGGACGGGAAATTAGCAACGACCAATCTATGTTCGCCTGCAATTGCACCGGATGCTCCATCGACGGGACTATTTGAGACTGTAACATGGACACTATACGATGGAATCCATTTTCCCCCAAATGCTAAGGCTATCCGTGTTGAGATAACACGTGTGCTAAAGCACATATATCCATATGACCCTGTTGGGCCTCAAGGCTATCATTACGTATCAGCAGGCTACAATGATGGAGTAGCCAACATCCCATTATGGAACATTGTGGGTGCTACTAGTCACATGTATCCAACAATGAATAATGCGGGAAACCTTACTACGCGAATCACATTTCAAGTAGACATCCCCACACCACCATTTGAGTCTACATCAGACTACTTTGTTCGTAAGGTCTTCGTGACATGGCTGGACAATCAGATACCTAGTCATCCGCCAGCACCAGAGTTAATCGAACCTGGGAGCGAGATGTTACGTATCGTTGGCTGGAAGGTAGCACCATGAATCCGTCTATTTGGGATATGCTCACAAGCCGTAAAGCCGTTGTCATGCTCGTCTCGATTGCATGCGTGACCGTGTTGGCCGCACTCGGCAAGGTCTCAGGTTCTGAAGCCTTGGAGTTTTCGAAGTGGGTCGTCATGGTGTGGATAGGAGCGCAAGCGGTCGTCGATGCGACATCGTTCCAAGCCGTACCCCACAGCGTAGCCAATTCGTTACTATCACGAAAACAGCTTGAATCTAAGAAGGGGGCTACCGATGGCACGGATTGATGGTCCGCATGGCGGGTACGTAGACCTGAAAGAGGTGCAGCTTCCGACACCAATGGTTTCGTTGGCGGCCAAAGCCCTCGCCAAGTATGCAGTCAAAGGTAAGCTGTGCGCGTTCGGGGATCCGATCTATGACTTCGTCACTGAGGGGCGTCAGGTCTGGCCGAAGTACTCTTCTTGTGGAGACCTGCCACAGTTCATCTTGTGGGCGTTAGGCTGCAAAGACGAAAGCATAGTTAACCGAGATGTCGTTGGGTCTGGTTGGGAGATCGGACAGAATTTGTCCAAGCTCGTGTACGGCACGAAGAAGCATTTCGTGTGGGCGCGGCACAACGACTCTCGGTCGCCAAGCATGGGAAACATGCTGTACGTGTCGATGCCAGAGCACGTAAGCATCGTCATCGATTGGAACGCGACGACCATGATGGCAGTGACCTGCGATTATGGGCAATGGGACTACAAGCTCGGGTCGTGTGGAAAGCTGAAGACACACAAGCTCGTGCGCACAAGCGAAGGGCACATTCTCGTTGACGCTCGAACATTGCGAGGATGGGTAGACTTCACAAGTATCCCATTGTCTGTGCGTGCTCTTGTGCCAGAGGACTTTTCGTTGCCCGAAGTATCTTCTCCTCCAAAGCTCAAGACATCGAAGCCGTGAACGTCATTTCGCGTAGGAGTCAGCGACAGGTTGTTGTTGAGCTTTATAGATTCCTGCGCACGGGTGACTGGAAAGACGCTACCTGCAAACATCTCGCAGCGTTGCACGGGTGGTGTCATTACCGAACGTATGGATGTTGGCCGTCAAACTACTTCGAGACCGAGTTTTCAATTGCATCGCTTCGAGCAGGGAGGCTTGCTCGCAAGGCATGTTACGGAAACGCAAGCGACATTGCGTTGTACCTCAAGTGGTTATGGTTACGCGAACGCGACCGATTGAAGCATACAAAGGCACGGCCCATCGCAGGCGTACCGTCGCTAGATTCGGAACTGGTATTCAAGCAAGGCAACCTGTTCGAGGCGTTTCAACAACATCTCGTGCAGAAGGTCAAACAGAAAGAATTAGCCATACAGCGAGCAGCAGAAGACCCGTTCTACCAGATACCAAAGGAAGTCTTCGATGCGGCTATCTGACGGGACTTATGTTGGCGATGCATCCGGCCGTATCTGGAAGGTGTGCGAGCTGAAGTGGTGGCAGCTTTGGAGGTGGTGGGGATGGTGGCGGTCTGGCCGAAACTATATCGACTTTTTTGTTGCAGAAGTGCAAACCAGACAGAGGGTAGTACGCGCTAATGGTAGGATATGCCCGAATGTCGCACCAAACGAAACGCCAGTTCATTCCTGTGATTGATTGCGCAACCACAAATGATAGGATGAGGTCATGCCGCGAAAGTACCTAATCAACTCAACGCGGTTGGGGACGCAGTTACACTACGCAGGTACGTCGTTCGACACAGTGTTGGAGGCGACTATCATCGAACAGATGGTGAGCTGCGGAGCCGTTCTCGTTGACTCAACACCGGAGGTTCTTTCTGCTGCAGCTAAAGCAGAAATTCTACGCGAACAAGGTGCTGAACCGTACATGTGCGATGCCGTAATGATCTCGGCATGCGACAACTCAGACACCGTCACGTACAACGATGACAAAGTTGGCCCCCCAACAGGGGCAGAGACAGTACAGGAAGTCGTCGATTGGATCAAGACTCACATGTCACCTGGTGGCATGGAGCACGCAATTGTCGACATTACGTGGGCGGATGTTGCGGTAGGTGTAAAGAACATTGACACAATACCCGTGGGAGTCTTAGTAGAATCGGTATTTGTGGAAGTTCTAACACCGTTCGACGGTGCAACAGAAATCAGCATAGGGACGGCTGCAAACCATCAAGAGTTGATGGCCGTCATTGAGAACGATCCGACACAAGCAAACAAGTACGGAACGGCATGCAACAAGACATGGCCTGTTGACACGCCAATCAAGGTGTACTTCCCGACGGGAACTCCGTCGGCAGGTTCGGCACGTGTAACGGTGCTATTTTCGTAGGAAGGAACAGGAACAATGGGTCTCTATCACAGCATTCTCGGAACAATTCAATCGTACTTTCACATCGGTGGGCCGCAAGGCCCCCAGCTTCGCAATTCTAGCGGAGCTATTCAAGCGCGTACTGCAAACAACGGTGCGTATGCTCACATGGAAGTGCTGCGAGCGTCTGGTGCTGACGACGCGTCCACTTACCTCGATTTGAAGGAACGCGCCTTCCTGATCGAGTTTAGTTTTGATGGCGCAGATGCCCCCGATCCGGCTGACAACACAGGGAAGTACGGCTTCTGTCACACGACAGGTGGGGGCTTTACGGCTGGCAAGATCTACTTTGATGATGCCTCAACCCTTGGTGAATGTACGGTCTACAAGACTAGCATCTTGTTGTCCACGGCAGTCGTAGCAGGAACGGTCAGTCTGATCGCCAATGGCGTGTACACGGCACAGACTGGGTCTGCGCCGTTCACATGGACGTTGAAAGGTGATGGAACACCTAGCTTTTCTGGCATCATTCGGGCAATCAAGCTGACATTGTCAACGATCGACGTGGACTCCACAACGGTGATCCCGACTAGCGCAAAGATTATGCGCGTCTACACGAATATCACATCGCCGTATACAGCTGATACGACCATCACTGTAACTGTGGATGCACAGACGGTGCAAGCTGCCACCGAGAACGATCCAGAATCGGCAGGAATCTACCTCAACGATCCGATGCTTACCATCTCAAGTGGAGCAGTGCTACATGTTGACATCGTCGGTGCTGAAACTGGCGACGGCGAAGTCGTAGTCGAGTACTATTCGGCGTTCTTGGCGTAATTCAGGAATTCGGCTGTAGCCGAGATGGGGCGCCATGTCTGTTGTCGCTCAGATGATCCTCTCTCAGGGGGGCCTTCCGGGCCTCCCTGCCCAATCCTATATCGGGGTTGATGGCGTTCTTGTAACCATTACCAACGCAGACGACACGGGAGTTACGTACTGGAAGTACGAACTTCTTGATGTTCCGTTGGGTTCGACGATTTCACCTGGCATTCTGTCCGAAGGTACAGCTCCTTCTGTAACGTTCACGCCAGAGATCGGGATTGTTGGGTGTTACAGGGTCAAACTGACGGTGAGGGGGCCGACGGGTGAAAACATCGACGTGCGGAACTTTGCCGTGCCCACACGCGTGCATAGCTGGATTATCCCATCGTTCCTCGCCGAAGCCAACGAGATGAATTTCACCGGGCAGCTTCGCGGGTGGATGCGATGGGTCAACGAGATTCTGCTATACATTGACGGTCTCATATTGCCGGCTGGAACTGAGAACCGACAATTCTTGACGTGGCAGCAGTCACCACCACCTGGTCGTTGGATAGTCACACGAGACTTTGTGGGGGTCGCACCAGATTCGGATTCGGATACGCTCGAAGTCAAGCCTGACAGTTCAACAGTTTATGCTGGACGGAACACAGCTATTCGCGGCGGTAGCACAACGGGCACTGGCAAGGCTGGAGGCTATGCCGGCATCTTTGGAGGAAGTAGCGATTCGGGTGCTGGTGGGAATGCGTATTGGTCGCCTGGTGGAGGAGCTTCACCTAGTGCAAACGGGAAGTGTCGCTTCGGAGGCAATTACGAGGATCAGTCGCGGTGGTCATTCTACGCAGACGTGAGCATAAGCAATCCAGCAGGGTTGAGTTACAGTGGCGGGCAGTGGTGGTGGAAGGCTAACGGTGAGACTGAGCTTCAGTGGCATCCATTTGCAACCTCCTCAGTTCCGATAGGGGCTATCGACCAGGTCCTGCAATCAACAGGAACAGCCTACGATTGGCGAGACAATCTAGCTCTTCCTGCTGGCGTTCGTACCGTAGGGATCGCCACTCCGACAGCGGATAACCAACGAGCAACTCTGACAGGCGCCGACACTGGAGTCTATACCGGAGTTGATGCGGAGCTGCGCGGTGGCAATTCGACAGGTGGAGGAAAGCGCGGCGGTCATGCGTACTTGCATCCAGGTAAGGGTCCGGCAGGGCAGGGGCAGACCCGATTCGGGTACAAGGATGGGGCATTCACAGAGTTCGCGCTGTATCCCGATCCTGCGTACTTGACCAGTGGGTCGAATGATTACGCGCCTGGGGTGCGTTACGATGAAGGATCTGATGGCTGGGAACTACAGACCAAATCGTTGGAATGGTTCGCAATTGGTTCAGGCTTACCTACAGGAACTCTTGGGCAGATTCTTCGCAACAACGGGTCAGGTTGGAGCCCGACCAGCGATTGGATCATGGCGTCGGCCGTCTACCGGTATATTCGAACGGCAGCTCCAGCAATAGACGGAGAAGAGCTGTCGATGGGGACGGCGAACTCGGCGACCTACGGTACCGCGCATTACACCTTAGAAACAGGCAACACGAGCCAGGCAGGCAAACTCGCCGGCGACGTGCGCCTACGTCCGGGCTACAGCGTTGGCGGACAAGGTCGGGTCTTGTTTGGGGCCAAGAATGGCGAGGAATTTGCGCTCTACCCAGATCCTGCGTACTTGACCAGTGGGTCGAATGATTACGCGCCTGGGGTGCGTTACGATGAAGGATCTGATGGCTGGGAATTGCAAACTAAGACGTTTGAATGGTTTCCCATTGCGAGCGGATTACTTCCGTCTGGGACAATCTACCAGCATCTTGAGCACAACGGCACGGCTTGGGCAGCGGTTACTAGTCTAACGCTTCCAGCTGGGTCGATGATAGATGGCATCCGGCATGTGCAGATTGCTGAGTCTTCAACAGGATGCGTGCTGCATCTGAAAGCAGGGGATCGGACGGGTTCGGGAGGTGGGAAGGATCTGTGGCTAGAACCAGGTGGGCATGTCACAGGAGATTCCGGTTCTGTCACGTTTGGTCCGTTAGATGCTGAACTTGATGATGCTTACCAGATTCTTGCTCGAAAGACAGATGGGACGTACCGACCAGGGTACCGATACAACCCAGGTTTGAAGCGATTGGAAGGGCGCACTGAGGATAATACCTGGCGTCCGTTCTTGTTCGATGTGCTCATTGCGGGATTTCCTGTTGTCCAAGCCGACGAGACTCCAGCTGACGGGGCTCAGTTGATCTATTCAGCGGATAGGATGCAATGGGAATCATCAAACCCGAGTACGAGTACGAGCACTAGGATCACGCCGTACGACGAGTTTGATGTGCTCGGTGTGATGGGGGACAATCAGATCGGCGCAACGAACGTAATTGGGTACGCAAATCCTGCAACGCAGCGTACTAGGATCGAGTTTCCGGTAACTGCTGGGATGACGTTGGGGGAGCAAGGATTCTTCACCCGATGTCCTCGTGTTGGCGCTACAACATGTACCGGGCTTCGGGGCGGAACCGATCTAGTACTTGACTACAAGTTGGGTAGCCTTTCGATCTGGTTCCGACTTCGCAAAGCGATTGCTGCCGAGCGGGTCAACTTGCTAGGGTATGGGGATAATGCGGGCGGGACAGTGTTTGGGCTAGAGCTTACAAATGCCGGCCTAAGCGCTACCATGATCACCAACCACGGATCGTTTTCGATCACAACGATAGCTGAAGATCTGCAGTCGTTGGTTGGGGTATGGCATCTGGCTTCGCTGAATTATGACGGGCAGTTCCTGCGATTGTATCTCGATGGTGCGTACATTTCAAAGGTAGCTGCTACGGGGAACATCCAATGGGGAGCTGGCAAGAACTGGCATATCAATGCGAACGGTGCAGGCGGTTCGGGCTACTCGTTTATCGGGCATTTCTGCGACGCTAGAGCGGCGGCCGCATTGCGACCTGCTACGTACTACGAGAAGATGTACAGGTTGGCAATGATGTGGCCCGATCCTATCGAGCCGATGACAGAGCCGATTGTGGGCGGAATGACTCCAGAAGGATTGTCAGTCTACGATCCTGGGCCGACACAGTACACGCCTGTGTATACGCCTATAAATACGTATAGAACCGACTGGGTTCGTTTCGATGCGCCGAAAAATACTTGGATTGTTTCAGGAGTTAATAGCTAGGAGGACGAAATGGGTTTCAATCGGTCGAAGAAAATCAGTGCAAGTGACACCTGGGTTTGTCCTTCTGGGGTAACTCGGGCGAACGTTTACCTGTGCGGCGGCGGCAATGGTGGCCAAGGTGGATCTGGTGGCGGTGGAGGTGGCACTGGATACGCTACTACGCTTTATTCAGGAGGAGCAGGTGCTGGTGGTGGACGAGGAGATAATGGAGCTGCAGGACAGTGGACGGTGTACCGCAACCTCAACGTAACACCTGGCAACACGTATAACATCGTTTGTGGAGCGGGTGGCACCGGAGGAGCTGCTGGTGCTGGCGGGGCGTTTGTAGCTACAGCGACAACAGCAGGTACTGCAGGAGCTGCTGGTACTGCAGGGACTCAAGGCGCACGTAGTAGCTTTGGGTATTTAGCAAATCCTGTACAATCTACGCCAACTGCGACGAATAGAGGTGGTGGTGGAGGTGGTGCAGGGCTAGTGAGCACAAATGGAGCTGGCGGTACTGCGTCTTCAGATTCTGCAAGCGGTGCAGCAGGTGGTGCTGGGATCAACACAGGGACTAGTACGGCGGGGACAGCAGTAGGTGCTACGAGTTCTGATGGATTTATACCTGTACCAGATTCAATTGGGCAGGCCTCGAATGCTACGATCAAGCAGTCTGTTACGAATCCAACGGCTGGGACAGCGGGAGCTGGGGTAGCTATTGTGAGTCCTGCTGTGGGAGCTGGGGGCGGAGGTGGTTGCGGTCGAAACGTGGAGAATACAGGCACTGTAGTGGTGCATGATTTCGACCCGTATGTTGATCCTGGATTTGTAAACGCTGGAGCTGCCCACCCTTCTGGGGGCACAGGTGGTTGGAGCACTAAGGTTCCAGCAGACACGATTTTGGTTACGAACGGAGCTAATTCTGGTGGATTCCAGCAGTTTACAGTGCCCACAGGGCACGGGCTCGTGGTCGGAGATGTGGTGCAGTTCGTTCCTGGTGTAGCAACTACGGGGGCGCTAACAGTTCCTGTTGAGGTTGCGGGGTGTTGTGCAATGCGTGTTACAGCATCGGCTACTACGACTGTGACTACGTCTGCTGCTACCACTATTATGACAGCAACAGGGATTTTTGTTGGAACGCTAAGGAAGATTCTTGGAGCTGTTAGGATCACTAGCATTGCAAACAATGGTGGAACTTGTAGGTTCACTACAACTGACAACCACAATCTAGTAGTAGGGCAAATTGTAGGTATCGTGCTAACCACTGGTAACAGTAGCATTTGTAGAGTAACTAATGTTCCTACAGGTACTTCGTTCGATACAGGCGCAACTTGGGGTGCAACATCAGTAGGGTATGTATTTCTTGCATCTAGTAGGCAGGTAGTGTCTATTGCTAATAATGGCGGTACGTGCAGGATTTACTTTGCGCAACCGTTGGTCAACAGTAACTTGCGTGTTGGCAGCACACTTTGTGTTTCTGCAACGTCGGTATCTGGGTACAATGTAGTACATACAATAACAGCAATTACTAACACTTATGTAGACACGTCTGTTTCATACACAGCGGACGCAACAGGTGGGTTTGTGGCTCCTTGTGACTATACTACTATCACTGCTGTGGCGAACAATGGTAGTGGTAAATGCAGAGTTACCACGTCATCGGCACACCCATTTCAAACAGGTGATTGGGTATTTACGAGAGTGCCAAGCACTGCTAGGTACGGTACTATTAGTATAATCGAGTCTTTGGATGCTACTAGAGTTAGAGTAATTACAACGGCAAATCATGGTTTATCAGGTGGCGAAACGGTCTTTATTAGTGGCACGGGCGCGGGGGGTTTCTACGACGGTACTTATACGATTCAATACCATAGTGCGACTGATTTCCTTATAGTACATACTTTTTATGGCTCCAACGTCTTTGGAGGGTCATGGACACAGCTTACGATTGGGTATGCTCAAGTCACATATGTTGATTCCACACATTATGATTTGTTGTCTGTGAACTATGTAGAAACAACTACTGGGTGGGCTTATGCTTTGGATGGATATTTAGGAGCAGCAGACAACACCTTGTCTGCCGGACACCCGTTTGCATGTTTTGATGCAATATTATCCGGAATCTATACGGTTGCGTCTAAATTTGGGTACTTATCCGATCAGACATCGGAGACAGTTGTTACACCGATAAATGCAACAGGTGCTAACACGTATATGTGGCCCATGTTCAAGGGTCGCTTGATAACGTCAGTTGCCAACAACGGGGCAAGCAAGGCTAGACTCACTACAGCTTCTGCGCACAACATTCTTGCAGGGGCGAATGTGTACGTCAAGGGGATGACTGTTACAGCATATAACGGAGCATGGCGGGCGGAAGCTGTAACGTCAAACACAGTGGATATCGCAGCCGTATACTCGACAACTGATTCCGGTGGAGCTGTGTGTGGAGGAATCAATTGGGGTTGGAATACGACTACGGGCACTCGTGGGTGGTCAGTCTTGTCAGGATTGCACGGGGCTTTAGGGGATTATGCCAGTGCTCAACCGGCTAATTCTGGATTTGGTGGATTGGGCGGTGGTGGCGGAGCAGGTGGAGGTGGTGGTCCAGGTCTGGTAACGCAGACAAATGGAGTTGTATCAGGTCAATGGGGCTGGGCAGGTAAAGGTGGGAACGGAGGCAAAGGCGGCGATGGAGGCTCTGGATTCTGTCTCATAACTTGGTACACCCCGTAGGAGCAGTACAATGGCTCAACTAGCGCAAATGGGTGTGATGTATGATGAGGGCTGCATCCTTGCCGAAGGTGAAGAAGGGATGCCAGATGGGTTCCTTCGAGTCGGCGCCATGACGGTTGAAGGTCACGCGTTCGAGCTGGAAACGCACTTCACTCAAAATTCCAACATGCTCGAAGAAGGAAAATGGGAATGCCACTACGGCGGAGAGCCGGTAGCAGAGCCCCCATTGTTCGACTTTCCTCATATCAGTGCGGGGGAAGAAGCGTGCTTGACTGCGAGGCAGACACAGCCAGAGCGTGTGAAGCAGATGCTGACTGCATGGCTTGAATCTAAGTAGGTATCGAAAAGGACGGGACTGCCTATGAGCTTACTACACAACATCAAAGGGATCCTGTCCGACACGTTCCAAATTGGAACTCAGGGTCCGTTACTCAAACGAGTCGGTTCGGCAATCCATGCACGTACTTTTGGGGATGGGGCATATACTGATTTTGCAGCTCTTTTTCGACCTCCTGCAGGAGCTGCGGGGGCTGGAACAGCTCCACTCAAACTTCAGCAGGGTACAGCCCAGACTACTCCAGAGAATGGTGCGATTGAGGATATTGCTGGAAACATTACATGGGTGAAGAGCGGAGTAAGAACACAACTCAACGACCAGTTAACCACATGGCCTGGAGGCGAGCCGTTAGGATTCGTAGATCGTACGAGCAGCACGATTTCGTGGAATAACACGTCGAAGAAGCTCTCAGTTGCGGTAAAGAGTCCTGCTACGGAGTTCGTGGTCTACGAGTACGGGGGCATCAAGTACACGTTCACCACGACTCAGGAATCCACCATCTCAAGCCCCGCAGCAGGAGTGTGGTACTTCTACTTCGAAAGCGGTGTGCTCACCAATTCCACGGTGTTCGCCTTTACCAAGACTCTTGTAGCGTTTGTCACACTAGACGCTAGTAACAATTCGATAGGGGTTACAGACGAGCGGCACGGCATCGTAATGGATTGGGCAACGCATGAGTACGGTCACGAGAACTTCGGTACTCGTTGGGAAACTGGGCTAGCAGCTACCAGGATTGCGACAGGGTCTGGTTCTGTAGATGGTGACGCGCAGCTCTACTTAGGCGGCGGTACGGTATGGGATGAGGATCTGGAATGCGTCCTAGTTCGTTCGGCCTCTCCTACTAACGACTTCGAGCAAGAGCTGGGGACGTCTGGGGTACCTGGCAAGTTCCCGATCTACTATCGAACTGGCTCGGCGTCGTTCAACTGGGCAAAGTTGACCACTACTGACTTTCCTTGCTACCAGATCGGCGCTGGTCAAAGAATCACGTACAACCTGGACACAGCAGGCACATGGTCTGCAGCGCAGATCAGTGGAAACAATCGCTTTTCGTGCATGTTTCTTGTCGCAACGAACAGCCTGTCCGAGCCCGTGATCTGTGTCATGGGGCAGTGGGATGATGCAAATCTCCCTGGGGCTGCTGCACGCACGTTCGGTGACCTAGCACTTGGCGGACTTCCTTTCAAAGAAATGAAGCCGCTGTATAAGGTGATTTTCAGCACGAGCACGGGTCATGCGAACAACATCAAAGCGTACGTTGCACAGCTCACCGACCTACGTAACGCTGTAAATGTCCCGTCTGGAAACTTTGTCACTACGGCTCACAATTCGCTATCGCTTCGCGACGATGCGAACTGCCACCCGGCGACTGCAGTCTCGCTAAGTACGACAGGATTTGGTGGAAACTTAGCCGTTACCGATGACGAGGTTCAGAAACTCGCAGCGAAATTCGATGCATACGTACCAGTAGTTGGTGAGCCTACCAAGCTGTTCGGCTACACAATTGGATTCCCACCTGACGTTGTCAACAATGGCGCAGTAGTCTCGTTTTCTGCCGACCGCTTGCAATGGGAGGCTCTCAACCCGAAAGACGGAGCTGTTAGCCTGATAGGGGTGACGTTGGCCAACGGGGACGTTCCGAGGTGGGACAGTACGGCAGAGGCTTGGGTAGCTGTCAATCCGGTGTTGGTACGGTCCCTAAGCGGAGCGAGCATAGGTGAATCCAGTCAAAATACCGTAACGCCTGCGGAGAAAGTAGCACCTACAGGGTCGTTCGTTGTTGGGAACTATTACGTGAAGTGGTCCTGCGAGATACAGTCCACGACAGGCTACAATGTTGCAGGGACGTTCTTGATCGATGCGGTTGAGGTTGGTGCAATGACGATGGACACGAAAGGGCAGTACGTAATGTTTGGTGGATACATTCTTACTGCGTTGGCTGTAGGAACACACACGTTCTACTTGAAGTATGCGTCTGGTACAGCAGCACAACTGGCGTACATTCGTCGAGCTAGTGTGGATATAGTGAGGGCATAATGGCACTTTTTCTAGTCAAGTCAGATCCGGGTGGGAACACGATCTCGTATTGGCGTATCAGCCCCGAGGTACATTTTAACGTTGTAGAGCAGGTCGCCTACGCGCATGTCATGGGCTACAAGGATCAGGATGCAAGGGATGCGGACAAGGACGCTAGTCCATTTGCAGGATCTGTTGGACTTCCGTCCACGATTAGATTGACGCAGGCTGCTGCAATTGCCGCCATGATGGTTGGAGATCATCGTCCGGCGATGTATGTGGTTGCGAAGGCTATGGATGAGTTTGCGGGGGCAGAAGACGTGTTTGAAACCTAAAGGTAGGAATTCATGCCGTCAACGCGCGACAGGATATCTTCGATTTCAGATCCCAATGGCTCGAATAGCGGGCAAGGGCCTGTGTGTCCGGAACATGTCAGGGTAGCTAAAGACATCGAACGCTTGGAGAATCGTATGGCAACTGTCGAACATTACCAAAGCGACACTGCTTCGATGTTCAACAAGATTTTACTGTCCAGTCGTGAGATCGCCAATCAGATAGTAGCTTTGGATGGACAGATGAAAGATTCCATCCAAGCCATGTGGAATCGGCTAGC
>Ga0315287_10000297_pt1 | contig 43502 bp, 30 predicted proteins | sample YL17G11_0_MG_FD_205037 | JGI IMG/M metagenome (GOLD analysis project Ga0315287, IMG submission 205037) | Sediment microbial communities from Yellowstone Lake, YNP, Wyoming, USA - YL17G11_0 | ecosystem: Environmental > Aquatic > Freshwater > Lake > Sediment | place: USA: Wyoming | collected...
AGGCTCCCGCCGACACAAACACGCTGTCCGAAGGCGCCGTCCTATGCCTGGCTGACCGCACCCCGCTAGGCCGGGTGGAGGACGTGTTCGGCCCGGTTACGGAGCCACTGTACGCGCTGCGCTGCCCTGGGCCGGCTGCCCCAGGCGGTGCGACCGCGGGCGCGCCCGTCTTTTCGGTGGACAAGTATGCGACCTTTGTCCAGCAGGCGGCCCTCAAAAGCAAAGGGTGCGAGCGATAGTGGAGTGCGGAGGTGGAACTCGGGGTGCACTGTGCGCAGCAAGGAGCGGTGCGGCGCAGAGCTTGGCCCCGGCGCGGCGGGAATGAGGGGTGGAGGGCGGGCCAAGGATAAATCCACAAAAACTCACAAAAAGGCGTCCCTCACTCCCTTCTCCCTCCTCCCTCTTCACTTAGTTATGACGCGGTCGACCCTGCGGATGAGGAGGAACCCGAGACCGCATTCTCAGACGATGAAGCGGAGCAAGCCTTCCTAAAAGCCAAGGCGCAGGAAGAGGTGACCAAGGTCGGGTCCGAGCCTAAACAGGTGCGCGGAGACAGGGGAGGGCGGGGTTAGATGTCACCTCGCTGCACAAGCATGCTCACACGCGTGCGCACATACTGGAGCCAGCGTGCGGAGAAAACGAGGGCGCAAGAAGTCCCACAGCGCCGTAACATGCTTCTCCGCACTCCCCCTCTCACTCTCACTTTTCATAAATTCTTCGCATTTTTAGACGTGTGCGCTGCCGCATCGCGCCGGTCGCGGCGGGCGGGGGTACTCCGCACCCCGGTCCAACCATGGCGGTCGCGGGCGGGGCGGGTGGGCGCCTGGACGCGGCGGTAACCGGCCGATGAGTGCGGTGGAGGCGGCCATGATGCAGGCTAACCCCATTTTGCCGACAGGTGTGTGGTGTCGTTGGAGCTGCAGTGGCGTGCGGAGATAGAGAGAAAATGTGCGCACCTAGTGCGCGGGCATGCGGAGAAACGGTGGCCAGAAAAGCGCGGCCGTGGGCCTTAACTCACCAACCCTCCCCCCTCTATCACCAGGTTCAAACTGGCCCCCGCCATCCGGCTACGCCCCGCCTTCCGACTTCGGCCCGCCTGCAGGTATGCCGGCCTCGTACTTCATGCCTGGCCCGGCGGGTGGGCCGCCCGGGTACGCCTACGCCCCGCCAGGCCACCACCAAGGCGGTAACGGTTACCCAGCACCCCAGTTTTACCCTCCTGTGTGGCCTGCGCCGCCCCAGGGGGGGGCGTCGCGGCAGTGAGGAGAGAGCATGGAGTGTAGAGATACGTTGCGTGCATGCTAAAGGAGGAAAGAAAGGGCGGGTAGGGGTGCGGGGTGCGGGCTTTGTAAGTGAAAAGTGAGTTTCGGGTACTATACGTGGTGCGCATGGGTGATGAGTGCGCCGCGTCGGAAAATGTGAGCCTGCAAAGGTGTGAGGAAAAATGCGGGGGAGACACTTGCGGGAGGTGCGGAGAAATGTGGGCGATCTTGGCTATGGCGGCCACGCGTAAAAAGGGGGGCAAGGTGCTCTCGCTCCACCTCTCGTTCCTTCGCTCTTCTTTTCTTCTAACAGAGACTGCCTTACATTCCCTCTCTCTTCACGCTGCCCTCTTCACGCTGTAAACCCGGGCGTCTTCCAAAGCCCGTCATTCAGGTAGTGAATGTTCTCCACCCCGATCCCCTTGCCGACCGCACGGATGTCGGCCGTGGACAGCTTGGTCAGGCCTACTGCCATGGCGTGCTCCTTGCCTTCCGCATAAATCGCGACGGGCGACTCCGTGGCCGTCTTAGTGGAAAGGAAAAAAGTGAAAAGAGGCGCGTGCGTTAGAACGTGGTGGTGAGTGAGATGCTTGCAGTGTGCGCGGGAAGCCCCCAATTCTCTCCCTCATTTCTTCTCACCTCGGCCTCGATGGTCGCGCCCGGCGAGGTCAGCCCCGGGCACATGATGTGCGCGCCGGACAAAACAAACTTGATGGCCCCCTTGTCCGCCCGCAGCTTAGGCATCATGTCCGGGTACTGGTGCAGCAGGCGCAGGGTCGGGAACCAGGGCCCGTCCCGCTGGCAGAAGAAGAGCGGTGCGCCGCCCACGACAAAGACCTGGATGTGGTCAGGGCTAGATGAGAGGGAGAGAGAGATGGACGTCAGAAGGGGGCCAGGCACCTCCAATTCGCCTTCCCCAACCCCCGGAATTGGTTCATAATGCATTATGCTCGCCCCTAGAGGTGGCGGAAGGGCTGTGCGGGGCCTGGATCAAAAGCCGGGTCCCGGGGCTGAGAGAGAGAACAGGCGGGCGGGGTTTTGGCGCACCCCTCGACCTCGCCCCCTTCTCTCTCCGTCTCTCCTTCTGTACCATTTTGCCAGCGCGCCCGCCGATTTCTTGGGAATGATGGCCTCTATCGCGTTCGTCTCCTCCAGGGACGGGTACAGCTCGCAGATTTTGGCTGTGAAGGAGGGAGTGACGAGAAAAGTTGAGGTGTTTTTCCTAGGCACACGCCCGCGCCGCGCACCCGTCTCCTCGCCCGCCACCCCGTCCACGAGCCTGGCCCTGCCCGCCCATCGACGCGCTCCCCCCAGATTGACAGGATACAGGATGATTAGCCCGCCTACGCATTGAACAACAGGAGTGGCGGGTCATCTCTGAGATGCTTGCACGCGCGAGCAAGAGGGCGACCTCCCATTCCTCTCTCGCCGCCTCTCCCTCCCCTCTCTCGCCGCCTCTCCCTCCCCTCTCTCTCCCAATTTCACCTCGAATCGCGCGCTGGACGGACGACTTGACATTGTTCTGGGTGGACACGTCGTCCAGGGAAAACTTCCTGAACAGGCCGCCGGACGCCATGGCGCGTGCGTGAGAAACGGCGGCGAATGAAAGGAGTGAAGAATAGTGAGTGAAATATCTCTCGCTTTCAGAAACTTGATCGGCGAATGCCCCGCAACGCACGCTGCCGCAGCCGCCGCCCCCCTGCCCCGCCCCGCCTCACACTCAGGCTAGGCTCTGCCGCCGGCCTGGCTACGACGTGGTGCGCCCCCCCCCCTTCCAGCGCGCTCCCGCGCTCTAACGCCGGCGCTCTGCGCGACAGCACACAAAAGACAACAAAATGCGCGACCTGCTCTACGTCCTCACAGAGTTCCGGGCGGGCCGCATGCGGAAGAGCGGATCCAAGCTGACGGCATGCCCCCGGCGCGGTTTGATCCGGGTAGTTCGGGTGAGTTTTTTTCGAGGAGGGAGGTAGGGCGCGCAGGTCGGGCGGCGGCAGTGGGGCGGCCCCCCTGTCGCCCGGCGCGGGGCGAGAAAAGTCTAGCTACGCGTCTAGCACCACTCGCCGCTGCGACGTGCTTTTTTTTTCTTTACCTAGCACAACTGCCTTCAGCCTCCCTCTTCCGTCATCCTGTCTCTACTCTCACATCTCCGCGCCCCTGGTGGGCGCCCATCATCCTTTCTCTACTCTCACATCTCCGCGTCCCGGGTGGGCGCGAAGGATTGTGAGGATTAGCAAAACCCCTGACCCTCTCCATATCCCCCTTTTTCGTAGCTCTCCGACGGTTTCATCCACTTCCAGTGGGTGGAGCGGGGCGCCGACAACAAGGCCGTCCCCGTCCCCGAAATCGACTACACCGTCGCGCCCACGGGCAACCGCGTGCCGCACACCCACCCCGGCTGGTCGCTCGCGAAGCTGGCCACGCCCGGCGCCCGCGTCTTCAAGATCGCCTACCACAACCCGGACTGTGAGGAAGTCAAGTCACGGACCCTCTTCTTCTGGGCCCAAGAACCGGACACCAGCCAGGATGAGGCCCTGCTGGCGGCGGCCAACACCGCCCTGAGCACGCCGGCCGACCCGGCCGTCGCGGTCGCGGTCTTGGACTCCGCGGACTACGAGTCCGACAGCCGCGACATGGACAGCTTGGACGACGACGATGGCGGCGTCGAGGGCCGCCGCCCGCGCCCGCTGACGGCTGCCCAGCTGCAGGCCGCCCTGGCTGGGTGTGGCCTGCGACCCACCCCCGCCGCCGCTCGGGCCGCCACCACCCGCCAGCGCCAGGGGTCCCCTGGCCGGGAAACCCCGCCGCCCAGCCGGCGCCGCTACTTGCAGCCAGTCGTGGACGCGGCCACCTTGGCGGCCGCGCTGCAGGCCGCGACGGCCAGCCGGGAGGAGATCGGGCACATCGCTGCGGTGACCAACCTGGGGGCCGTCGCGTCCGCCCGGCGCGCGCTGGCGCACGCGCCGGGGCCCAGCCTGGCCGAGGCCCTGCGCCCGGACGCGCTGCGCCCGCTGCTGACGTCGGATGCCGCCCTGGAAGCCCTGTCCCCGCACCTGCCGGAAGGCCACCGCTCCATCGCCGGCCTGCTGGACGTGGTCTCCTCCGCACAGTGGCGGGCCCAGCTGGACACCCTGTCCGCCGCCTTCACGACCGCCCAGCTAGACGTGTCCCAGTTTGGGTTGACGGTGCAGGGCTATGCGGCGGCCGACCTGCTGCAGGCGGTGCAGGATGCGGTAGACGAGGAGAAGAAGAAAAAGGCAGAGGAGGCGGAGGGCGGGAAGTGAAAGAGAGGAAGAGAGAAGGAAGAGAAGGAGATCGCTGCTGCCAATCGCAGGCGCGTCCCCTCGGACGAAACCAAGGCCAAGCTGGCTGCAAAGTGAGAGGGAGGCGGCAAACGAACGTAGCGCGCCACCAATCGGCCGCCATATTTTGTTTTTGTTTTGTTATTTTTGTTTTGTTATGTATTTAACTCAAGAGAGGCGGCAAACGAGCCCGGCCACTACCATTCTAAAATTGCGCGCCCGCTTTCGCGCGCTGCTGCCTGTCTACAGCGCACACAACCCTACGACCCTCTCTCTGTCAAACCCCACTCCACCGGCGCCGGGACACGCCCCCCCCCTCCCCATAAAAGGAGCCCCATCTCCATTTCCCCCCTTCATTCCTCCCCAGCCGCCGCCGAATAGACGTACGCCACCCTCGCCTTGGTCGCCTGGAAGCCATTGAAGTTGGACGCGCCCGCGATGGAGTAGGCCGCCGCCCGCGGAGACAGCAGGAAGTCGCCCACCCCCAGGCGCGGCAGGGCCACGCCCCGGGCGACGATGTCCGCGGAATCGCAGGTCGGGCCGTAAAGGGTGGAGGGGAAGAGGACGGAGGAGCGGGAGGGGGTGGTGGTGGCCGTTGCGTCGCCGCCGCCCCCTCCATCGTCACCCTCCTTCACCATCCGCAGCGGCAGGAACGCCAGGCGAGCGTCGTCGTAGATGATGGAGTTGAGCGAGCCGTACACGCCGTCGGACAGGAAGTAGTCGACGGCGTCCCTGGTGGCTGAGGTTGAGGGGGGTGGCAGCGGCTTGATTGCGGGGTGCGGCCGCACGCCGTTGATGGCGACGGCCAGGGTGCCGACGGGCTCCGCAAAGAAACGCCCCGGCTCTGCAATGACACGCATGTCCGCTGAGAAGTGTGTGCCCAGGGCAGCCCGCACCGCCGCTGCGATGGCGCCCAGGCCTGCGTCGGCCAAGTAGGGGTCGCCCCCAGCAAACCCGCCGCCCAGGTCGAGGATGCTCATGGCGTGGCCCGCGGCCTTGCCGGCCTCAAAGACGGCCGCCGAGACTACCACCGCCCGCCCGTAGGCAGCCGGGTCCCGGGCGCCGGAGCCGACGTGGAAGGCGACGCCCACAACGGCCACACCCGCGGCCTTGGCGGCGGCCAGCAGCGCCGGCGCGTCGCCAATCTCGCACCCGTACTTGCTACCCAGGCAGAACCGGGCGGTCGGGTCGTCCGCCCGGATGCGGAGTAGGGCCCGGGCGCCCGGGTGCCAGCGCGCAAGCTTGACGACCTCACCGCCTGTGTCAAAGGTCGTCAGGGCGACGCCCCTGGCGCACGCAAACCGCAGCTCGGCTGGCGGTTTGCAGGGATGGGCGTAGATGATGCGGTCCGGGTGCACGCCCAAGCCCTGGACCAGCGAGATTTCGGCGCGAGAGGCGCAGTCGAAGCCGGCGCCTAGAGCAGCCAGAGCACGCAACAGGCCCGGGTCCGGGTTGGCCTTGACGGCAAAGTGCGGAGTGATGCGGGGTCCGAACGCGGCGGCCCACCCGTTCCAGCATCGGTGAAGGGCGCCTAGATCATACACAAAAAAGGTGGAGTCCAGGCCACGGGCGAGGATGGCGGTGCGGGCGGCGACCGGGATGGCGGAGGGGGAGGGGATGGCGGCTGGATTTGGATATGAGGAGAGGGGATGGTGAGCGACGAAAGGTTGGCTGGAGTGAGAGGAAAGGGTCGGCTGGATAGGCAAAGCTCCCGATCCCTTACCACACTCCAACTCCACGAGCACAGCCGCCAGAGGAGCAGGGACACCTGGTGGGGCGTCCACCAGGGTGCGCACGGGGGTGAGGCTGGCAGACCCGCCCCACGCACACAGAGTGCCGTCGGCGGTCGCGCGTGGGCCGGCGGAGAGGGTCCATGCATCACAGGCCGGCCTGTCGTCGGCTGGCTGCTTTAACAGGTCGGCGGGAGTGATGGATTCTGCCCCCACCAGAGCCTCCTTGGACCAGGAGGGGATGGCGTAGGGGGTGGCCCGCTCGGAGAGGAGCGGAGGTGGGGACATGGAGGGTGATGAGGATGTGATAGAGGAAGGTCGGCTGAATGAGCGAGCAGAGACCCCACTTCTTGTCCTTTCGCGTATTTCGCGTCTCCTCTCTCACTGAATGCCCACCACGACGCGCCCCATGGAAGACATAGAAGACGCGGTGCCGCCCCCCGGCCCGTCCACCACAACCACCCGCCCCCGCCGCCGGTGGGCTGCCCGCGGGGTGCAGTGGGATGAAGGTGAGAAACGGCGCCCCAATGCGTGTGTCGCTTGTGCCCGCCCAGGCGCGCGCCGCCACGCACCCAGGCCATGCACGCCTGCATGGAGAGCGCGCCATAGTAGAAGCCTGGCGTGTGTGAATGCGAGAAATGTTCCCTCACTTGCCCACCTCATTCTCCTCCCCTCCTCGCCCACGAAAAAAAAAAAAAAAAAAAAAACGTAGGCAACCTCGAAGAGAATGAGCGCATCAAGGCCGAGCTGGCCCCGACCGCCATCGACGAGCCCAAGACACCCTACCACGCCCCCTTTGACAGCGATGACGGCGGCAGTGCTGGCGGCGGGGGCGGGAGCGGTGGCCACCCGGGCGGCGCCGCGACCGCCACCGCCCACGCCACCGCGGCGGCCGCCCAGGCGGAACTGGAAGCGGTCGCGGCCCGCCGGTTTGAGGACGCGCTCGCCGCCGAGGAACGCAACGGCCACGGCGGCGGCGGCGCGTCGTCGGGGGGGCGAACGTCAGAGGACAGCGCGGACGCCCAAGCCCGGCACAGGCGGTTTGAGCGGCTGCGGAAGGAGCACTACCGCATGCGGCAGGCGCTACTGGTCCAGGGAGGTGGGGGTGGGGGTGGGGCAGGGGGGGACGACTTGGAGGAGGAGCTGGCCGTCGACTCGCCGGCCTCCACCTCGTCCGCCGATTCTGGTCGTGGTACGCCTACCAACGGGCGCCATCGATAGGGTTGGTTGTGAGATAAAAAGTGCGTGTGCGGCGGGGCGCGTTTTGTTGGTTGAGTTTGCTAGGTTCAATTTTTCTTTGCGACACGCTCTCCTCTCTCCATTTCTTTTCATTTATATGTCCAGGTCTTGCACGCTCAGGCTGGCCCCGTACGCCTCAATCAGCTCCCGCCGGGGGCCGACCTTGTCGCCCATGAGCAGCGTAAACAGGTGGGACGCCTCCGCCGCGTCCTCCAGCGTCAGCCGGCGCAGCGTGCGGGTCGCCGGGTCGAGCGTCGTCGACCAAAGCTGCTCCGGCATCATTTCGCCCAGGCCTTTGAAACGCTGGATGTGGTAGGACCCCTGCACCCGCCCCTCCAGGGCGACGGACAGGTCGGCATCGTCGTAACAGTAGGCCGACTTCTTGGTGCCGGCCGCGCCGCGCAGGGGGTCGACCTTGTAGAGCGGGGGCACGCCCACAAAGATGCGCCCCGCCTCAAACAGTTCCCGGCAGTACCGAAACAGGAAGGTCAGGAGCAGCGTCCGGATGTGGGCGCCGTCCACGTCGGCATCGGTCAGGAGGATGACCTTGCCGTACCGCAGGGCGCTCAGGTCGGCCCCGCCTTTCACGCCCAGGCCCAGGGCGACGATGAGGTCCGAGATTTCGGCGTTCTTGTAGAGCGAGGCGTCGTCCCGCCGCTCCACATTGAGGATCTTCCCCCGCAGCGGCAGGATCGCCTGGAAGCGCCGGTCCCGGGCCTGCTTGGCGGACCCGCCCGCGGAGTCGCCCTCCACCAGGAAGATCTCCGAGGCGGCCTTGTCGGACGACGTGCAGTCGGCCAGCTTGCCCGGCAGGGTCGACCTGACCAGGACCGACTTGCGCCTCACCAGCTCGCGCGCTTTTTTAGCCGCCTCGGCTGCCCGGAAAGCTTGCATGCCTTTCGACAGGATGGCCGAAAAGGTGGCGGCTTCCAGCTCCAAGGCCGCGCTCAGCTCCTCGGACACGACCGAGTCGACCAACTTGCGCACCTCCGGGTTGCCCAGCCGGGTCTTGGTCTGGCCCTCAAACTCCGGGTTGGGGACCTTGACCGAGACGACCGCGCCCAGGCCCTCCCGCACGTGGTCGCCTGGCAGGGAAGGGTCGCCCTCCTTGAGCGCCTTGCTCTTGCGGGCCAGGGAGTTGATGACCCGGGTCAGGGCGGCCTTCATGCCGTCCATGTGGGTGCCGCCATCCACCGTCTTCACGGAGTTGACAAAGCCGACGAGCGTGTCCGAGAACGAGTCGGCGCACCACTGGAGGCCGACCTCGACGACCACGCCATTGATCGTGCGGTTCACATATATGGGCGGGTGCAGGACCTCTTTGTCCCGGTTCAGCCAGGTCACGTACTCCTTGAGGCCGCCCGAGAAGGCGAAGATCTCCCAGGGAGCGCTTTCCACGTCGGCGGGGGCCGCCCGGAACTTGATGGTGGCGGCCGAGTTGAGGAAAGCAACCTCGCGCAGGCGGGAGCGCAGGGTGTCCGGGTCGTACACCACGCCGCTGGTGAAGATGAGGGGGTCGTACCGGAATGCCAGGCGGGTGCCCCGCTTCTTGGCGTCCTCCGGTGGCAGGGGCGTGGATTTCAGGGGCGTCAGCGGCTTGCCCCGCTCGTACGACTGGGAATGCGCGCGCCCGTCCCGCCAGACCGTCACGCGCAGGGACTCGGAGAGCGCGTTGACGACGCTGATGCCAACGCCGTGCAGGCCGCCCGAGACGGAGTAGCCCGACCCCTCCCCACCGAACTTGCCGCCGGCGTGGAGGACGGTGAGGACGGTCTCGAGCGAGGACTTGCCGGTGGAGGGGTGGGTGTCGACCGGGATGCCCCGCCCATCGTCCGAGATGGTCACCCACCCGGTCCCGGTGTCCACGCTGACCTCCACGTTGGCCGCCTCGCCCGCCTGGACCTCGTCGATGGCGTTGTCCAGGATCTCGTAGACCAGGTGGTGCAGGCCGCGGGGGCCGGTGGAGCCGATGTACATGCCGGGGCGCTTGCGGACGGGGTCCAGGCCTTCGAGGACCTTGTGTGTGAGATGGTGTGTGAGATGGGAGGGGAGAGAGGGGTGTGGTTGTGATGATGGAAAATGATGAGGGAGAAGAGGAGAGAGACGCGTGCGGGGCCGTTCCACTTTACGAGGCACGCAAAGTTCCGCTTCACGGGCAATAGCTTTGTGATCCATACCATCCCCTCGCCAGGGAAACAGCAGCTCATGGAGAGACCGCGCCCGGCACTGGGCGGGTGCGCAATACAAAAAAAAAAAAAAAAAAAACTGCGCGCGACCCCAATTTGCTTTCATTTTTTTACCTGAATCTGGTCGGCCCCGTACGCGGCGTCCTCCGCGACCGGGCTGGACGTGGCGGCTAGAGGGCGGGTGAAGGTGGCCATGCCCCGGCGGCCTGTGTGGGAGGGGCGGGGCGGTGAGGCGGGCGAGGACGCAGCACGCATGAGCGGCCGCGTCCACGACGGCCCGCCGACGACGGCCGCCCGCTGCACGCCTCCGCCCCGGCTCGCCGCCGCGGACGCCCGCCACGCCGCGGCCGCGGCTGCCATGAGAGAGCGCTGGTAGGACGTGGTGTGTGAGTTTGCTTGGAACAGCTCTGGAGCTTGCGCGCACACACACGGGGCCCGTGAGAGAAGAAGGCCCGCTCTTGAACGATGAATGTGAGGAGAAAGAGAAGGCAACTTTCACAGCAAAGTCATAAGAGGTCCGTTTTTTTTAGGGGGGAGCAGCGGCGCGCCCCACCATCTCAGGCGCCTGCCCCAGAGACTCATCCTCCCCCCTGCCCAAACTTGCGCGCATCCCACCGGATGGAGCTGGGCTCGCGTGGAAGGGAGAGACGCGAAGGCCAGGCTCTTTGCCGATCCCCACCGCCGCCGCCGTCTCCCTCTCGCGTCCTCGCCACACACGCCCACGTTCGCCCTCTCCATCCCTTTTCACACACGCACCTCAGGCACCACATACAGACAGATTGCACATCGACGGCAACAGGGGGCAGCCTCCGCGTTTTGTCATTGGCCCTAGCTTTCGGGCTTCACATCTCGTCACCTGCCGCGCTCGGCCCCGACTCCACCTCCCGCGTCCACCCCCCGTTGTCCACGCTCTCGCGTGTGTGTTCCTGCGGCCAACATGGAGGCCCAGCAACCCCGCGTCAAGCGGATCATGACCCAACCGATCGTGAGTTGATGAGTTAAGAGAGAAGGAGGAGAGAAAAGCACGCCGACAACCCCGACCCTTTGCTCACCTCCCCCTCTCTTCTTTTCACACACACACAGAACCTGATCTTCCGGTTCCTCCAGTCCCGGACCCGGGTCCAAATCTGGCTGTTCGAGCAGACCGACTTGCGCATCGAGGGGCAGATCATTGTGAGTGGGAGTGTGGGTGGGAGGGAGAGTAAGTGGCCGCAACGAACTTTCTCCACTCTCCATCCTCACCTCTCGTCTTTCTCCTCTTTATTTTCCGACCAGGGCTTCGACGAGTACATGAACCTGGTGCTGGATGAGGCGGACGAGGTGTCCGCCAAGCGCGGCACGCGCAAGCCCCTGGGCCGCATCCTGCTCAAGGGCGATACGATCACGCTGATGCGCCCGATCGTGGCCGCCACGGCTGGATGAAAATGGTGATTGGGTTTTTTTGTGGTCGTAATTCACGTTTTGTTTTCTACATTTCCTACCCCTCTCCTCTCCACGACCAAAGCGGCCGTATTAGCGAAATCGTCGACCAACGGGTTCCAGCCGGACGCGGTCGCCGTGGCGGCGAGGTCCGGGGCGTGGCGCCGCATGAAGTCCGCGCTCTTCATCACAAGCGTGGAGACCGCCGGCGGCCCTTTCCCAGCGGCCGCCACCTGCCTCGCCAGCCGGGCCAGGAGCGCGAAGTCGGAGGGGAAAAAGATGTCGGCGCTGCCCGGTGGGTTCACGGCCAGGATGTGCGGGTAGTCGACAGCGGGCGCGCCGGGGGTGGGCGGGCCGGACACAAGGGGCGCGCCCCAGCAGGTTGATGATGATGAGCCTGCCGCGCCGTGCCACGCCGCCAGCCCCCCTCCACGCACCATGCTGGGGAGCGCGTCGAAATCTAAGGCCAGCAGGGTGTGGTTCGGGAAAGCCGCGCCCACCGCGGACAGGAAACGGGCGGCGCCCGTCGGCAGGAACAAGCAGCCCGCGCGGGAGGGGTGGGTGGGGAGGGGCAGGGACCAGGGTGGGGGCGCCTCGCCGACCACCCAGTCGCCCAGGCGGGCCAGGAAAGGCGGCGGCGGGGGCGGAGGAGGCGCAGCAGCCCCGCCCTCACCCTCCAGGGCGGCGGCCAGGCAGGCCGCGACGACGGGGTCGGCCAGCGGGTGCAACTCTTCCAGCGGGGCCGGGCTCCCCGGCCCGCCCCACCGCACCATCGCTTGCGCCCACGCCCCGCCGCCGCCGCCGCCGCCGCCGCCCACCCGCTCCACCCGGTCGTGGGGCAGGTTGTCCAGGACTTCGCAGGCGAGGATGTACGGCGTAGCGGGAGGCGGCGGGGTGGCGGGGCGTGCGGCGCCCGGCCTGGCCTCATCATCACCCACCAGCAGTGCGCCCGCTGCCGCGGCCCAGCCTCCCGCCTCGCACGCGTCGCCGAGGGCCTGCCTGAACACGCCCGGCCCATGCCCCGCCGCGCGCACCGTCGTCCGCGCTGCCTGGGCCAGGCCCGGCGAGACGTCCAGGGTCGCGTACCGCGTCCGCCCGTAGAGGCTCCCACCTCTTTCACTATCACTCTTCCCACCACCACTCCTGTTTGCCTTCAAAGCGTCCAGCACGTCCCGGGCCAGCGTGCCCCGTCCGGACCCGACTTCAATAATGTGCAGGGGGCTGCCATTCACGCTGTTGGCCGCGTGGTGACCCACAATGAACGCCGCCACGGCCCGTCCATAGTGCGGGGAAAACAGTTCTGAGGGCGTCAGCCAGGAGCCGGGGGGCTGGGCGGCGTAGAGGGCGGCGACGGCGCGGGTGTAGTCCGCCTGGCCGGCCATTGAGGGCATCGGGGGCAAGCCCGCGCCCGACCCGAGCGGGGCGGCGCTCGCAAAGTAGGTCGCCAGGGAGCGGGCGATGAAGTCGCGGAGGAGGAGGGCGGGTGGGTGCGACGGGTTGGCCGGGTGGTGGTCGCCGGCGGAGAGCTGCGCTGTTGTTGACAAGGAGCGGCCGAGGGCGGTGCTGGCCCGCCGGGCAAGGGTGGAGGCCATGTGGGCGTCAGGCTGCGCCGGAGGGGTCGGGCGGCGGCATTGGGGTGAGAAAAAAGGGCGGAGGAGGGGGGGGGGCGGAGAGAGAACGACAGAGAGAGAGAAATGGAAAGGTATGCGCATGCACAGTTCGTTATTTCTCTGCGTCCTAATTGCGCCCCACCACTCCACCCCACATGCCTCCACCCCGCCCCAGCGTGCGCGGCGGTGCCGTCCCCACCACCGGCTTCCCCGTCAGTCGGCTGGCCCGGCCACGGACAAGCATGCCACCAAAGCCCGCGGCGTCACCGGGCGCGCCGCCGCCCTCCTCCTCCTCCTCCGTGCCTTGGCCTGCCACCCCACGCCGGGCCGGGCAAGGGACGTCCGCGATCGAGGTGAAGACACACGCCAGCGTGGGAGAGGGGTACGCCGCTCTGAGTGCGTGGCGCATGCAGGGGCTCCCGGGGCCCCGCGACGGCGTCCCCGTGTCCCCGTCGTCGCTCCGGGCGGGAAAAAAAACAAGATGGGGGCGCGCTCAAATTCGCTGGCTCCCTCCCCTCCAAACACAGCGCCCCGCCCCCGCTCCACTCCACATCGCCCACCAGCACCGTCGGTTCACGCCCGGGACCGGTCCCCGCCCGGGGCACGCCACCATGGACGCCACGGTCGTGGGGCAGGGCGAAGCGGCGTCCGCGCTAGCGCACGCGCTCCCGACCCTCTTCCCCACCCGCTTCCCGACCATCACGGCCGCCCGCCGGGCGTGCCGGCGCGGGGAGGTCCTGCTGAATGGCTCGCCCGCGCCTGTGGACGCCCCGTTGTCTACTGGCGATGAGGTGACCTGCACGCTGCGCCAGGCGGGCGCGGCCCCGGGCCCGGCGCCCGCCTCCCTGGTCAGGGCGGCCACCGCCCAGGCGGCTGCCCTCCTCCAGGTCGCGTACGAGGATGATCACTTGGCCCTGGTCGTCAAGCCTCCCGGCATGCCCACCCAGGGCGCGGGGCTGGGGGTGCCAGACGTCCAGTCCCTGCTACCCGCCATCCTGGCACCGACGTCGACGCCGGGCGCCCTGTGGCGGCCGCGCCCCGTGCACCGCCCCGACGCGTGGGTGGGCGGCCTGGTCCTGGTCGCCAAGACCCGGCCCGCCCTGACCGCGCTGGGCGACGCCCTGGGCGCCCGCGAGGTGGCGTGGCGGTATGTGGGCCTGGTGATGGGGCGCCTGGCCGGGGCGGGGCGGGTGGCCGCCCCCCTGGACGGCCGGCCGGCCCTGACCGAGTGGACAGCCCTGCGGTCGGGGCGGGTCGCCGGCCGCCTGCCTGGCGGCGGCCCTCCCACACACACACCTCCGTCCACCACCTCCTGGGTCACCGCCGTCCAGCTGCGCCCGCTGGCGGGCCCGCCCGCCCAGCTGCGCCGCCACATGGCCCTGGCGGGGCACCCACTGGTGGGGGACTCGCTGGGGCGGGGCGGCGGGCACGGAGCGCCCTCCTCGACCTCCGCCCGCCTCGGCGGGTCGGCCGCGTCGGCCGCGTCGGCCGCCATGTTTGCGGCCAAGCGCGTCGCCCGGGGCGGGGCTCGCCGGCTTGGGAGAGGATTTGTTGGTGACGATGAGGAGGAATCCCGCAACAGTGCGTCCACCGCCCGGGCCCGGTTCGGCCGGGCGGACGGGCCAGGGGTGGGTGAGGGCCGGGCCCAGGCAGCTGCGTTTGAGGCCGCCTCCTCCCCTGCTGCCGCCGCCGCCGCCCCGCCCCCTGTCCACTCATCCCACGACGTCGGCGACCCCTGGTCCGCCCTGTCCGGCACGACCGCGGTCGACCGCCTGCGGGCTGACGCGGCTGCGGACGCCCGGGCGGCGGCCCGGGAGGCGGCCGCGGCCGCTGGTGGCGTGACCCCCTCTTCAACGCCCTCCACCCAACCCCACCTGGCGAGGGTGGCCGTGCCCGCGCCCAGTCTGGGGCGGGGGTGGGCGTCCCGTCGGGGGCCGCCCGCTCAGCCCAGCCCGCCGGCGGCGGTGGCCTCGCCGTGGGCGGCGATGGCGGCAGCGGCCGCCGACGGTGACGCCCCCCTCGCCCCGCGCCCCCCACCCCCACCCACCCCCACCCCTCATCGCTCCGCCGCCGCCGCGGCGGCGGCCTACCTGGCCGTCGATTTTGACCCGCCCCCCCTGGTTGTGGCGGGCGGTGGCCGGCGTGGCGAAGAGCGGGGCGGAATCAACGCGGTAGTCCCGGCGGGCTTGCTGGCGACGCCCACCAGCGCGCGCACGCCGCCACCAAGGCCCTCCTCGTCCACCAGGGGCGGCGTCCCGGTCTGCCTGTGGGCGGTGCACGTGTCCCTGACCCATCCCGTGACAGGCGAGCTGGTGACGGTGGCCATCCCGCCGCCCGCGGACCTAGCCCTGCCCTGGCAGCAGCAACGCCAGGAATGATGAAGAAAGAAACCTCGTGTAACAACAGTCAGTTTAAAAAAAAAAAAACTCACGCCCTTTTTGACTGACTCAAATCTTGGGGTACTTAGCCCAGTGCGGCGGCGGGGCACTACTGTGGCCCGCCGGGCGGACCGGCCAAGCCGCGGGCGGCACGATCACGGGGCTCCCACCGCCACCCATCAAGGGTGGCGCGCTCGGCTGCGCAGCCCGCACCAAGGGCACGCCACTGCCCTGGGGGCTGAGCGTGGCGTCCAGGGGCGGACCAACGAACAATCCGCCCCCCTGCCCGCCCGGTGGCAAGGCGACGGCGGCGGTGTAGCCGGCGGCCGTGAGGGCGCCCGCTGGAACACCTCGGGGGGCCGGCAGAGGTGTGTGTGGGGGGCCGACCACCCCACCACCCTCACCACCCTCATTCTCGCCCGCCCGCCGACGGTCCCACCCGCCCGAGCACCAGCAGTACCGGCGGTGGCGGTGCTGCGGCAGCGGCGGCAGGCCGTCCAGGCGGGCCAAGACCGCGCCCAGCGGGGCGGCCGCGAGCAGAGTGGTCGCGCCTGCGGCGAGTGCGGCGCTCCACCACAGGTCACCCACGCCGTCCGCGACGACACAGCACAGCACGCCCTTGACTCGCGTGTACACCGCTCGCAGTGATGCGGGTGACAGGGTGGCATCCAGGGCTGTGATGCGGTCCGCCGTCGCGTTGAGCGCGCGCGAGGCGGCCTCGACCGCCGCCTGGAAGGCGGCCGCGTCCGAGGCGGGCGCGGCGACCGTTTGATTGTACAAGCCCGCAAAGTCCAGCAGGTCTGCCCCGGCCGCATCTGCGGCGGTGGCCAGGTCGGCCAGGCCTAGACCTAGGGCATCCTCCGTCGTGTCGGCCAGGGAGGCGGTGGCCACTTTCGTGGTCGAGTTTTTTGACCACGAGCGCAGGGAGGAGGTCAGAGAGGGCGCGCTGGCGACCAGGGGCCCGCCGTCACCACCACCCATCCCCTGCAGCGCCAGCCAGTCCCGCAAATCTTGTCTCGCGGCCGGTCCGTACAGGATGGACGCCAGGATGGGCGCGGCGAGGCCGCCATCGCCGTCCGCACGGACAGCAACCGCGAGGATGAGGGGCTCCGCGTAGGCGCACGCGTCCGCGCCGGCCGCCACGGTCAGGCCTAGGAGCGGGATGGCCAGGACAGCTACCAGGGCAGCTAGGAAGAGGGACACACCCACCGCCCCGGCCAGCCCGGCAGGCACGCCAGCAGCCGCGGCCAGGGCCGCGCAGGACAGGGATAGGATGAGGAGGCCAAAAATGCCATAAATGAGTCCCAGCCGCCCCGCGTCCACCCTGCGGGCAAGGGGCAGGAAGCGGTCGACGGCCTCGTCCAGCCCGCCGACCAAGCTGTCGGCCAGAGAGTTGGAGATGGAGGCGACATCGTCGACGGTGGCCCGCAAGTCGGCCACCAGGGCGGTCGCCTCGTCCGCAACCAGGGCGGCCGCGTCGGTGGTTGCTGGGGCAAGGGAGACGTTGCCCGCCGTCTCGCCCGCAGAGGCCGCCATGCTAGCCACCGCGACGGCCACCTGGTTCAAGGCCGCTCCAACCTCCGCCATCTGGGCGGTCGCGTTCACCAGCAGGCCGCGCACGGCGGCCGGGGTGTCGCCGCGGAGGGCCTCCAAAGCGCTGTCCAGGCCGCGGGGTTCAGCCTGGGCCACCCCGTAGGCGGCGGCCGCCAAAGCCAGCACGCTGCCCGCCATGCCAAGCCAAATCAGCACTTTATGAGTGCGACTCCCCAACACGCGGCGTGGGGCGGACGCCGCGGCGGCCGCCCCATCCAAGCCCGCCCACCTGGCCAGGCGGGCGCGGCGGCGCGCGCGCGCGCAGCAGCAGCCACACCCCGCCCGGGCGGCGCGCCAGGTGAGGAAGGCAAGGCAGGCAGCCAGGACGACCCCCGTGAAGGCCAGGCCCGGGATGGCCCGGGTCAGCAGGGGGCCTTGGTAGTAGGCGGCCAGGTTGAGGGGCTGGAAGGCGGACAGCGGTGTCAGAGGGGAGGCCAGCGTGGACGCAAAGACAGTGCGCCAGTGCGCGGGCGTCGCCGCGCCGCATGCCTCGATGGTCGGGGGCGAGCCCAGGGCGTCCGTGTAGGGCGCGTAGGAGAGGGTGATGTTGGCCATGGCGATGTTGGTGGGACGGGAGGGGAAACGCGTGTGTGTTTCCGTTATGGGGGAAGGTGGGTTGAGAGAAAGAGGAAAGAAGAAAAACCAATCTCGTTGGTCCATTTTTCTTTTTTTCTTCGCGCGCCCGCGCCCTACTCCACCCCACCCTGCTGCCATGATCAAGCTATTCTCCGTCAAGGCGAGTTAAAGGCACCTCCATCCCCCCAGCCCCTGCTCCGAGAGGCGTACAGGGCGTGCAGATGGCGGGGCGCGCCGCGAACAAAAAGGATGAGAGGTGTCCCCGATTCCCGGTCGCCACGCTCTCACTCAAAAAACCTCCACAATGAAAACGCACAGGAGCAACAAAAGGCGGACTCGGTGGCGGGCAAGAATAAGCAGACTCCAGGCGAGCTGCGCCTACAGAAAGGTGAGTGGTGTGGGTGTAGATTGAGGGCGGGGAGACGCATGCACTGTGTGCGTGGGCGACGCGGGGAGGGGGGGCAAAACCGACCTCCTCGGCCTCCCCTCAAAAACGCCCTTCCATATCCATCCATTGTCCCTAAGACCTCTCCGAGCTCAACCTGTCGTCCGGCATCGCCGTCGCCTTCCCGGACGGCCGGGACAAGCCCATGCACTTTGAGATCTCCATCGCCCCCGACGATGGCCTGTACCGGGGCGGCCGCTTCCGGTTTGACATCACGGTGTCGGGCGCGTACCCGCACGACCCGCCGAAAGTCAAGTGCAGGACGAAAGTCTTCCACCCCAACATCGACACGGAGGGCAATGTGTGCCTCAACATCCTGCGCGAGGACTGGAAGCCCGTCCTGTCCATCAACTCCATCATTTACGGCCTGCAATTCCTGTTCCTGGACCCCAACCCGGACGACCCGCTCAACAAGGAGGCGGCCGCCATGCAGGTCCAGGCCCCGCGCGACTTTGAGCGCACCGTCGCCCAGACCGTGATGCGGGGGGGGATGGTGGGGCGGGAGTACTTCCCGCCCGCGCGGCCAGACTCGCAGAAATGAGAGGGAAACGTGGAAGAGTGTAGCTTGTGTGTGGTTTTTGCCTTCTGAGAGAGGAGTTCGTGTGTGTGTGGCAGCGTCTTTGCTTCTTTCTTTTCTTTCTTTTACAAGGCGGCAACGACGGTGGCGCCCTCGCCTGGCCGGTAACTGGCCAGGCGGGGCGAGGCGGGAGGCGAGGCGGGTGGCAGGGCGGCGCGCTTGGCCTCAGCCATCCCCACCCCCTTCTCCATCCGCACCCAGGCGGCCTCGCCAAGAAAGAAAGCGCACGCGGCCTGGGTCAGCCACCCCCCTTCAGCCGTCCGCTTGGTCGCGGTGAAGCTGGCCTGAGCGTAGAGGGCCACTGCGGCGGCATTGGATGCCGCCACCCACAGAGATAGCTTGCGTCCAGGGGCGCCCTCACCCGCCGCCCTTTCTGCTGCCCGTTCGGCGGCCACCAGCAACGCGATCGCCACGCCCTGGCGGCGGGCGGCCGGGGAGACGCACAGGTACTCTATGAGCACCTCATGGCGCGCGACCGCCTCGGGCAGCACCCAATCCCGCAGGGCCAGGCGGGCAGCGGCGGACAGGCCGCCGTGCGGAGCCCTTTCCCACCACCAGCGGCGCCGGCCTTTTGGCTGCTCTCCTTCTCCGCCGGCCGTGCGCAAGACAACCACGCCCACCAGCTCATCCGATGAGATGGATGAGTCCCGCACGGCAACCGCGATGAGGCTCGGGTGTGTGGCGTCCAGCTCGGCCGCCAGAAGGGCCGCCCACTGGTTCTGTGGATGGAGGGGGTGAGACGAGAAAAAAAGGTCGGCCCTACCACCCCCACCTGGTCCGCCCCCACCTCCTCTCTCCTCACCTCTCCTAGCCCCAGGCCCGCCGCTTCCTGGGCAAATGCGGCCGCGATCAGGGAGGCCGCGGTCCCGGCCTCCCCAGCCTTCATGCCGCGGACGGCCCATTTTTGGAAGGGCGGCATGTGTGTGAGAGTAAGAATGAAGAGAAGAAGGTTTCAGTTTGTTTCAGTCCCCCTCCTCGCCACCACCACCACCACCACTCCCGCCGCCGCTGGCCCACGCGTCCGCCGCGTCCAGCCCAGAATACCAGGACGCAGACGCATCATCCGCCACGCCCTCGCTCTCATAGAAATCACGGAGGGCGGCCGCGCCGGCGTCCACGGGGACGGGCGCGGCGGAAGGGGCGGCGGGAGCAGCAGGCGCCTCATCTTGCCAAAAGTCGGTCCCGCCTAGGGCGGTCTCATCCCCTCCACCCGCCAGAGCGTCGCCCCACGCCGACCAGGCATCTTCGGCGGAGGCGGAGGCGGGGGAGGCGGGGAGGGCCGGGTCGTCCTCGGGGACGGAGCCGTACCAGCCACCACCCGCGTCGACGACCGCGGCCGAACGCCCGCCATCAAAGGAGGGGGTCCACGGCGAGGCGCGGGCGGTGTCCCACCCGCCACCCCCACCGCCACCGCCCCGGCCCCGGGAGCCCCCCCGGGGCGCGTACATGCCGCCCCCGTCCCTGCCGTACCCCTCGCCCGCAGATGAGGGTGGAGACCGGGCGCCCCCGCTGCCGCCCCAGTCCCCCCCAGCCGCGCTGGCCGGGTCGGGGGCGATGGGGTCGACCGCCCAGCCCTCCAACAACTGGGGGTCCGCGTACCACATGAGCGCCTGGTCGCCACCGACGACGGCCGCCTGGTCGAGGGGGGCGCCATCGAAAGGGACCGCATTCCCTTTTTTTATCCACGCGCGTATGAACGCGGGGGGGGAATCGAGGGGGATCGGTCCCATTGTGACCAACGCGTTTATGACCTCCTTCGTCGCGAACTTGCTGAATTCGTCCGGTAGGAGCATGCCATTGGCCACCGCGGACGCTAATCCGACCGCCGCGACCGCGCGCTCGGTCGTGGCGCGGGCGGCCGCCGCAGCGGCCGCAGCGGCCTCGGCGGCCTCGACCGCGCCTTTTGACGCTTTGGCCTCCTTGCCCGCCGCGCGGGCAAGGCGGGCGGCCGCCTTGGCATCCCTCGCCGTCGCCGCCGTCGACGCCACCGCCGCCTGGGCTGTCAACACCGCGGTCGGCAGGCGGGGCACCGGGACGAGAGGGCCGTGCGTCTCCACCCAGGCCCGCTCATAGTCCCACGTCTCAGGCACCGCTTCCCACGCCCGCGCCGCGTCCAGGGCTGCCTCCTCCACTGGCTGGGGCACCTGCACCCCGCCCACCCTCTCCTTGCGCAGCCAGCCCGCGATGCGCCCCGTCACCTCCTTGCGCTCATCGTACACGGACATGTCCACGATGGCCCGGGACACGTACGACGCGAGCGCGGCGTCGAGGACGGCCTTGAAGAACACGACCGTCCCGCCCAGGTAGGCCACATTCTTGGTGCCCATTTTGTGGGTGGCCAGGGAGTAAGCCTTGACCTTCTTCCTGGGCAGCCACACCTGGATCGTGCGCTCCGGCAGGGGGGGGCCGGGGGGGGGCAAGGGCGTGTCGGCCGCCGCCGCCGCCGCCGCCGCCGCCGCCGCCGCCGCCGCCGCGTCGGCCTCGTCACAGCCGACCGGCCCCAGCGCGGCGAGCGTCCCTTCCAGCCAGCGCGCGGCCGAGGTCGCCTTGCGCATGTCATCCATATACAGTTCCACGCCCCACCACTGGGCGGTGCCGGGCGTGGCGAAGATGGTCAGGTTCGGTTCCGGTTTCTGGCCCCGCTTCCGGTTTCCGGTTCCGGGCGACGCGGCCGGGCCGCCCCACACGCGGGCGTATAGGTCGTCGGCCGCGGCCACTGCGGCTGCGGCGGCCGCCGCGGACCTGGCGGCGGCGGCGGGGATCCCGCGGCCGGCCCGGGCGCGGGCGGTAATCTTGGCGCGGCTTTCGGGCTGTGTTGTAAGACGAGAAGGTAGAGGAGGGTGCGTGAGAGTCGGTAGGGATGAAGTGCGCACACGTCTATACGCAGCCGTCCCTTTCCATCCAGCGCCCCCCCCCCCTTTTTTTGTCCTTACCTCGGCCGCGCCGCCGTCGCCGTCAGCCTCCCCCTCCTTTTTCTCCTCCTCTTCGACATCCCGACCCCTCCTCCGCCGTGCCTGGTCCTGGGTCGTGGACTGAGAGCCAAACCTGCCACCGACTTCGCGGGCGGGGCGTGCGGCGGGTGGGGAGGCTAAGGGGCGGGCCGCATGTGCTGGGGAGCGGCGGCCGTGAGCTGGCGGCAATGCCCCCCGGCCCTTCAGTGGCAAGGTGTGGGGCCGGGAGGCCATTTCAAGGTGGATGTCTTGTCGGGGGTCTGAGTACTCTGTCAGCCAGGCTTGCACCTCCCAGGAGGAGCGAGCACGGGGCGGGAAGGAGCGTGGGGGTCGTGCGGAAGAGCCTAGCCGTCGAGACGGCGCAGAAGTTGTGGAGCAAGAGAAACTCGTCGACCTCTGGGCTCTTTTGCATATTGCATCTCTCCGCCGGCCGAACACCACTCCACACACTCACACGCCAAACACACACCACGTACTGTACGCATATGCAATCCCTTCTCTCACCACGCACCACCGCCAACACCACTTTGAAAGAGGTGTCACAAGAAAAAATACGAAACCCGCTCGCTCTCATCACCAAACCACCATCCAACCACAACACACGGCACGCACGGCACGGCACGTCCACACACCCGCCTCTCCTTCCTCTCAAAACCTCCTCGCAGCCTTGAGCTTGGCCGCCAGCTCCTTGGCCTCCTTCTTCACCCGCGCCGCGTCCCGCTTCTCCGCCTTGAGCCGTTCCGCCTCCAAGAACGCGGCGTCCAGCTCCGCGCCCTCCAACGGCCCAGCTGGTTCACCCGCCACGCTGGTCGTCCCGGACCCGCCCGCGCTGGCCAGGTTGTTGCCGGACGAGGCGGACCGCTTGAGGAAGACGGATACGGTCTTGGCCTCCGCGTCCGCGCCCGCCGCCAGGAGGCGTTCGGGGCGGGTGGCGGAGACTGTCCCGCCACCGACCGCCCAGGTCTCGTCGCACACCTCGCCCGTGAACTCGGCATTGTGCGAAATGATGACCACCCCGCCGGTGAAGGCGCGCAGGCCGCGGGCCAGGGCGCCCAGGGCGTCCCGGTCCAAAAAGTTGGTGGGCTCGTCCAGGACGATGACGTGCGGGCAATTCCAGACGGCGGCCGCCAACACCACCTTGACTTTCTGCCCGCCCGACAGGCCCCGGATGGCAGAGTGGGCGGCGAACTCGGCGTCCAGCCCAAAGTCGCCCAGGTGCTTGATGATGGATGACGTCGTAAACTCCTTGGCGCCCGGGCCCATCAGGGCCGCCCGGGTGGCCTCCTCCGTGTCCACGTCGGCGATGGCCTTGCTGAACCCGGCCGCCTCCAGCGCGTCGCGCGCCATCCACGCATTCTTCTTGTGGTGCGTGTCCTTCCATTTCACCTCGTACTCGAACGACGATTTCAGCTTGCGCCGGCCGACCAGGGCCTCCACGATGCGGGGCACGCCGTCCGGGCCCATGATGGCCTTAGCCATCAGCGCCGCCTCTTCCGCGCTCACCTGGCGGGTCGCCTTTTCCAGGGCCTCCTTGTCCTCCCCGCTCCCGTACCGCCACTGCAGGTACGCCAGCGGCGTGTCATCCAGGTGGCGTTCCACGTGGTGGAAGGCGTGCTGGGCGACGTAGGCCACCCGCAGGTTGGGGTGCTTCCACACCGTGCCGGCGGAGGGGGCGGACTCCCCTGTGAGCATGCGGATGAGCGTGGTCTTGCCCGCCCCGTTGGGCCCCGTGACTGCGATGCGAGAGGAAAGGCACACCGTCACGTCCACGTCGTCCAGCTGGGGTTTGGGCGCGGTCGGGTACTGAAATTGGACGCCCCGCATCTTCAGGATGGCCCGCTCCCGGGACGTCACGCCCACCAGGATGCCCGGCAGCGGGAAGACCATGGTGTCCGCGGCCGCCGCCAGGTCGTAGTACGACCTGGCGGGCGGGTAGGCGTCCACAAATGCGGACAGGTTGCCCCGGTGCACGGTGAGGCGGTGGGCGTGGTAGTGCAGGATGTGAGTGCAGACGGTGTCTAAGAACCCCGAGTCGTGGGAGACGATGAGCGAGGTCGCCCGCGTGTTGTTGGTCAGGTACTCTTGGAGCCATGCCACATTTGCCACGTCCAAGTGGTTGGTGGGCTCGTCCAGCAGCATGATGTCCGCGTCCAGGAGCATGGCCCGGGCGACGGCCAGCTTCATCTTCCACCCGCCGGACAGGGTGGAGATGGGGGCGGCCCGGCCGGCCGCGTCGAAGCCGACCTCGCCCAGGACTCGGTCAACGGTCGGCCGGTCGGGGCGGACCCCGCTGGGCTCGTCGCCCAGGGCGACCAGCTCTGGGTGGTCGTACATGTAGTCGCCCACGGACGTCTCGCCCTCCGCGTCGATGTTGGACTCCACGAAGGCGGTGCGGACGGAGGCCCGGGGCGGGAAGCCGTCGACCTTGCCGTCCGCGATGGCGCGGAGGAGGGTGGACTTGCCGACTCCGTTGGCGCCGCAGAGGCCGTAGCGGGCACCCCGCAGCAGGCGCATGCGGGCGCCGGACAGCAGGATCTTGCCGCCGTAGGCCAGGGAGAACTCGCAGTCGCATAGTTCGTCGCCGTACTCGTCCGCGTCGTCGCCGGTGGCGGTGCCGCCCGGGCCGGCGAGGGCGGCCAGGGCGACTTTTGCGCGGGCGAGCGCGCCGCGCGAGGCCGCCTCCGCGACCTCCTCCGACCCGCCCACGTGCGGGGCGAGGACGGCGGCCAGCGCGTCCGCCCAGACGCCGGGGGAGAGGCGGCCGTCGGAGGCCAGGGAGGACGCCAGCGCACCGCAGTAGGACAGCACGGCGGGCGACAGGGCGCACGCGGCCCCGCCCACCGCCTCCTGGACAGCTGCCGAGACGCCTGCCTCGGCCTCTCCTGGCGGCCACGCCCGCTCCGGCGGGGCGGCCCCGGCCTTGGCCTCCGCCGCGCTCAGCGCCTCGACCGCGCCCTCCACCACGCCCCGGGCCTCCGGGTTGGACGTCTCCTCCGCGGCCTTCACAAACAGTGGGTTCAGGACCGGGAAAAAGGCGTGCGCGTCGGACGGGTTGTACACCAGCTTGGACATGTTGGTCGCAATCACCGCCGTTTTACGCACCGTCGGCGTGTGCTTGGAACGCAAGCCCCGCACCAGCAGGGGCACCAGGACGGCCAGGGCCGGTGCTTCGACGGGCTGGACGAAGGTCGTGCCGGACACTTTTGTCACGCACTCGGGCGTCTCGCCCGGGCGGGCCATGCAGGACAGGATGGCCGGGACCGCGGGCGCAAGGTCCCGGTTGCCCACCAGCGCCAGGGCCGCCTGCATGGCTTTCCGGGCCGCCGTCGCGACTTCCGTGCGCGCGTCCGCCAGGCACGCCCAGACCGCGGGGACCAAGGTGGGCAAAGAAGCCGTGGCGGCGGTGGAGGCCCGCCCCGCCAGGCGGCGCACCGCGTCCAGGGCGGCCGCTTTCTCCTGCCACAGAATGGCCGGGTCGTCCAGGCGGGCCAGGAGGGCGGGCACCTGGGACGCATAGGCGGCCGGGTGCAGGGCCCGGGTCGCCAGGACGCGGGCCGCGTCTCCCGCGGCGGTGCGGACGTCCAGGGCCCGGTCCCCGCACGCGCGCACGCCGCGCAGGAGCCAGGGCGCAAGCGAGGGTTCGGCCGCCCGCCCGCCGCGGCGGGCGAGGGCGGCCAGGCCCAGCCAGGCGCCCTCCCGGCCGGCCGGTTCGGGCGAGGACGCCAGGCTTTCTAGGCGCTCCATGACGCCGGCAGCCATGAGCTCCAGGATGCCGGACCCCGTGGCCGCGACGGCGATGCCGGTGGTCGGCGGTGTGCCGTGGATGGGAGGGGTGGCAGAGGGGGCCGAAGCGGCAGCGCCACAGGCCGCAGCCGTCGCATCGGCGGCAGACGCTGCGAGCACGCCGCCTTTGGCCAGGTCGCCAAGCGCGGCCGCCGCGCCCGTCCGGTGGTCGACGTCCGGGTGGGCCAGGCCCTTCAGGCACAGGTCCGCGGCTTGCGGGAGGGTGGCGCCGGGCGGGATGGAGGGGCGGACGAGCGTCGGAGCGGCGGGCGGCTCGACGCGGACGTTCATTTTTTTGGGGACAGCGACCGGCGCGGTCTTGCCGGGCAGGACGACCTTCGTGCCCGCCGGCGGCAGTGGCACGGCTTTCGAGGGCATGGCTACCAGGAGATTGGCAGGCGTGGCACGCGTGTAGTGGCGATCGACGGGGCGCACGGGCGATGAGTGTGGGACGGGGGCCGCGCGTTCACGGCCGCAGAATAGGAATGAAAAAAGGGGAAAAGACCGCGCGCGCTGCGCACTTTACAAAAAACTCTCCCCACCAGCTGCCCGCGCGCGCTGCTTTTACAACAAAAACTCAACTATCCCCAGCACCAGCTGCAGAAGCCCCGCCCTCTTCAATAACCTCCTCCTCCTCCTTCTCCTCCACCCCCCTCTTCGCCAGCGCCGCCCCCAACGCCGCGTCCGCCGCCGAAAAGCAGGCCGCGCGCACGGCACCCAAGCAGAGGACGAGAGCCGCCGCCCACCCTGCCTGCCGCACTCGCCTCAGGCCGCCCGCCAGGGGGCGTGGCGTCCGCAGCGGGGCCGCCTTGTGAGCCGCCCACGCAATCTCCACGGACGCCAGGAACAGGGATCCGCCCAGCAAGGCCCGCGCGCGCGCGCGCGCGGCCGCCGCGCGGGCCGCGTCCGCGCTGCCTTCAGGTAGCGGCGGCGCCCGGGAGGCCCCGTCCAGGAGGACGCGGGACGATACCGCCAGCGCCGTCCCGTCCGCCGCGTCCAGGGCCCCCTTGGCCAGGCCCACCACCGCGGACGCGGCCCACCGGGCGGACCGGGCGAGGCCGGCGCCTGGGCCGGCGCCCGCGTGCGCGGCCTCCACCGCGGCCGTCAGGGCAGTCAAGGTCGCTTTGAAGTCGGCGGCCAGCCGGTCGGGCACCGCGGCCCGGGCGGCGGCCTGGAGATCCCGCACGGGGCCGGCCTCCAGGGCAGCCAGGCGCGCTGAAGTGGAGGTGGCGGTCGCCAAGGCAGCTGCCGCGCCCGCCCCCGCCGCCCGCGCGGCGGCTTCCGCACTCGCCGCCCGGGCGTCGAGGAGGCGCACCGCGCACGCTAGAGTCCCTAGAGCCTCCCTTCCCGGCAGGGCTTCCCTGAAAGCACGGGTCAGGGCGGCCCGCTCGCCCGCGGCCGCGCCCGCGGCGTAGGCGGCCGGGGCGTCCAGCACCCCGGGCACCAGGGTGGCGGTCGAGGCGACAGCCTCGCCCGTGTCGTGCCACTGGTGGTGGTGGTGAGCGACCGGTGAGGAGGCGACCGGGTCCTTTAAGGCGGCGATGCCGTCCAGCAAGGCCGCGACCGACGGGCCGGGCGGAGGGGGAGGAGGTGGGGACGACGACAGGGCAGCGAGCGCGCGAGGGGCGGCCGGGCTGAACGCGGCCGTGCTCGCGCCCACGTCCGCCGCGTGCACGTGCGTCTGCTCTCGCTTGACGGGTGACGCCACGTTCGGGGCGTCTGAGCCGGCGCCCCCCTCCCGGGCGTCACCCGGGCTGCCGGCCCAGGGCGGTGGGGCCGTGGAAAAGGAGAGGGAGGCGGCCATGAAAAAATAATGAACGAGGGACAGCGACAAGCGTAGCTCATTACAGGAGTTTCCTTTCTTTCTTTCTTTTGCACGCGCGGCGAACGGCCACGTCCTCATCATGATCATCCGCCTGCGCAGCCGGTGAGTTAGGAGGCCCGATTGCCCTAGGCCCCTGGAGAGCGGGGGAGTGAGGGAGAGCTCACAGGGGCCCCGTGCACGCACCTCAAGACAACAGTGCTGCGCGCTCGATTCCTTCTTCAACCTCGCTCCCCTCTCCCATTCCTTCTCACACAACAGCGACGGCCTCGAACGGGTGGACGTCCCGGAAAGCGCCACCCTGGCCGACCTGAAGGCCAGCATTCAGGCCACGCACGCTGTCCCGGCCGCCCAAGTCCGCCTGGCGGCGGACCCGGGCCTGCTGACCAGCAAAGAACCCGAGGCCTTCCCGGAGCTCGCGCCCGACCCGGCCGCCCCGCTTGCCTCGCTCGGCATCACCCACGGCGCCCTGCTCCACATGTGGTACCCCTTCGCCCGGGAGGTCGACCCGGGGCGCCGCCCGGACCTGGGGGAAGGCCGGGACTTTGGGGCGAGGCTGACGGTCGGGGAGCTGGTGGCCGCCCAGGTGCGCATCGCCCGCCAGGACGCGCCGACCGTGGCCGCCCTGTCCCTGGACCGGGGCGCCGCGGACGCGTTCCAGGCCTACGTCTCCCGAGCCACCCGGTTTGGGGTGGCCCGGTGCGGTATCCTGTACGGGCGGGTCGGCGAGGACGGTTGCGTGATGGGTGACGTCATCTACGAGCCGCCCCAGGAGGGGTCGCCCGACGGGGCGGTCCCCGAGCGAGGGGGCCCCGACGAGCAGCTGGCCGACTTCGTGGCCGCCCGCCTGGGCCTGCGCAAAGTGGGGTGGGTGCTCGCCCAGTCGTCTGCGGCCTCCGCCCGGGACTGGATCCTGTCGGACGCGGAGATCCGCCAGATGGCGGGCGTGCAGGGCGAGGTTGAAGGCGGAAAGGGGGTCACGGCAGTCGTGTCCGCCGAACCCTCCCCCGCAGGGCCGGGCGGGCCGCCCGGGGCTGTTCACTTCGAAGCGTTCCAGGCATCCACGCAGTGTGTGCAGTTGGTGAAGGACGGGTGGCTGGCCTGCCCGCACGCGGACGGGTCGCCCGCGGGCGTGTCAAAATTAGTCGACCCGCGCGAGCCGGGGAAGGCGGCGCCCGTGATGGTCGCCTCCAAGGACGTCGGCGAGGTGGACAATGATTACTTTCTAGTCCCTGTCAGCATTCGGGACCATGCCGGCCCGCTGGGCGCGGCCTTCCCCGTCGAGAACCGGCTGCTCCCCCAGGGCCCGGCCGAACTGCGCGAGTTTTTAGCTGCAGCAAAACGCAGGCCCGCCGAGGTGCGGTACGCAGACTTCCACCTCCTACTCTGGCTGGCCAAACAGCCCAACCTGGACCCGGTGTCCGACGTCGGGGCCCTGGCGGACGCGGTCGCGAATGGGCGGCCGGTCGGGGAAGGGTACGAGCTCATTCTGGAGAGCCTGGCGGCGCACGGGTGATGCTGGAGGGAGGGGGTGTGGGTTTTGAGCGAGGAGGGGTGTAGAGAGTGGAAGCGCAACGTCGGTGCGGGTGAAAAACACGACACACACGAAATAGCCGTCCCCCCGCTCCTTCCTTCTTCCCCACCTTTTCCTTTAGCCACAGAGAGAGAGACACTCGCATGGGTCTGGTGGCCCCCGCCCTGGCAGGCCGACCGCGGCCAGGTGAGAGAGGAGCGAGAGGAGCGGGCGTTGCAGCAAAACACCCCCGCCGCCGCCGCAGTTGGCTAGCTCTTTCGTCTCGCTCGCGCTCGCTCACGCCTCCCACCCTCAGCCCCGGCATCCTCCTCCCATCCGCGCGCTCCAGGCGGCGCACCCTCGTCCTCGCGTCCTAGTCTGCGCCGGGCGGCGTCCCATATCCGCCCTCGCGCCGCGGCCGCAGCCTCGCTCGCTGCGTCGCCGGCCGCCGCGACCGACAAATGGGTGGCCAAGAATTTGAGCGTGCTCCCTCAACCGGGGGAGGCGCCGGTTCAAGGTGTGGAGAGGTACGAAGATGGGATGAGGGCGCGTGCCCTGGGGGGGTGCAGGCGGTCGAGCAAGGGCTGACGGCCGGGCCCCGCGCGAGACAGAGGCACACCGACACACACACACACAAAAACACTCGCTCCTCGAACGATCTCAATATCCAATATCTTTCCATCCCTCCCCACCTTGCCTCTCCCTCAGCCTCCGCTCCGCCGCCCGGGCCGCCCTCGCCACCGCCCGCGTCCCCACGCCCCGCACCTCGGAGGCCTTCCGTCAGACCGACATATCGCCCATCACCACAGCCGACCTGGCGTGGCGGGGCGGTGGGGGTGGGGCTGAGGGAGTGGAGCGCGCGGCTGCGGCCGCGGGTGTGGACGCGGCCTTTGCCGCGCTCCACGCCCTACCCGGCGCGGCCGCCACGCTTGTCCTCCTGGACGGGCTGGCGGTGCCCTCACTGTGTTCGGGGTTAGGCGCCCGCACCGACGGGGCCTACGCGGGCTGCCTGGCTGGCGCCCCACCCCTGGCCCTCGGGTCCCTGGGCCGCGCCCAGGCGGCCGCGACGGCCGCCGCCGCTGCCGCCAACCCGGCCGCTTCCGGCGCCCGCGGCGGGTCCCTGTTTGCATCCCTCAACGCCGCTGCCACGGGCGACGTGGCGGTCGTGTACGCGGGTGCCGACACCACCATTGAGGGGCCCGTCCACATCCTGTTCGTGTCGACAGGCGGCGGCGGTGAGGGCTCTCCCTCCCCAGCGTCCATCCCCGCGGCCGCGCCCCGCCTGCTGGTCGCCCTCGCCCCGGGCGCCACCGCGGCCGTCGTCGAGGAGTTCGTGACCGCTCCCTCGTCCTCGACCTCTTCGCAACACTCCTTCACGTCCGCCGTGGCGGAGGTGGAGCTCGGGGCGGGCGCGGCGCTGGAGCACGGGTACGTGCAAGCGGAGGGGCGGGCCACCTGGCACGCCAAGCAGACGCTCGTCACCCAGGCGGCTCAGTCCCGGTACGCTTTCGTGGAGGCCCGCATCGGTGGGGCTTTCTCCCGGGGCGAGGTGGATGTCGTCCAGACGGGCCCGGCGACGCACACGTCCCTGCGCTCCTTCCTCCTGGCGGGCCCCGACCAGGCGCACGACCTGCACTCGCGCCTGGAATTGGACCACCCGGACGGCACCGCCAACCAGCTGCACAAGTGTATTGCCGCCAGCCCGACCTCGCGGGCGGTCTTTGACGGGTCGGTCCGGGTGGGGCGGGCCGCCCAGCGCACGGACGCGGCCCAGCTGTCGCGCAACCTCCTGCTGGCCAAGCGCGCGCTTGTGCACGCGCGCCCCAACCTGCAGATCATTGCCGACGACGTCAAGTGCACGCACGGGTGCGCCGTCTCCGACCTGGACGCGGAAGCCCTCTTCTACTTTCGGTCCCGGGGCGTGGACGCGGCGGCCGCCCGGGCAGTGCTCGTCGCGTCGTTCGGGGCGGAGGTGGTGGCGGGCCTGCCGAGCAAGGAGTTGAGGGGGAGGGTGGAGGCGGCCTGCCGGGCCAGCCTGGCGGAGGCGGGGGTGCCCGGCGTGGTGGTGGATGTGAAGGCGGAATAAGTGAGAGAGGGAAGTGTGTGTGCGCGTGTGTGTGTGAAAGGGGCGTTGTGTTCTCATCGCGGGCGGGGCGCGAGACGCGGAGGTCCTCTCTGAGTGGCGCGCAGGTTCAGGAGAGCGAGAGAGATTGCTGGTCACACACACGACCGCGTTTTCTTTCCATCGCGCCGCCTCTCTCTTTACTTTTCATGGGGGCGCGCTAGGCCAGTAGATCAGCTCCATCGCTGCCGGTGTGGCTTCCACCACACCGCACCCTGACCGTGCAAAAAGGCGGCGCACTAGTCGACCCATCCGTCATGCTTTTGCCTGTGCCACCCGTCGCCGCCTGGCCGGCACCCACTCTGCCGCTCGTCGCCAGTCGATGTGGCACGCTGGTACTTATGCTGGGCGCGGGCTACGCACTGCGAGCGAGCGGCGTGGTGGATGAGGCGGACGTCAAGGTGAGCTGGAGGCCGACGTTTCTCCGCCCCCCCTCTCTCTTCCTCACTGCAGCACACTCATGCTTACATCAAACTTCTTTCTCATCTTCCTCTCTCCCGTGTCCTCTAGGCCGCCACCCTTGTAGCCACCTACACCACCCTGCCTGCCCTCGCCTTCAGGTCGTTCGCATTCCCACCCCCGGGGACGGCAGCCCTCCTGGCGTCCGCCGCCCCGGTCGCCGCGGGCGCCGCCCTCGCCCTGGGCGTGGCAACCGCGGCGACCGCGTGGTTAGGTCTGCGCCGGCGCCGCCCAGAGGAGCGCGCCCTCCTGACTGCCGCCACGGCGGGCGGGGCCGGGGCAGGGCCGGCAGGGCCGGCGGCTGGCTTTGGGTGGGCTGTGGGCGGGGAATTCGGGGCGGCCCTGGCTCTGGCCTGGGCGGCCGCGGACACGGCGGTCGGTGCGTTTGGATGGAGAGAGGTGTTTGCGACGGCCCCTCTCTGCTCCTCTTTCTTTTGCTCTCACGCCCCTCCTCTCTCACCCCTTCCCCACAGTTTCTCTTCTCACCCACGCCCTCCTGGGCGCCGCCGGCTCCCCTCCCCCTTCCTCCTACACACACGCGGACGGCGGCGTGTACAGGGGCCAGTGGGCGGGGCGGGAAAAAGCCGGCGTGGGCACCTACACCTACCCGTCTGGCGCCCGGTACGAGGGCCAGTGGGACGGCGGTCGGAAGGCCGGGCGTGGCGTGTTCTACTTCGCGGGCGGAGGCTCGTACGCGGGCGAGTGGCGGGAGGGCGTCCAGGACGGCGTCGGCGTGCGGGCGCTGCGGGGCGGCGGCGTGAAGGCGGGCTTCTGGCGGGGCGGGTCCCTCGAAGGCCCGCTGCCTCTGCGGCAGTGCGCGGCCGCCATCACCGGCGCCCGGGACGCCGCCCGGGCCGCCCGGGCCGTGCCCGTGGGCGGCGGGACGGTAGGCGCTGGTCTGGCCGCGGCGGCCGGGTCGCCCCTGCCCTGGGCGGCGCTGGCCGGCCTGGCCGTGGGGAGGTGGGGCGGCAACGCACTGGCCGCCTCCCTGTCCGCTGCCCTCGGCGCGCCCGCCGTGGCCGCCGCCGCGCCCCGCCTCGCCGCCGTGGTCACGCTCCTCGCCTCCACCCACATCCCGCTGGCCATGATGGTGGCCGGGGCGGGGCTGGTGGCGGGCGGTGATGATGAGGGCGCGGCGAGGGGCAGTGGCGGCGGCACCCGCCCGGCGCGGTCTTCCTCCGCCTCCTCTTCCGTCGAGGTCGGCGCTCCCACCGCGGACGTCGCGATCGCCCTGGGCCTGCGCTGGGCGAGCGTGTTGGCTGCATGTGCGGCCTGCGCCCTCCTCGCGCCGTCCGCCGCCTGGGCCGCCGTCCTTGCCCTGGCCGCTGCTGTGCTCGCCTCCCCACCCCCGCCGTCCCTGCCGTCCCTGGCCGCCCGCTTTAATTTGAACGACGCCCTGGCGGCCCGGTGCGTGTGGGCGGGTGGGGCTGGAGGAGCACCTCTGGCGGCGGGGCTGGCCCTGGCCGGCACGGCCGCGGGCGCCGCGGCGGCGGGCGCCGGTCTGGCGGGCGTGGCAGGGGCGGGCGCGCTAGCGGCCGCGGGCGGTGCCACCCTCACCGCCCGGACGGCGGCCGCCAGGGACAGGGCTGCTTCAGCTAGCGCTAGGGCAGCAGCAGCAGCAGCAGCAGCAGCAGCTTCCCCTGCCCCCTCCCCACGAGCAGCCCTCAAGGCGGCCGCCCAGGCGGTGGCCCCGCCCGCGGGCGTTGCCTTTACCAGCAGCCCGCCACCAGGCGCGCCCCCCCCCCCCCCCCCTGCGCCCGGTGGTGGCGGCGGTGATTTCCAGGATGATGCGGGTGGTGGTCCTTCATGGAACAGGCCGGCTGCTGTGCCGGTGCGGAGGGCGGGGCAGAGTGTGGCGCCGCCGCGGCGGGTGCCTCAGGGGTTGGGCAGGCGGGGCGGGCTGGTTCGATTTTTGTGGTAAAGGAAAAAAAGGAGACGAGCACCGCTGCACACTTCCATCTCGGCCGGTGACCGTCGCCCGCCACCCCACAGCAAAACACGCACACCTACCCCACCATGCAGGCTGCCCTCAAGCCCGCCGGCCCGGCAGTCAAGCCGGCCGCCCCCACCCGCCGCGTCGCCGTGGCGGGCGCGACCGGGCGGGCACCGCCGGCTACGGCCGAGCCGCGCGGGCCCAAGGAGTCCCGCATCGGCAAGGCCCCGATCCTCGTCCCGGCGGGCGCGACCATTACGCTGGAGGACGCTTACATCAAAGTCAAGGTAAAGGAGGAGAATCGGACGTGGCTGGGGCGGACCCCTGGGCGCGGAAGAGAGGGGCCCGCCTCTTTGCGATTCCGTGGCCACGGCGCTCTGCCTGTCTTTCTTCTCACGCTCTTTGCCATCCCCACCCTTCGCACTCTCTCTCTGACAGGGCCCCAAAGGCGAGCTGGAGCTGAACTATCCGCCCCTGGTGGAGATTAAAAAGGTTAGGATGACGGAATGAATGAGAAGGAGAAACCTTTGCTGGGCCGCCGGCGACGTGGACGTGGAGAGCGAGAGCGAGCACCGTGCGTGGCCTTTGAGAGAGAGGCCCGCACACGGCGGCCAGCGTAGTCTGTGAGGCCCGCACTTCATGCCGACGTGTGGCCAGTGAACCTGCATCTCGCCTGGACTGGTCTGCTGTCGCAGGCGCGGCGCCGAGCGCGCTTCCACGGGCCGCGAATCGAGCGGCGCCCGCCCTGAGCCGCCGCCCCCCCCACCTCGCCCGCCTTAGCCACACCTCTCACCCTCTTCCATCTCTCCTTTCCCAGCTCGACAACGGCGCCCTCCGCGTCTACAAAAAGGTGGAGTCCCGGGCCGCCAACGCCACGCACGGCCTGGTCCGCGCCCTGGCCGCCAACATGGTGCACGGGACGACGGAAGGGTTCACCAAGACCCTGTCCATGGTGGGCGTCGGGTACCGGGCGGCCATGAAGGGCAACCTCCTCGTCCTCTCCCTGGGCTACTCCCACCCGGTGGAGATGCCGGTGCCGAAAGGGCTGGCCGTGGCCGTCGAGAAGTCGACGACGCTCCACATCACGGGCGCGGACAAGCAGGCGGTGGGCCAGTTTGCGGCGGACGTGCGCGCGAAACGCCCGCCCGAGCCGTACAAGGGGAAGGGCGTGCGGTATGTGGACGAGTACGTGCGGCGCAAGGAGGGCAAGCGGGGCAAGTGATGGGGGGGGAGGGTGGGCGCACTGTGGCATGCGTGCTTCGCTGGTGTGCGCCCGTCTTTTTTGGGGGGTGAGGCGGTGGGGCGGGGAGAGAAGAGAGAGGGGGAAGAGCGTTTTTCTTTGTGCAACACTACATCAAACGAACACCGCGCCCGCAGCCGCCGGGGCGTCTGCCATCTCTCACACCCACCCATACTTGGCGGCCGTCTCGGCCTTGCTCTTCTGCCCCGCCGCCCGCCCTGCACCGTACTCGGCCTCCCGGGCCTTGGCCGCGTGGAAGAGCGAGGTGATCTGGTGCTTGCGCTTGGCCATTTTGCTGGGCTCGTCCAGCTGGCCCCCACCGCTCCCGACCGCCGCGCGTGCGGCCGCCAGGGCGGCCCGCGAGGCCGCGCCCGCCGCGGCGGCTTCCGCGGCCGCGGCGGGGGTCATGTAGGTCAGGTCGGTGGCGGCGATCGAGGTCAGGCCGCCCGCCGCCGCCGCGGCGGCCAGCTCGGCGTCCGGGCCGCGCACGCGCTTTTTGGAGTCTGCTCCAGCGCCCGCCTGGTTGTGAGTAGACGAGGGCCCGCCCGCGGACGAGCCCAGCGCCGCGTACGCATCATAGTCCAGGACGGCCGCATCATCGTCAGGTTGAGCAGGTCCGGCAACAGCAGCAGCAGCAGCAGCGCTCCCTCCCACGCGGAAGGCGGACGCCGGGTGGGCGGCCGGGCCGGCTGCTGCTTCCGCGGCCGCCCGGGCCGCCCGGGCGGCGACCGCCGCGGCAATCGGGTCGGCCCCACTCCCGCTCGGTCCTGCCTCCCCACCTCCCAGGACAGGGGCTGCTGCTGCGACTGTCCGCAGCACAGCCCCAGCCCCGCCCCCACGCCTGGCCGGCGCCTGCGTGGGCGCGGGCAGGAAGCCGAGGAGGGACGACTTGTCGGCGGTGGAGGGTGCTGAGTGTGCCGGGTCGGCGCCCGGTCCACCACCCTCGTCATCCGAGGACGCAGCGGCCAAGGTCGCCGGGTCGACCAAGGGGCGGTAGGCCAGCCTGCGTCGGCGGGGTGGGGGTGGGGCGGCGTCGAAAGACGGGGGTGGCGGCGCCTGCGCGGACGGCTGTGGGGAAGGGGAAGCGGCGCCGGTCCGCTCACCGCCCTCGCTGCCAGAGTCGGAGCCGTAGCCGGTGAGGAGGTCCATTGAAAAGAGCGAACTCTGTATGGCGTTCGCACAGGCTGACTGCTCCTCCTCTCTCGTCGCCGGTGCACGGGCGAATGCAAAAGTAAGCAACAAGTGGGCAGTCTGTCTGGCCGCGGCCTCAGCCAATGCTCATTTTCTTCTTATCAGAGCTTTGCCCCGCCGGCAACACCGCCGCCCTCCTCGCGGTAGGTCTCAGCCAATCTACTGGAGAAGCCCTGTAGCAGACCCTCACACTAGGCGTCAGCACTACCCCAGGTCGGGGTCTCCAGGCTCACACACGGTACGGGTTGCGTGTGAAGCAGTGGCGGGTATGGCGGCGCGCTCGTCCGTCGCGCTGCTATGCCCCGCCCCGCCCACCTCCGCACCCCGCTAACCCCATGGTCGATAAGCTCAGCAAGCGTGCCACCTTCACACACACACAGGGTTTCAGGGACAGGGGTGCTTTGTAGCCCCCCCACACGGCGCATCTTTCGGCCGAGAGTTGAGCCCGCCGCGGGGTTCCTCTTTTTCCCCTCTCATCATGCCAGCCGACGGCACGGCCTTCGCCATCTCCCTCGGCCTCAACGCCGCCTTCTTCGCCGGCTGTTACGCCTTCTTCGCCGTCGTCCGCAACCTGCCGTTCTGCCACAAGTTTTATGAGCCGCGCCGCTACGTGCGCGTGCCCGGGCGTCAGAAGCCGAAAAGGCTGCCCACAGGGTACCTCGCCTGGCTAGGGGCCGTCCACCGGGCGCCCCAGGACGCGGTCATCGGGGTCGCGGGCATGGACGCCGCCATCTACCTCTCTTACGCTGCTTTCTGTAAGGAGCTCTTCATTTTCGCGACGTTTTGGACCCTCGCGACCGTGCTACCCGTCAACCTGGTGGGCAAGGAAGTTGCCCGCCTCCAGGCCGAGGCGGCCGGCGTGGAGGCCTCTCCCTTCACGTACTGGCTGCCGCCCGCTCCGGCGGGCGGGGTTAAAAGCGGGAGCACCGGCGCGCTGGCGACGTCGACGGCGGCGGCCTTCCCCGATTTTTACGAGACCCAGGGCGTCCCGCCCGCCCCGCCGGCGTTGAAGTGGTGGAAGTACAAGCCGGACGTGCCGCCGCTCCCGCCCGCGCCGCCCGGGTATGGGTGGAAGTATGATGAGACGCGAGCGCCCATGGACTACGAGGTCTCCAACCTGGACAAGGCGACGGTCTCCAATGTGGCCCGGGGCTCGCCCCTCCTGCTCATCCACGCGGCGGCTGCCTGGGCCATCACGTTCCACGCCTTCCGCCTACTGTGGCGGTACTCCACGCACGCGGTCGCCCTGCGCATCCGCCACCTGACGGCCAGCACACCGGGCGCCCACACGCATTCCGTGCTCGTCACCGACATCCCCGGCGTGGAGGCCGGGACGTTTGCTCGGCGCCTGGACGAAACGGTCTTCCGAGCCCTGCCCCCGCGCACCAAGGGCGTGCTCAAACGGGGCGTCTCCCGGGCGTTTGACCTGCTGGAGCAGGGCGTGGCTGCGACGGCGGGCCGGGTGACGGACGCGGTCATCATGGGCGACGAGCCGGCGGGAGGGGCGGCGGGAGGGCGGCCACGGACGCCCGCCGCGGGTGGTGGGCGGGCGCGGGCCAGGTCGCCTGGTGGGGACTTTGACGCGGACGCGGACGCGGGCGCCGACGCCGACGGCCTGGCCGCGTCGGGGCGCCGCCCGCGTGATGCTGTTGTGCCCGACCGGTTTTACGATGCCATCGACCTGGAGGCCGCGGCCACGGCAACCGCAGCATCGGCCGCCGCGGTCGGCGCTGCCTCGCCCGGCCGCGGCCGGCACCGTGGGTCCCTCGTCTCTGCGGTCCTTGGCCCCGGCGGCCAGGCCGCCGCCCGCGTGCGCCTGCGGTCCACCTCTCTGGTCCACTTCGAAAGTGAGGGGCGGCAGGCAGGGCGTCCGTCGCCCTCCCGGTCGCCCTCACCAGGGCCGAGCGGTGGCGGGCCCCACCACACCCACCCCACCCACCCCCACCACCCGTCCTCCTCGCCCTCGCCCGACCCGGCCTCCCCGTCTTACGCTTACATCGAGCGCCCGACAGGGCGCCCCGTCCCAGCCAACCGCCCCCCCGCCGAAATGGCCGCCTACATCGCCCGCACCGAGATTGCGGCGTGGACGAAAGCCGCGGCGTCGCTGGCCGAGGGGGCGACCACCGCCGACCTGGTGTCGCGGGAATTTGGGGAGCTCTTCCCCGGGCAGGTCGCGGGCGTGCACGTCGTCTACACCGCCCGCCGCCTGTCGGTCGTCCAGGCACATTACGGGCGCATTTTCCGGTCCCTGACGGACCTGATGGACGAGTACACGTCGCAGACGCGGCGCCACCTGGCCGTCTCTAGAAAGACGGTCCGCGTGCGGGGGTCTCAGTTTGGGGCGTGGGGACGGGCCCGGTACGGTGGCGGGCTGAAAGCCGTGACCGTGGACGCCCTCGCCTTCTATGCCGCCCGCTTGGAGGAGCTGCGGTCCCAGGTCGTCCGCCTGGCCGCGGACTCGCAGTCCCGGACGGAGCCCGCCGCGTTTGTGACCTTCTGCACCCGGCGCTCGGCCGTCCTGGCCGCCTCTGCCCTGGTCCACCACGACGTCTCGGCTTGGCAGGTCCAGGCCGCCCCCGGGCCGGGCGAGGTCATCTGGCCCTCTCTCAAGCTGCGGGCCTGGGAACGGGCGGCCCGGAGCGTGGCCGGCTGGGGCGTGCTCATCGCCTTTTCCCTGGCCTTTTTGATCCCTGTCGTGGCCCTCCAGTCGCTGCTCCAGCTGCCGGAGCTCGCCAAGAACGCGGTCCTGGCTCGCTTCGTCCAGTTCCCGCTGGTCGAGTCTGTTGTGCAATGCATCCTGCCGGCTCTGGCCCTGAACCTGCTCATCGCGGGCGTGCCCGCGCTGCTGGCCCAGCTCGCGCGCGCGGCGGGCGCGGTCTCCCTGTCGGCCGTCGACTGGGGCGTCGCCCAGCAGTACTTTGTCTTCCTGGCCGTGACGGTCTTCGCGGGCTCCTTCATTTCAGGGTCCGTCCTCAACCAGATCGTGCTGTGGGTGCGCCACCCGTCGGCCGTGCTGAACATTCTAGGGGCGTCCGCGCCCATGACGTCTCAGTACTTTTTGTCTTTCATCGTGTTCATGGCCCTGGCGGCCGCGCCCTTTGCCCTGCTCCGCCTGCCGGCCCTGGCCTTGTTCACCCTGAAAACAGCGACCGCGGGCACGGAGCGTGCGAAAGCCCGGCTGTGGCAGGACCAGTTCCAGGCGTACGGGCCGCGCCTGCCCCGCCTGTCGTTGGTGCTCCTGCTGGGCGTGACGTTTGCGCCCATCAACCCCATCGTCCCGCCCGCCTGCCTGCTGTACTTTCTCATGGTCTCCCTGACGGAAAAGTACAACCTGCTGTTCGTGCAGCGGGAGCGCTTCCAGTCCGGCGGCCTTGCGTGGCCGCTCGCCCAGCGCCAGGCGACGGCGTCCCTGCTGGTCGCGCAGTGCGTGCTGGTCTTCATTTTGGTAGTCAAGGGCGCGCCCTGGGCGGCGGCCCTGGTGGTGCCGCTCATCCCGGCGACGCTGCTCTTCCGGTCAGCCGCCCGGTCCCTTGTGGACGAACCCTTTTCAGTGCTCTCTCTGCGCGCGGCGGTGGACCTGGACGCCAACGATGGGCTGGAAGGGGCCCTGGCGGCTGGCGGCGGTGCAGGCGGCATGGACGCGGGGGGCGCCGCCGCCGCGGCTGCCGCCGCCGACCTGTACCTCCAGCCCGACCTGGTTTTTGACGAGGAGGAGCACGGGGCTCTGCTGGCGGAGGCGGCCCACATGGACGCCCTGCTCAAGTCGGAGGCCGACGTGCGGCGGGCGGTGAATGACCTGAATGTTTTCGGCCCGCCCACGCGCGGCGGGAGTGAGGGGGGCGGGGGTATCTGCCTGCCGCCGGAGCTGGGGGGCGGGGCGGAGCCGGGGCCTGTCGTGCCCCGGGTCATCCACAAGCAGACGGGGGTAGAGATCGAAGTGTAGAGAGGAGATGATGAAAAAGAGAGAAAAGGTGGTCGTTTTTCTTGTTCTGTGTTCACTCCCCTTCTTTTGCCTCTGGCCCTCTCGCTTCAACACCAGATGCTCCTCCGCACGCCCACCTGCCGCCCCTCCCGGGCGGTCCGGCCGATGGGGATGGGAGGCCGGCCGTCCCTGTCCCTGCCCTGCCCAGCTCGCCCGGCTGTGCGCCTGGCCGCGACGGCCGCCCCGACGGCCCCGCCTGAAGTCTCAGGCGCATTTGCTGGGGTCAAGGATATGGCGTCCTTCCAGGCCGTCCTGACGGCCGGGGCCAAAGCAGGCAAGGTGCCGGAGATGCTGGTGCCGGCCTTCATGGATTTCTATAACAACTACAGGAGTGAGTAGAGGGAGATAGAGCTGACGCGGAAATCGGAAGAGAGGGCGGCGCCAGTCGGCTCGGCTAGGCACCAGGAGCGCATGCGCCGCTGCGCCGCCGCCTGCGCTCCTCCGCCTTGCACACGCTCCAGGTGGGAACGATGTTTATCGGACAAGCCAGGCAGGCGAAGCAGCGTCAGCTTCTGGGCCCCCTTCAGCCTTCACATGGGCGCGCGCTCCCCGCTCGGCCGGCGCCTCCACGCCCAGTCGCTACTCGGCCCAACCTCACCCTCCTTTTCGTCTCCCCCCTCCCTCCCTCCCTCCAATCCATCTCCAGCCGCCGTCCTGGGTTCCAACCAGCCCGGCGCGGACGAGCTGGCGGTCGCCCGGGTCATGGCCTCCATCGCCGACCGGGTCATGGTCCAGCTGGCGTCGCCTTACACGTTCCCGTCGTACCACGAAAAGATTGAGGCGCCCTACGATTACTATGCGTTTGGCCAGCGCTACGTCAAATTCCTGGTCGACTTTTCAAAGTCGGCGGTCGGCCACCTGGAGAGGTTTAACGCGGTCCAGGCCGCCCTGGACTCGGGCGAGAATGTGGTCCTCTTAGCCAACCACCAGACGGAGGCAGACCCGGCGGTCTGGTCGCTGCTCCTAGAAGCCACCCACCCCCGCCTGGCCAAGGCAATCATCCACGTCGCGGGAGACCGGGTCGTCACGGACGCCCTGTGCGCGCCCTTCTCCATGGGGCGCAACCTCTTCTGCGTGCACTCGAAGAAGCACATGGACGACGTGCCGGAGTTGCGGGACGCCAAGCAGGCGATCAACCGCAAGACGGTGACGCTGATGATCAAAGCCCTCAACGAGGGGGGCAAGCTGCTGTGGATCGCGCCGTCCGGCGGGCGGGACCGGCCGTCCGCGGAGACGGGTGCCTGGTCGCCCGCGCCCTTCGACCCGGCGGCCGTGGAGCTGATGCGCCAGCTGACGGCGAAGGCCAAGCCCGCCGGCCACCTGTACCCGCTGGCCATGGAGAGTGGCAGCATGATGCCCCCGCCGCCGGCCACCGAGAAGGCCGTGGGCGAGCGGCGGCTGACCAACTATGTGGGTGTGGGCATCGCCCTGGGCGCGAAGCTGGACGTGGAGGCGATCGTTGCGGGGATTGATGAAGCGGACCGGGACGCGCGGTCGGCCGCAGTGGGCGCTGCGGCCCAAAAGGCGGTGGAGGGCGAGTACGCGGGCTTGCTGGCCGCCATGGCGGCCGGGCCGGGGAGCTGGGGCGGGGCGTACTCGCAACCCTGGAGGAAGGCGTGAGAGAGGTTCTTGCAAATGAGGGGCGTGTGCGCGCGCGTGTGCGTGTGTGTGTGTGGAAAAGATTGTGAGACGGGCGGGGGAGAGGTCGTGCGCGTGTTTCTTTTTTCATGTTTTACCGAAGGACTGGAGGCCGCCGGTTCTCCCGTCCCGGGACCGCGGGCGAGGCCGCACTCGCCCTGCGTGCCTCCCACCCCCCCGCCGCGGGCGGCCTTCCCAGGCAAATTGGCGTGGTCGACCGCCCCGGCCACCGCCAACGGCGCGGGGTCTCTCCACCACCACCAGGCGCGGGGTCGGGGTCGGCCGCCGCTGCTGCTGCTGCGTTAGCCGCCGCCCGGGCCGCCGCCCGGGCCAGCAAGGCACCAGCCCCACCGCCGGGCGCTAAGCGGGCCATGGCATCCGCGAACGCGGCCTTTTCAGCATCCAGTGCGGCTCGGTCGGACGCCAGGAGGCGGGCAGAGGACGAGGAGGTTGACGCGTCCGCGTCCGCGGCCGCCCGGCTGGTAGCTGCTGCCTCTGCGGCCGTAGCACGACCAGCCGCCTCCGCCGCGGCTGCCCGGGCGTCCTCGGCGTCCGCGAGGGCGGCAGACGTGGCTTGCTCCGCAACCAAGACCGCGCGCTCGAGGCCCGCCACCCGCGTGCGCATACCCTCCACCCCGTCCGCCCCGGCCGCAGCCGCCAACGCCCGCGCTTCCAAGTCCTCGCACCGCGCGGTCGCCCGCGCCGCCGCCGCGCTGGCCGCCGCCAGCCGCGCCTTGCGACCATCGTGCTCTCCCGTGGCGTGAGAGTTACCAATATTACCCGCCTGTGCCCGGGCCCGGGCCAGCTCGGCCAGGGCTGCCCGGACGACCGCGCCTTGCGCACGCATGACCGCCCGGGCGGCGGGCGGGATGGAAGAAGATGAGGCCTCGCCCGTCCCCGGCTCCAGCAGGGCGGCCGCCCGGCCCGCCAAGTCCCGGGCGGCCGCCACGAGGCTGCCCAGGCGGGTCGGGTCGGCCTGGGCCGCCGACGCCCCGCGCCCCGCCGCCTCCACCGCGTCCGCGTCTAGGGCCGCCTTCAGCTGGTTGTCGGCGTCGGCCGCGGCGGCCGCGGCCTTGGCCGCCGCGGCTTTGGCCGCCGCCACCGCCGTCGCCGCCCGCCTAGCCTCCACCTCCGCTTTGGCTTTCCAGTGCGTGGCCTCCCCCGTCGCGGCGGCTGCCGCCTTTTCAAATTCAATCGCGACTTTTCGCAGGGAGGCTGCGTCTGGGACGGCTTTGGCCCCTTTACCCGCCCGTCCCGTGATCGCGTCCTTCAACAGGGCCCGCAGGCGGGCCCGGTCGGTCGCGCCCCGTCGCAGGGCGACCGTGGTGTGCGCGGCAGCGGCCTTGGCCTCCGCGGCCGCGGCCTCCGCGGCCTCCCGGTCGGCGGAGCAGCGGGAGGCCTCGCCTGCCAGGGCAGTCGCCTCCGACGCGGCCCGGTTTTCGGCGGCGCCCAGGGCGCGGTCGGCGGCGGTGGCGGCCGCGTCCGCGGCTGCAGCGCGCGCACATGCCGCCGTTGCGGCGGTGACCGCGTCCGCGGCGGCCGCCCGGGCGGCCGCGGCGGCGTCACCCTCCTTGCGCAGGGCGTGGATGAGGGCGAGGATGGCGTCTTGTGCATCATCGCGCCCTCCGCCCCCTCCTTTGAGGCGGTGGGGCAGATTGAGGGAGGCGAGGGCGTCGTTGAGGAAGGCGCGGGTGGCGTCGTCGCCTGGGCCGGCGGCCTGGAAGGGGAGGAGAGGGGAGGTTGTGGAGGCGGGTCAGTCGGCTGTCGGGCGCGCCGCATGCGCTCTCTGGTTGGTTCCGCCGAGGACAGCGTGGTTTGTTTTCTCCTCTTTCTCGCTCACCTCGTCGGAGTCACCACCTGAGCGCATGGTCGGCGTGGGGAGAAGAAAAGTGCAAAGAGGCGCCACGCCGGGGCGCACGCCCTGCCCCGTGAAGAGTTTTCGAAGAGAGTGTGAAAGGACCCCCACAACGACGTCTCCACACTCTGCACACTCTCTTTCCTACTGTCCCTCACCCAAACACGCTCTCGCAATGAAGACTGCTGCTGCCTACCTCCTGCTCCAGCTCGGCGGCAACGCCTCCCCCTCCGCTGGGGACGTCACCAAGCTGTTGAAGTCTGGTGCGTGTGAAATGCGGGGGGCGTGTTTGGACGCGGGGGACAAGCGGCCCGCCCCCCCCCCCCCTCCCCGCCGCTCTCGCCCATCGCAGGCGCGCCGGCGCGCTGGCAGGCCCCTTCCAAGCCTCGGGCCGCCCCTGCATCCTGCCTTGATTGAAGGACAGGTCGTTGTAGCGTGCTCATGCGAGTGAAATAGGGGCCCTGTGCCCACGCCTCGCCCCTCCAGGGCGCGAAGGAGGTCCAGGCCGGGCCGTGGACCGGCGCCGGCGACTCTGTTTGGAGGAAGCGCGCCCCGCGCCCCGGCCAAGACTACCCGCTGCTCGCAACCACGCCCAGGCTATAGCGGAATGATTCCTGTATAGCTTGGAAGGCTTGCGTTGCCCGCTCAGCCAGTACATGGCGGCGAGGCGCGGTTGGAAAAGCACACACTCCCCGATCT
>Ga0315287_10000298_pt1 | contig 43471 bp, 34 predicted proteins | sample YL17G11_0_MG_FD_205037 | JGI IMG/M metagenome (GOLD analysis project Ga0315287, IMG submission 205037) | Sediment microbial communities from Yellowstone Lake, YNP, Wyoming, USA - YL17G11_0 | ecosystem: Environmental > Aquatic > Freshwater > Lake > Sediment | place: USA: Wyoming | collected...
TCGACCGACGAGCACGAGGAAGCGTTCATCGAACGCATCCGCGGTGTGCTGGCAGCACGACTGTCGGTCCTCGACTGGCTACGTGAAGGCAACAACTCGATGCTGCGGGTCTACGACCGCATCACCGATACTCTCTACGACCTGCCCCTCAACGAACCGAAGCGGCTGGCAGCACAGATTGCGGCGCTGTCTCGCGGCAAGGACATCTATCTCTTCATCCGCAACGAAGTCGGCGAACCCGCCTTCATCATGTCGTATGCCGAGAGCGTGGCCAAAGGCGAGGTCTTCTATGCGGACCGTGTCCGCATGCTCGAGCCCTACGTGCAGTGGGCAGTTCAACGCCTCGCCAATGCGCTGCCGGGTACATCGCAAGTGAAGACCATCAGCGCGGGCACGCACGTCATCGATACGACCGACGAAGACGACAAGACGACCACGACCCTTTACGTGGTAAAGGGCATGAGTCTCTTCAAGGGAACCTACGAAGGCGACAGCGACATCCCGCTGTGGCGGAAGTGCAACGGCCCGGCGGATGGCAACGTCGTCATCTACGCTGAGCATGGGCGGCGACCACTCGACGCCTATCCGCTGTACAAGGACGAGGACGACTTCAATCGGGTGCCCCGGTTGTCTTTCCGGGAGCTCTACGATCTGGTCTACCGGATCCTCAGCACCGGTTGGCGTTTCAAGCACCACGAGAACACGGCGCACTTCATGGCCGCGTTCATCCTGCAAGGCTTCATTGCCGACGCCTTCGCCCGCCAACCTCTGCTCATGATCACGGCGGAGCACAGCAGCGGTAAGACGTTCCTCGTCGGTGGTCTGATCGGACGTACCTCCAAACCCGCCATCAACATCGTTCAGCCGGCATTGTGGATGGACAACTACACCGTCGCCGGGGTGCGCCAGGCGATGAACAACTCGACAATCACGCTGTGCCTCGACGAGTTCGAGGACAAGGGCTTGGCGCACGACCCGAAGAGCCAGACGGTGCAGCGTTTGTCACAGCACTTCCGGGGACTGGCTAACGAAGCCGGCCGGACCATCCAGGGTAGCGTGAACGGACAGCCGGTCGAGTACAGCGTGCATCACCCCGTCTGGTTAGCCGGGATTCGCCAAACGCAGCTGCCGGAAGACCTCTCGCGCACCATCATGATTGAGATGGATCGGCAGGAGAACCGGCCCACCCCCGAAGTGCTTCTCCTGGAGGCCTTCGGTGCGCTCACCATCCGCAAGCTTCGTGAAGATGCGCCGTTGATCATGTGGCGCGAACTCCGGGCGCTGCGGCGCATCTACAACGACGTCGCTGAGCAGTACAAGTACGGTGCGGGCGTCGAGTTCAGCGACATCTCGCGTAGCCGTGAGCACTACTACGGCGCGTTGGCGATCATGAAGCACGCCGGCGTCGAGTACGACGTGCTCTTCCGCGACCACTTCCGGCTCAACCGGACCTATCTGTCGCGCATTGCACGTAGCTCGCTGAGCGGAGACATCCTCACCACCGTGCTATCAGTTCCCGCGGTGCGCATGCCCGACATGGGTGACACGGTGCAGCGAACGGTGGGATCGATCCTCAACAGTCCCACTCCGGAGAACCTCAATCGTACCGCTTCGGGCTGCTATTACGACAAGGAACTGGAAGCGATAGTCATCGACTTCGCGCTGGCGCGCTTCACGATCCTGAGCAGCGTTCAGGAGTACAGCCATCGGCCGGCAGATTGGCTGAAGGCCCATTCGGTGCGCAACCACTACTACATCAGCGACGAGACGCTGCGCCAGAGCGGAGCTCTGGATCGTCTCTTGCCCTACATGACACGCGGCAGCCGCATGGAAAACGTGGCCGCGTTCAAGGTGACCGAGTACCTCGACGACGCCGCGCAGTCCCGTACTCCGGGCAAGTTGAAAGGTATGGAGGACATCGACATGTCACAGGAGTACGCCGAGCAGTTGAAGACGGCCGTGTTCTCGAAGCCCGAAGACGTGCTGGGCAAGAAGGAAGCCGCGGGAGCGGGTACAAGCACGGGCGACGGCGCGTCTGACACCTCGACGCCACCGCCGAAGAAGGGTGTCAAGGATGACGATTTCAACTACTAGGCCCGAAGTCAATGATCCGGCCCGGGCGGCGGGCAAGCCGGCGCACTGCAGCAGTTGTCCCTTCTACGCCTACGCCTACGTTCCCGACGCGAGCGAACACGAAGCGCGTGTCTTGTTTGTCGGTGACCATCCGGCCATCGCTTCTCCTCACGGTGGCAACGCATTTCAGGACCGGGCGGGCATCGTGGTACGGATGGCACTCGGGCGGATTCGCGCGCGGTATTCGCGGCTACCCGATGGACCGGATCGACTCGACAAGCTGCGCATCTACTACACCTACGCGGTCCAGTGCATGACGGACGACCGCGTACCGAAGGAAGTGACGGCGCACTGCCGCCACCGTCTCGAAGAGACCATCGTTCGCATCCAACCCGACATCATCGTCGCCTTCGGCGCGGATGCTGCGCGCAGCGTCTTGGGGCGCAGCAAGATGCGCTTCGATGACCTGCGCGGCACAGCGTCACTGCTTACGTTGCCGCGACATGAGAAATCTTTCAACGTCTACGTCACCTACTCGCCCAAGGCGGTCCTGGCGCAGCAGGGGCTCTTCCGTGAACTGGAACGCGACCTGCAGAACGCATTTCTCCTCGCCGAAGGTCGGTTGGATCAACACCGGCATTCCGAAGAGTTCCTCCGGCAGCACTACCAGTTCCCGCACACAGTAGCTGAAGTGCAGGACCTCTGCGACGAGATCATCAACTACGCCAACGAAGGTGATCCGCCGGGTAAGCACATGATCTCGGTCGACACCGAGACGACTTCGTTGGAGCCTTACGCTCCGGACTTCCGCATCATCTGTATCTCGTTCGCCTGGGCAGAACTGAAGGCGACTTCGATCGTCCTCGATCATCCGCAGGCGTGGTGGTCGCCGGAAGAACTGGCGCAGGTGAAACAACATGTGCAACGTGTGCTGGCCTGTCCGAAGCCGAAGGTGTTGCACAACGGCCAGTTCGACGTTCAAGGGATCTGTCACCACTACGGTTGGCCCCTCGAGAACTTCGTGTGGGACACGATGGGCGCTGAGCACTTGCTCGAAGAGGACAAGCAAGGTGCGTATGGCCTCAAGATGCTCACCCGGGTTCGCCTACCTGCCTACGCAGGCTACGAGGACAAGGTGGCGGAGCTGCGCGAGACGCACGGCAGCATGACCCGCGCACAGGCCAACAAAGCGTTCCGCCGTGCCGTCGATCAGTACCAGCATGCGCTGGTGGAGTACACGACGCAGCAGACCGCCTACGAGCAGGAACGCGCCAGCTATGACGCTACGTTGTCGAAGTGGCGCGAGAAGTTCACGGCCGAGAAAGCTCGGGCCGCGGCAGCGCGCAAGACCGGCGAGACCAACCGAGAACTGCGCCGCATCCGGCAATCGGTGTTGGACAAGAAGCCGAAGGCGCCACTGCGGCCACATCCGCCGGAAGAACCTGTGCATCAGTTGCCTTTCGACTACACCATGATTCCACTGCCGCAGTTGGAGCTGTATGCGGCCGTTGACGCCGATGTGACTCGCCAACATGTCCTTCATCAGCACAAGCGCCTAGACACGGAGTACGCCAACGACGTGACGCTGCGTGCATCGCTACAAGCTGCGCCGCCGCCGGCACCAGTACGCCGACTCATGCGGGAGCATGTACTCCCCACGAGCCAGACACTGGCGGCGATGGAGTACACCGGTTTCCCGGTGGACTTGGGCTACCTGGAGGAACTCGACAAGAAGCTGGAGATCGTCGCCCGGGAAACCGAAGAGAAGATCTACCAGCTCGCAGGACAGCGCTTCGTTCTGGGAAACCCCCAGGAGGTCATCCGGATCATCTTCAACGACGGGTTCTACGAGGGTAGCAGCAAAGTTCGTGTCGACGCTGGCAGTGCGAAGATTGCCCGTACCCCGAAGGGGCAGATCAAGGCTGACGAGAAAGCGTTGCTGTACGTGGCCAACACGTACAAGTACGACTTTCCTCGATTCATCGTACGGCACCGCAAAGCGTGCAAGGCGCGGTCACCGTTCCTCACGAATGTGCGTGAGCACGCAGTCATCGATGGCCGGATGCACCCGAGCTTCCATCTCGTCGGGACGTGTACAGGACGGACCAGCTCTTCGGGTGAGAACATGCAGAACATCCCGAAGAAGCTGGCCGACGTCAACATCAAGAAGATCTTCATCCCGCTCGAAGGCCACGTGCTCTGCAACGTCGATGCGAAAGGCGCCGAGGTACGGCTCTTCGCGGCCTACTCGAATGACGCCGAACTCATCAAGTCCATCAACGACGGTCTCGACACGCACTCCTACTTCACTGCGGAGGTCTACCCCGATCGCTTCACGTATGCCTACATCGAGCAGCAGCGCCAGACGCTCGATGACATCGTCGACCGCAAGATCGAGCTCGCCAAGACTGGGTTGAAGTTGTCTGCGGAGGATGTCACTGCGCTGGCCGTGGCTGAAGCCGTGGTCAAGCAGCGCACCAACACTAAGAGGGTCGTGTTCGGTACGCTCTACGGGGCGCAGGCTGCGAAGATTGCTGAGACTGCTGGTATCAGCAAGGACGAGGCCCAGAAGGTCATCGACGGCCTCTTCCGGCGGTATCCTTCGATCCCCGCCTACATCCAGGCGACTGAGATTGAGGTCAAGGCGTTCCACAACATCTACACCTACACGGGGCGGAAGCGTCGATTCCCGCTGGCCGACCGCCAGTCTTTCGCGTCACGCTGCTTTCGGCAAGCTGTTAACTTCAAGATCCAATCAACCAGCAGCGACATCGTGCTGTGGGTCCTCAACCAGGTCTTTCCGATCATCTCGCATGACCTGCGGGGTTTCTTCCACGCGACGGTGCACGACAGTCTCGTCTTCAGCGTGCCGCCACAGTACGTCTCTCAGGTGCCCGAGGTAATGCGTGAGTACGGTACACGCCGGGTCGCCGAAGCCTGTCCTTGGCTCCCGGTGCCTTTCCTGTGGGACGTGGAAGTCGGACCGAGCTACGGCGAAACAGTTGACATCAAGAAGTACCTCGAGAAACATCCACTGCCAACACTCATCACCACAGGAGACCTCGATGAGCAAGGAGAAGACGAAGTCGTCACGGACGACGAGTTCCGATCTGAGATCCAAGAAGTCGCCACTGAATGAAGTTGAGACCGTCGAAGCTGAGGTCGGCGGTCACAAGCTGGCGCTGATGCGCTTCGTGATCGGTAAGCGCGGCGAGACCCGCATCATGTCGAACGAGGACCTGGCCAAGATGCCAGCGGAGGCCATCATCAAGGTGGAGGCGGTGACGCCACCGCCGTTCCCGAAGCCGGAAGTATCGCAGCTGGGCGAACTGGTGCCCGATGCCACGGAAGAAGCGCGTGTAGCTTGGCAGGCGACCAAGGATGCGCGGGCGCAGTGGGAAGCTGACAAGGCGGAGTGGGAGACGCTCCACCCAGTCGATGACAACCTCAAGCAGGTGGCGGGGTGGCTGGGCGTCTATCAGATCGCCAAGGCGACGTTGGACGGCCAAGAGATGAAGGTCTTCCACACCGTGCGCGGTCCGATTCTTGGACTGGTCACGAGCGAAGACCTCCACCGGGCCTATTTGCACAGCCCCTGTTTCATCGATCCGAACGTCGAACGAGGCCGCGTCCACTACTTCCCCATCGCCTTCGCGGGCTTCGAGTTCATCCTCTACAAGATGAATTGCATCGGTGAATCGGTGCCGCAACTGTCTGAGATCATGGGCTACCCCGAGTTCATCGAAGCCAATCGCCGCGGGTTCTATCAATTCCGGATGCGCGCCGCCTACCACCACATCGAAGCGGATCTACCCGACGACGCGCCGGTGCTGTCGGTCTCTGTCGATGTGCGTGCACACCTGGAAGGGCTCGTGCCCACGTCGGACTCCCGCGAAGAACAAGTCATCGAGAAGACGCGCGCCATCAACGCGGCGCACGCCACACCCCAATCGTAGCGTAGTGTCGTAGCCGCCGTGCACGGCATGCGATCCAGTACCGTCCTGAAAAGGCTGCCGGCGCCACGCCGGCTTTTTGGCCTGTGGTCTTCGACCGGATCGGATCCGATCGAGCCGCTATCGCGAATTCTGCGCGAAATAGGCCTCACCACTGCCGGCGAGCTCCCTCGACGTCACCTCGAGGCGGCCACCGCGGCCCGCCGCAACGAAGTGGATCGCTTTCACCCAGAGCACTCGAAAGTGCAGGCGGTGCTACACCGCCACTAATGTGCTTTACTGCGTAAACTGGATGGACGTGCTCAAGCACATCCGGGAAACGAAGTGGGTGCAGGTCGCCAACGGAACTCCTCCGCCGGCGCTAAACGCAAACGAAGTGGGCAGTGCACGGAAGTTGTGATGCTACGTACCGGTCTAGTTAGTCCTGCAAAGGCCGCCGGTGCCACGCCGGCATTCAGGTCTGGTTCTCTGCGAGAACCCTGATCTGATCGGATCCGCCGCGACGAGCTACTCCACTCCTCGTGCAGTTCCCGCGGTTATCGAGACGCCGAACCACCTGCAGACCTCGAGGACCCGCCGCGTCGCTTCCAACGAAGTAGACCGGTTTCTCAGTCCCTGGTAAAGAACTGCTGTTGGGAGAGGGTGTGACCCACCAGTGGCCCGACGACGCTACGTCGTCATCTGTGCAGCCAAGAGTTGCAGCGCGAGTACCGGAAGCACTACCCTTCGAGAACTCGCTGCGGCGGCTTCGGTTTCCTTTCCGTGGCGCGAAGCCCCGGAAAGCAAACCTCGCCTTCTTGCAAGCTCTCGAAGGCGCGCACTATCGTAGCAGGGACTCAACCAGTGAAGGTCAGGTCCATCAGCAGCACCTTGGCGGCGAGCCAGCCGAAGAGCTGTGCGTGGAAGCAGTCATCCGGCTGGGTCGGCGCATGCCGCCAGACCTTCTTGCCGTTGACCGTGACCTCCTCGTAGATGTTGAGGATGTCGGTGATCGGTTCAAGCATGCAGCTGAGCCGGGGAAAGATGACGCCCTGGCGCTTCAGCACCATGAAGTAGTTGTCCATCAACGTGGTGCGGTCTGCGGTGTAGAACAACCCCTTCTCGTTCCAGGAAATCGTCCGGGCCTGGGCGCCGTACATCACCTGAGAGACGCGGTTCGACCCCAGACGCTGCGCCAAGAGATCGTTCGCCAGGTGGCCTTCACCACGGTCACCGATCACCAGCTCGACATGGTGGGCTTGCAAGGCTTCCGCTACGTCATCGACGATGCTCACCGGACTGGTGACGGGGTAAACGCGGTAGTAGAGCGTGCGCAGCTGGTGGTTCTTGGTGACGGCCCAGATCCAGACGACGGTACGCGACACGCCTTCGGTGCCACCGCCCGACCAATCCACACCTCCAACGACGTGGCGGTACTCCAGGTTGACGCCCGGTGAGGGTTGCCGATAGATATCGTAGTCTTCACACAGCGCTTCGAGCTCCTGCTTCGAGACGATGCGTGCGCCGAGAGCGTCGCTGATGCCCAGGACTTCGTTCTTGAACTTCGTGTCGCTGTAGCGGGCCAGCTTAGTCAGAATGCGTTGCCAGCGGTTGGGCTGCTCAGCGTTGCGCGGCAAGATGAGCTGGGGGATGTGGAAACCGGTCAGGGTTGCTTCTGGCTTGAAAGAGTACCACTGTCCGTTACGCGGGTTCAGTGAGTGGTCACACTTCACACACACGGGGCCGACCTTGCCCACCGCTTTCGCGTTGTCGATGAAGCTGTGGCGACCACACCCATCGCACTTCATGATCCACTCGTTCTGAGTCGAGATGGACCAGAGATACTCGATGGTGTTTTCCAAGGTCTTGGGCGTGCCGGCGTAGGTCTCGTAGCCGTACTCCGAGTTGCCCATGCACTGGGAAGTTACAACAGGGCGTTGACCAAAGCCGCCACGAACCACGGGACGATGAAACGGTACCGTGAAGCAGTAGACCGTCTCATCCTTCACGGTCTCTTCCAGGACGCGGTGTTGACGTCGGTAGAAGATGAAGAAGTTATCGGTGTAGGCACAGACCTCGTACCCCGTTTGTCCTGGAACGTCGGCGCGTACGCGCACGCGTGGCGACCGTCCCAGGAGTGTCCACGCACGGTGCACGTCGTCAGCAAGCTGTGGAGATACGGTGTACAGCGTCCAGTGATCCCAGGTAGCGCTAGTGGACGCCGCATCCCCCAGGTACAGGCTTTCCAGCAGTATCTCAAGCAGCGCGGGGTACTCAAAGAACTCGGGAGGGATCGACTTCTCGGCCGTCTTTCCCAGCGGCAAGAAGAACTCGCCCAGCAGGCGCGAGTTGATGACTACTCGCTTGATCCAAGGTTTCTTGCTGTTCGACTCCACGGAGTAGGACAGCCCGCACGCGGTCACAGTTTCGAGAATGTCGTTGAGGTACCGGCCTTCACTCTGGGTGATACACGGACGGGGGCAGCTACGCTTGCCGTTCTTGCGTGCCCAGATGATGGACCCCTCCGCTAGATACCAACCTACCAGTCGCGCCAAGGCGGGATAGGGAAGCGTTACACCAGTGCGATTGGGGCCGTGAGCGGTAGCAATTCCAGGGAAGTGCCGGCACGGTGGAGGGGGGTTGGTCACCGTTCCCGTCGGTCCTGTGAAACGAAAACTTTCACCGGCGGCGGCCATCACTTCGCGCGCAGTTAAGAAACGGTATTCGTCGAGGTGCATGAACCGGCTTTCACCGCGGAGGTTAACCCACATAGTGTGAGTGTCCGTAACCCGCAGGCACATCCCGGCGTGCGTGAAAGTGTACATCGTGCCCCGGTGCTGACGCTGAAGCATCTGCGTCGGCTGGTGCCAGTGAATGGTGCCCTGGGCATCGATGTCGGCCACGCAGTCTTGTTCCGTCAACTCTGCCACGCGGCGCCAGCCAGTAGTCGTCAGCACCTCCGTAGCAGCGTCAAAGCACTCGTTGATGACGGGGATGACCGGCTCATACAGGATGTCCTGTACCTCGTCGTAGCACGTCCGGTCCGCCGTGTTGCCACGCGCGCGGTCAGGATCATCGAGTGCGTAGGTGAACGAAATCTCGGAACCGTTGCGGAACATGCGCAGCATGGTCCGCTGACTCAGCTCGGAGGCGTCGACCCAGTACTGCTTGATCAGCGGGGAGTAGAGACACACCTTGCCGACGCGGGTGTTGGAGAACTTGCGGGTTTGCTCTTGCGACGGTGACACGTACAAGCTGCGAAAGTGGCTGGTCCCGATGCCTTCGCTGATAAGGAAGTTGCACAGCGTCGTCGACTTCGCGACTTGTCGGCCTGACTTCAGCAGCATGCCTTGGTAGTTACCGTCGTAGATGGCGTGGTAGAAGGGGTAATCCCCGAGCGAGAACGGTTGTCCATCCAGGTACAGCAGGCGCTGTGCCAAGTCCGAGCGCAGTTGTGGAGGAATATCCATGGGTTCCAAGACCCACGATACCAACTCCGTAAAGAAGCCGCAATGGGCAGGCGAAGTCCATCTCGACAAGCCCGCTGGCGTTGCCGAAGTTGCACGTCTCCTCGAAGCGCGTACGTATCCGGTGTTGGTCGAATTCTGTGCTCGCGGTACGCGCTTTACGGTGTGCCTCTTCGACGAAACACTGGCCTGTGAAGTCGGGCGTCCTGACTGCCCTGGTGGCTACACGTTCGTCGGGCTGTGGACGATGGGCACCAGTTGGGGCGGCTTCTATGCGTTCGATCTCAGCGGCTACATCATGCCAAGCTACCTCATGGAGAAGCTGCACATGCACAACTCCACGGACGCGGCTAACCTGGCCGCGTTCCTCATGGCTCTCGGACACGGTGATGGCGCCGTGGCCTACCTCACCGACCACGTGAAGCTTTACCCAGGGCGCGATTACCTCGATGATCGCACCCCCGAGGAGAAGTGACGATGGCCAAGAAGTTCGACGAAAACGCCGAGGAGACGTTCTACCGCAAGCTCGGCATCCCTCTCTTTGGTCTGCAGGCGGCCATGGCCGCCATCGACGCCAATCGCGACACCGGCAACGTCATCTGCCTGGTGGGCGAGAGCGGCATCGGCAAGAGCCACATCGTCCGGCAGGTGTTCGCACGGCGCCGGCCGCGCAAGCCGTTCACCTGGAAGAACAAGGAGTGGACGACTTCGGTGCCGTTGCTCGCCTTCTACCTCCAGCATCTCCAGCCGGAGGACATCGCCGTGCCGTATCCGTCGCAAGCCAAGCAGAGCGACCTGCTGCAGCGCGCGACCCAGATGCAGCAGCTCGCGTTGTTCGTGCGTACGCAGGGTGATCACGACGAGTTCAAGGAAATCGCTCGGAGTCTCGAGTCACAGGTGCTCGAGACGGCGCGGACGATCGCACACCTCGACGAGCGTACGCGGCGCAACGGCACCATGGAGTTCCTCATCAACCGCGAGTTGTTCGACCTGCCGCCGGAGTGCGGACTCTTCTTCGACGAGTACAACCGCGGCGAGAAGGGCACGGTGAAGACGTTCTTCACGCTGATGGAGGACGGGCAGGTTCACGGCGTCGAGGTCATCAAGGCGGGCACGCAGATCATCGCGGCGATGAACCCCTCCGACGGCGCCTACTCGGTCAACGAGGCCGAGAAGGACCCCGCCATCAAGCGCCGACTGTGCTTCGTCGCGGTCACCTGCAACGTCGCAGGGTGGCTGTCCTACGCCCGGGGCAAGTTCCACTCGCATGTTGTCGACTACATCCAGGACAACAACGTCGCGCTCTACGATCCGAAGCTGCGCCTGGCGGGGAAGGTCTATCCGTCGCCCGCCACCTGGGAAAAGGTCAGCAAGCTGCTGAGCGCTGCGGAGGAGTCCGGCATCCTCGAAAACAGCGGCAGTGGTAGCAGTGGCAGTGGCATCAGCGACGCGCTGCAAGCCTGCATCTGCGGGCACGTCGGCGAGGTCACGGGTTCGCAGTTCTGCGAGTACATGAAGAACCGCGCCGTGGTCATCGCCACTGCCGACGTGCTCGGCAAGTACAGCGAGAAGAGCACCGTGCGCAAGAAGGTGCTGAAGCTGGTCGAGGACGCGCGGCACGACGTTCTCGGCGAGCTGTGCTCCAACGTGGCCACGATGTTGCTCGGCACCAAGCCTGGGCCGAAGGACGTGGCCCCGAAGCTGGCGCTGTTCCTCGGTGACCTGCCGTCGGACCTCGCGGTCTCGTTCATCGCCAGCAAGCTGCGTGCGGCGCAGGAGGGCATCAGCGACGTCTCGTCCTACCTGTCGGAACTCAGCAAGGAGCTGGCGAAGCAGCAGAGCTACCAGCGCCACATCCGCGGCATCACCGACGCACTCCAGCAGGCCCAGAAGGAAGGCGGTGGGCCGGACCCGCTGGCCTAGCGCAACTTCGCCAAGTCGCTTCGGTAGCGTTTGAGCATCTCCTCGACCCACAGCTCGACGCTCGCTAAACGGCCGAGCTGCACGTCGAGGGCCGTCTCACCTAAGCTGCATTCTTCGAGGGGGTGCTTCTTCAGCGCTTTCCAGGCAGTGTCCACTTCGGTGACCGTGAGCCCACTGCCATTCTTGTTGAACCGGTCGAGCTCACGCTGGGCGAAGTGGAGCAGGTCCGGCGCCCGCACGTAGCCGGCGCGGTGAAGCACGGTGGCGGCGTACAACACCGGCTCGCGATCGAACTCGGGTTCTTCGTCGCCGAGGTCGCGGTAGATCATCTCGGCTTCGAAGACGCCCCAAGCCATCTGCGCCGGCGTGGCTTCCTGCAACGCTTCTGGCAGGCTGACGAGTCCGTTGAAAGCCAAGACGGTGTTCTCGAAGGCGTGGACCTCCCACCAGAAGGCCGGCACGATTCCGAGGGTGATCCCCGCCAGGATCTTGTCTCGGTTGACCACTGGCAGATCGACGCCGAGACGGTCCAGCGTCAGCCAGAGCGTCTCGGGTTCCCAGGCCCGGAAGCCTTCACCGCAGAGCAGCTCGAATGCTTGGAGACAGCCACTGGCCGATGCCCCGGCATCTGCCAGCAGTTGCGCTGCATCGCGCCGCTGGACGCTCGCCGCCGCCGCGGTAGGTTTCGCCGCCGCGGTCTTCGCTGAGCGGCGCGGCGTCTGGGCCACCGCCAGCAGCTGGGCTTCAACCTGCGCGAGACTCAGCGCCACGTCACGGCACCTGGTGCTTGAGGATCAGCTTCAGGTCCAGCGGCAGGGTGTGGAGCACCTGGCCGAGCTTGGTGTGATCGATGCGTCCGCTGCCGTCAGTGATGTCGCGCAGCAAATCCTTGCCGACCACGTCTTCCCAGAACGTCGATGGCAGCGCCGCCAGCTTGCTGAGCGTGACTTCGCGGCCCGCCAGATCGATCATCGGCTCGGCGAGCTTCGTGGTGTTGAAGATCGTCTGCACTGCGTCAGGGAGCTTGCGGTCGTAGAGGCGGTCGAGGCCAGCTTCCTTGTCGAGGCGGGCGAGGGCGTCGGCGGCCGCGACCAACTGGTCACGGTCCTGGATGAACTCGCCTTTGCCGCGGAAGGCGCTCGCCAGCTTGACGTAGGCCTGCTGGAACAGCGGTTCCTTGGTGGCCATGCGCCGCGCTTCGATGAGGTCAGCCGCGACCTTGGTGGTGCAGACCGTCATGCCGGCCATGCGGTGCGTCATCGGTTCGAGCCCGACGTTCAGGTCCCGCGCGACCTTCACCAGGTTGGTGAAGCCTTCGGCGCGGTCCTCCATGGACAGCCGGTCGTACTGCTGGATCAGCAGCTTCTCGGCGACCTTGACGTCCGCGGCGGTCTTGACGCGCAGCCGGTGGTGCTGTGGCAGCAGGTAGACGGCCGTCGTCTCAGCGGCCGCCGTCTTCACCTGCTCGGCGGCCTGCGCTTCCTGGCACGCCTGGACCACGACTCCGCGCACGTTGTAGATGTCCTGAGCGCGCTCGAGTTCCGCATCGACCTCCGCCGGCACCGCCGCCGTCTTCTCCCGGTACAGCGACGAGAGGACGGTGTTCTCCGCCGAGTCGATGGGGAACAGCCGGCGCGCCGGCCAGGCGAAGGCCGTGTCGGGCAGGTCAGCAGCGTGGGCTGGGTCTAGCTCCGCGCTCTTGACGAAGGCGGCGGCCGTGGGCCGGGCCTGCAGTAGATGGTACAGCGTACCGTAGGCCGGGTCGTGGTACTGGTCGCGGATGTCCATGGCCATCTCCTGCGGCTATTCTCCGGTAAATTCACGATGGGTGCAAGAGGGAACCAAGGCAACTGATGAATACGACACTGGAACAGGCTTTCACCTACCTCCTGTCGAGCCAGGTGCGCGACTACTGCGCGCGGGTCGTGAGTGCGTTGCATCGCATCGCCGTGCCTGGACTGGGCACACTGGGCGTCGGCATCAGCCGTGAAGGGCGGCCCTGCCTCTACTACGACCCTGACTACATCAAGAAGATCTCGCTGACCAAGCTGCGCCTCATCTGCCAGCACGAGCTCATCCACCTCATCTGTGACCACCTGACCCGCTACCTCAATTTGTTGAGCACCGTCACCAGTGACACGGAGAAGCGGCGCTTCCACGCGGTGATGAACATCGCTGCTGACTGTGCTGACAACGAGCTCATCCGCAGCGAGAAGGACTTTGACAAGTCGTCGATGGCGAAGCCCTTTTACGGTACGCCGGGGTCGAAGGAACCTGAAGACAGCCCGTTCCTCATCCCGGACCAGTTCAACCTGCCGCGCAACCAACCTTACGAGGTCTACCAGATCGCTCTGCTCAAGCGGGTACGGGTCGTACACGTCACGGGGGGCATGGGTGTCGAAGGTCTCGAGCAAGCGTTCAAGGATGCGGCCGGGGGATCTCACGACCGCTGGACCAGCGAGCTCGAAGGCGCGACCTCCGAGGAACTGCAGGGCCTCGCCGATCGGATGCAGCAGGAAGCGAAGAACGTGGTCCAGAAGGCGCTCGAGGAGCACAACCGCGACGCCAAGAACCGGGGCACGATTCCGTCGGGCATCGACGAGCTGCTGAAGAAGTACCTGGCGCGGCCCACCATCCCCTGGCCATCCTTGCTGCGCACGTTGGTCATGCGCACCCGGCAGACCAAGCTGGCCCGGGGCATGGCACGTCCCAATCGCCGCATGTTCGGCATCCCGCACGTGCTGCCCTTCCCGGGTCGCGCCCGCGATCGCCGCTTCTCGATCTACTTCGCGCTGGACACTTCGGGTTCGATGGGCACCGCTGAGCTGGAGCGGGGCATCGCCGAGCTCATCAACATCGTGCGTATGGAGAGCGATGTGGCGCTCAACGTCATCTACTGCGACGCCGACTTGCAGACCGTCTACGACGTGAAGTCCGAAGCCGACGTCGACCTCACCATCAAGGGCCGGGGCGGCACCGACTTCAATCCAGTCTTCCAGCACGTGCAGCAGCACCTGCAGGGCGACAAGGGCTGTGACGTCCTGGTCTACTGCACTGACGGCTACGCCCCGGCGCCGGAGCCGGAGAACCGGGTCCCAATCCCGGTCATCTGGCTGTACACCCCGAACCACTCGGTGCCGTGTCCTGACTATGGTATCGGGCTTTGCATGGAAGATGTATAGTACAAGACATGCGAAGACGATACGAACGTTGGACAGTCCTGCAGTTTCCTACACCGTTGGGTAAGCATCCACGTGTTCTGGCCCGTTGTCGGTGTGGCGTAATCCGTAAAGTCGGACTCGACGATTTACGGTCAGGACGGTCTCGATCCTGTGGTTGTTTGCGTCGAGAGTTGTTGCGCACACACGGTGAAAGTGGTCGTCGCGTAGGTATTCAGCGACAAGAACGCAGTGCTGAATACAGTCGTTGGTTAGCGATGCACGACCGTTGTCGCAACTCACGGCATCCGCAGTATCACCACTACGGTGGTCGTGGCATTCGTGTCTGTAGACGGTGGCAATCGTTTGCGAATTTTCTTGCAGACATGGGGCGTCGTCCACCAGGGACTACGCTTGAACGTCGCAAGAACAATCGGGGTTATACGCCTCGAAATTGCTATTGGGCTACGACAGCACAACAAGCACGCAATAGGCGTACAACGCGTTGGTTGTGCTACCTCGGTGTTCGTCTCCCGCTACAAGATTGGGCACAGCGCTTGGGTTTGCATCCTGCGACGTTGCACAGTCGTCTTGGTTACGGTTGGCCGAAGCGGGACGTCTTTAGTCCCAGAAAGTTCAATCGATGGAATCGCAGACGATCTTCAAACTCCGCGTCTTGAAGTCTCTGGTCAAGAAGTTCCCCTTCGACATCGTGTACTTCTTCAGTGATGCCCAGCGCGCCATCATGCCGAAGGTCTTTCCCTGGTCGCTGTGCGTCATCGTCACCGATGACCTGTGGGAGAAGGTGAAGAACCTGCAGGTGCAGTGTCATGAGCTGCGCCCACACGCGAGTCCGCGGCAGCCAACGGTGCAGGGACGGATCATTGAAGCCCTGGTGCCGCGCACCGCGGCGGTCTTCATGCTCATCCCGGTGTTGCCGCTCACTCGGCGCGGGCTCCACAAGCCGCGCCTGGAGGGTCAAGAACGACAACGGTTGGCGCCTTACCTCATGGCCCCGCAGCACGCCGATCTGCGCCTGCAGAACACCGGCAACGCGCAAGAAGAGATCAGCGCGCCGAAGCTGCAGTTCGAAGGTTTCCTCGACGACCAGACGGTGCTCTACACGCCGCGGGGACCGGTGCGTCCGGTCTGTCTGCTGTGCCCGCGGCACATGTTCCACCTGCAGAACCTCTGTCACCTCGGTGGCAAGCACTGCTACGACGAGCTGGCGCTGTGGCAACCGGCACCGCCCACGGAGACCAAGGATGTCGAGCTACAAGAAGACCATCCTCACGACGCTGGAGCTACCTCCAGCCCTACGCCCTGAAGTCCCCTACGTCATCGATGACTACGCCCTCGCCCTCTACCTCGGGGTGCGCTGCAAGACGCTGTGGTACTGCGTCGATCAGAAGGCGCACCTCTACAAGCGGTTCACCATTCCCAAGTCCGACGGGCGCGTCCGCGTCATCTACAACCCGAAGGACCGCCTGAAGCACCTGCAGCGGCGCGTCGATCTGCGCATCTTGCGCACCCTGCCCGTGCTCGACTGTGTCGGGGCCTATGTCGAAGGCCGCTCGTGCCGCGACAGCGCAGCGCGGCACGCCGGGCACCAGGTCCGCATCGCCATGGACCTGAAGGACTTCTTCCCGTCGCATACGCGCGCGCAGATCCGCCACTTCTTCAAGCAGACCATCGGCTACTCGCACTTCGTCAGTGGGTTGCTGGCCGACCTGTGCACAGTCCAGGAGCGCCGCGCTCCGTTCCGGGGAAAGCCGCCCCGGCACGAAGCCGAAGAGGTGAAGTACCGCCACTTCGTGCCACAGGGCTCACCGGCTTCGCCGATGCTGTGCAACCTGGTGGCGCAGGAACGCCTAGACCGGCCCGTGCTAACAGCACTGGCTGGCACCGGGTGGGTCTACACCCGGTACTCCGACGACCTGTCGATCTCACATCCGGAACCGCGTAGTCGGCAGCAAGTCGACGAACTCATCGAAACCCTGCGGCGGCTGATTCTCCAGGCCGGCTACCGCACCAACCCGAAGAAGCTGAAGATCCAGCGATGCTGGCGTCGTCAGCAGATGCTCGGCATGGTCGTGAACGAACACCCCAACATCCCGGCGGACGTCTACCGGCGCTACCGCGCCATCATCCACAACTGCTTGCTGCGCGGCTTCGAGGAGAACGCCGTGCGGTACGGCTTCGATCCCGTCGAAGCGTTCGCCGACCACCTGCGCGGCAAAGTCGCCTACTTCATGCAGGTGAACCCGGCGCGCGCGGTGCACCTCAAGACCGAGCTGGAGCAGGCGATGGCGCAGCACGCGGCAGCGGTAGCAGCAGCCGCGGCTGCGGGCATCGCGGAGGGTGCCCGGGAGGACATCGATGACGGCGCCGCTTTCTGAGGAGAAGGCGGAGCTGATTCACTACCCCCGCGTCTTTACCACCTGCCAGCACGGCTTGCTCTTCGTGGACCGGGTCACTGGTCTTACCGGGGAAGACGTCGTGACCCTGATGCTGTCCGACGAGCTGCGGCAGCGGATGGGACCGGCGTTCCTGGCGGTGCGACTGCGACATAGCCAGCCGCGCTACGCCGACGCGTCAGGGCCAGTAAAAGCCCCGACGCAGTACGCGGTGCTCTTCACGACGAATGCCGCGCACCACCGGAGGGCTGAGTCGCCCGCCGGGAAGGGTGACTTCGTCTACTTCCGCATCGGCGACGCAGTGGTGAGTGTGCCAGTCGGTACCTTGCAGGACACCTGTTGGATGCTCAACAAAGCCCTGGGCTGTGACGGATGTTCGTTACGGGGCGCCGAGTGTCTGTGGACGAACCTACCGGAGCAAGTGCAGGTGATCCGGCGGGCACCTCTGTCGAATGAATTGCTGCCAGTTCTGCGTAACGACAACACGGTCTGGACCGGGGCGTTGCGAGATTCACAGTCGACATATCGCCAGCAACTCGCGACGCACACCGATCCCGACGTCGATGATCTGAAATCTTGGAAGTCGACCATTGGTGGCTTCCTCTACATTCCCGAAGGTCTGACGCACGAAGACCCGCTCTACCCAGGGAATGGTCGACGACGCTATGCCTTTAATCAACCGGGCAGCCACTACTTCAATGATCTCGAGGACGCGCGGGCGAAGCTCAGTGAACGCAGCCGCGCGTCAGCCAAGACCCGCAACTTCATTCGTCTGCAATGCAAGCTGTGCTACTTCGGGAGCAAATGGGGACCGTGTGGTAAGTACCGTGCGCGGAACTGCAATCACGGTAGCTGGACGGAGACGGGACTGGTCAACTACACCCTCGAGTGTGCGCGGCGTCATCTGCACGAGAGCAAGACCTCACTGACGCTGAATCAGATTTGGGCCATCGCGCACATCTGCGGCGACGCCTTCGCGCACAAGGATGATCGTACCGGGCGCATGGCAGAGTTCGTAGTGCAGCGCGTTGGTGGCGCCTACAGCGGGGGTATAGGACCCCGTGAAGAGCACCCAGTCGTCTTCGTCTCGCGCACCGCGCGTGATGCGCGCCGAGAGCTGCCAGCTCTGCAGTTCTTGTCGCTCAACCAACTGAAGAAGTTCCTCCCGGACGTCATCCGCCAGAAGCTCGAAGCTGTACCACCGCTGGCGACAGCGGAAGATCGCCGTCGATTGGCGCTGTGGTTGCACCTCTCAGTGACTTCCCACGGCAAGAGCTACTCGTTCTACTTCACATCGAAGAACAGCGGTGGTTTCAGCTGGGCACAGCCTCGAGTCGGGACGGTGCAGCTACACCTGGGACGTGTGACGGTGCGCCTCTGGTTGGCAAAGTTCGAACGGGACCACGACTTCAGTACCTTCCAGAAGATCCTTGATCACCACGAACGGTTGCCATACTTCGACATTAGTGCTGCAGAGAACGCACCGCAGGGGTTACCGTTCCACGGGAACGTGCGCTAGGAAACCCCGGCGGGGATGTCGGTGAGCGGATCGAACGAGGGTTTGAGGCTGCGTACAGCGGCCAGAGCGGCCTCGGTGGCCGCCTGAGCCGCGGCGTAGGCTGCCTTGGCGTCCTCGTAGGTCGTACGTGCCGAGGCGACGTTGGTGTCGGCAGTGGCCCTGGTAGTCTTGGCCGTATTGAGCTCAGCTTCACGTGCGTTGCAGAAGGGTGCGCAGTCCGGCGCATTCGACAAAGCGGTGTTGGCTACGGCCTCCGCGTTGTCGTAGATCTCTTCGAGCGTCGTCGGACTGCCACCCTTGAGTGGTGTCCCGATACGATAGGCGTGAGCTGCGGTGTAGAACGTATTCATCGCGGTGACGAAAGCATCGACTTCTGCCTGTGCTACAAGACAGTCGTCGTAGATTCCCTGAGCTTGCGTGACGGCGGTCTGCGCCAACGTCGCGGCTGCCACAGCCGCGTCGTAGGCTTCCTTGGCCGTGTCGACCGTCAGCTTTGCCGTGGCTTCCGTCTTCACGGCAGTGACGTACGACTGCACGAGCGCCGTATAGGCGTCTTGGGTGTAGCGGGGATGGTCGGTCACGTCGATCGGCTTGACTGAACCATCAGCGAGGAACTGGCCGAGGTACGTTTGCCAGTCGGTCACCAGTTCGTCGAGACGCGTCTTGAGCACGTCTTGTGCGGCGACGGCAGTGGCCAGATCGGTGTAGATGAACGTGGCCAGATTGATGCGGTAGTACGCGGTGTCGGGTTCAGGAACGAGCAGCAGTGCGGTGGGACGATCAATGGACAACCCGTCACTGATGGGGGGAACCGGACCCAGATCGGCTACCGTAGCGACTCGTGCGAACGTGTCGGTCTTGGGATCTTCGCGGTCCACCACCATCATCACGAACAGACTTTTGTCAGGCAGGTCGCCGGCGTCCGTGACTTCCGCCAGGATCTCGTACTGCAGTGCGCCGCTGCTGGTGCGCGCCTGGCGGGTCTGCTGGGAGACGGTGAAGGACATGCTGTGCTCCCTTTACGACGTAAAGACGTAGGTGGTCGTCGACGGGAATGCATCGGCAACTTCAGCCGTTGCCGGTGCTAGATACGCCAGTTGTTGCCGTACCACCGCAGCGAAATGCAGGGCCTCGTCGAGAGCAGTGAAGTCACGCGTTGCGTCTGATCGACGATAGAAATCGAGTCCAGCGTCGATGGCTGCGTTGCGGTCCTCGGGGAAGTTGGCGAGGTCGAGTGGCGACGCGATGTGACTGTACTCGTCGGGGTCCACATCATTGACGAAGAGTGCCAGCGTGAGATTCTCGGTGGCACTGATCTGGTTGGCGACCCGGTATTTCGGTGTGCCCTGGTCGTCGATGATCGACTGTACCTGCGACAGCGTGATGCTGACGTTCATGGGTACGTGTACTCCGAGAAGCCCCCGAAGGGTGGTGGGGTTGTCGCCGCTGCCGTAGCCACTGAGTGGACCCCGGTATCGACAGCCTGAGCGTGTGCTTCAGCTTGCGCCGCGATGTCGAACAAAGACGTCAAATGGCGCCGGAGGAACTTGCCGGTGACGTCGTTGCGGGCGCGCGTGTAGCCCGTCGTACCACTGCCCTTGGTGACGGTCTCGAGACTGTTCTTCAGCGTCCAGGCCAGACCGGCGCGAGCGTCGGGGAAGGCCTTCCACAACGGCGTCGTGAAGTCGACGACGACGTAAGGCACGCTGCCGATGCCCGTCATGTTGAGGCTGAAACGGAAACCCGATGGTGGTCCCGCCGTGCGCGCCAGGAAGAGGCTCTCCCACTCTGGCAGAGCACTGGTGACGATGAGAATGTCCCCCGTCACCGGAGCTGGACTGAGACCCGAGAAGTCAACTGCGGGATCGGCGAAACGCGTCAGCGGGTTTTCGCCGTAGGGCGCCACTTCACCGCCGTAGCGTGCTAGGTCGTCGAGCGTGGCGATGTTGTTGTAGAGCTCTTCCCAGGGGTCAAGCCCTTGTTCCATGACGAAGAGCGGGTACAAAGGATCCGGAGTGACTGACGTGATCCACGACACGACGCGGAACTTGTCGGTCAGGACCGTCTTCTCTTGCTTCAGCGTAACCGCGACCGACATCCTTAGCTCCTGTTGGATCGCGTAAAGAGAATAGCGTTGACGTCGACGTCTCTGTGACTCGATACTACCCTGGTGTCTTGCGCAAGGGAAGCCTGGACCTATGTGGGGGTGGATCAGTCCTTGCGTAAGATGGGGGTCTGCGTGCTGCGCGGTAACCAGCCGGTCTTGTTGAAGCGTCTCGCGCCACCAGCTGATCTACGCGGGCCGGAACGCCTCGCAGCGCTGCGTGACTTGCTCCAGCACACGTTGGCACCGTGGACCGGCGAAGTTGAAACCGTCGCCATGGAAGCCCAGTCGCTCGGTTCAATCGGTGACATCGATCAGCTGGGGCAGATCAATGGTGTCGTTCAGGTGGTTCTCAAGGACCTCTTCCCGACGGCGACCGTGCACTGTGTGCCACCGGCCGTGCTCAAGAAGTTCGTGAGTGGCCGTTCCGGCGCCGACAAAGGTGAGATGATGCGCGCCAGCGCTGAGCGCTGGGGCTTTGACTTTACCCAGTACGGTGATGACGTGTGCGACGCACACGGACTCGCCCGGCTGGCCCAGGAGTGCACTGAACACGCCTCGACCAAGCGCCACGAAGTCGAGGCCGCCGCGACCGTTCTGCGCCGCCAAGAAGGTCGACCGCGACGGACCCGACTCCGCCTGTTCCCCCGCACCATCTGACCGCCTGGAAGGAGAAGGACTTCATGGAGAACACCGTTCCCTACGGCTTGTCCGTCGTCGAGAAGAGTCTGCCATTACCGAGCGAACAAGAACCGGATGGGGTCAGTATCCAGCGCGGGTTGACCTACAGCGCGTCCTTCTGTCCGGAGCAACAAGACCCGTTCGACATGGTGGAGTGGCGCACGGTGGACGTGGTTCTGACGGGGAAAGACGGCGTGGTCATCTTCGAGCAGCTCGGCGTCGAAGCACCGACGGGCTGGTCGGATCGGGCAGTGCTCATCGCCGCGCAGAAGTACTTTCGCGGCCGGCTGGGAACACCCGAGCGTGAAGTCAGCATACGTCAGCTGATCCGCCGCGTGGTCGACACCATTCGGGACTGGGCAGTGCAACAGGCGTACTTCACCACCAGCGAAGACGTGCAGCGGTTCCGCAACGACCTGACCTACCTGCTGCTGACTCAGCGCGGCGCTTTCAATTCGCCGGTGTGGTTCAACCTCGGTATCGAAGACCGCGAACCTCAGATCGCAGCCTGCTTCATTCAGGGCGTGACGGACGACTTGTCTTCGATTGCCCAGTTACAAGCACATGAGACCGCCATCTTCAAGCTCGGTTCCGGAGCCGGCGTCAATCTCTCGAGCCTACGCTCTTCGAAGGAACCCCTCAGCGGCGGTGGTCGCGCCTCGGGACCCGTCTCCTTCATGCGAGGACTCGACGCCTGGGGTGGCGTCATCAAGAGCGGCGGGACTACCCGGCGCGCCGCGGCCATGCGCATCCTCGACGCGGATCATCCCGACATCCTTGAGTTCATCGACAGCAAGTTGCTCGAGGAGCGGAAGGCCCAGGTGTTGATGGCCGCGGGATACCCCGTCGATCTCAACGATTCCAATGGCGCCTACGCCTCGGTCGCTTTCCAGAATGCGAATCACACAGTGCGCGTCGACGACGAATTCATGTCGCTCGTCGAAGAGGCGTTGGGCGATCCTGACGGAGAGTACCTGTGGGACCTCACTTCGCGCACCACGGACGAAGTGATCGAACGGGTACCGGTACTGAAGATCTTCAAGCGCCTGAGCGAAGCCGCGCATGCCTGTGGCGACCCGGGTATGCAGTTCGATTCGACTATCAACCTGTGGCACACCTGTCCCAGCGATGCCCGCATCGGCGCCTCGAATCCGTGTGGCGAATTCATGTTCATCGATGACTCTGCCTGCAACTTGGCGTCGCTGAACCTGATGAAGTTCTGCAACGAGGATAGCACCTTCAATCACGTCGCCTTCGGTCATGCCGTCCAGACCTTCATCATCGCACAGGACGTCATGGTGGAACCGGCATTCTACCCGACGACCAAGATCGCCGAGAACAGCCGCCACTACCGGCCGCTCGGGCTGGGTTATGCCAATCTCGGCGCTTACCTCATGTCGATCGGAGTGCCCTACGACAGCGACACCGGACGGCGCGTCGCCGCCGAGATCACATCGCTGATGACTGCGACGGCCTATGCCACTTCGGCACAGCTAGCGGCAGCCCACGGGGCCTACGAAGCTTTCGCTCGCAATCGGGCTTCGCATCTCGAAGTCGTTGATCGTCACCTGCGCGCGGCGCAGGAACACGGCTTCGAATCCACCGCGCGCTGGTCACAGGCCGCGAGCTGGGGTGACGAGTACGGCTTCCGCAACGCGCAGGTGACGTTGCTGGCACCCACTGGCACCATCGGCTTCCTCATGGATTGCCAGACCACGGGCGTGGAGCCAGAAGCCTGCCTCTACAAGGAGAAGAAGCTCGTCGGCGGCGGCATCATCGTTCTGGAGAACGACGGTGTCGGCCAGGCGCTCACCGCTCTGCACTACCCCGCGGCGATTCAGGCGAAGGTCCTGACCTGGCTGGGCGAGCACAAGAACCTGGACCGTTGCCCGCACCTGGCGTCTAAGCATCTATCGGTGTTCGACTGTGCCATGGCCGCGACCCCGAATGGGCGGACGCTGAATCTCGACGCGCACCTGCGTATGACTGCCGCGGTGCAGCCTTTCCTCTCCGGATCTATCTCGAAGACCATGAACGTTCCCGCCGCGACCACGGTGGAGCAGATCGGCCAGGCATTCCTCGAGGCCTGGAAGCTGGGGCTCAAGGCGGTGACCGTCTACCGAGATGGTTCCAAGCTGGAACAGCCCCTGACCACCGGCGCTAGCACTACGGGTCTCGGCGTAGTGCTCGGGACCAAGCGGATGCGCAAGTTGAAGGATCACCAATCCAACGCACACCGCATTCGCTTCGAGTTCGGTGGCATCAAGGGCTACGCTTTGGTGACGCCGTTCGAAGACACCGACATGCCGGGCGAGATATTCATTGAGCTGGCCAAGGAAGGGTCCACCGTCAGCGGCTTGGTCAAAGGTTGGGCCATCGCCTTCTCGCAGTGCCTCCAGGCCGACGTGCCGCTTGAGAAACTGGTCGAGAGCTTCGCGTACACCAAGTTCGCGCCGTCGGGGTTCTGCAATGACCCAGAGATCGGCTACGCGCACAGCATCTATGACGCGGTGGTGCGCAAACTCGCCGCGATCTTCTTGAAACATCCGGTGACCAACGGTCACGGCACGCCGAAGGAAGAACTGTCCGACGCGCCAAACCACGAGCTGCGTCCCGCCACGAAGGGCGGCATCGGCGCCAATCCGCCCTGCCCGGTCTGTGGTGCCATCACGGTGCACAGCGGCGCCAACTGCCACAAGTGCCCCACCTGCGGCTACGCCGCGGGCTGCGGCTGAGGAAACCATGGCCAAGGACTACAACTACGCCGATTGCAGCAACTGTCGCAAATCCATCCCGATGGGCCAAGCATCACAGACGCTCATCACGCGTCGCGGTGAAGATATCGTCGCGGCCATCTGCGTCGAGTGCCAGCAATCCGCCAAGAAGATTCAGATCACCTTTCGCCGCATCGGGGAATACGCCAACGGTCCTCATTGGGAGTACTACCAGATGTTCCCGGTTGAGACCTAGGTGACGATGAGATAAGCTCGTCAACTAGGATAGGGGCGTTGATGCGACTCGTCGCGCCCCGTTTTTCTTTACCTGGTAAAGGGAGGTTGACCATGCATCCGGTTCGCAAGCTCGCTCTGCTGCTGATCGTCCCGATCTTCTGCCTCACCCTCTCCTCCTGCTGCGTCTTCCGTGGCGACTGCAAGAGCAAGCCGGGCCAGATCGCCACCCTGGTGGTGGACTGTGCCGTCGAGGCCGTCAAGACCCAGGCCATCGAGCTGCTGCCGGCCGTCATCGCCATCATCACCAGCGGCGGCACCAACTGGATGGTCCTGCTCGACACGCTCAAGGGAATGGGCATCGATGCCTTGGCGTGCGCCCTGCAGCAGACCGGGCAAGAGGTCCAGAACCTGAGCGCCAAGCCTGGTGCGGTCGACACCCACTACCTCATCAAGATGAAGACCACGCCGGCCGATGCCCAGATACGTATCCAGAAATACCTGAGCGAGGTCAAGAGCCAGGACGGCAAGAAGCTCTACCGCATCGAGTTCAAGAAGTAGAGGACGGCCATGACGCACAACCTCACGGGTTGGAAGAAGGAGCGGAGAGACCTCCGCGACCAGGAATTCAAGCCGGGCTTCATGGCTCGGTTCGGCATGCCTCGGGAGGCCGACCTCTCGAAGGGCAAGCTGCCCCGCATCGAGGACCAGGGCAGCCTGGGCTCGTGCACCTGCAATGCCGGGACCTCGGCGGTGGAGTACGTGGCCATCAAGCTCAAGAAGCCGGTCACCGAGCTCAGCCGCCTCTTCCTCTACTACGCCGTTCGCCACTGGACCGAGAAGGTGGAAGGCGACGTCGGTGCCCAGAACCGCGACGTGATGAAGACTCTGGCCAAGTACGGGGTCTGTCACGAAGCGACCTGGCCGTACAAGGTTGAGGACTTCGAGAAGCCACCGCAGCCCCAGCAGATCACCGAAGCCAAGCAACACCTCATCACGCAGTACTGGCGCTGCCCCAGCCTGTACTCGATCAAGGTCTGCCTGGCGCAAGGCTTCCCGCTGCTCGGTGGCTTCACCTGTCCCGAGAGCCTCGAGAGCGAGGAGACCACCAAGACCGGCATCGTCAAGTACCCCGCGCCGGGTGAAGGCTACGTCGGTGGTCACGCCGTCCTCTTCGTCGGCTACAGCGACACCACCAAGCTGCTCAAGTTCGAGAACAGTTGGGGCACCGCCTGGGGCGACAAGGGCTTCGGTTACTTGCCCTACAAGTACGTCGAGACCTGGCTGGCAGATGACTTCTGGACGATCAGATTCGCTACGGGCGTGTGACATGAGCTGGCTTGACACTTCGTACCTCACCGACTCCCACAAGCGGGCCGAGCTGCTGAACGACGCCGACCTTTCGCAGGAACAGCTCAACACCGCCACTACCCAGAACCTCTACTGGTGGCAGAGCCTCGCAGATGATTGGGCCGGCGACCAGGTCTCGAAGTTCGCGGTCGAGTCCGCACAGTTCGCCGAGGACATCCGGCAGTGGCAACTCTCCAACACCGGGTTCGAGCCGGACGGCATCTGCGGTCCGAAGACCAACAAGGCCATCCAGGCCGACGTCTTCGAGGCGCCGCCTGGCAAGGACTACTTCCTCATCAATGGCATCAAGGTCGACAGCGAAGGGCTCCGGGTGGTGACCCCGGATGAGCCCGGCGCCCTCGTCTTCGACCAGGGCTTCTACGACGAGCCCCTGCTCGAGCCCGACCTCTTCGTCGTGCACTGGGACGGCTGCATGGACTCACACCAGTGCTTCGACGTCCTACGCTCGCGGAAACTCTCGGTCCTCTTCATGGAGGACTGCGACGCCACCATCTGGCAGGGGGTCGACCCCGGCCACGCCACCTGCTGGCACGCCGGCCGCGTCAACCGGCGGGCCTGGGGGGTCGAGATCGCCAACCCAGTGCTGCCGGAGCGCAACAAGCGCTGCCAGCCGCCACGGCCGCTCACCAAGATGTTCGTGCGGGGCGACACGCATGATGTACTCGACTTCTACGACATCCAGCTTCAGGGCCTAGTCAAGCTGCTGGACTGGGTCTGCGACTACACCAAGATCCCCCGCCAGCTCCCGGCCTACAAGGGCAAGCTCGGTGACTTCGGTCCGCCCGAGATGTGGAAGAGCGTGGCCAACAGCTACTTCCCCCCGACCGGAGACAAGTGGAACGTTGGTGGCTTCAAGGGCATCTGCGGCCACTACCACCAGGACCACAACAAGTGCGATGCTGGTATGTTCCCCCTGTGGCAGTACATCCTCGAGAACCTGCCTGGCTGCCAGGTCGTCGAGGTCGCGTGAAAGTCCCCGCCGAACGGCGTCTCGGTCTCACCTTCGTCTTCAAGCACATCGCGCAGTACTACCTCTCGCTCGGCTACGGTGAGTACCGTCCTGAGAATCACCCCTTCTACGATCGCGTCGTCGTACGTGAGCTCTACCCGTTCATGGAGAACCCACTCGTCAAGGGCGAGTGCGCGGCCGGCGTGATCGTCGAGTTCTTCCAGGGAAAGCAGCGGGTGAAGTTCGTCGAATTCCGGTGTCAGGTAGTAGGGGGCGGGGGCGAGAGCGTGGCGCAGTCCGTTTAATTATCAGAGCGCGGGTAGTCCCATTCTCTCGCGCATCGCCGGATCCGTTATTTCACTGGTGAGGCGCCAGACACCGCTGACAGTACGCGTGTAGGCGTCTGCCGGTGCCTGCTCAGTGGTCGCTTTTGCAAGAAGCTGCTCAAGCGGGATGGGACCAAGGTTGCAATACGCAACCCAAGCGCGAATCCAAGGATACGTCTCAGGCATGACAAGCTCCTTTGGTTGCGCTTAGGGCGCGAGCACGCGTGTACAAGTGATTTCGGTGGTACACGTCAACGACGCAGTACTGAGTTGGTAAAGCTGCAGCGTAAAGTGACTTCCTGCGGCACAGTAATACACAAAGCTGTCTTGGAAGTCAGTCTCAGTACTGATCGACTTTGTTCGACGGTGATACCGTTGGATAGTGTTCACACCGGAAGTGGCGCCATACAGGTAATCGAGGTACACCGGGTACGGCGGAGTACCACCAGCAGGAACGAAGAAACGTCCGTCAATGCGGTAGTACCCTGCGACGGGGAAATACAACCCAGGTTGGCCTATAACAATGTGGCCGCCGGCACCTAGGTCCCAACCAGTCTGCCAGTCGGTATCGGTGAGCATGAACCAGCTACCATTAGCGAGACTACCGGTCCAGGTCAGTCGACCCGTGTCGCCCCAGATGTTGCGGTTGATGACATGCAGCCAAGAACCGTTGTTTGCGTCGTTGACCTCAAGCTGACCGTTGATCTTGGAATCGTTGTCAGCGTACAGCGCCCAGGAGTCACCTTTCTTGGCGTAGACGCCGTAGCCTCCACCCTCACCACCCTCACCAATAACACCGTGGGCGTTATACGCTTCACCGTCGCCGTAGATTGCAGCGGTATTAGCTCTGGGCATAGCGTAGACGCCATATGCACTACCACTGCTACCACCAAGCGCATCTACACCGTGACCCGAACCAGTACCCGCACCGTACACTCCAGCACTATTGGGACCACCAGTTCCGGAAACACCTATACCTGAAGTCGTACCACCTTGTCCGGTGACACCGTTGCCGGTAGCACCACCAGTGCCATAGACACCGGCTTTGTTCCCTACACCATTACCAACGATACCGTACGCATCGCCGCTACCACCCGTACCGACGACGCCGGTTTTGCCAGATCCTCCACCTGTACCGTTGATGCCTTCGCCGGTAGCGCCACCGACAGCGTTGACACCTACACCAGAACCGATGCCTCGGCCTTCGACGCCGACGCCGTTGGTCGAGCCACCTGTGCCCTTGACACCAATGGCGCCGGCCGTGGCACCGCCGGTACCATCAACGCCTTTTCCGCTACCAACACCTTGACCAACAACACCGCTAGTGTTACCGCCGCCACCCGTGCCAACGATTCCGTGGCCCGTGGCGCCGCCGATACTGTAAACGCCCTCACCAGCGCCCTGGCCTGTGAAACGACCACCCGACCCACCACCCGCACCATCACCAATAACACCAGCACCTGCGGTAGGCCCACCGGTACCGTAGACACCGGCTTGATTGGCAGTACCGGTACCTGTGACACCTTTGCCGCCGGTAGCGCCGCCTTGTCCAACTACTCCGGTGCCCGTAAGTCCACCGGTGCCCTTGATGCCTTCATTGGCACCGTCGCCGGTGGCGGTGAGGCCACGATTGCCGACCTTGGCGATGAATGCCTGGTCACCGTTGAGGACCGCCTCGAACAGATCATCCGCGTTGTCGAGAGCCTGTTGCACCGTCGTAGGGGGTACATGGGCGCCGGGCGCCGCGTTTAAGCGCGTCCAGCCGGTGACGCTGATGAGCGAGCTGCTGCCGCCACTGAGGTGGGCGCTGTCCCACCACAGCGTTGCGGCTGTCGTCCGGGTGATGCGCGAACCATCGACGAAGATGATGGTGTTGTCGTCGACGCACTTGCAGATCGGCACGCAGTTCGGGATCTTCTCTGGTTCGCGACGCGTGTTGAACAGCGACCCCGCAGGGATCGAGTAGTTGCTGTTCTCTGGGGTGCTCTGCAGCCGGCCGCCGGGCGGCGGGGCGACGGGACTCAACTCGATGAGCTTGTCGTACCAGATCGCCAGCGTGTCGCCCTTTCGCAACGGATTGTTCACATGCGCAGCGAAGAACGTGGCGAACACCGCGGCAGTGATGACGTGGAGGAGCCCCGGGGCGCCACCGCGGAGGAAACGCACCGACCAATCGGAGCCCCACTCGGCGGTGCTGAACTTCGACGCCGGGTTCGTGTTGGTGCCACTGGCCAGCGAAGCCACGACCAGCTTGTTGGCGCCGGTGTGCGCGTTGACCGCGTCGATGACTTCCTGACAGGTCGTGGTGCCGTAGTTGATGGTGACGTAGATATTGTTCGGCTGTCCGGCGGCGCCTTGCACCGCAACGGAAAGCGCCCCGGTGTGCACGATCTCCACCGAGATCATGTCGGCTTCGGCGGCGATGTCGGGATCCACCCCCGGGTCCTGCCACTGCTTGTACTTCGACTCGAACTTGATGATGTCGACTGAACCGACCAGCACCGAGGCTTTCGTGGACACCGTGTAGGGTGACGCATCGGCACCGGGCGTGGCGAACGGACGGACCTCGAGATCCGCCGTGGTTGTGAAGACGCCGGTGTAGGTCGGCTTGGCCCCGCCAAACGTGAACGTTCCGCCGCCCACCAGCAAGACCTGCTGCAAGTCGCGCAGGACGAGGTGCTCGCGCAAGGTCTGCCGCAACAGGTCACTGCGGCTGCGGGTGTTCTCTACCGGCCGCCGAAAAACGCCTTGTCCCGCGGGTTCGCCGTCGAGGTAGGGCTGAATAGCGGTGGCTTCCGGTTCACCGGTGTCGCTGCTGTTGCGGAAGTCGACGTCGTTGTAGAGCATTGTTCGCCCTTTTCTTTACGCCGTAAATTGCATAACCCAGCCGTACTCCAGCTGGAGCGCAGAGGTCTTCTCGTACGCCGGATGCACCTGCCGAGAGAACATCTTGAGCGTGCCACCTACGTCGGCACTCCACAGGGTGCTCTGAGTGAAGACACCAGCCTCACGCAGAGTATAGCCGTTGGCGTCACCGCTACCGAGGGTTGCTTGTAGTGTGATCTCGCCCGTGATGCCGTTGACCTTCTTGTCATCGGTCAGCTGCTTGCGTGCCGTCGAAACCTCAGCCAACAGATCGGTGTCGTAGCGCGTTGGGACCGTGCCGCTGGTACCGAACCGCATCGAACCCCAGGAGTACTCCGCGGGTGCCGGGTCTGCGGCCGGCGTGCGCTGCGCCAAGAGCGAGCGCACGATGTTGCTGGCGTCGTAGACGATGGTGTTCCGCTTGTGGAACGTCCAGACGACGTTGCCGGTGCGGACGTCGATAGCGTGGATGGTCAGCGTACCGATGATCTTCAAGCTTGACCGGAAGTTCAGCGAACGCGCACGAGTCCGCATGTCAGCGCTCCTGGATGAGGATGCTACCACAGAAGATCATGGGGCTGGAACTACTGCGATCTGTAGGGGTTGCTCGGTCAATACTGGCATCTTCACGTCACCGTAGAGCTTGGTCCCGAGGTTACCGAACCAGAGCTCTTGGCCCCCGATCATGTAGGGGGTGTCACCGTTGGCCGGATCGGCACTGGCGGCTGGCGTGATGGTCCAGTGGCTGTAGTCGATGGTGTAGACGCCAATGGGCCAGACCGTGATCGGAGTGACTACCCCGGTGAGGTAGTTCACAGTGTAATCGGTGTCTTCCAGGATCGGCGCCCCGGGGCAGACGACGCGTTGCAGCGTCAGGTGGTCATGCACGAGTGCCACGGGCGCTGGAACAGTGGCGCCATCCGCGGTCAACAGTGCCTGGCTCAGCAGTGCCGCTTCGTGACGGAAACTGTCACCGATGTTCCACTGCCCTCCGATGAGCAGTGGTCGCTCTGGACCTACGGGCGCTGGTTCTAGCAATGCGAGGTCACCAGCAAAGACTAACGCTTGTTCGCTCATCTGCATGACATCGACAAAGTGGCTAGCCGGTTCGACGTAGACCAGCGTGTAGCCGGGCTTGGCGATCAACACCAAGTCACGCAAGTCGTTGATGAAGTCCGCCGGGAAGAGCACTGAGAGCGCGGCGTCGAAGTACACGTAGAAGAGGTTTCGCTTGATGTACTTGTCGACGACCACGTTGACCATCTTGCGCCGCAGCGCCGGCGCCGCGATGTACACGCCGACGCCACCGAACGAAGGTGCGAATGGGAACGCCAGCGCGGTGCCTGAAGACCAACCTCCAGCTACAGACCAGGGCGGTACTACACCATCATCATCGGCACCGATGAAGAATCCGGGGTCACCGATGTGTGGGTCGTCGATCTGTCCGATGGTGTTCTCGTAGAGCACCGGCACGGTGGTGCGGCGCGCTGTGGATTCGCCCGGCATCAGTGCCTGTGGGACGATGATGCTGTCCCACCACAATGCGTCTTCCGTCCAATCGACAATCTGGAACAGCTCGGTGAAAGCCTCGAAGGACAAGAAGGAGATCGCGGAGCTGGTGCCGGGCACGTAGGCACTGATGTCGCTACGGATGGGCGTTCCTGCGGGGAACAGGTAGCGCGCCAGGTTGCCGTCGGGACGGTGCGTGGTGATGCGTGCATGCGCGGGATCATCGAGAATCGTTCCCGCTGCCTCGTAGGACATCAACGTTTCGCCGTCGTCACGAGCTACCGGCAACGCACAGATGACGTTGAGCGCCGATTCGACGCGCTCGAGCGTCGGTCCCAGCAAGTAGAGCTGGAAGACGCCGCGGATGAACTGCCGGTAAGCTTCGCTCGAAGCTTGGAATCGGCCGATGAGGTAGCCGAAGTTGTCGTAGAGTCGGAACAGGTCTACCTGCGCATCGGGGACCCAGAAAGCGATCTCAGCGACGTCAGCTTCGGTTTCGTCGGGGTACAACGCCGCCGTGGCTGATGTCGTTTCAGCGACGACTTCCTGCAGCCAACCGTAGCTCGCCAGGTTGAGCGCACGACCGTTGGCGCGCCGGACATGCAGTGTGCCGCTGCCGGCGTCGAGCAAGTCGATGGCGGTACCACCGATGCTCTCAGCAACCCGAAACGTGTCGAGCGCCGCATCGCGCACATATTTCGTTCCTGCGGTGAGCCCCTGCGGCAGGACACTCGGCGTCCAGAAGACGACATCATTGGTATCACTGAAGCCGTGCCCCGAGGCCGTCAGGAGGTCAGTGGTGGGGTCCGCTGTGCATATCTTGTCAGTGGCATCGAGACCCCAGAGACCCGCGAGACGCCCCAGCTGCAGCAAGACTCCCGCTTCGTAGTCGACGGTGTAGTCTTCACCAAGACGCGGTTCGTGCACTCCACCGGTATCAGCGTCACCGATACTGCCGGTGAGCTGGGCACTGCCACGTACTACGCGGGTGTGCACCAGTGCAGTCTGGTAACCGTCGTGAACCCGCCAGGAGAGCGTGCCGTTGTTGGCGTCGGGGTATCCAAACAGTTGGTCCAGTACCAAGTGCCTATTCGAACCACCCACCTTGCGGATGCGATACGTGCCGCTGTTCGTGACGACTTGAATCTCGACTGCCACGCCAAGTTCTGGTGTGAAGGGACTACCGTCGAGGACGACGCTTTTCCCGTCAGCTGCAACGGACTGGATGAAGTAGCTGCCCAGCTGCGTTCCGGTGGTGATCTTCACTTGACCACCGGCTGACGCGCGTGCAAACGGTTGCAGCATCCCGGCAGTGCGCGTTAGCGTATTGCCATACCCCAGATCCGCAGTACAGGTGATCGTGGCACTGCCAGAGATTGTCACGAAGCGCTGTCGGTCACTGCTGGGATCGAATGCGGCGCCGGCATCGAAGAGACACGGACCCAACAGTACGTCGTTGATCAGCTGACCGGTAGCTCCGATCTTGGGCGTACCGGTTTCGGTGAAGAGGACTGGTTCTTCAACGACGTCGGCTTCGGCCGGTTGCCGCAGGATAACGTAGTCTCGCACCAAGCGGGGCGTGATGCCGTCCTGGGTACCGTATACGGTGAGCGTGCCGGTGCCGGCGCTGGTGATGGGGAGTGCGACGCCACCTGCATTGGCCGCCAACTTGAAATCGCTGCCGGTCAGTTCGCGCACGTAGTAGTAGCAACCGGCGATCAACCCACCCGGCATCGTTCCCGTCGTGGTCAACATCACTCGCGTGTTGATCGCGAAGCCGTGTGTGGCCAGCGTGATACGATCGGTGACGGGGTCCGCCGTCGCTGTTCGGCCCGCGTCGCTCAGCTGCGGCCCGGTGCCACTGGAGAGCGGGGTCTGTGTGGACAGGTAGCAGCGTTCGTGTCGTACCAGGGCGATGTTGTAGTCGACGGGCGTCGTGGGCACCGCACTCTGGTCGAGCACCCGCAGAATGTCGCCTTTGCGTATACCCAGGCCGATGGGCCAATCTGCGATCCAAGAACCCTGCTCTGAATCGCGCAATCGGCGGGCGGCATCATCGAAGCTGCCACCCATCGCGACCGTCAGAACGCGCTTGGCGAAGCCCGGCACGGTGGTGAATTCCGAGTCGAGCAGCGTCGCCTGCAGAAACCCGGTGTTGGGGTCTGGCAACGTGATGTTGCCGGCCAACAGCACGGCTTGCGCGTCGATGACTTCAGCAACCCGGTACGTCTGGTTGTTGCCAACGGCACTGTTGAGGAGGCGTACCCAGTGACCGGGCTTGGCGTCGGTGAACGGGGTACCTTCGGTCACGTAGCAGCGTGTCAGCGCACCCGTGCCGTAGGTCAACAACGAAGCTGCGGTGCTGGTCCCAAGTACGCGACCGACGCTGCCGGTGGGATCCACGGCTAGCTGCAGCTCGTAGTTCCCAGCGTCAAGATCGTAGTCAGTGCTGGGCACCAACGCGGCCGTGGGCTCGAAGACCTTGTTCTGCAGCACCGCAATTGCCGTGATGGCTTCTGGCAGTACATGAACGTAACGAGAAGCACCGGGGTTGGTGGCTTCTCGAAACGTCACACGGTCTTCGCGAATGGTCAGGAGCTTGAACAGCTCCTTGCGAAAGAGGGGTACGTCTTGTACCGAGATGCCGAGGAACGATTGCAGGATGTCGAAGTACGCCTGTGCCAGCTGAATCTCAGAGGCGTTGAACAACCCTTCCAGCGTCGGCGTATCAGCGAAGAAACGGGTCCAGAAGTCGCTGAGTCCGCGCAGCAGCGAGGTCGAACGATCGTCGAGCGACGTGGGCATCAGGTGCGCTCCTGCACGACGATGTCATCCTCGACAGCGCAGTAGCAGGCCACGGTGTCACTGAGTCCATACTCGAGTGGATTCAACAACCCCTCGATCAGGTCGTCCGGGGCAGCTTGCAGTGCCCGCAGCTTGGTGACGTCGCTGGGAAGCTCGACCTTCTCTGCTGTCGTGAACACGATCACGCGACCGTCGGGAACGTAGACTTCGTAGTCGATGGTGAAGGGGTAGACCTGTCCGATGACGGTGGGATACAGCGCGCGCAGCTGCGTCGAGATGACCGAGACGTCGATGACTTCGGTGGGCGGGAATCGATTGATGAACTCCGTCAGTGCGCGACTGGCCTCGACGACATCGACGGTGACGTTCGGATCTGCGTTCCGGAGACGGGAGAACTCGACGATGAACTTCAAGTACAGCGGGTGGTAGCCCTTCACCAACGGCGACGCCGCGGCGATCTTCTCCCGTCGATTCACCACGCGGTAGTCGAGCGTGTCGAAGATGGCGAGCGTGTCGTAGGTGACCTTGATGCTCTTGCCATCGTACTTGCCGAGGTCTTCGACTGGCCCCGCCAGGATTTCCATGAAGCTCCGGGCCGACTGGTGGTTGGCGGGCTCGTGAACGATCAGCTTGTACTGATTCTCCGGCGCCACCTGTTCCGTCGGCGTCGTGTTGAGACGCACGTTCAGGTGCACTAGACCGTCGGTGGGGTCCGCATCGGGGTCAGTCGAATCCAGGACGGCGACATCCTTGATGCGGTAGACTGGCCCGCCCGGCAGCGTGACCCGCCCCGAGGCCTGCCAACGCCGGGACGTCTCGCCAGTCAGTTGTTGGCCGACGACATCCTGGTAGTCGGGCATCATCTGTCCCACTGACCAGGTCACGTAGCTCAGCTGTTCATCGGTGGGCACCGGGAACGGGGTCCGTTCACTGATGAGCATCTGTGCGTCTTGCACTTCGCGGATGATGAAGTCGCGGGCACTGATGGGCAGCCCGGCCCAGACCCGCAGCACCATGCCCGCGGTCATGGTTTTGCCGGTCACCGGGTCAGGGTCGGTGAACTTGTGCCCCGTCGGGTCGTTGACGGGGTCGTAGGGCGCGTAGGTGAGGTCGCGGAAGATGTTGGCGACGTTGTCGGGACGCTGAAACTTGCCACCGACGGTGCCGGTAAAGGACGTCTCCATCAAGCTGGTGGCAACGAAGATGTCCTGGCAACCACCGGTGTGGACATCGATGCCATTCGTGGCCTCGCGTTCACGGTCACGGATCATCTCGACGTCGCCCATGCCGATGAGCGACAACGCGGTGATCTCGACGTACTCGTCCTTGAGGACGACGTCGCAGGACCGCGCGTTGATCAGGTTGCGCGTTGCGATGACCGTGCCACTACGGTCGATGAGATCCGCCGTAGTCTCGATGTCCTTGCCCCCGGTGGCGCGGGTGAGCGTCTCGATCTGCGTGACGTAGGGGCTGAAGTTGTCGAAAGACGAGAAGCGGCCTGGTTCGATGTTGAACCCAGTACCGGTGGTCTGTGCGACGAGTGGCACTTTGAACTGGTAACCGATGACGATGCCGCTGGAATCGAAGAGTGCCGTCAGCTGCTCGGCGGGGATGTTCAAGTCCCCGCCCCTATTGTCGAGGAGAAACGGCAGGTCTGAGCTTTTGTAGAACCGGGTGGTCCGCTTGATGGTGAGATCAGCGCGCTGAGTGGCAAGGCCGTAGCTCATGATGCGCGCGTAGCCACCGCCCCGGCGCCCGATGAACCAGTTCGCGGCCCACGCATCGACGGCGTCGTCGGTAGCCATCGGGTCGTCGCTGGTGTCGACCTCGAGGATCGTCTTGATGCTCTGGCGAATGTCGATCTGCCGCCCCGTCTCGCGCATCAGCGCCACGGTGCCGGCGATCGCCTTCACGGCTAAGTCACGGAGCGCCGCGCCATCGGAGTAGTCGCCTTCGGGAACGGCGTCGTCCAGGTACTCCTTGATGAACGTTTCCGCGTCCCGTACATCCTGTGCATTCACCGTCGTCGACATGGAAGTCCTCTAGGCGGCGTCGGCCAGGTCCGGCAACCGGATCACCATCTCTTGGCCGGCGGCGTTGCTGATGCGCACCCACGCATCAAAGCCGTCAGCACCATTCGCTTCGAACCGCTCCAGCGTTGCCGTGAGCAGTTGCTCATCGAGATCTGGCGGCGCCAGTTGTTGAACGGCGAAGATCTGTTCGTTGCAGTCCTGAATCGAGAGCATGACGATGTCGCGTACGTCGGTCATCGAAGTGACGTTGGCCCCGATGAGGCTAGGAAAATTGGTGCCGTCATCGAGACGCAGTGGGTCGCTGCCCTTCGTCGTGAGGAAGCGCTTCAGCCACTGGATCACCAGCTTGTAGGGACCGCGCACCGCGATCGTGCGGCTGAAGCCGAAGACCAATGACGAGAAGCCCGTCATGTGTTCTTCGACCTTCCCCTGTAGATAGATGTCGTAGGTCGCCATTGTCACGGCTCCCAGAGACCAGTCTTCTCGTTGAAGACCATGATAGTCCCCCCGGGGGCGAGGAGACCAGTGAGTTCCGCGGCGTTGGCTAACCGAATGGTGTTGGCGTTCTGTTGCATCTGCTGATTCTTGACGTCGACACCGGCTTGTGCGGCGCCCTTGAACTTGTCCTGCCGCGTCTCTTGAACTGCGTCGTTGGCACGTGACCAGCCGGCGCCGCGAGCTTTGAATGCCTCGAGGATCGCTCCCTGACCACTGTTGTTCACCTGCGCGATGGCCTGCGCAATCATCGCTTGGGTTTCAGAGACCAGTACCCTGCCTGCGAGTACCGGGTCACGACGGCGTTCCCAGACACAGGCGTCTATGGACCCCATCATGAGCCGCCATGCGCCTTCACCACGGCTGTACGCGTAACTCTTCGTCCAGGACACCGACATCATGCCGGAGAGCGTGATTTGGTGGTTATATTTTCGCCAACAACGAACCGTAGCTCCACCGAGACCCTTGCCAGTCTTGGTCACTTTACCGGTTTTCGGATTCGTAATCGTGTAGCCGGTCCAGTCGCTCTTCCCTTGGATGACTGCCCGCGCCTCGCTGAGTTCGCCGGGACCACCGGCGTGCGCGAACATCAACATCCAGGAGTAGAGAACAAGATCAGTCTTAGCGCGCGGGGCTACGTCGAGAATGAAGCTATGCGAAGGATAGAGCACACGCACGACGGACTTCGTCGATACGATCGGATCCAGCGCTTCGGCGTACGTGACGTTGTATGTAGGGGCCTTATCGTTAGGCCCCATGCTGCCCCAATCAGTGGTGATCCCCCACGGTCCAATGCCGTACTTCAAACCGGGAGCGCGCTTTTCTACTGCGCCCAGCTTGAATCCGGACTCGCGACGACAGCGTGCCATGAGCGTACCGAAGGGTATTTCGCGGCGGGTACCCTCAATGGCGCGTGCCATGACCGTCGCACGCTTCCATAGACCGGTGTTCTTTTTGGTGATCGCAATGTTGCGATACGCGGATTGATTACTGATGAAAGCCTGTTGATACTCTTGTACATATTGCTGCACCGCCGTCGTCGCTGACGGTGGGGCATTCGTGACGGATATAGGAGGAGCAGGCATATCAGTGCTGAGCCTGCTGGAAGAGCGTCAGCAACTTGCGCTTCTGGTACGACAGCTGCCCCTGCGTGAGATCGAACTTCTGCATGATCTCCTGGTTCGAGAGGACGTCCTTGCCGCCGTAGCCGGTGATGTGTTCGAAGAGCCGCTGCTGATGCGGTGACATGTCGTGGTACACGAAGCCGACCAGCGGGTTCTGTGTGTCGGCGACCGGGAAGGTAGCGGGATTGAATTCGCCGGAGGCCAGCAGCTCACGGCGACCGTAGGCCCGCTGGAACTCCGTGATGCGCTGCTCAGGCCAGCCCAGGTGATCGGAGAGCTCCGACGCAGTCGGGTCGCGCCCGAGCTCGTCCTTCAAGCGCCCCTGCGCGGCGTGGAAACTCACCATGCCGATGGCCTTGTGCTCGGGTAGGCGTGCTGCCTGTGCATGGCTGTAGGTCAAGCGGGACAGCTTCTGCAAACGGTTGGTGACGTGGGTCGCTAGCGCCGTGCCCATGCGCGGGTTGTAGTCCTGGAGCGCCTCGACGGCGAGTACTTTGGCGTGGGTCTCCAGTAGATCACGGGAAAGCATCCCCGACCAGCGCCCTACCTGCTGACCGATGAGTGGCTGCAGCTGGTTCAACACCGCTTGCAGGTCGGCGCCGGACCGGCTCTTCTGCCACTGCTGCCACAGGCGCAGGTCTTCGGCCTTGCGGCCGCTCACTTCGCCAAGGTCCATGCTCCGAGTTTACTGCAACTGAAGGGTCAGCGGGAGAGCTTGTACGTGGAGTAGATCTTCGCCCGGTGCGCCAGGAGGATGCCGTCCCATTGGGCGCGGAGCACCGGGAACGTGAGGGGTACGCCTTCGCCAGCAGTCTCGTTCTTGACCACAGCCCCCGCCGGCGGGACCTTCTCACCGGTCTGTGAGGACGTTCCGGCGCCACCCATGGGCGTAGCGGGGCTATCCGGGGGCAGGTTCTGCTGCGCAGCAGTGGCTACGTCGGCCGGCGTGGCTCCCTTGAGGTAGCGGATGCGAGTGTAGTAACGCGCCGAAGGAATCTCACCGCCGTTCTGGTACGCGAACTCGTCGTTGGCGCCTTCACGCACGCCACCGATGAAAGAGACGTACTCGTCCAACGTACAAATGGGACGTGAACCGTAGTTCATTCCCGCGTCGAAGCTGTCGAAGAGGGGTTCAAGTCCCGGCGTAGGGGTGAGCTCACGTTGCGCGGCGCCTGCTAGGTTGTGGGACGTCACGGGTGGCGCCGCGATGGCTGCATCGACTTCGGCCATCAGCGTCTTCACGGCGTCTTTGAGGCTCAAGAAGCCTTGCGACGACGCTTCGTAGAAGTCCGTGACCGCTTGACCCAGTGCAGGACGGTACAGCGACGCCGCTATCTTCTCGATCTGATCCAGGGCATTCAGTGGACCGCGCAGCTCGGAGAACGCCTTCTTGATGCTCTCTGGGTCGAGCTGCAGACTGCCGGTGCGCGCTCGGGCCAACACCTCGAGCGTCACGTCGTTGTTCAACGGTGCCAGCGCCGCTTTCTGGGTGGTCAGCGCAGCACGTTGCTCTCGCAACGTCTCTTCGTTCGTGCCCTCGATCTTGATGGGCTCGATGGTGCCGTCTGGCTTGACGAACGCCAGCAGGTCACGGATGCGGCATACCGAGGGGTATGCCCGCGGCGCCGGCTGAGCGCGTGAACCTTCCGCACTGCTCTCGGTACGACGCCACAGCAAGCGCTGGTAGAACTGGTCGGCACGCCACTCGTGCTGCAGGATGTCGCGGATCTCTGGAATCGGTTCCGGGGGTGCCGCCGCCGTGGCGAGATTCTTGCGGTCCGGATTCTGCGGTTGATCCATCTCGTTGGCAACGTCCGTCAGGAACTCGTAGATCGTGCGGCCGTAGCTGAAGCTCAGTGAGGTCGCCGCGGACCCGGCCGAAATGGCGTGGGTGACTGCCATGAGGTAGCCGACGAGATGCAGCCGCGACTGGAAATCATCGAACGCTACCAAGGGGAAGCCCGGGACAGGGTAGGGATCGAAGCCACTGATGTCGATGACGCCGCCGCGCTTTTCGTAGCGCTGCCGGAAGTACTCGTGCTGAGCGTACAACCGGTAGAGGTCCTTCTCGGTGAGTGACGTCTCGCCTTTAGGCGGCGTGACAGTCTTGGAATCAGGGGTGCCTAGACCCTCGGGGCCAAGCGGCTCATTCTGGATCTGCGCTTGGAAATAGAAGAGCCACGGGGGCGCCGCGGCCACTGCAGTGACTGGTCCTTTGAAGAACTCCTCGGGGTAGAGCAGGATGTTCTTCCCCGTCAGGAACGGATCCTTGACGATGCGCGCCTGCAACCGCTTGTCGATCGCTGGCGGGTAACCGACGGTCACCGCATTGACCAACAGACTCTCCGGCTTATCGGTTCCGCCAGCGACCCCCGCCAGCTCGTGGTCTTCGACGTAGAGGCGCGTCGGCTGGGTCGCGTAGCTCTCCTGGTAGGAGAGCTGATGCACCATCGACGGAAAGATGACGTTGCACACCGGAGCCAGCGAGAAGAGACACTGCGGCTTGACGAAGTAGTTGGTCAAGCGCCCGGGCTCCATGGGGGTCATGAAGTACGGTGCGGAGAATGCGTTGGGCAGTCCCTGTGCCTTCGAGTTGGCGGCTTGTGCGGCGGCGGCGCCGGTGAGCGGTTGTCCCAAGAAGTTCTTCGGGGTCGGTCCAGGACCTAGAATCTCTCCGTTCAGGCCAGTCTTGACGTACGCCGGCGTCGGCAGCATGGCCAACTCCAGCTGCATGATGTCGAGGATCTGCTTGATCATCCCAAAGATGGCCACCTTGGACGCCTCGGCCGCCATCTGATCGCGGAGTGCCTTGACCGCGAAGTTCGAACGCACTGCGCGCAGGATGGGTGCCAAGCCCACCGGTTGGACTGATTTGGGGGTCGGCGTCTGATTGCCGACGGTGTCACAGACTTCTTCGAGGAAGGGCAGCGCCACGAACTTGTTGTGGAACTGGTTGCGGCGAATCCAGCGCACGAAGAAGTTGATCGCCGGCAGTGACCGCAGCTTGTCAGGGATCTTCGGTGACGTCAGCGCGCGGATGAAGTTGTAGATCAGGTCGTAGGGTCGCGTGATGATCTGTTCCTGCGCGGTCTTGTCGTTGCCGACTTCCGGGAGCAGCCCGCGGCAGAAGAGTGCGTAGGGGAAGGTCGCCACGGCTTGGGTGATCAGCGAACCGTCTTTGCCGGTCTCCTGCACCCCTTCAACGATGCCGGCCACCGTACTCATGTAGTAGAGGAAGAGCTGCGTGTAGAGTGCGATGTCAGCCACACAATCAATGACGATGCTCCGGCCGAGCGCGGTGTTGCTGTAGCCCCAGCCGACGATCTCCCCTTCGAAGAGCATGCGCCAGGTGGGCTTCTCCGGTTCGAGATACTCGTCCAGGTAGAAGAGCACCACCGGAACGCGGTCTTCGGCGCCTAGGCGCTGCAGGAGAGGATCCGGGAAGAGAGTGACGCGGCACTCGGGGATCTTCCAGACGCCGTAGCTCACCGTGGCTGAGGTGATGGGGATCTCGATGCCCGCGATGTAGAAGAGCAACGGTGCACGGTGCGGCATGTTGCTGGAGAAGACCGTGCGGATGCCCGCCGACTTACCGCTGCGATAGGTGAGCGGGTCGTACTTCTCTTGACCGGGGAAGGCCGCCATGGTCCTAGCCTACCCCGCAAGCACGCCGGTCTCGAGCACTTTCGCAAGACAGACGGCCAGGCAGCTCATCGGTACTCGCAGGTTGGGGTCATCGATGTCGTAGCGGCGGAGCAAATCGGCGTGCATCGCGGGCAGCCCCAGCGTTTGCAGCTCTCCGATGACCGCCGTCAACAAACCGGGTTTACCGCGTAAAGCAGTGTCGATGACGAGGTTCGAACGCTGCCGGCACAGGTGGACAGCTGCCTCGATGGACGTGGGTGTTGGCACCAACGTGCGCAGTACTGGTGCCAAGTCGTTGCTGTGTGCGCGCAGGAACAACCAGCGTACGGCGCGGTTCACCTGGGGTCGATCGATGGCTAGATCGAGCAGCAGGGTACGGAGCTGATCGGTGCTGCGCAGCGTTGAATCCCAGTGATCGTAGGGCAGCAGCAGCGACTGTTCGAAGCTGTTGGGAGGACCGACGAAACAAGTCGGGTCTTCGTCAACCCACAAGGTCCAGCGCGCGGCGCTGTCACTGAAGACGCCGAAGGTCAACTGCGCCGCATAAGGCCACGCTATCGGCGGCGAAACCTCGTACCGGTAGCTGCTACCGCCCAAGCTCGTCCGCATGACCGTATAGCCACCGCGAGCTGTTTCGTCGAAGTAGATGACGACGTCATTGATGCTGATGAGCACAGCCGACAGGAGCGGTGCGCCGGTCAGTGTGAACTTGACGGCCTGCGTCGGTGCTGTCAGGTGGTCAGGTACCGGATCGTAATCGGAAACCACGGCAGGCACGTATCATCTCCTGTCCATTGGTCTAGTTCCACCACGTACCGACGGTGGTGCCATCGTCGTGCTGGGATTCAAAGGTGGCTGAGTGCGCTCCTGCAGCGTTTTCTGCGGCGTTGTGGGTGGTGGCGCGGCTGATGTCGTCGGCGTCGGTGCCGTTGATGTTGCTGCGGGTTGAGCGGCGGGCTTCTCGGGCGCCGGCGCCGCCACCTGCAACTTCTTGGTGTCCGGCGCCGCAGCTGATGCCAACCCGTAGGGGCCACCGTCAGTGAACGGCGTCTTCAGCTTGCAGGGCGTACCCGCCGCCGGCGTGTAGATGACGTACTGCATCGGAATGAACTGGAACTGGAACGTCGCCATCATCTGCGTCTGGGCACTCAGTCCCTGGTTGTGCATGATGAACACACCCGAGACGATGACGCTGTCGTAGCGGAGCCGTGCCAACTTGCGCCGACGCGCCAATTGCGTGCTGCGCAGGATGTCACGGTACATCCGCAGCATCCAGACGCGCTGGTCATCTTGGTAGGTGTTGAGGAGGACGCCACTGTAGGAGAACGTCGGAGCCCTTTGCCCGAAGGTGTAGACGACGAAGTTGTCACTGAGGGACTCGAGGACTTGGACCTTCTCTTGAAAGGATTCCTGAACGTCCGTCAGCAGAAAGTCGATGAAACCGGTGCCACCGGCGGCGCCTTTGGCCGCGCCACACAGCACCTGCGCCAGCTGCCGCGATTCTGGTGGGCAAGACTTAACGAAGTTGAGGCGTTCTTGAGCTGTACCGATGTCGATGTAGAGCCGCGCCATCGTCTCGCGGTACTCAGCGTCGCGCGGCCCCTTGTTGATGGCGTACTTCGGGGTAGCTCCCGGATAGTCGGAGAAGACTCCGAGGACGGTCTGTGGGCCGTTCTTATCGATGTAAGGCGGTGACCCGAAGGTTTCGAAATCCCAACCACCCGGGATGATGCCAGGAAGACCCATCCTACTGCTCCTGCGGCGTGTCGCCGAGCGCGATCACTATCTCGCCGGTGTTGTAGACCACGGCAAACGCTAGCTTGTAGAGCGACGGCAAAGCGAGATCAGCGTCTTGCCGTCGCCGCAGGTTGTTCATGATGTTGTCGTTGGCCAGGCGCAGCAAGCTCCGCGGCGTCGGCATCGTGAGCTGGCGAGTCGGTTGGTTGGCCATCATCAATCCTTCGTCGCTCGACCCACCGTGTGCGCTACGGCTGAAGAGCGCAAGTACTCCGAAGTCTTGCGGAGGTCTTCCGTCGCCGCGCGGAATTCCTTTACGTCACGGCCACTGAGACCGGCGGCACGTCCGGCTTCGTCGCCGAACTTCTCCAACTTGTCGGCTTGTTTGCG
>Ga0315287_10000299_pt1 | contig 43434 bp, 54 predicted proteins | sample YL17G11_0_MG_FD_205037 | JGI IMG/M metagenome (GOLD analysis project Ga0315287, IMG submission 205037) | Sediment microbial communities from Yellowstone Lake, YNP, Wyoming, USA - YL17G11_0 | ecosystem: Environmental > Aquatic > Freshwater > Lake > Sediment | place: USA: Wyoming | collected...
TCTCGCTGCGGATGGCCTCGTAACCCTGGTCGAACCGGCCCTGGTACTTGTCGATCCATTCGTCGGCGACGAGATGCGGCGCGTGGCCCGCCTGGGGCGCGAAGTACAGGAAGAAGGGCTTGTCGGGATCGATGACCTTGGCGTCGCGAACGAACTCGATCGCCTTGTCGGAGAGGTCGTCGGCCAGGTGGTAGCCGTCCTCGGGCCGGCCGGGGGGCTCGATCTGGTGGTTGTCGTGCACCAGGTCCGGGTACCAGCAGTTCGTCTCCCCGCCGAGCCAGCCGTAGAAGCGCTCGAAGCCCCGGCCAAGCGGCCAGCGGCCCTTGAAGGCGGCCAGGTTGCACTCCTCACCCGGGGTGAGGTGCCACTTGCCGACGGCATAGGTGTTGTACCCGTGCTCGGCCAGCACCTCGGAGATGAAGCCGCTCTCGAAGGGGATCCGGGTCGAGATACCCGGGAAGCCCGAGGCGAACTCGGCGATGGTGGCCATGCCGTTGGTCGTCGCGTTGCGCCCGGTCAGCAGTGACGCCCGGGTGGGCGAGCAGAGAGCGGTGGTGTGGAAGTTGGAGAACTTCACGCCCCGGTCGGCGATCCGCGCCATGTTCGGCGTCTCCACCGGGCCCCCGAAGATGTCCATGGTGCCGTAGCCGAGGTCGTCCCAGGCCACGATGAGGACGTTCGGGGCCCCCTCCTTCGCCCGGGGGGCGAGGAACGGCTCCCAGTCCGGCTCGGCATCGCGGATATCCAGGGCGATCTTGCCCTTGAACGGCTTGGCCATCTCCCACGCACTCCTCGGTCTCCGCGCGATCGGACCCTGAGTCTCGCGCGTCGGCCGGCTTCTCGCATCACTCCGACGGGATGACCGCCTGTGGGTGGCTAGCGTCCACGCCGAGGAGGAATGGCGGATGGCGTCACCGGTGGAGATGGGGCCGGTACGGGGGTCGTCGGGCGCTCCGGTGTCCGCCGGTGCGGCGCTGACGGGAGCGTCGGCATTCCACCTGCTGGCCAAGCCGACGGGTCCGATCTGCAACCTGGACTGCGAGTACTGCTACTTCCTGGCCAAGGAGGCGCTGTACCCGGGCGACCGGTTCCGCATGAGCGGGCAGCTCCTCGAGAGCTACATCCGTCAGCTCCTGGCCGCCAGCCCGGACGGCGAGGTCAACGTCGCGTGGCAGGGGGGCGAACCGACCCTCATGGGTGTCGACTTCTTCCGGCGGGCCGTGGAACTGGCCGAGCAGTGCCGGCGCCCGGGCCAGACCGTGCAGCACACCATCCAGACCAACGGGACGCTGCTGAGCGACGAGTGGTGCTCCCTGCTGGCCGAGCACCGGTTCCTGGTCGGCATCAGCATCGACGGCCCGTCGGCGATGCACGACCGCTACCGCGTCGACAAGCGGGGCGAGCCGACCTCGGACAAGGTCCTGCGAGGGCTCGATCGGCTCCGGGCCCACGACGTCGACGTGAACGTCCTGTGCACGGTCAGCGCCGCCAACCAGGACCACCCCCTCGAGGTCTACCGGTACTTCCGCGACGACCTGGGCTTCCGCCACGTCCAGTTCATCCCCATCGTGGAGCGGGACAACGACACGGGCTTCCAGGAGGGCGACACCGTCACGGACCGCTCCGTGAGCCCTGTGGCCTGGGGGACGTTCCTCACGACGGTGTTCGACGAGTGGGTCGTGCGGGACGTGGGCACGGTCTTCGTGCAGATGTTCGACGCCGCCCTGGCTGCCTGGCTGGACCTGCCGTCGACCATCTGCATCTTCCGCGAGACCTGCGGGGACGCGCTGGCCCTCGAGCACAACGGCGACCTCTACTCCTGTGACCACTTCGTCGAGCCCGACCACCTGCTCGGCAACATCACGACGACGACGCTGGTCGAACTGGTCACGTCGCCCCGACAGCAGGCCTTCGGGCGGGCCAAGGCCGACACCCTGCCGGCCTACTGCCGGTCCTGCGACGTGCGCTTCGCCTGCAACGGCGAATGCCCCAAGAACCGCTTCACGCTCACCCCGGAGGGCGAGCCAGGCCTCAACTACCTCTGCGCCGGCTACAAGGCCTTCTTCACCCAAATCGGCGGCCCCATGCGCCTCATGGCCGATCGCCTCCGTCAGGGCGGCTTCGCCGACGAAGTCATGACCGCCTTCGCCCAGGCGCAACGTAACGAGCCGTGCCCGTGCGGCAGCGGCCGCAAGGCCAAGCACTGCCACCGCCGCTGAGCTCCGGTCGTGGCCGGATCATCCCCAGAGGGTCACGAAGCGGGTAGGCGGCGCTCGCTAGCGTGACCGCAGGAGCGTAGTGACCGCTGGCTGCTGCGCCAGGACAGAGGAGATGCACATGAGTGAAGAGCCGAGCGGCGCCGCGATCGGTTGGTCCGCGTTTGCCGCGTTCATGCTGATGATGATGGGGATCTTCCAGGGGTTGGCCGGAATCGCCGCCATCGTCAACGACGATCGCTTCGTCGTGACCGAGGACTACGTGGTCAAGCTCGATGTCACGCAGTGGGGCTGGATCCACCTGATCATCGGCATCCTGGTGTTCCTGGCCGGACTGGGCATCTTCTCGGGCAACGTGCTGGCCCGCACCGTCGGCGTGCTGGTCGCTCTCGGGAGCGCCGTCGCCAACTTCGTGTGGTTGCCCGTCCAGCCCGTCTGGAGCTCGATCATGATCGCCGTCGCGGTGAGCGTGATCTGGGCCCTGACCGCCCACGGGCGGGACATCGCCGCCGAAGCCTGACCACCCCTCCGTAGACCGCGGCGGCTCGACCCACGTGGTCGGGCCGCCGTTGTCGCGCGCGAGAATCCGACCATGAGCGCTCGGACTCGTGGCCGGGCCTGGTGGATGGACGCCCTGTTCATGGTGGGCTCGTTCTGCTTCGCCCTCGGGGCCGTCCCCGGGTTCGCCAGTGCCGTGGCGCCCAACACCGTGGTTGCCGTCTTCTTCGTCGGCTCGCTGTTCTTCACCAGCGCCGCCACGCTGCAGTACCTCCAGACCACCGAGGGGCAGCTCTGGGCCTGGCAACCGGCCGACCTGGCCTGGGCCGCCGCCCTCATCCAGCTCGTCGGCACCCTGTGGTTCAACGTCAACACCGCCGCCGCCCGCCTGACCGGGCTCGATGCCCAGCAGGAGAACCTGCGCGTGTGGACGCCGGACTACCTCGGTTCGGTGTGCTTCCTGGTCGCCAGCCTGCTGGCGGTGAACACGCTCAGCCGCCCGCCCTGGCGGGCCGGCCGGCCCTGGCGGGTCGCCGGGTTGAACCTGCTGGGTTCGGTCTTCTTCATGGCCGCCGCCATCGCCGCGTTCGTCCTGCCCGACACCGGTGACCTCCTCGACGCCAGCGTGGCCAACAGCGGCACCCTCCTCGGCGCGCTCTGCTTCCTCGTCGCCGCCCGGATCGAGATCACCCCTTCTGCATGATGGCCAACGCCCCGTGGGCGTGTGAGCATGCCCGTGACAGGATCACCGAGAGGACACCCATGTTCCAACACAGCAAGAACGACGGCGGCGACGAACTGGCCCCGACCTACGGCAGCCGCTCCCTGTCGGCGCCGGTGCCCAAGTACCGGCTCCCGGAGGGGGAGATGCCCTCTCGCCTCGCGTACCAGATCATCCACGACGAGCTGGCCCTGGACGGCAACCCCGCCCTGAACCTGGCCACGTTCGTGACCACCTGGATGGAGCCCGAGGCCCGGTTGTTGATGGCCGAGAGCCTCAACGTCAACAGCATCGACCAGGACGAGTACCCCCAGACCACCGAGATCCAGAACCGGTGCGTCAGCATCCTGGCCGACCTGTTCCACGCCGACGATTCCGAGCACGCCATGGGCACGGCCACGGTGGGCTCCTCGGAGGCCATCCACCTGGCCGGCCTGGCCATGAAGTGGCGGTGGCGGTCCCGCCAGCAGGCGGCAGGGAAGCCGACCGAGAAGCCCAACCTGGTGATGAGCGAGACGGTCCAGGTCTGCTGGGAGAAGTTCGTCCGCTACTTCGACGTCGAGCCCCGCATGGTGCCGATCACGCCCGAGCGCACGGTGATCGACCCCGAGCTGGCGATGGCCCTGGTCGACGAGAGCACCATCGGCGTGGTCGGGATCCTCGGCTCCACCTACACCGGCGAGTTCGAGCCCATCGGCGAGCTCTCCGCCGCCCTCGACGACGTGCAGGAGCGCACCGGCATCGACGTCCCCCTCCACGTGGACGGGGCCAGCGGGGCCTTCGTGGCCCCGTTCACCCAGCCCGACCTGGCCTGGGACTTCCGCCTCCCCCGGGTGAAGTCGATCAACGCCTCGGGCCACAAGTACGGCCTGGTGTACCCCGGCGTGGGCTGGGCCCTCTGGCGGGACAAGAGCGAGTTGCCCGAGGACCTGATCTTCCACACCAATTACCTGGGCGGCGACCAGCCCACCTTCGACCTGAACTTCTCCCGGGGGGCCAGCCAGATCATCGCCCAGTACTACAACTTCCTGCGGATGGGGCGGAAGGGCTACACCGACGTGATGACCCGCCTGTCCGACACCGCGGCCTACCTCAGCGAACTGGTCGACGCCAGCCCCTACGTCGAGCTGATGAGCAAGCCCGACTCCCTGCCCCTGGTGTGCGCCCGAGTCGTGGACGACGCCGGCTTCACGGCCTACGACCTGAGCGCCAAGATGAAGGAGCGGGGCTGGATCGTGCCCGCCTACACCCTGGCTCCTGACGCCGACCATGTCTCGGTCCTGCGGGTGGTCGTGCGGGAGGGCATGAGTGCGGACATGGCCGAACTCCTCGTGGCCGACTTCCGGCGGTCCGTCGAGGAGCTCGGCGCGATGCCGGCCGACCTTCCCGGGCGGCACGGCCACCAGCCTCACCACAGGGGGAAGATCTGCTAGTCACCGATCCATGACGGGAAAGGGCGGGGGCGGCGATCCCGGGTCGGCCGTGACCGAGGACGAGTCGATCGACCTGCTCCCCGTCCTCACGTCGGTGATCCGCCGGCGGTGGACCTCATCGGTGTTCGGCATCGTGGCGCCCGGCGCGGTCCGGCGCCGCCCGAGCGACGTGGGCCGGATCGTCACCGCCATCGTGGTGATCGCGGCGGTGTCGGCCGGCGCCAAGTCGATGACCCTCCTCGAGGCGAAGACGTTCGCCCTCGTGGCCGCCCTCCCCGCCGGACTGACCGGGATCTTCGAGCTGCTCTACCGCCTCGGTCCGATCGTGGCCGGGGGGCTCGCGGTCAGCGCAGTGGTGGCCCGGCGCGGTCGTCTCCTACTCACCCTCCTCCTCGCCTTCGCCGTCGGCTTCGCCGTCGCCGTGCTCTTGTCGGGGCTGGTCGACATCACCGACGCTCTGAAGGACGCCGGGACCGATCTCGGCGGACGCAATCCGGACTTCCCCGTCGTGCCCCTGGCCGCCTCCATCGCCACGCTCCTCGCCGCACGGCCCTATCTCACCCGACCGACCCGGCGCATGATCGAGATCGTGTTCTGGCTGGCGGCCCTCGCCGCCATGTACCTCGCTGAAGGCCTTCCGGTGTCCGTGCTGGCCAGCCTGGTCCTCTCCTGGGGGGCCGCCGCCACCGCCCATCTCGCCTTCGGCTCGCCCGCCGGGACGCCCGCCGTCCACCAGGTGGCCGGCGCGCTACGGGACCTCGGCGTCGCCGCCGACGGGCTCCGCCTGGACCCCGAACAGTCGTGGGGCCACACCGCGTTCGTCACCGAGAGCGACGACCGATTGGCCGTCGAGGTCGTCGGCCGGGACAGCACCGACGCCCGGCTGTTCGCCAAGCTCTGGCGCTCAATCTGGTACAAGGACGCCGGCCCGACCGTGTCCCTTCGTCGAGGCCAGCACGTCGAGCACGAGGCCCTGATCCTGCTGTTGGCCGAGCGCAGCGGGGCCCGGGTCCCCGACCTGGTCGCCGTCGGCATCGCCGGGGCCCGAGACGATGCGCTCCTGGTCGTCCGCAACCCCGCGGGACGCCCCCTCGGGGAGTTGACGCCCGACGAAATCAGCGATCCCGTGCTCGATGACGCCTGGGCCAACCTCGCTCGTCTCCACGGGGCCGGAATAGCCCACGGGGACATCACGGGCCAGCACATCGTCGTCGACGCCGGAGGTCGCACCGGTGCGGTGAGGATGGGTCGAGCCGAGACCTCGGCCCCTCCGGACCACCTCGCCCTCGACCACGCCCAGATCCTGGTGGTCACCGCCGCCCTCGTCGGGGTCGACCGGGGGTTGGCTGCCGCCCAGCGGGCGCACGGGGCCGATGGGCTCGCTGCCATGCTGGCCTACCTCGAGCCCGCGGCTCTGTCCGGTCGCTCCCGTTCGACCATCGAGGACCTGAAAGGGCTTCTGGGTGACCTCCGGCAGGCGGGTTCGGCCCTCACCGGCATCGAGGCCCCCGAGGTGGCGGCCCTCCGCCGGTTCTCCCTCGGCAGCATCTTCCTCGCCGCCGCCTTCGCTCTCGGCGTCTACCTCCTCGTCGTGCAGTTGGCGGGCGTGGCCGCCATGGGCGACGTGTTCCAGGGGGCCATTTGGGAGTGGGTGGTGGTCACCGCCTTCATCGCCCAGCTCCCGCCGCTCAGCCAGGCCGTGGCCATGCTCGGCGCCGTCGCCACCACCCTCCCCCTCCGTCCCGTCACCGTGGTCCAGTACGCCCAGGCCTTCACCGGCCTCGTCGGGGGTACGGCGGGCAACGCCACCCTGGCCATCCGGTTCTTCCAGAAGCAGGGTCTTCCCCCCACACTGGCCGTCAGCTCCGGCATCCTCAACTCGGCGGCCGGGTTCATCGTCCAGATCACGCTCGTGGTCACCGGCCTCGTGGTCACTGGCTCGTCCTTCGACCTGAACACCAGCGGGGCCAGCGTCCCCGCCTGGCTGATGGCCCTCGGGGTGGCGGCGCTGCTCGCCGTGCTGGCCGTCCTCATCGTCCCTAGCCTCCGCCACCGGGTGCACGACTTCGTCGCCACCCAGGTCAAGGAGGCCTGGGACAACATCCGCGGCGTCCTTTCCACACCCCGGAAGGCCGCGGCACTCTTCGGTGGCAACCTGGTCTCCCAGCTCCTCTTCGCCATGGTGCTCGGCGCCGCCCTCCACGCCTACGGCGAGTCGCTCCCGCTGCTGCAGATCGTGGTCATCAACTCCTTCGCCTCCTTCGTGGGCGGCGCCGCCCCGGTGCCCGGAGGGATGGGCGTGGTCGAGGCGGGCATGATCGCCGGGTTCACCGCGGCCGGCATTCCGCAGGCCGAGGCGGTGGCCGCCACGTTCACCGCCCGGATGTTCACCACCTACCTCACCCCGATCTGGGGCTGGTTCGCCTTCGAGTGGCTCCGCCGCAACGACTACGTCTGAGCCGTCCGCGAGGGGTGGTGGTGCTCATCGCCGAGGGCGACGTCCAGCAGGGAACCCACGGTCAGGCCGATGCCGAGCCCGGCCGTGACGTCCAGCGGGTTGTGGGCGCCGACGTAGACCCGGCCGACCGCCACGAGGCCCACCGCGGCCCACGGGAGGACCGACCAGCGGCGAGGCAGCATGGGGGTGAGGACCGCCGCCAGCGCCGCGACCAGGATGACGTGACCGGACGGGAAGCTGTGGCCCGAGACCGGTACGTCGCCCCGAAGGATGGCGTCGACCTGTGAGGTCCCCGGACGCTGCCGATCGAGGTCCGCCGTCAACCGGTCCCGGATGATCCGCTCGACGACCAGCTTGAGCCCGACGGCGGCCAGGGCGGCCACGGCCACCTTCGGGTGCCGACCCAACAGGGCCACGGCGAGAGCGACGACCGCGCCGACCACCAGGTTGCCGAGCTGCATGGGGCCCCACAGGACGGGGTAGAGCCACTCGGGCGCCCCGTTGACGGCGTGGAAGACCCGCGACTCCACCCGACGGGGGCCCTCGGCTACCGCGAGGCGCTCGGCCAGGGCGAAGGTCGTCGCCCCCACACCGGCCAGGGCCAGGGCCCGGGTGCGCCTCAGGACCGGACCCCGGCGGCCTCGATGCGGGCCCGCACCTCGGCGAGGAGCTCGGGGCGCCCCTTCAGGGCGGTGCGGGTCGCCCCGCTCAGGTACTTGGGGTCGAAGCGGTACAGCGCGCCCGGCAACGCCTCGGCGCCCACGCCCCGCTCGGCCTCGGCCACCGCCCGTTCGGCCCCCACCTTCAGACTGAGGGAGAGCACGAGCTCGGCCAGATCGTTGGCCATGAGGAGGTCGGAGGCGGCCAGCTCGCTGAACCCGAAGTCGATCATCCAGACCACACCGTCGGCGGCCAGGAAGACGTTGGCCAGGCGCAGGTCGCGGTGGGCGATGCCGTGGGCCCGCAGGATCGCCATCTGCTCCCAGATCCCGGCCAGCACCGCGTCGGTGAGCTCCTCGGGCTCCACCCCGTCCAAGGAGCGACCGTCGATGGCCTCGTAGGCCAGGACGAAACCCCCGGGCTCGGCGGAGGCGAAGGCCGCAAGTGGCGGCGTCCGCACGCCCTCGTTGGCCGCCGCCAGCGCCACCAGGGCCTCGTGCTCGACCGCTCGGCGCAGCGAGGAGAAGGGGCGCTCGTCGCCGAGGTCCCGGGGCATGACCGTCCGAACCAGTCGGAAGAGCAGGTCGGCCTTACGCTCATCGGCGCCGAGCGCCTTGACGAACAGGGCCGTGCCCTCGGTCGTCGTCCCGAAGTAGGGCGTGGACCCCCGGGCGTCCACCGAGGCCGGGTGCAGGTCGGCGAGGGCCACGCCGCTGCGGTTGAGCCCGTCGACCACCGCGGCCTGGGTCGGCCGGCGGCTGGGCGTCCCCAGCACCGCGTCGGCCAGTGCGCCGGCCAGCGCCCCACACGCCAGCGCCGCTGCGGTCTCCAGCGACACGGGTTCGGTGAAGGCCCGGACGAACGCCAGGAGCAGGACCAGGGCCCAGCCGATGCGCCGCTCCCGCCGCTCGAACCAGGGCACACCGGCCGCCACCAGCCCGGTCACCGCGGCCAGGCCGGCGGCGGTGGGGAAGCCGGTGTCGCCCAGGAAGCCGAGGAACTCGTCAGCGGTCACGACCGCCGGAGCGCTGGCCGAGAGCAGGTCGTCGACCAGCAGCACGAGGGCGGCGCCGAGGGCGGCGCCGGCCCCGACGGTGACCAGGAACCGCCAGTGGCCCCGCAGGGTCGCGGCCACCACCCCCACCCCGAGGACACCGAGGGTGGCCACCCGGGCCACCACCGCGAGCGCCGGCACCACGTCCTCGTCGATGGTCCGGAAGCCGGCCAGGACGTCGGAGATGAACGAGACGAGGGCGTCGCCGAACAGGCGGTCGACCAGCAGGATCGCCAGGAGCGCCACGGCACCGACCACGATGCGCAGGGCGTCCACCGGCGACCAGCGCTCGAGGGACATCTCCAGCGATCCCGACATCACACCCTTCCCACCCGTGGGCCGTCCGACGAGTTCGTTGCGTAGATTAGGGGGGTCTAGCGAAGGGGAACGGCGATCACGATGGGAACGGCGGAGCATGGTCGGTGGCTCACGCCCGACCGCGTCCTGGCCGGCCTGGCCCTGCTGTTCCGGGTCCTGAGCGCCCCCTTCGTCCGCTACGAGATCCACGGCGGGCGCTGTGCGACCGAACTGCGGGTCGGGGTCATCGCCGCCAACCACCGCAGCATGTTCGACGTCATCGCCGGCCTCGTCTGCCTCCACCACTTCAAGCACTACCCGCGCCTGCTCGTCGAGCGTCGCTACGTGGAGCGGGGGCTGGTGGGGTTCTGCTCCCGGGGCATCGGCGCCATCCCCGTCGATCGCGATGGCAACCGGAGTCGGGCCCTGGCCGCGGCGTGGACGGCGCTGGACGAGGGCATCCCCATCCTGGTCATGCCCGAGGGCGGCCTGCACTGGGACCCCGATGACCCCCTGTCCACCGGGCCCGCCCGCACCGGCGTGTCCCGCCTCGCGGCCAAGGGCGGCTACCCCGTCGTTCCCGTGGCCCTGGCCGGGACCGAGCGGGTCGTGCCCCCGGGTCGGCACTTCCCCCGGGCCAACCCGTTCCGGCGCAAGGTGGTGGTCTGCCAGGTGGCCGACGAGCCGCTGTGGCTCACCGGCGACGACCACCGGGCCAACACCGAGCTGGTGATGGCCGCCATCAGGGACCTGCTCGCCCTGGCCCAGCCCGCGGTGCGTTGACGATGTCGTCGAGCTCCTCGTCGTAGCGGGGCGCCACCACGGCCCAGTCGTACCGGTGCATCGCCGCAGCCAGGCCCTCGACCCGACCCCGGGCGCCGACCAGGTCGGTCAAGACGGCCCGCAGGCGGTCCCGCAGGTCACCCTCCCGGTAGAGCACGGCATCGTGCCAACGAGGGGGGACGATCTCGGGGTAGCTGAGACGGTCGGGCAGCAAGGGCACGCAACCCGCGGCCATGGCCTCCACCGCGGCGATCCCGAAGGTCTCGTGCTCGGCCGTGCTCACGATGACGTCGGAGGCGGCCAACAGGCGCCGGTAGCCGTCGTGGTCGAGCGTCCCGACGTGGACGACCCGGTCCCCAAGGCGCTCCCGGATGCGGTCGAACTCCTGGGGGTCGACCCGAAGGTTCTCCCCGGCCAGGGCGAGGCGGAACGCCACGCCCTCGTCGGCCAGCCGGTGCAGGGCCGAGAACAGGCGGTCGGGCCGCTTCTCGTGATCCCAACGGTGGTTCCAGACCACGAGCGGCTCGGCGGGGGGCGGGTGACCGTCGGGGGCGATCCCAGCCAGGTCGACGCCGACGGGCAACACCCGGCACCGGTCCAGGACCTCGTCCAGCCGGTGGGCGTGGCCGTGGTCCAGGGCCCGGCCGAGGAGGACGGGCAGCGCGGTCCGGAGGTCGGCCATCTGGGCCTCGGAGTTGACCAGCACCCGGTCGGCGACCGCCATCGAGAGCCAGTTGGCCAGGGCCAGGGACTCGTCGGGCCGGTCCCGGGGCCCGACCGGATGGGTCAGCTGGTTCTCGTGGAGGTAGAGGACGACGGCCGGGTCGCCGATGTCGCGGCGCAGGAAGCCGAGGAGGGCGGCCAGGTGCACCATGTCGCTGGCCAGCACCACGTCCGGCGGTCCGTGCTCGGCCACCACCCCGACGACCTCCTCGGCCAGCGTGAGCGCCGAGCCCCGGAGCCGCCAGCGCCAGTACGCGGCGGCGTGGGTGACCAGGTGGATCTCGTGTCGGGAGTGCCGCACCAGCCCGTCCGCCCACGCCCGATGCGACCCCCCGAAGTACGGCTCCACGAGAACGACCCTTGCCACGACCCCCGATCCTGCCCGTTCGATCGGCATCGTCGTGAGCCTCATCGCCGTCGTGCTCGCGGTGCTCTCCTTCACCCTCGACGTCGCCTCGATCGAAGCGGGGGTCGCCGCCGGCGCACCCCGTCGGCTGCAGTGGTATGCCGCCTACGGCCTTCTCGTGACACTGGTGTGGTTGTACATCACCATGCTGCGTCTCCTGGCCCTGCTCGCCCGCAACCGCTGACACCGACGTCGCCGCCCCGCGACAGGGCCGGCCGGCCTGGTCATCCTCCGGGGACGGTGCGCCTGACCCGCGAACGGGATCCGTTCAGAGATACCGGCGGGGGACGCGGGGGCCGATGGCACAGGTGATCTCGTAGCCGATGGTCTCGAGCGCGGCGGCCCACTCGGTGGCCCGGACCGCCTCGTCGCCTTGGCGGCCGATCAGCACCACCTCGTCACCGGCGGTCACGGGATCGTCGCCGCAGTCGACCATGAGCTGGTCCATGGTGACCACGCCGGCAATCGGGCGACGACGACCACCGATGAGGACCTGCTGGTGCAGCAGGCCGAGGCGACGACGCACGCCGTCGGCGTAGCCGACGGGCACGGTGGCGACCGTGGTCTCCCGGTCGAAGGTGTGGTGCAGCCCGTAGGAGATCCCCTCCCCCGCCGCCACCCGCTTCACGAAGCTGACCTCTGAACGCAGGGTCAGTGCGGGTCGCAGCGGCAGAGTGCCGGCCAGCTCGGCTGAGGGGTCGACGCCGTAGACGGCGATCCCGCAGCGGACCAGGGACCGTCGGGCCGCGGGATGGGCGATGGCGGCGGCCGAGTTGGCGGCGTGGGTCATCGGCACCTCGATGCCGGCCGCCGACAGCTCGGCCAGCACGGCATCGAGGCGACCGAGTTGTTCGGCGGTGAAGCGGCGCTCGGGCTCGTCGGCCACGGCGCAGTGCGTCCAGACGGCCTCCAGCTCGAGCCGCGGGTCCTCGACCACCGACCGGGCCAGGTGGAGGGCCTCGTCGGGCGCGGCTCCGACCCGGTGCATGCCGGTGTCCACCTTGAGGTGGAGACGGAGCGGAGCGCCCGTAGCGGCCGCGGCGGCTATGCCGACCGGCGTGTAGACGGTGGGCCGAAGGTCCAGCGCGGCCACGTCGGCGAACTCGTCGGGTCGGGCCTCGGACAGGAGCAGGATGGGGGCGTCGATGCCGTCGGCCCGCAGCTCGGCCGCCTCCTCGACCAGGGCTACGGCCAACCACGTCGCCCCCGCGTCGAGCGCCGCCCGGGCGACCGGGACCGCACCATGGCCGTAGGCGTCGGCCTTGACGACCGCACACACCGCGGCCGGCGCGGCCCGCTCGACCAGCAGGCCGACGTTGTGGGCCACCGCGCCGAGATCGACCTCGGCCCAGCTGGGACGCATCCCGGCCCGGGCCTACCCCTCGCCCTTCGGGATCACGATGGCTCGGAGGATGTCCCCGCGGGCGATGATGCCGACCAGGGCGCCGTCCTCGACCACCGGCACCCGGGAGACGTTGTTGTCGTGCATGAGCGTGGCCACCATCTCGATGGTGTCGTCGGGACCGCAGGTCACCGGATCGACCGTCATGGCGTCCTCGACGTCGACGGCCACCGCCTGCTCCAGTTCGTGCTCGAAGCGCTTCTTGCTCGACGGCAGCTCGATCAGGCCCCCGAGGATGTTGATGACCGTCGGGTAGTGGAGCTGTGACTCCTGGACGATCAGGTCACCCGTGGACAGCATGCCGACGACCTTCCCGCCGGCGTCCACGACCGGGCCCGCGTCCACGCCCTTGTCGACCAGGCGCGCCATCGCGTCGGTGATGGGCTCGTCGGGGGCGAAGGTCACGACCTCGGTGGTCATGACGTCACGGGCGGGGACGTCGCGGGGCATGGATCACTCCTGGAGCTGGTCGATGACGATCGGGAGCCGGTCGAGCAGGTCACTGGCGACCAGGCCGTAACGCCAGCCTACGGCCCCGGCCCGGCCGTGGAGGAAGGCGCCGGCGGCCGCGGCCCGGAGGGGATCGAGGCCACCGGCCAGCAGGGCGGCGATGACGCCGGAGAGCACGTCGCCGGTCCCGGCCGTGGCCAGACGGGCGTCGCCGGTGGTCGTGATGAGCACGGCGCCGTCGGGGGCGGCCACGACCGTGGCCGGGCCCTTGAGCAGGACCACCGCCCCGGTCGTGGTGGCCAGCGACCGGACCGCGGCCAGCCGGTCGACACCGACCCCGCCGCCGGCCAGGCGGGCGAACTCGCCCTCGTGGGGGGTGAGGACGGCGGGCACCGACCGCGATGCCGTCACCTCGGCCACCGCCCCGCCCAGGGCGGTCAGGCCGTCGCCGTCGACCACCACGGCGCCGGGCCAACCGGCCACCACCGCCCGGACGTCATCGGCCACCCCGGGCCCGGTGCCCAGCCCGGGGCCGACGGCGAGCGCCCCGTACCGATCGGCCTCGCCCAGGGCCGTCTCGGCCCACCCGGCCGACGGGAGAGGGCGGCCGACGACCTCGGTCGGCGCCGTCGGGTCGTCGTCCAGCCCGGGGCTGGAGAGGGTCACGTAGCCCGCCCCGGCCCGGAACGCGGCCGCCGAGACGAGGTGGGCGGCACCGGTCATCCCCGGCGAGCCCGCGACGACCCGGATAGCGGCTTGCCATTTGTGGCCGGCGGCGGCCCGGCGCGGGAGCCAACCGGCCACGTCGGCGGCCTCGACGACCTGGGCCCGGGCCGAGGACACGTCGAGCCCGATGTCGGCCACCTCGATCCGGCCCGCGTACCCGCCGCCCGGGGACAGGAGCAGACCAGGCTTGAGGGCGGCGAAGGTGACGGTGTGGCAGGCGCTCAGGGGTGCGCCGCCCACCGCGCCGGTCAGCCCGTCCACGCCCGACGGGATGTCGACGGCCAGCACGGGCGCGTCGGTGACCGGGGCCGACCAGTCGCCCCGGAACCCGGTGCCGAAGGCGGCGTCAATGACCAGGTCGACGGGCGGGAGGGTCGCCGGCAGGTCGGTGGCGTCGACGACGTGAACCCGTACACCCCGTCGGCGCAGGCATCGGGCGGCCTCCCGGCCGTCGTTGCCGTTGTTGCCCTTGCCGGCGATGACGACCACCCGGCGCCCGTAGGTCCCGCCGAGCAGGCGGACCACGGCATGGGCCACCGCACCGCCGGCCCGGCCGATGAGGACCTCGACGGGCTCGGGCGCGGCGGCGTCGATCGCTCCCATCTCCTCGGGCGTCACCACGGGGATCACCCCACGATGATGCCCCACGCGGGGCCGGAGCGAACGGGCCGAAGGGCCCGCGACCGGCGCTCGGCCCCGAACCGTCGGCCATACTGGCGCCGTGACGGCGGAGGAGTGGATGGCGGTCGTCGCCGGCGGTGTGCTCGCCGGAGCGGTGCTCACCTCGGCCCTCCGCACCGTCGTGCTGCCCCAGGGCGGGCTCACCGGCATCACCCGGTTCATGTTCGCCGTCTCGGACCGCCTCTTCACCAGCCCCAAGACCCGGCGGCTGCTCCCCCGCCGCCTGTCGGGCCTCTACGCCCCCGTGGCCCTGGTGTCGCTGCCGTTCGCCTGGTCGATGCTCATCGCCGTCGGCTTCGCCCTGATCTTCTGGGGCCTCGGCGTCGGCAGCATCAGCGACGCCTGGATCACCAGCGGCTCGTCGCTCTTCACCCTGGGCTTCGCCAAGCCGGACGGCCGGGGCCCGATCCTGCTCACCTTCGTCGAGGCCACCATCGGTCTCGGCATCGTGGCCCTGCTGATCAGCTATCTCCCCACCCTCTACACGGCCTACAGCACCCGGGAGCAGGGGGTGGGCATGCTGGCCCCGCTCACCGGCAAGCCCCCGTCGGCCACCGACCTCCTCTGGCGGCTCCACGCCGCACAAGCCCTCCACGGTCCAGGGATCTGGGGGCCCACGTCGGCCTGGTTCGTGGCCGTGGACCAGAGCCACTCGGCCTTCCCGGCCCTGTCCCGGTTCCCGCCTCAGCAGGCGGACCAGTCCTGGGTGGTCACCGCCGGCACCGTCCTGGACGCCACCGCCATCATGCTCTCCATCGCCGGCGACGGACACGGTGACGACCCGCTGGAGCGCGAGAGCCTCGGGCCACCGGTGCTGGTCCTGGCCCACGGCATCCCCGCGATCGTCCGCATCGCCCAGGCCGCCGGCCTCGATGTCGAGGATCCGCCGGCCCTGGTCGATCTCGTCGCCCTCAACCGTGAGGAACTCCCCGAGATCTCGGTCAGCCGGGCCGAGTTCGACGACTCACTGACGTTCCTGGCCCAAGCCGACGTGATCGGCGAGATCGACGCCGAGCGGGCGTGGCACCGCTATGCCTGGCTCCGGTCGGGTTACGACACCGCCATCCGCGGCCTCGCCGGGCTGACCCATGCGCCGGCGGCCCCCTGGACCTCCGACCGCGCCCTGCAGGTCGGGCGACCCCACTTCTTCAGCCATCGGCCCGTCACCATGCGCAAGCCCTGACGCGTCGGACGGCTCAGTTCGACGCCGCGTCCATCGCCGCGTACTCCGCCAGCAGACGCTCCTCGTCGTCCTTCTTCGGGAACAGGAACCACACCAGTGCGGCGCCGAGCAGGATGGCGACGATCCCGGCGATGTAGGCCCAGTCCTGGCCGTCCACGAAAGACGTCTTGGCCGCGGCGGTGATCTGGTCGGCGTAGCGGGGGTAGTGCTGGGCCGTCGCCTCGGCGCCGGCGAAGGAGCGCTCGAGCTCGGCTTGGACGTTGTCGGTGATCTTGGCCTGCTCCGCGGCCGGGGCGGCGGCGATGGCCGCCGCCACCGCAGCGGCGTAGCCCGCGGTCAGCAGCGCGCCGAGGATCGACTGCATGATCGCCCCGCCGAGGTCACGCTGGAGGTCGGCGGTGCCGGAGGCCATGCCCGCCCGGGTGACCGGGACCGAGCCGGTGAGGGAGTGCGACGCCGGGGTCCCGGCGAAGCCGACCCCGATCCCGAGGAAGGCGTAGCCGAGGCCGACCTCCCAGTAGGCGCTGCCGTCCTCCCACAGGACGAGCATGGTGGCGAAGCCGAGCAGGCAGAAGACGTAGCCGGTGAGGAGGGTGGAGCGGGCGCCGTGGGACTCGACCAGCTTGGCCGAGCGGGGAGCGATGATCACCATGGCGAACGCCGCCGGGAGGATGGCCAGCCCGGCGTCGAGGGGCGAGTAGCTCAACACGTTCTGGAGGAACTGCTGGCCGATGAACATGGCTCCCATCAGGGAGCCGAAGACGATGATCCCGGCGAAGGCCGCCACCCAGAAGATCCGCCGGCCGGCGACGGCCAGGTCGTAGAGGGGGTTGGCCGCCCGCTTCTGGCGCAGCACGAACGCGGCACCGGTGGCCAGAGCGATGGCGGCGAGGCCGAGGGCCACCGTCCCCTTGTCCGGCACCGGCGCGATGTTGATGGCCAACACCAGGGCCGCCACCATGAGCACCGACAGGATCCCGCCCAGGTTGTCCACCGGGTCAGCGGTCTCGTTCACGTGGGCCGGCACCAGTCGGACGGCGAGGATCAGGGCCACGACGGCCAGCGGCAGGGTGATGAGGAAGACCGAGCCCCAGTAGTAGTCCTGGAGCAGCCAGCCGGCGGTGAGGGGGCCGAGCGCGGAAATGGCACCCCCGAGGGCCGACCAGAGGGCGATCGACCTCGTCCGCTCGGGGCCCGACCACAGGGCGGTGATCAGGGCCAGGGTCGTGGGGTAGGCCATGCCCGCCGAGAGCCCCCCGAGGACGCGGGCCCCGATCAGGACCTCGATGGACGGGGCGGTGGCGGCCAGGATGCAGGCGGGCACCGACAGCGCCGTGCCGAGGAGAAGCATCATCTTGCGGCCATGGCGGTCGCCGAGGGCGCCGAGCCACAGCACGGAGGCCGCCAGCCCCAGCGAATAGCCCACCGCCACCAGGTCGAGCGCAGTCTGGGAGGCGTTGAAGGCGGCGCCGATGTCGGGCAGGGCCACGTTGGCCACGGCCAGGTTCAGGTTGGCCACCGCCGCCACCAGGATCAGGGCGAGAAGGACCAGCGAGGCGCGGTCCGGGGCGGTCGACGGCGCCTCCGAGGCGGGCCCTTCGGGCGCGATTGCGGCCTTCCTCACGCGGGAACCGGTACCTCCTCATCGGCGGCCGCCCGGTCCGACGACGGCGGGTCGTGAGGCAGGTCACCGGTGAAGGCGAGCGACAACAGAGCCAGGAACGCCGCGGCCAGGAGGCCGACCTTGAGGGCCTTGAGTGAGGCGTCTTCGTAGTCGTCGACGATCACCGCCGTGGTGGCGTCGTCGACGCCCGCCTCCTGGAGCGTGGCCTCGACCTGGTCGGCGGGCACGAAGTCGATGCCCTGCTCGACCGCCGCCTCGAGCTGGGTCTCGATGCTGTCGTCGATGGCCGGGTCGTCCTGGATGTTCGCCACGAAGGCGCCACCCAGGCCGATCAGCACGATGGACCCGATGAGGGCGACCCCGAGCGACGAGCCGAGCTGCTGGCCCGTGTACTGCAGGCCACCCGCCTCGCCCCGGCCCGAGGCGTCGACCGAGGACTGCACGACGTTGCCGAGCTGGGAGACGATGAGACCCATCCCGACGCCGAGCAGGGCCATCGACGCCTTGAAGGCACCCTCGGTCAGCGTGGGCTGGATCGTGGCCAGCAGGGCGACCGCAGCGAGGAGGGTGGTCCACAGGCCGGCCCGGACGATCGCCCGGACCGTGAAGCGGGCCGACAGGCGGGAGCCGGCCGCCGAGGTGATGAACATCGCGATGGAGACGGGCAACATCTTGATGCCCGTGTCGAGGGCGTCGAGGCCCAGGACGATCTGCAGGTACAGGGGGATCGAGAAGAAGATCCCCATGAGGATGAGGTTCTGGGAGAGCAGCCCGATCAACCCGGAACGCAGCGGCGGGATCTTCAGCAGGTCGAGGTGGACCAGCGGGTCCTGCCCGTGGGCCTCCCGGCGCCGTTGCCACCGGACGAACCCCCACAACAGCACGCCCCCGAAGGCGATCACGAACAGGGTCAGCGAGAAGCCGAACGGCTCGACCGGCGAGTCCTTCGGGGCCACCCAGCCCCAGGTGCTCGACTGCAGCGTGCCCAGGACGACCAGCCCCAGCCCGCTCGCGGCGAGGACCGAGCCGACGCCGTCGAGGTGGGGCTTCGCGCCATCGATGGGCGTTTCCAGGACGTACCGGACCATGGCGAGGATGAAGAGGACGAGGACGACCTCGCCGGCGAAGACGACCCGCCAGCTCAGCTCGGTGGTGGCCCAGCCGCCGAGGATGGGGCCGATGGCGATGCCGGCGCCGGCGACCCCGCCGATGATCGCATAGGCCCCTTTGCGCTCCTCCCCCTCGAAGTTGCCCGCGATCAGCGCGGCCATCGCCGGGAGGACCAGCGCGGCGCCGATGCCCTCCAGGATCGACCATCCCAGGGTCAGGATCGCCACGGTCGGCGCCACCGCGGTCAAGGCCGAGCCACAGGCGTAGATGACCAGGCCGATGACGAAGGCCTTCCGCCGGCCGATGATGTCGCCGATCTTGCCGCCGGTGAGCATCAGCATCGCCATCACCAGGCAGTAGAGGGTGATGACGGCCTGGATGGTGCTGACCGTCGTGTCGAAGTCCTCGACGAGTTGGCTGATCGAGACGTTCATCACCGACTGGTCGAGGACCATGACGAACTGGGCGGTCGCCAGCGCGACCAGTGGCAACCAGCGCTTCATCGGGTCCCCTTCTCGCGGCCGTCCGGCCCTCGGCGACGGCCATACTGCCACGGACCCCGTCGGCGGCCGTCAGCCGCCGAGGGGTGATCAGGGCTCCAGGAGCAGCCCCATGACCACGGCGTCCCACAGCTCTCCGCTGTTGCGGGGATAGTGGCGGCGGAGGTAGCCCTCCTGCTCGAAGCCGAACTTCACGTAGAGGGCGTGGGCGGCGTGATTGTGGGGCCAGTGCTGCAGGGCGATCTTGTGGGCCCCGACCTCGCGGGCCCACTCGACGGCCCGACGCATCTCATGACCCCGTCGACGTCGTCCACCGTCGCGTTCCACACCACCAGGCCCATGCCACCAGTCTCGACCATGACCGACCACTTCTGGCACCGGATTCCGGCGCGCCGGCGCCGGAATCCGGTGCCAGAACGGCTCATTCGGCGATGACGATGGCGTGGGCGCTGGTGTCGGTGTGGGTGAGGCTCAGCTTCCAGGCCGTGACGCCCCGGTCGGCGGCCAGGGCGGCGGCCTTGCCGTGCAGGACCAGGTCGGGGGCGCCGGAGCCCTCGTCCCGGACGACCTCGATCTCGACCATCTCGCAGGCCCCCAGGCCCACGCCCAGAGCCTTCATCACCGCTTCCTTGGCCGCCAACCGGACGGCGTAGCGCTCGGTGGGGTCGCGCCGCCGCTCGGCGTAGGCCTGCTCGCCCTCGGTGAAGTAACGGATCAGGATCCCGGGAGTCCGCTCGGCCGCCAGCCGGAACCGGTCCAGGTCGACCAGGTCGGTCCCGACGCCGATGACCACGGGCTCAGTCCCCGCTGCGGAAGCGGTCGGCCAGGGAACTGATCGAGGCGACGAGCAGGTCGACCACGTCGATCTCGGCCAGCAGGTCGTCGCGGAAGGTGGGCTCGGTCTCGGTCACGGCGTCGCGCAGCAGGGCGAACCGGTAGCGGTAGCCCTGGAGCACGCTCCGGGCGGTGACGGCGGAGAGCCGGTCCCGGAAGCGGACGTGGAGCAGGGTCAGGCCGGTGGTCTGTCCGTCTTTGGTCTCGGGGACCAGCACGATGGGCCGACCGTCGCGGCGGCCGGTGGCGACGAGGACCTGGCGCTCGGTGGCCACCCGGTTCTTGGTGCCCCGCAGGCGCTGGTCCTGGTCGGTCCGGGTCGGGATGCCGGCGGCCACGCCGCCCCGGTCCAGGGCCACGATCGTCGCCACACCGCTCTCCGGACGGCCTTCGATGCGGTACCGGGTCCAGCCGGCGACCTCGGCCACTGCCGGGTCGAGGTCGGCCAGCGTGCGCAGGGCCTGGTAGGTGAGGCCGTCCCGGGGGGCCCCGGCCGCCATGACGGCCCGGACCAGGGGGACCTGGAGCAGCGTCTCGTCGGTGCGGGAGATGCCCACGGTCACGGTCTTGGCCTGGTGCTTGATGGCGTCGATGGGCCGGGTGAGCTCCTCGATGGCCCGGGTCAGGGCCGCGGTCAGGTCTTCGACGATGACGCCCGGCGTGCCCACCTTGCCGTACTCGGCCTGGTAGCCGTCCAGCGGGGAGACGCCGAGCGCGTAGCGGAACAGGGCGCTGGCCCGGCTGGCCGTGCTGGCCTCGAGGTGGCCGTCATAGGCCCCACTGCGCAGGCTGTCCGCGAAACGGGCGGCCAGCGGCTCGAACTCGGGGCGGAGGTGGTCCAGCAGGGCCTCGGCGTCGGCCCCCTCGACCCGGGTCCCCACGGCCTCCTCGATCGCAGCCCGGGCCTCCCGTAGGGGCCGGGCCCCCTCGTCGATGGCCAGGGCGGCCTCGTAGCCGAAGAGGTGGCCCACCATCGCGGACAGCACGAACGCCAGCCGCGGATGGGTGGGGGGCACGGTCAGCGCCTGCAGGGCGGACGTGTACCGGCCCTCGCCCTCGGTGGCGATCACCACCGGGGCCGCCTTGTGGGCCCGATAGATGGCCACCTCCTTCGCCACGTCGTCGGCGTTGGAGCCGGTCAGGCCGGCGGCGCACACCAGGATGAGCGGCTCCGAGGACAGGTCGATGTGCTTCTTGTCCTCGGTGACGTCACAGGCGATCGACTTGTAGCAGAGCTCGGACAGCTTGATCCGGACCTCGGCGGCGGCGATGCGGTTGGGGCCGTTGCCGACCACGGCCCAGTAACGCCGGCCGGGAGCCAGCTCCCGGGCGGTCTCGCCGATGCGCTGCCGGCCCTCCAGGACCCGGGCCAGGGCGTCGGGCAGGCCCCGCAGGGCCGTCAGCATGGCCGTCCGCTCGCCCGTGTCGGCCGCCCCTAACTCCTCGGCCAGCGCGGCGGCGAGCAGGACGCCGGCCGCGACCTGGGCGTAGAAGGCCTTGGTCGAGGCCACGCTCATCTCCACGTCGCGCCCGTCGGAGGTGTAGAGCACGCCGTCGGCCTTGTCGGTCAGGTCGCTGCCCCGACGGTTGACGATGGCCACGACCGCGCCGCCCCGCGAGCGGACGAGGTCGACCGTGCGGTTGGTGTCGGTGGTGGTCCCCGACTGGGAGATGGCGACCACCAGGGTGTCGGACATGTCGTCGGCCAGCTCGAAGCCGGACAGCTCGGTGGCCACGACGGCCTCGACCCGTACGGGCCGGTCCGGCGTGAGGGCCTCGAGGGTGGCGGCCAGGCTCTGGCCGGCGACGGCGGCCGTGCCCTGCCCGGTGACCAGGACCCGGTGGATGCGCCCGTCCCGCAGACGGGCCCGCAGATCGTCGGGCAGCGTCTCGGGCCCCAGTTCCACGGTGGCCCGGCCGTCCCGTTCGGTCAGTCGGCCCCGCAGGGTCTTGCGGAACGAGGCGGGAGCCTCGGTCATCTCCTTGAGCAGGAAGTGCGGGAAGTCGCCCCGGTCGATGTCCCGGGTGGTGATCTCGGCCGTCTCCAGGTCGCCGGTGGTCACGGCCAACTCGGTGCCGTCGTAGGCCAGGCGGCGGATGCCCTCGACGGTTCCCGCGCGGGTCCCGTCCAGCACCAGGACCTGGCCCCGACTGGCCGTCGGGTTCTCGGGGTTGGCCGGCGTCTCGCCGTCCATGCGCAGGTAGGTGGTGGTCTCCTCGACCAGGCCGTAGGGCTCGCTGGCCACGATGAAGGCGTCATCGGCCAGCCCGACGTAGAGGGCCTGACCGCTGCCCCGCAGGGCCAGGTGCAGGCGCTCGGGGGCCACACCGTTGGTGGCCGCGATGGCCACGGAACCCTCGAGGGTGGCGACCGTGCGCCGGAAGGCCTCGTCGAGGTCGTGGCCCTCGGCCAGCCGTCGGGCGATGAGGGCGGGGATCACCTTGGCGTCGGTGGTGATCTCGGCGGCGACCACGAGGCCCTCCTCGGCCCGCAGGTCGGCGTGGTTGTCGACGTCGCCGTTCAGGGCGGCGGCCACATACGGGCGGTCGACGCCGTCGGACTCCTCGGCACAGACCGGATGGGCGTTGGGCTCGGAGATGATGCCCACGCTGGCCCAGCGGGTGTGACCGAGGACGAGGGCCTCGGCGGACGGGTCGCTCAGGGCGAGACGGAGCAGGGCGTCGCCCCTGATCGCCGCTCGCAGGGCCGCGGTGTTGTCGCCCAGCTCACCGATCTCGGCCGCCGCCTTGTAGACGAAGGCGAGGTGGCCGTCGGCCACCCGCACGGCGCCGGACACGAAGCGGAGATCGTCCTCACGGCCGTCCAGCAGCGCGCCCACCGCGGGCGTGTCCAGGTCCAGCCCGTGGCCGTGGACGAGCACGTGGACGCCGGCGCTGTCCCGGCCCCGGACCTCGAGGCGGTCGATGGCCGAGAGCACCTGCTGGAGGGACAGGTAGGCCTCGATGGCTGCGCTTCCCGGCTCGGGCCCGGCCAGCTCGGCGACCCGGGCGGCGGTGGGCAGGCGATCACGGCGGATGGCCCACGCCGCGTCCCGGAGCCCCACGAGGGCGGCGTTGACCAGCTCGAGCTCGGCGGTGGAGCCCAGCGACACGGCGTGATCCAGCGCCCCCTCGACGGCGTCGGCCCGGGCCTCGATGCCGGCGGCCAGGCGGTCCAGCGTGACGGCGAGGGCGGCGTCGGCCAGCAGGGTCCGGACCCCGGGCGAGCCCCGCAGAAGGGCATCGGCCTGCACCAGCGGCGCGGCCACGGCGTCGAGCAGATCGGCGAGAGCCGCCCCGGGGGGCAGGTCGGCGAAGCCGGTCGAGATGGCCGCGGCCTGCTCCACCAGGGCCCGCAGCTCGGCGCTGGACGCCGGCACGCGGTCCGAAGGTCGACGGACGACGGCGATGATCCCGCACATTGGACGGTGTGACTCCTGGGTGGCGGTGCCCGCAGCCACCGCAGACCGGTGGCGCATCCGACAGTGTACGAAGCCCTCGTCCGGAGGGGCCCGACCCGGGGTCAGGCGGAGGCGGCCTCGACGGCGGCGGCCAGGGCCCCGGCCACCTCCTCGGCGACGGTCGTGTCCTCGGCCTCGACCATGACCCGGACGAGGGGCTCGGTGCCGCTGGGCCGGATCAGGACCCGGCCCCTCGGGCCCAGCCGGGCTTCGGCATCGGCGATGGGCCCGGCCAGGCGGTCGGCGATGTCCGGGCGACGCTGGACGACCCGGACGTTGACCAGGACCTGGGGCAGCGAGGTCATGACCGTGGCGGCCTCGGCCACGGTCTGGCCCGCGGCCCGAACCGCGGCGAGGACCTGGACCCCGGTGAGCAGGCCGTCGCCGGTGGTGGCCAGGCCGGGGAAGATGACATGGCCCGACTGCTCGCCCCCCAGGCACCAGCCGCCCCGGGCCAGCGCCTCGAGCACGTACCGGTCGCCGACTGCGGTCTCCTCCACCCGGATCCCGTTGGCCTCCATGGCCAACCGGAAGCCCAGGTTGGCCATCACCGTCACGACCACGGTGTCGTCGACCAGCTCGCCCCGGCGGTGACGGTCCAACGCGCAGATGGCGATGAGATGGTCGCCGTCGACGAGGGCACCGGAGGCATCGACGCCGAGGACCCGGTCGGCGTCGCCGTCGAAGGCCAGGCCGGCATCGGCCCCGGAGGCCACGACGCGGGCCTGGAGGTCCTCGGGGTGTGTGGAGCCGCACCCGGCGTTGATGTTGGTGCCGTCGGGTTCGGCGTGGATGACCTCGACGGTGGCGCCGAGACGTTCGAGGGCGCGGGGCGCCCAGCGCGACGCCGAGCCGTTGGCGCAGTCCACCACCAGTTGGAGGCCATCCAGGGCGCCGGCGGGGACCGAGCCCACGACCGCGTCGACCCAGGCGGCCCCGACCGAGTCGTCCACGACCGCGGACACGTCCGGCAGGATCGGCACGGGCTCGTGGAGCAGACCGTCCAGCTCGGCCTCCAGGCGCTCTTCGACCTCGTCGCTCAGCTTGCGCCCGCCCGGGGCGAAGAACTTGATGCCGTTGTCGACGTAGGCGTTGTGGGACGCCGAGATCATCGCCCCGGTCACCGACCGGGTCATGGAGGCGTGGGCCACCGCCGGGGTGGGGACGACGCCCACGTTGTCGACGGTCAAGCCTTCGACGGCGAAGCCGGCGGCCAGGTCCGCCTCGAGGCGGGGCCCCGAGGCCCGGGTGTCCCGGCCGATCACGACGGGTCCGGCCCCCAGGACCCGCGCCGCGGCGCGTCCGAGGGCGACGACCAGGTCGGGGGTCAGTTCGGTGTGGGCGTGGCCCCGGACACCGTCGGTGCCGAAGCGGAGCGTCACCTGACGGCCGCGACTACCGCTTGGAGTACTGCGGAGCCTTTCGGGCCTTCTTCAGGCCGTACTTCTTGGACTCCTTCTTCCGCGGGTCGCGGGTGAGCATGCCCTCGGCCTTGAGCGTGGCCCGCTCGTCGGGGTGCAGCTCGATGAGACCACGGGCGATGCCCAGGCGCAGGGCCCCGGACTGGCCGCTGAAGCCGCCGCCGTGGATGGTGGCGTCGATGTCGTAGCTCTCCTCGACGGTCACCGTCCGCAGGGGCTCGGTGGCGTGCATCACCTGGCTCTCGGACGGGAAGAAGTCCGCCACGGGCTTCTTGTTGACGGTCACCACGCCGGTGCCGGGATGCACGCGGACACGGGCGATCGACCGCTTGCGGCGGCCAGTGGCCTGAACGAGGGGCTTGGGCATCGGTGCGGGGATCCTTCTCGATGAGGCGTTCAGTCGGCGGTGCGGGCCCGGGCGTGGGCCAGCTCCAGCGGAGTGGGGTCCTGGGCGCCGTGGGGATGGGTGGGGCCGGCGTAGACCTTGAGCTTGGTGGCCATCTGGCTGCCCAGGCGGTTCTTGGGGAGCATGCCGACGATCGACTGGCGCACCGCCTCTGCCGCGTCCCGCTCGAGGGCCTCGGCGTAGGTCCGGGACTTGAGGCCACCCGGGTAGCCCGAGTGCCGGTAGAGGATCTTGCGCTCGGCCTTGCCCGCGGTGAGCACGATCTTGGCGGCGTTGACCACGATCACGTGGTCGCCGGTGTCCAGGTTCGGGGTGAACGAGGGCTTGTGCTTGCCCCGCAGGATGCGGGCCACCTCGGTGGCCATGCGGCCGAGGACGAGGCCGTCGGCGTCGACGAGATGCCAGGACCGCTGGATCTCGCTGGCTTTGGGGGTGTAGGTGGGCACGGGCTGACCTGTCGTCGAACGTCGGGATTCGGGCGCGGCGGGCGAAGCAAAGGCCCACGGGAGCGCCTGACAACGATACGAGCGCCCCGGTGGCGCAGCAACCCAGGACCGAGGTCATGTCTCGTGGGCCTCCTGCAACGAGGACAATCCCTCGCGCGCCGCGAAGGCGGCGATGGCGAGGGCCGCGAGCCCGTCGGCCCACCACCAGCCGAAGAGGACGTTCACCGCGAGGGCACTCAGGATGCAGAGGCAGAGGCAGCCGTCGAGGAAGGTCATCGACGCCTCGGCTTCGAGCGGCCCGTTGCCGATCTGTCGGGCGGTGCGACGCTTCACCACGGCCAACGAGAACATGACCGCCGCGGTGACGGCCAGGTAGGCGATACCCGCCACGGAGTCCTCGGGCTGGGTGCCGATCACGAGGCTTCGCACCGAGGCGACGAGGAGGAAGCCGGTCAGGGCGAAGAAGGCCACGGCAATCAGACGGAAGGCCAGCCGGGTCCGGTGGGGCGCGGGGTCCCGGCCCTCCCGCAGGTGCCAGATCACCACGGTCGAAGCGAACACCTCGATCATCGAATCGAGGCCGAAGGCGACGAGAGCGAGCGAGTGGGCGGCGACACCGAGGGAGATCGTCACCACGACCTCCATGGCGTTCCAGGCCGTCGTGGCCCACTCGAGTCGGATGCCCCGGCGCAGGAGACGCTCGTGGTCGGCTTCGGTGAGGGTCACCGCCCCTCACCCCGGTAGGCCACGGACCAGAGACAGAGGCCCTCGGGTGGGGCCGGCGAGGGCACCACCCGGCGGTCCCGGGCCCGGATGATGCCCAGCACGTCGCCCGCCCGGCTCCGGCCCCGGCCCACATCCACCAGCAGGCCGACGATCGAACGGACCATCTGGTGACAGAAGGCGTTGGCCGTGATCTCGAAACGCAGGAGGCCGTCGTCCCGCTCGACCCACCGGGCGTCGAGCACGCGTCGGGTGAGCGACGCCGGCTCCTGACCGTCGGCCACCTTGGGCCGGCGACAGAAGGACGAGAAGTCGTGCGCGCCGATGAGGGGGTCGCAGGCCAGGACCATGGCCCGCCGGTCGAGGGGCTCGGCCACGTGCCAGGTGGTGGCGCGCAGGAACGGGTCGGGGAACGGGCGGTTCAGCACCGTGTAGCGGTAGGTCCGGGCCAGCGCCGAGCCCCGGGCATCGACATCGGGGGCGACTTCTGTGGCTTCCCGCACGACCAGGGCGGGACCGCACAACTTGTTGACCGACTGCTGCAGCCGGTCCAGGTCGAGCCGGTCGGCCGGGGCGTCGAAGGTGACGACCTGGCCCCAGGCGTGGACGCCGGCGTCGGTGCGCCCGGCGCAGGTCATCTTGATCGTGGTGCCGAGCACCTGCTCGAGGGCGGCGGCCAGCGTCCCGCCGACCGTGGTGACGCCCGCGTTGGGCCAGAAACCGTGGAAGCCCGAACCGTCGTAGGCCACGAGAAGCCGCACCCGGGCGGTGCCGACCTCGAGGCGGGCATCACCGGCCTCGGCCGGCGACGTGTCGAACAGGCTCACGGCCCGGACTGTAGGACCGGCCGACGACCGCTCAGCCGGTCAGGCGGCTGCGCAGCGGAGCAGAGCAGCGCCAACGACCGGCAGCTTCGGCGGAGCCGGAGTTGCTGAGCGCAGCGAAGCCACTCGACTGTGATCAGACCAGTTCGATGCGGGCCATGGGGGCGTTGTCCCCGTGGCGGGGTCCCAGCTTGAGGATGCGGGTGTAGCCACCCGGGCGTTCCTCGTAGCGGGGACCGATGTCGTCGAAGAGCTTGGCCACCATCTCGTCGTCCCGGAGGAAGGACACCACCTTGCGGCGGTTGTGGACGCTGTCCTCGCGGGCACGGGTGACCAGCTTCTCGGCGATGGGGCGCAGGGCCTTGGCTTTGGCCTCGGTGGTGACGATGGCCTCGGCGGCGAAGAGTGAGGCGGCCAGGTTGGCCATCATCGCCTTCTGGTGCGAGGCGCTGCCGCCGAAGCGACGGGACTTGCGGGGCGTGGGCATGGCTACTCCGGCGCGGGGACGATGGTGGCGGGGCCACCCTTGAGGGTCAGGCCGCGCTCGTCGAGCTTGGCGATGACCTCGTCGAGGGACTTCTGGCCGAAGTTGGTGATGGCCAGCAGGTCGTCCTCGGACTTCTCCAGAAGCTCGCCCACGGTGTTGACCTGGGCCCGCTTGAGGCAGTTGCGGGGGCGCTCGGAGAGGTCGAGGTCCTCGATGGGCAGGTCCAGGTCCGGCGAACCGGCGGCCTGGGGGCCGGCCTCGGTCAGCTCCAGGCCCTGGGGCTCGTCGCTGACCTCTTCGACCAGGGCCACGAGGGCCCGCAGGGTGCCACCGGCGGAAGCCAGGGCCTCGCGGGGGCTGATGGAGCCGTCGGTCTCGATGTCGAGGATGAGGGCGTCGTAGGCCGTCTCCTGCTCGACCCGCGTGGCCTCCACCTCGAAGGTCACCCGGCGCACCGGCGAGTAGATGGCGTCGAGGGGGATGATGCCGATGGTGGTCTCCTCGGCGTCCCGGTCCCCGGATCGGTAACCCCGACCCTTCTCGATGGTCAGGTCCAGCGCGAGGCGGGCCTTCGTGTTGAGGGTGGCGATGTGGAGGTCCTTGTTCAGGATCTCGATATCGGGGTTGGTCTCGAGGTCGGCCCCGGTCACGTCGGTCGCCCCCCGGACGTCCAGGCGGACCTCGACGGGGTCGTCGCTGTGGGACACCACCACGATGTCCTTCAGGTTCAGCAGGATGTCGGTGACGTCCTCGGTGATGCCCGTGATGGTGTCGAACTCGTGCAGCGCGTCGTCGAAGCGGACCTGGGTGATGGCCGCCCCGGGGATCGACGAGAGCAGGGTCCGGCGCAGGGAGTTGCCCAGCGTGTGGCCGAAGCCGGGCTCCAGGGGAGCGATGGAGAACTTCTGTCGGTTGCCGTCAGCGTCGCTGACGGGCTCGACGGTCGGTCGCTGAATGACCAGCATGGCGTTTCCTCTCGGACCTTGTTCGGGCGCCCCGGGGGGCTTACTTGCTGTAGAGCTCGACGATGAGCTGCTCTCTCACGGGCACGTCGATGTGCTCGCGGAGCGGCAGTTCGCGCACGGTGACCTGGGCGCCTTCGGCACCGGTCTCGAGCCAGGGCGGCGGGACACGGTCGAGGACGTCGCGGTTCCAGGTGACCAGGATCATGGCCTTGGCCTTCTCCGACAGGGCGACGACGTCGCCCTTGCGGACCCGGTAGCTGGCGATGTCCACGCGCTTGCCGTTGACGACGATGTGGCCGTGGTTGACCAGCTGGCGGGCCTGGGGCCGGGTGGCACCCCAGCCGGCGCGGTAGACGACGTTGTCGAGGCGCAGCTCGAGGTAGCGCAGCATGTTCTCGCCCGTGACCCCGGAGCGCCGGTTGGCCTCGTCGTAGGTGCGGCGGAACTGCTTCTCGGTCAGGCCGTAGGTGAAACGGGCCTTCTGCTTCTCGGTGAGCTGCAGGAGATAGTCGGACTGGTTGCCGCGGCGACGGTCACGACCGTGTTCGCCGGGCGGATAGGGGCGACGATCGAGGGCGATCGTCTCGCCCTTGGTGCCCCAGATGTTGACGCCGAAGCGACGGGAGACGCGAGCACGCGGACCGGTGTAGCGCGACATCAGACCCTCCGCCGCTTGGGGGGGCGGCAGCCGTTGTGGGGCATGGGGGTGACGTCCTTGATGCCGGTCACCTCGATGCCCATCTGCTGGATGGTGCGTATGGCGGTCTCGCGGCCCGAACCCGGGCCCTTGACCTCCACGTCGACCTTGCGCACGCCGTGCTCCATGGCCCGCTTGGTGGCGGTCTCGGCCGCCATCTGGGCGGCGTACGGCGTCGACTTGCGGGAACCCTTGAAGCCGACGTTGCCGGCCGAGGCCCAGGACAGCACGTTGCCCTGGCGATCGGAGAACGTGATGATCGTGTTGTTGAAGGAGCTCTTGATGTGAGCGATCCCGTGAGGGATGTTCTTGCGTTCGCGCTTCTTGGGGCGACGACCGCCGGCGGCGGGCTTGGCCATTACTTGCCTACCTTCTTCTTGCCGGCCACGGTCTTGCGTGGGCCCTTGCGGGTGCGGGCGTTGGTGTGGGTGCGCTGGCCCCGCACGGGGAGGCCACGACGGTGGCGGATGCCCTGGTAGGCCCCGATCTCCATCTTGCGCTTGATGTCCTGCTGGATGTCCCGGCGCAGGTCACCTTCGACCTGCAGGTTCTCGTCGATGTAGCCCCGGAGCTGGCTGACCTCTTCGTCGGTCAGGTCCCGCACCCGGCGGCTCGGGTCGACCCCGGTGTTGGTGCAGATCTCGGAGGCGAGGGTGTCGCCGATGCCGAAGATGTAGGTGAGGGCGATGACGGCCCGCTTCTCGCGGGGGATGTCGACGCCGGCGATCCGTGCCATTCCGTTACCCCTGCCGCTGCTTGTGTCGAGGGTTGGTGCAGATGACGCGGACCCGACCGTGACGGCGGATGACCTTGCACTTCTCGCACATCTTCTTGACGCTCGGTCGTACCTTCACTGGTTCCTCGTCACTTGTACCGATAGGTGATGCGACCTCGTTTGAGGTCGTAGGGGGTCAGCTCGACCTGGACGCGGTCCCCGGGCAGGATCCGGATGTAGTGCATCCGCATCTTGCCCGAGATGTGGGCCAGCAACTCGTGGCCGTTCTCCAACTCCACCTTGAACATGGCGTTGGGCAATGACTCGAGCACCGTGCCCTCCAGCACGATCGCGTCTTCCTTCGGCTTCGCCAGGACAATCTCCGAACTCACTAGTGGTGCCGGCACGCCGGGCCGCGCGCATGAACGCGCTGGGACCCAGGGCCGACGGGCAAGGCTAGCGGCGCGCCATGGGCGCAGCCAACCTCGCCTAGCACAGCGGTCAGGGCAAGGTGAGGATCTCGGGGCCGTGGTCGGTGACGGCGATGGAGTGCTCGAAGTGGGCCGAGAGGCTGCCGTCGGCGGTGCGGACGCCCCAGCCGTCGGCCATGACCCGGGTCTCGGCGCTGCCGACGTTCACCATGGGCTCGATGGCGAAGACATTGCCGGGGCGCAGCTTGGGGCCCTTGCCCGGCTTGCCCCAGTTGGGGACCTGCGGGCTCTCGTGCATGGCGGTGCCGATGGCGTGGCCGGTGTACTCCCGCACCACCCCGTAGCCGGCGGCCTCGGCCACCGTCTGCACGGCGTGGCCGATGTCGGACAGGCGGTTGCCGTCCACCATCGCCTCGATGCCGGCGAACAGGCTCGCCTCGGTCACCTGCAACAGCCGGGCCGCATCCCCGGTGACCGGGCCGACCGGGGCGGTGAAGGCGGCATCGCCGTGGTAGCCCTCGATGATCGCTCCGCAGTCGATGGAGATGATGTCGCCCTCGACCAGGACCGTGTCGTCGGGGATGCCGTGGACGATGACGTCGTTGGGCGAGGCGCAGATGACCGCGGGGAAGGGCGGGGCACCGGGGCCGCCGCCGTAGTTCAAGAAGTTGGAGCGGGCGCCGTTGCGCTCGATGACCTCACGGCCGATCTTGTCCAGCTCCCGCGTGGTGACCCCGGGGCGGATGGCGGCCCGGATCTTCTCGTGCATCTCGGCCACGACCCGCCCGGCCCGGCGCATCTTGGCCAGTTCGTCGCTGGTACGGCGCACCTCAGGCCTCCAGGGCCGCGTCCACGACCTTGACCAGGCGCTCGAAGACCTCGTCCTCGCGGCCGACCCCGTCGACCTCGACGAGCAGGCCCTGGTCGCTGAACCAGCTCAGCAGGGGTGCCGTCTGCTCCTCGTAGAGCTCGAGGCGTCGGCGGATGCCCTCCTCGGTGTCGTCGGCCCGGCCCCGGGCGACCATGCGCTCGGTGACCACGTCGACGGGCACATCCAGGTTCACGGCCAGGTCCACGAAGGCCTCACCCAGGTTGCGGCCCATGGCCTCGACCTGGCCCAGGGTCCGGGGGTAGCCGTCCAGCAGCCAGCCCGGCTCGGCGTCGGGCTTGGCCAGGCGCTCGACCACGATGCCCTCCATGACGTCGTCGGGGACCAGGTTCCCGGCGTCCATCAGGCCCTTGGCCCTGAGGCCCAGTTCGGTGCCCTCGGCCACGGCCTCACGCAGCATGTCGCCGGTGGAGATGTGGGGGATGCCGTAGTGGAGGGCCAGCCGCACGCACTGGGTGCCCTTGCCCGCGCCCTGGCGCCCGAAGACGATCAGGCGCGTGCTCACGAGAGGAAGCCCTCGTAGTTGCGCATCATCAGCTGGCTGTCGATCTGCTTCATGGTCTCGAGGGCCACCCCGACGCCGATCAGCACCGAGGTCCCGGAGAAGGCGAAGATGGCCCCGCTCTGCGCGGGCAGCACCAGAGTCAGCAGGATGGAGGGCAGAAGGGCGACCACGGCGATGAACAGGGCGCCGGGCAGCGTGATGCGGCTCAGGATCCGGGCCAGGTAGCGCTCGGTCTGCGGACCCGGACGGATGCCGGGGATGAACCCGCCCTGCTTGCGGATGGTGTCGGCCTGCTGGGCGGGGTCGAAGGTGATGGCCGTGTAGAAGTAGGCGAACCCGATGATCAACAGGCCGTACAGGGTGATGTAGAAGGGGCTGGTCGAGCGGACCAGGTGGCTGTTGATCCACTCCTGCACCGTCGCCCCCCAGCCGTCGGCGGGCAGCACATTGGACAGCAGCAGCGGCAGGTACAGCACCGAGCTGGCGAAGATGATCGGGATCACGCCCGACTGGTTGACCTTCAGGGGGATGTACGTGCTCTGACCGCCGTACATACGGCGCCCCACCACCCGCTTGGCGAACTGCACGGGGATGCGGCGCTGGCCCTGCTCCACGAAGACGATGGCCACCGTCAGGAAGACGAAGAGGATCAGCAGGGCGATCAGGGCGGTGTTGCCGGCCTCGGCCCGGACCCGGCTGGCCGTCGACGGGTAGGAGCTCACCACCGAGGTGAAGATCAGGATCGACATGCCGTTGCCGATGCCCCGCTGGGTGATGCACTCGCCGATCCACATGATGAGGGCGGTGCCCGCGGTCAGGGTGACGACGATGAGCAGCACGCGGGGAATGGTGAAGTTCGGGACCAGGTCCAGGTTGGTGGACACGTTGGCGAAGAAGCCGCCGCCGCCGTTGTGGAACAGGAAGACCAGGCCGGTCGACTGCATGATGGCGATGCCGACGGTGACGTAGCGGGTCCACTGGGTGATCTTGCGCTGACCGACCGCACCCTGGGCCTGCCACTGCTCCAGCTTGGGGATCACCACGGTGAGGATCTGCATGATGATCGACGAGGTGATGTACGGCATGATCCCCAGCGCGAACACCGCGAACTGGGTGAGCGCCCCACCGGAGAAGAGCTGCAGGAAGCCGAGCACGCCGCCCTGTTCGGCCTGCGTGCGCAGGGTGGCCACGGCGTCGAGGTCGATGCCCGGCACGGGGATGAAGGCCCCGAACCGGTAGGTCGCGATCATCAGCAGCGTGAACAGCACCTTGTTCCGCAGGTCGGGAATGCGGAAGACGTTGAGGAAGGTCCCCATGCGGGTGTCGTCCTAGCGGTTCGTGTGGGCGTTGCCCTTGGCGGGCGGACGGCCGTCACCCCAGGGCAGCGGCACCAGTTCCACGCTACCCCCGGCCCCCGTGATGGCCGCTTCGGCCGACTTGGAGACACCGTGGGCCCTGACCGTGACCTTGCGGGTCAGCTCGCCCCGTCCGAGGATCTTGACGAACTTGTTCTTGCCGACCAGGCCGATCTCGCGCAGGCTCTCGGGCGAGACCTCGTCGAGGCCGGACGCCTCGATCGTGTCCAGGTTGATGGCCTGATACTCGACCCGGAACGGGTTGTTGAAGCCCCGCAGCTTGGGGATGCGCTTGTGCAGGGGCAGCTGGCCACCCTCGAACCCCGCGGGGATCGTGCCGCGGGCCCGCTGGCCCTTCATCCCACGGCCGGCGGTCTTGCCCCGTCGACCGGCGATACCACGGGCGATGCGCTTCTTCGCCTTGTGCGATCCCGGTGCGGGCTTGAGGTCGTGGACCTTCATGATTCGTGTGCCTCTTCGACGTCGTCCTGCTCGGTGGCCTTCGGCGCGGCCTTGGCCTTGGCCTTGGCCTTCGCCGTCGCCTTCGGCTCGGCCGCGGCCTCCTCCACGGTGATGAGGTGGCTGACCTTGCGAATCATCCCGTGGATCTCCGGCCGGTCGGGCAGCACGTTGGTCTGGCCGATGCCCCGCAGCCCGAGCGCGCGCATGGTGCCGCGGGCCTTCGGCTTGACACCGATGGTCGAGCGGACCTGGGTGACCTTCAGATCGGCCATCACGCCGCCCCGTTGTCACCGGGCGCGGAGTGCGGCGCGCCGGGCACGCCGCCCTTCTCGGTGGCCATGTAGGCCTCGAGCAGGCCCTTGGGCACGAACTCCTCGGCCGGGATGCCGCGCAGGGCGGCGATGGCGTCGGGCCGGCGCTGGCCCTTCAGGCCCTGGATGGTGGCCCGGGCCACGTTGATGTGGTTGGCCGAGCCCAGCGACTTGCAGAGCACGTCGTGGATGCCGGCCTCCTCGAGGATGGCGCGCGCTGCGCCACCAGCGATGACCCCGGTGCCGGGAGCGGCGGGCTTGAGCAGGACGCGTCCCGCGCCCCACTCGCCCAGGATGGGGTGGACGATGGTGCTGCCGGCCATGGGGACCTTGAACAGGTTCCGGCGGGCCTCTTCGGTGCCCTTCTGGATGGCCAGGGGCACCTCCTTGGCCTTGCCGTAGCCCAGGCCGACCCGACCGTTGGCGTCGCCGATGACGACGAGGGCGGTGAAGGAGAACCGCCGACCGCCCTTGACCACCTTGGCCACGCGGTTGATGTCGATGACCCGGGACTCCCGCAACTGCGGGTCCCCGCTGGCCCGCGGGTTGGGGGCCTGCTCACGCTGGTAGCTGCTCATCAGAACTCCAGTCCGCCCTCACGGGCGGCATCGGCCACGGCGGCGACGCGCCCGTGGTAGAGGTTCCCGCCGCGGTCGAAGACCACGGTGGTGACGCCGGCGGCCTTGGCCCGATCGGCGATGCGGCCGCCCACCTTGGCCGCGGCGTCCTTGTTGCCGGTGGCCGAGCCCTTGAGGTCGGCCTCGTAGGTGGACGCGGCGGCGAGGGTGACCCCGGCGCGGTCGTCGATCACCTGCGCGCTGATGTGGCGGTTGGACCGGAAGACGGCGAGACGCGGCCGTTCGGCCGTGCCCTCGACCTTCTTGCGGACGCGGCCGTGGCGGCGCTGGCGGGCCGTGGCTTTCTTGGCGGTGGATGCCATGACGGGTTCCTTGTTCCTAACCGGCGGAAGCGGCCTTGCCGGCCTTGCGGCGGACGACCTCTCCCTGGTAGCGGATGCCCTTGCCCTTGTAGGGCTCGGGCTTGCGGATGGCTCGGATGTCGGCGGCGACCTGGCCGACCGTCTCCTTGTCGATGCCGACGACATCGATGCGGGTGTTGGAGGGCACCTCGAAGGTGATCCCCTCGGGGGCCTCGACCTTGACCGTGTGGCTGTAGCCGACGGCCAGTTCGAGGGCACGGTCGCCCTGGGCGGTGGCCCGGTAGCCCACCCCGACGATCTCGAGACCGCGGCGATAGCCCTCGGTCACGCCGGTGACCATGTTGGCGACCAGGGACCGGAAGAGGCCGTGCAGGGCCCGGCTCTCCCGCTCGTCGTCGGCTCGGGCCACGGTCAGCACGCCCTCGTCGAGGGTGATGCTGAGGGCGTCGGGCAGGGTGCGCGACAACTCCCCCTTGGGGCCCTTCACGGTGACCCCACGGCCTGCGATCTTGACCTCGACCCCGGCCGGGACCGCGATGGGTGCTTGTCCTACTCGCGACATCTCGGCTCCTACCAGACGTAGCAGAGGATCTCGCCACCGATGCGCTGGCGGCGAGCCTCGCGGTCGGTGAGGAGTCCCTTGCTGGTCGAGACGACGGCGACGCCCAGGCCCCCGAGAACTCGGGGGACGGCGTCGGCCTTGGTGTAGACCCGCAGGCCGGGCTTGGACACGCGGCGGATGCCGGTGATCACCCGCTCGCGGGCTTCGGAGTACTTCATGTCGATGGTCAGGGTCTTGGAAGGCTTGCCCTCTTCCTGGTCGACACGGAAGGACTGGATGTAGCCCTCCTTCTGAAGGACGGCGGCCAGGGCCTCCTTGAGCTTGGAGCTGGGCATCTGCACGTCGTCGTGCATCGCCACGTTGGCGTTGCGGATCCGCGTGAGCATGTCGGCGATCGGGTCGGTCATCGTCATCGGATCACCAACTCGCCTTCGTCATGCCGGGCAGTTCGCCCGCGTGCGCCAGCTCCCGCAGGCACAGGCGGCACAGCCGGAACTTGCGGTAGACCGCACGCGAGCGGCCGCACCGCTGGCAGCGCGTGTAACCGCGGACCTTGAACTTCGGGGTCCGGTTGGCCTTCTCGACCAGTGCCTTCTTGGCCATGGCTCAGTCCTCGTTGCGTCGGAAAGGGAAGCCGTAGGCCTCGAGCAGGGCTCGGCCTTCGGCATCGGTACGGGCGGTGGTCACGATCGTGATGTCCATACCTCGGACGGTGTCGATCGCGTCGTAGTCGATCTCGGGGAAGATCAGCTGTTCGGACACGCCGAACGTGTAGTTGCCGTGGCCGTCGAACGAACGGTCGGGCAGGCCCCGGAAGTCCCGGATGCGGGGGATGGCCAGGTTGATCAGCCGGTCGAAGAACTCCCACATGCGGGCGCCCCGCAAGGTCACCTTGGCGCCGATGGGGTTGCCCTCGCGCAGCTTGAAGTTGGCGATGGACACCCGGGCCCTGGTCACGATCGGCTTCTGGCCGGCGATGATCGTGAGGTCGGCGACGGCGCCGTCGATGAGCGACTTCTGGTCGGTCGCCGCCCCGACACCGCAGTTGAGGACGATCTTGGCGAGCCGGGGGACCTCCATGATGTTGCCCAGGCCGAGGTCGTCCTTCAGCTTCTGGCGGATCTCGTCGTCGTAGCGCTGCTGCAGGCGCGGCCGCGCGGCCGTAGCGCTGCTCACGGTGGCGGCCATCACAGGTCGCTCCCGCACTTCTTGCACGTCCGGTACTTGGTGCCGTCGGGGTCGAAGCGGAACCCGACCCGGGTGGCGCCACAGCTGGAGCAGAGGATGGCGACGTTGGCGACGGGGATCGGCATGTCCTTGTCGATGATCCCGCCCTGCATGGTGGCGCGGGTCGCCTTCTGGTGACGCTTGGCCACGTTCACGCCGTCGACGATCACCTTGCCGGCCGAGGGGATGGCGCGTGAGACCTCGCCCTCCTTGCCCTTGTCCTTGCCGGTGAGCACGACGACGCGGTCACCCTTCTTGATCTTCATGCCGGCCACGTTCAGAGCACCTCCGGGGCCAACGAGACAATTCGCATGAAGCGCTTGTCCCGGAGCTCACGCCCGACGGGCCCGAAGATGCGGGTGCCGCGGGGTTGCTGCTGGTCGTTGATGAGAACGGCGGCGTTCTCGTCGAAGCGGATGTAGGAGCCGTCCGGACGACGCTTCTCCTTCTTGACCCGGACGACGACGCACCTGACGACCTCGCCTTTCTTGACCGCCGCCCCGGGGATGGCGTCCTTGACCGTGGCCACGAACACGTCACCGATGGAGGCGTAGCGCCGACGTGAGCCCCCGAGCACCTTGATGCACAGGACCTCGCGGGCACCGCTGTTGTCGGCCACCCGCAGGCGGGTCTCCTGCTGGATCATCGGGCCCGCTCCACGATCTCGAGCAGGCGCCAGCGCTTGTTCTTGGACAGCGGCCGTGTCTCGGCCACCTTCACCCGGTCGCCCACGTTGAGGGTGTTCTCCTCGTCGTGGACGTAGAGCTTGGTGACCCGCTGGACGGTCTTGTCGTAGCGACGGTGCCGGACGCGGTCGGTGATGGCCACGATGGCGGTCTTGTCCATCTTCGTGCCCACGACCATGCCCTCGCGGGTCTTGCGCCGGTTGCGTTCCGTCGACTCGGTGGTCTCGGTCTCAGGCATCGGTGGTCTCCTCGAGCGCCTCGGCGGCGCGGATCTCTCGGTCCCGCAACTCGGTCATGAGCCGGGCCACCTCGCGGCGGGTGTCCCGCAGCGCCGTGGCGTTGTCCAGCTGGCCGGTGACGTGCGAGAAGCGGAGGTTGAACAGCTCCTGGCGGGCGTCGTCCAGCTGCTGGACCAGGTCGGCGTCGCCGAGCTCGCGGATCTGGGCGGCCTTCATCAGAACGCCTCCTCACGGCGCACGAAGCGGGCCTTGATCGGCAGCTTCTGGATGGCCCGCTCGAGGGCCGCCTTGGCGATGACCTCGTCGGGATAGGACAGCTCGAAGAGGATCCGGCCCGGCTTGACCACGGCGACCCAGTACTCGGGGTTGCCCTTGCCCGAGCCCATGCGGGTCTCGGCCGGCTTCTGGGTGACGGGCTTGTCCGGGAAGATGTTGATCCAGACCTTGCCACCCCGCTTGATGTGGCGGGTCATGGCGATTCGGGCGGCCTCGATCTGGCGGGCGGTGATCCACCCGGGCTCGAGGGCCTGGATGCCGTAGTCGCCGAAATTGACGTTGGTGCCGCCCTTGGCCGGGCCGCGCCGATGACCGCGCTGCTGCTTGCGGTGCTTGACCTTCTTGGGCATGAGCATCAGTCAGCGTCTCCCGGGCGGAAGTGCGGCGTCTCGTGGTGCTCGCGCGTGGTGCGGGCGATCTCCTCCTCCTGGGCGAGGAGGCGCTCGAACTCCGGATCGGCCTCCTTGATCAGGGGCTCGACCGTCTCACCTTCGCCACCCTCGGTGCTCACGGCTTCGGCGGCGGCGGCCTTCTCGGCGGCCTCCTCCTCACGCTTGCGGGCGGCCGAGGAGGACACGACCCGGGGCGCGGGAGCGGCCTGGCCGGAGGTCTCGCCGACGGCCATCGCCGCCTCACGGACGCTCTTTTCCTCGTTGGCGGGCTTGTAGGGGAGGATGTCGCCCTTGTAGATCCAGACCTTCACGCCGATGCGGCCGGCGGTGGTGTGGGCCTCCCGCAGGCCGTAGTCGATGTCGGCCCGCAGCGTGTGCAGGGGGACCCGACCCTCGCGGTACCACTCGGTGCGGGCCATCTCGGAGCCGCCGAGGCGACCCGAGCACTGGACCCGGATACCCAGAGCCCCGGCCTTCTGGGCGTTCTGAACGGCTCGCTTCATGGCCCGGCGGAAGGCGACCCGGCCGGCCAGCTGGTCGGCCACACCCTGGGCGATCAGCGCGGCGTCGAGCTCGGGCTGCTTGATCTCCTGGATGTTGAGCTGGACCTTGGCGTTGCCGGTGATCTTGGTCAGCCCGGCCCGCAGGCGGTCGGCCTCGGCGCCGCGACGGCCGATGACGATGCCGGGGCGGGCGGTGTGGACGTCGATGCGCAGCCGGTCCCGGGTGCGCTCGACCTCGACCCGGCTGATGGCGGCGTGCGGCAGCTCACCCATCAGGTAGTCCCGGATCTTCCAGTCCTCGATGATGAAGTCGGCGTACTCCTCGCGGTCCGCGAACCACCGCGACTTCCAGTCGGTGGTGACCCCGAGTCGGAACCCGTAGGGGTTGACCTTCTGTCCCATCAGTCGTCCTCTCGTGAAGCCATGATCGCCTCGGCGATCTGGGGCTTCGTCCAGCTCTTGGCCACCTCGATGCCGGCCGCTTCGGCCTGCTCGAGCAGCTCGTCCTTCGTGTGCGCCGCGGCCAGGGCCTCGGCGTCCTGGGGGGTGTCGCCCCCGCTCTCGTGGTCGGCGGGCACCTCGTCGACCGTCTCCTCGACAGCCTCCTCAGCCACCTCGTCGACCGTCTCCTCGACAGCCTCCTCAGCCACCTCGTCGACCTCGGCGTCGGTGTCTTCGGTGACCTCGGTGGCCGTGTCGGTCTCGTCGACCGTCGGTTCCTCGATCACCTCGTCGACCGTCTCCTCGACGGTGTCCTCGGTCGGTGCCTCTTCACCCCGGCTCTTGGCCACCCGGCGGCGACGGCTGGAGGCGTCGGAGCTGCGGGCCTTGCCGCGGCCCTTGGTCCGCTCACTCTCGCGGCGCACGTCCAGCTCGTCGGGCGAGTACCGGGCCACGATCACGGTGATGTGGCAGGTCCGCTTCCGGATGCGGGTGGCGCGGCCGCGGGCCCGGGGACGGAAGCGGCGCAGCGTCGGGCCCTCGTCGGCGAAGCAGGTCGCCACGAAGAGCTCCTCGGGATCGAGGCCGTCGTTGTGCTCGGCGTTGGCGACGGCCGAACGCAGGCACTTCTGGATGACCCGGGCGGCGTCGCGCTCGGACAGGGCCAGTGCGTCGTCGGCGGCGCCGACGGACTTGCCCCGGATCAGTTCCAGGACGGCGCGGGCCTTCGAGGCCGACATGCGCACGTAGCGCACCTGGGCCTGGGTGTGCGGGCGGTCCTTGACCGCAGTGGGCGCGGCCATCAGCGTCGACCGGCCCGTTCCTGGCCGGCGTGGGCCCGGAAGGTGCGGGTGGGGGCGAACTCGCCCAGCTTGTGACCGACCATCGACTCGGTGATGTAGACGGGCACGTGCTTGCGGCCGTCGTGCACGGCGATGGTGTGGCCCACCATCTCCGGGATGATCGTGGACCGGCGGGACCAGGTCTGGATGACCTTCTTCTCGCCACTCTCGTTCAACGCGTCCACCTTCTTGAGCAGGTGGTCGTCGACGAAAGGGCCCTTCTTGAGGCTGCGGGGCATGATCTACCTCCGCCCACCCCGCCGGCGGCGCCGACGGATGATGAGCTTGTCCGAGTCCTTGTTCTTCTTGCGCGTCCGGCCCTCGGGCTTGCCCCAGGGCGACACGGGGTGGCGTCCACCCGAGCTCTTGCCCTCGCCGCCACCCAGGGGGTGGTCGACGGGGTTCATGGCCACACCGCGGGTCTGGGGGCGAACACCCTTCCAGCGGTTGCGGCCGGCCTTGCCGATCTTGAGCAGCTCGGCCTCGGCGTTGCCGACGGTGCCGATGGTGGCGCGGCAGTCGATGGGCACGCGGCGCATCTCGGTGGAGGGCAGGCGCAGGGTGGCCCACTCGCCCTCCTTGGCCACCAGCTGCACGCTGGTGCCGGCGCTGCGGGCCATGGCGCCGCCCTGGCCGACCCGCAGCTCCACGTTGTGGACCACGGTGCCGACGGGGATGTAGCGCATGGGCAGGGCGTTGCCCGGACGGATGTCGGAGCCCTGGCCGTTCTGCAGCTTGTCGCCGACGGTGACGCCCTCGGGAGCGAGGATGTAGCGCTTCTCGCCGTCGTGGAAGTGCAGGAGGGCGATGCGGCAGTTGCGGTTGGGGTCGTACTCGATGCCGGCCACCGTGGCGGGCACGCCGTCCTTGTTCCGCTTGAAGTCGATGATGCGGTACTGCTGCTTGTGGCCGCCACCGCGGTGACGGGCCGTCTTGCGTCCGTGGTTGTTGCGGCCGCCGGTCGAGTTCTTCTTGGCGATCAGCGACTTCTCGGGCGTGTCCTTGGTGATCGACCCGAAGTCCGAGACGGTCTGGAACCGGCGCCCGGCGCTGGTCGGCTTGCGCTTGCGAGTGCCCATCCTCAGCTCCCGAACAGTTCGATGGCGTCACCCTCGGCGAGGGTGACGAGGGCGCGCTTGGTGTCGGGCCGCTTCCCGAAGGTGCCGGTGCGGCGGTTGCGACGGCGCTTGCCCTTGCGGTTGAGCGTGTTCACGTTGGTGACGCTGACCCCGAAGATCTTCTCGACCGCGTCGCGGATCTCGGGCTTGGAGGCGCTGGGGTGCACCTTGAACGTGTAGACGCCGTCTTCGAGCAGGGCGTAGGACTTCTCGGAGACGACGGGCTCGAGGATGACCTGGCGGGCGTCCTTCATCAGCCTTCCTCCTCCGTGGTGTCGGCCTCGGCCGCGGCGGGCGGCGCCGCGGCGGGCTCGCCACCGGGGAGCGTGGCCTGGGTGAAGACGACCCAGTCGTTGACCAGCACGTCGTAGGCGTTCAGTTCCCGGGAGCGGATCGTCTGGATGCCGGGCAGGTTCCGGAAGCTCTTGAGGGCGATGGTGTCGTCGTCGCTGAGGACGACCAGGACCTTGCCCTCGAGCTTCAGCGCGGCCACGGCGGACAGCGCGGCCTTGGTGCTGGGGGCGGCGAAGCCCCAGTCGTCGATGACCAGGATCCGGTCCTCGGCGGCCCGATCGGACAGGGCGGAGCGCAGAGCCAGGCGGATCATCTTCTTGGGGGTGCGCTGGGCGTAGTTGCGGGTCTTGGGCCCGTGGGCCACGCCACCACCACGCCAGTGCGGGGCCCGGATGGAGCCTTGACGGGCCCGACCGGTGCCCTTCTGGCGCCAGGGCTTGGCCCCGCCACCGCGGACCTCGGCCCGGGTGCGGGTGTTGTGGGTGCCGGAGCGGCGGGCGGCCAGCTGGGCCGTCACCACCTGGTGCATCACCGACACGTTGGGCTCGATACCGAACCAGGACTCCTCGAGGTCGGCGGTGCCGGCCTTCTTGCCCGTGGCCGACTTCACGTCGATGCTGGCCATCACAGCCCTGCCTTCACCGCGTCACGGATGATGACCAGGCCGCCTTTGGCGCCGGGTACCGATCCCTTGACCAGGATCAGGTCGCGCTCGGCGTCGGCCTCGACCACTTCCAGGTTGAGCGTGGTCACCTTGATGCCACCGGTGCGGCCGGCCATCCGGGTGCCCTTGAACACGCGGGCGGGGGTGGCGCAGGCGCCGATGGCCCCGGGGGCCCGGTGGACCCGGTGGGCACCGTGGCTGGCCCGCTGGCCCTTGAAGTTGTGGCGCTTCATGACGCCGGCGAAGCCCTTGCCCTTGCTGACGGCGGTCACGTCCACCCGCTCGCCGGCCTCCAGCAGGTCGGCTTTGACCTGCTGGCCGACCGTGTACTCGGAGGTGTCGTCGACCCGTAGCTCGACCAGGCGCTTGCCGGGCTCGACGCCGGCCTTGTCGAAGTGGCCCCGCTCACCCCCGCTGAGGCGCTGGACCTTCTGCGTGCCGAGGGTGACCTGCACCGCGCTGTAGCCGTCGGTCTCGGGGGTCTTCAGCTGCACGACGCGACACGACGCGACCCGGATCACGGTCACGGGTACGACGCGGTCGTCGACCCACACCTGGGTCATGCCGACTTTCTCGCCGACGATCGCTTTCTTGGCCATAGCTCGGTGGTCCTTCACGCGAGCGCTCCGCAGGGCATGGCCCAGCGGAGCGCGTCCAGATTGTGCTGCACGGTTCCCGCGGGGCCTGCGCAGACGTCGGTTGTGATTCACCCGGTGATAGGCGGCGCGGAGCCGGGTACGACGACCGGAAGATGATAGCGGCGGGATCGCCGGGCTTCCACGCGCTGGCCTGATGTCCAGGTGAACGCGACTCGACCGCTCCCGGAGGAGCGGTCGATGGCTGCCGCAGGTTGTTCTTGCGGCAGATCCCCGGCTGTTTCGCCGGATCTGCCGCAACGTCGCCGGCTAGGCCTGCTGGATCTTGATCTCGATGTCGACGCCGGCGGGCAGGTCGAGGCGCTGGAGGCTGTCGACGGTCTTGGGCGAGGGCTCGAGGATGTCGAGCAGGCGCTTGTGGATCCGCATCTCGAAGTGCTCGCGGGAGTCCTTGTCCTTGTGCGGCGACCGGATCACCGTGTAGCGGTGCTTCTCGGTCGGCAGCGGGACCGGGCCCCGGATCGTGGCCTCCGTACGGACGACCGTCTCGACGATCTTCTTCGTCGACTGGTCGATGATCTCGTGGTCGTAGGCCTTGAGCCGGATGCGGATCTTCTGGTTGGCGGCCATCAGTACTCCTGGTTCTTCGGCTGACGCCTCATCACTTGATGATCTTGGTGACGCGGCCGGCGCCGACGGTGCGGCCACCCTCACGGATGGCGAAGCGCAGGCCCTCGTCCATGGCGATCGGGGCCTGGAGGATGACCGTCATCGGCGTGTTGTCCCCCGGCATGCAC
>Ga0315287_10000301_pt1 | contig 43237 bp, 41 predicted proteins | sample YL17G11_0_MG_FD_205037 | JGI IMG/M metagenome (GOLD analysis project Ga0315287, IMG submission 205037) | Sediment microbial communities from Yellowstone Lake, YNP, Wyoming, USA - YL17G11_0 | ecosystem: Environmental > Aquatic > Freshwater > Lake > Sediment | place: USA: Wyoming | collected...
ATGGGGGCCGCGTGCCGGTTTGGGCTGGGGAAGGTGGTGCGGCGCGTCGGCGGGACCGACGCGCGTGCGCGCCCGCCGCCGGCCGCGGCCGCCGCCGCGCCCGGCGCCGCGCCCACGCCACCGCCCACCGCCCGCCGCCACCGCCCCCGCCCACCGCGTCCCAGGGCGCCCTTGAGCATACCACCGCGGGAGCGCACGGAAAGGAAGAGCCCCGAGCCACCCTGCCCCACCGCCCTGCGCCACGCCCGCCCTCGCCCGCCCGCCCCCCCCCGCGCCCCGGGCGGCCCCGCCGCCCCCGCCCTGCCCGCCCCGCCCCACCCGCGCGCCCCGCCGCCCTGACCCCACACCGCCCGCCGCCGTGTGAGCAGGGATTGCGTGGGCGCCCCACGGCCGCCGAGGGGGGGAGCGGGCGGCGGCGGTGTGTCTGCACCCGGGGGGCGCGCGCCCCCGCTCCCCCCTCCCCCCACCCCCACCACCCCACCCACCAACCCCCTCCCCCCGCGCCATCAATCCTCGTCCCAGTCGCCGCCCCCGGCCGGCGCCCGGGGCCCGCCCGCGGGCTTGGCCATGATGATTTGGTCGACCCTCAAAACGGTGGCCGCCGCGTCCGCCGCCAGGCGCACCGCCCACCACGTGGCGGCAAACAGGTCGACGACGCCGGCGTCGGCGAGGGGGGTGGGGGGGCCGCCGGCGAGGTCGAGGCCGAGGGAGGCGGCCGCCGCGCCGCCGGCCGCGTGCGCCGCCGTCAGCGCGGCGAGCGCCGCGGTCGCGTCCAGCCCCGAATTGTCGGCCAGCGCGCGCGGCAGGGCGTCCAGGGCGTCGGCAAACGCGCGAAGGGCGTAGCCGTCGAGGCCGGGAGCCGACACGGCGTCGGCGCGAAGCCCGCGCGCGAGCGCGGCCTGCGTCGCGCCGCCCGCCGGCAGCGCGCGCGCGTCCCGGGTGAGCGCCTTGTACGCATTCACGCCCGCGTCCGCGCCGCGCTCGGCGTCGTCGAGGAGGGCGTCGGTCGCGCCGCGGAGGACGAGCGTGACGACCGACCCCGCTTTCTCCGCTTGCTCGACCACCACCACCTGCGTCCCGCCCACTTCCCGCAGCTCCACCGCGGCCGCAAAGCCGAGCTCGTCCGCGCCGGGCGGCGCGACGCGGGCGAGCGCGGTGGCCCCGGTCGCGCGGCAGAGGCGGCGAAGGTCGAACTTGGACGGCACGCGCAGGGCGAGGATGCCGGCCGCGTTGAGGTGGTGGATCGCGATGTCGCCAAAGGCGCCGGACGCGGCGACGACGGAGGCGCCCGCGGCTTTGACGCCCGCGACGAGCGCCTCGACCGCCGCTTCCTCCTGGCCGCTGTACGCCTCAAGCTCGGCCGCGGTGCGGATGAGCACCGTGCCCTTGGTCTCGGGGCCGGCCGTGTCAAAGCCCTGGGCGTAGACCGCGACGCGGGCGGCGTCCGCGCGCTTGACCGACCCTTCGACGCCCCGTTTCAGCGCCAGGCCGTGCACCAGCGCCGACGCCTCCGGCGCCCCCCCCGCCACCTTGAGCACGCGCACGTTGTCCACGTTGAAGTTGACGGCGTTGGACGGCGCCACCGCGACGCACGCGCGCGCGACGAGCGGGCAGAGCCATGGCGCGCCCTCCGCGTGTTTGGCGCCCACGGGGCCGAGCAGGCGGGCGGCGACCGCGCCGGCGTCGGTGACGTCGATCTTGTCCGACCCGGGAATGGCCAGGGTCTCGAGCGCGGCGAGCGCCGCGTCGGCCGCGCGGGAGTACCCGTCGGCGACCTCCGCCGTGTGCAACCCTTCCCGCAGCAACCCTTCCGCGCGCGACAGGAGCTCGCCCACGAGCGCGACCACGGTGGCCGTGCCGTCGCCCACTTCCGCGTGCGCGGCTTTGGCGGCCGCGACGACGAGCTTCGCGGCGGGGTGCTCCACCTCGAGCTCCTGCACGATCGTCGCCGCGTCGGCCGTCACAAAGATCTTGTCCAGGTGGTTCACCACGATCTTTTTCATCCCTGGAGGAGAGAGATGAGGAGAGGAGGGGGTTGGCGCGAAGGGGAGGCGGTTGGTCGTGCCGCGTCGAGCGCCCCGCCCGCGCTTGCCGCGCGCCCTGCATTCGATCACGCCACGCGCCGCATCGGCGGCGCGCGAGACGCGCGCCGCCGGGGGCGCGCCGCCCCCGGATCGGCGGCGCGCCCATCCGCGCCGCTCCCCCCCTCTTTCCCCCCTCCCCAACCCACCATTCGGCCCCAGGCTCGTGCGCACGATGTCCGCCAACGCTTTGCAGGCTTCAATGTTGCGGAAGACGGCGCCCTCGAGCCCCGCGTGGTGGCGGTGGCCCTCCTTCAGCATCGCCTGCAGCCCGTACGGCAGCCCGGCCGACGCCATGGTGGCGGCGAGAGGAAAGACGGGAAAGAGAGAGGGAGTGTGCGGGCGGGGCGGCGCGGGGCGGGGCGGGAGTGAAGAGAGGGAGGCGAGCGGGTTTGCCGCGCCGTCCTCTCTCTATCTTTTTCTCTTCCGTGGCCCCCGCGCGCGTGGCGTTGCACGGCAGCGGGGCGCGGTCCCACCTGCTTCCCTCATGGGTGGTCGCTCACCGGCGCACGCGCGCAGGGCGGGGCGGAGCGAAAAACAAAAGACCGACAAACGCGCCTCACCCGGCGCGCCCGCCCGAGCCTCCCGCCGCCGCGGCTCTCCCGCGGCGGCCGGCCAGCCGATGTGAGCTCTCGTCGCCGGACGGCGGGAGGACCGGAGGAGGGGAAGGAGGTGCGGCGGGGAGCAGGTCAGCCGCCGTGTCGGCCGGAGGCGCGCCGGGCTCGGCCGCGGGCTCGGCCGCGGGCTCGGCCGCGGGTGCCGCCGCCGCGGCGTCGCTGTCCGCGACCGCCGCGTCGACCGGCGGCGCCGGCGGCGCTGTCGGCGGCTCCTCGACCTTCGCCTCCACCGGCGACGCCGCGTCGCCCGCCGCCGCGTCGCTCGCGCCCCGCGGCGGCGACGACGACCCCTCCGGCGCGGGCGCGCCCGCCGGCCCGCCGCCGGCGTCGGGGTCGCGGGGAGGAACTGCCGCCGCCTGCGGCGCCGGCGGCGGCCGCCCAGAGGCCCGCCGCCCGCCTCCCGTCGTCGGCAGAAAGTTGTCGGCGAGCTCGACATTGAGCCGGACGGGCAGCGGGGGCATGGCGGCCATCACGCCGCCCGCCGTGGACATGGCTCGCAAGACAGCTAAAATGTTGTCCCGAAAGGCTACCAGCAGCGCCGTGTTGTCCGCCACCCGCATGCGGGCCATGTTGCATTTGAAAGCATTCAATAGAGCGTAATTGGCTTCCAGCAGGCGCGCGACGGCGGCCTCTGGCGTGCCGGGCGCAGGCGGCGGCGGGCCGCCGGCGCCGGCGTTGGCGAGGCCGAGGGCGGCGGCGTGATGGGCGGACGCGGTTAAAGGTGGGGCGACGCCGAGGCCGGCCAGGGGAGGGGGGTGGCCGAGGCAAGAGGAGGAGAAGCCGCCCGCGCGCCCTCCTCCGCTCGCCGCCCGCGACCGCCCGCCGCCCGCGCGCCGCGCCGACTTGCTCGCAGGCCCGCGCCCGGACACCCCGGCCCCCGCGTCGCCCGCGGCGCGCTTGCCGCGCGCGAGCGGCGGCGCGGCCGCCGCCACGGCGTCCAGCCACCGCGCGCGCAGGGCCACGTCCCGCACCGTCTTGCGGGGGAGGGCGGCGGCGGCGCGCGCGTAGCTGGGGAGAGAAGTTAGGTGGGGCGTCGGGGCGCGAGGATAAGAGGATAGGGGTTGCCGGGCGGCGGCGGGCGGGCGAGGGGCCGCGTCCCGCGGGTCGCATGCCGCCCAGGGGCGCCAACACCCCGCTCTTCACCGCCCGGCGCGGCGCCCAATGTCGCCCCGCCTCACGCGTAGGCCGGTGGGCGCGTGGCGCCGCGCGCCCGCGCGCAGCGCCGCGCGCAGCCAGATGCGAGCCCGCCCCGCCCCACCCGCCCGCCGCGCCCCGCCCGCGCGCGACGCGTCGCGCGCGGTCAGGCTCTCACCGTTCGAGGGGCGACATTGAGCGCCCGCTCGCGGCCAACTTGGCCAGCAGCGCTTCGAGCGCGGCCTGCTCCCCAGCATCCCACTCGCACTCGGCCGCGGACGCCGACCGCACTGCGAGGATGGCGGCGGCGACGGCGTTCATGGTGGTGCGGGTTGGGGGAGCGGGGTACGCGAGCACACCGCCGCGGCGCGCGGCGGGTGTGAGAGAAGGGAAGGGCGCGCGGCGGGCGCGGCCTGGCGGCGCCCGCGGCGAGGCGCGCACGCGCACAGTGGTCCCGGAATTACACACACACTCGCCACGCCAACACGTGGCCAAATCAAGGCGCCCCTCCCTCGCCCGCGCGCGGCGCCGGCCGCGGCCGCGGCAGCACAGACACCGTCTTCCGCCCCGTCGCCCGGTCCCCCCCAAACGTGACGACGCCGGGATTGAGCGCAAACAGTGTGTGGTCCCGGCCCTGGGGGGGGGAGGGAGGGAGGGAGGAGGGAGGGAGGTGAGCGCCGCGCGCCAACAAACGACGCCAGCGGCCCGCCCAGTCCCCCACACCACACCACAGCCCCCACCATGCCGACGCCGATTCCAGGGTGCACGCGCGTGCCGCGCTGGCGCACGATGATGGCTCCCGGGCGCGCGGGGGAGCCGCCAGACAGTTTGACCCCCAAGAATTTGGGCAGCTGGTTGCCACGGTTGTTGGTGGAGCCGCCCTGCTTCTTGGTGGCCCTAAGGAAAGGAGTGGGAGGGCGGGGCGGGTGGTGCGCCGGGCGCGACGGCCGGCCGCCTCCCCGCCGCTTGCCGCCTCCCCGCCGCTCCATCTCTCCATCCTCTCTCTCTCTCACCAGCGCATCTGCATGCAGAGCGCGCCGCCGCCGGCGGCGACGCAGGAGGGCGGCAGCACACCCGCGAGCAACGCTCCAGGCCCGCCGCGGACCGCGGCGCCGCACGCCAGCAGGGACGGCAGCAGGCGGCGTGACGCCATGCTCGCGGCGGCTCGATGCGGGGCCGAAGTGAGAGAACCGGGCCGGCGCCGCGTCTGCTGCCACTCTGCTCCACCGCCGGCTCCCCGCCCGCGCGTCGCCCGTCGGCCCAGGTGCGCGGTGGTTGACGGCAGACCCTGCGGGGCCTTTCGCTCGCCCTCGCCCCTCTTCCTCGCGCAGCGGTTCAAAATGGGCGTCGCCCGAGGCGTGCGTGCCCGTCGCCCCGCCACCGGCGCCCCGCCACCCCGTCGCGAGTCGCGCGCACCATGTGTCGCGTCCTGGCGGGGCGGGCGCGGCCGCCGGACGACGGCGCGCCGCGCAGCGGGCAGGCGCCCGCCGGCGGCGTCGCTCGCGCGCGGCCGACGTGGCACGCCCGCCGTCCCCGCTGCCGCCCGCGCCGGCCGCGCGCTGTCGGGCGGAGCTTGGCCGGGGGCGGGCGAGGGCGGGTGGTGGCGGGAGCAGCGCGCGGCGCGCCGGCGACGCTCGGCCAGGATTGCAGGCCTCCGCGCGGGCTGGGGCGGCCGCCAGCCCCGCCCCGGCGGCGCGCGAGAGCACCACGCGCGTGTCGGGAGGGGCGACACGAGGCGGCGGCCGACGCAACCCCCGTCCCTCCCCAGCCTGGCGCGCGGCCCGCCCCTCCTCGCGCACCTCCGACCCTCCACCACGGCCGCCACCGCGCACCCGGGCGGCGCCCCCCCGCCGCCCATGCCCGGCGGCGACGACCCGGCGCCGCCCCCGCCCCGCGGCCCGCGGGGCGCGGCGGGGATGACGGGCGTGCTGTCCGTCGAAGATTTCACGGCCGTCTGGCGCGCGCAGCACACCGGCACGCCCTTTTCCCGCACCGACTCCGAGCTCGCGTTCCAGGACTGGATCAAGCGCATCCCGTCCGCGTCCAACCTGGCGTCCGACCGGGGGGGTGGCGGGGAGGCGCCCGCGCCGGCGCCCGCGCCGGTCGCGCCGCCCCCGTCGTCGCCGCCGTCCAACCACCTCGCGTCCGCGGGCGGCCTGCGCGTGGGCGGCATTCCCCGGGTGCCGTCCCTGGACCTGCTGCGGCAGCTGGTGGCGGTGTCGGGCGGGCCGGGGTCGCCGCCGGGGCCGCCGCCCGCCGCGAAGCCAGACGCGCGCCGCGGCGCGCGCAATGCGGCCGCCCCCCCCCGCGCCCGCGCCGCCGCCGCCCGCCCCCCGTCGGCGCCTCCGTCGGCCGATGGGGGGTCGGCGCCGGAGCTCGACACGGAGGGCATGACGAAAGCCGAGATTCGCCGCGCGCGCCGCATGCTCTCCAACCGCGAGTCGGCCCGCCGCTCCCGGCGCCGCAAGCAGGAGCACCTGGCGTCGCTCGAGGCCGCGCTCGCGGCGGCGGCGGCGGAGAACGCGGCGCTGTCGGCCCGCCTCGCGGCGTACGAGCGCGGCGAGGGGACGGCCAGCGGCACCGAGCTGGCCCGCCTGCGCGACGAGAACGCGGCCCTGCGGTCCGCCCTGGACGCGTCCCGCCTCGAGCTCGCGGCGGCGGACGCGTCCGACGGCGGGTCGGACGGCGGCGGCAAGCGGCGCCGCGGCGAGTGAGGGGGGAGAGGGGGGGGGGCGCGAGCGGCGCGCCAGATTTTGGGCGCCCCCCGCGGCGGAGGGGGGCGCGCCGGCGGCGGGGGTGAGGGGGGCGAGCGTGCGAGAGAGCGCGAGCGAGGCGAGGCACGGACGAGGAGGGTCGAGAGGCCGCGCCAGGAGCGCGCGCCAAGTGTGGCAACCCCACAACCCCCCACACACGGAGCGCGGTCACCGCAGAAAGCCGCCCTCGCCCTCTCCGGCGGCCGCCGCGCCGCGCAGGGTCGCCAGGCGCGCGGCGAGCGCGGCGCGCGCGGTCGCGAGCCGCGCCGCCTTGGCCGCCTGCGTCCCCGGCGCCGCGCCGTCAAACACGGCGTCGACGCGGTCGTCGACCTCGGCGTTGAGCGCGTCCACGCCCAGCGCGGCGCAGGCCGCCGCGTCGGCCGCGAGCGCGGGGTCGAGCGCGCCGTCGTCCGAATCGTCCGACCCCGCCCACGACGCCCACCACTCGGCGCCGACCGGCACCAGGCCGGATGTGCGGTCCAGCGGCAGCCTGCCCGCCGCCAGCGAGGCGGCGGCGCCGGCGGCTTCGGCAGCGTCGACGAGCGCCCTGAACGCGTCGGCCGCCCCCTCCAACCCGCGCGCCTTGTCGGGGTGCACGCACGTGGCGAGGCGCCGAAAGGCGGCGCCCACGCCCGAGGCGGACGCGCCTTGGGCGTCGCCGCCGGGCGGCGGGTCGGGCAGGCGCAGGAGCGCGGTGGGCGGCAGGCCGGCCGCCGCGCCAGCGCGCAGGCGCAGAATTTCCAGGCGGCGCCGGTCGACGCCGGTCGGGCGCAGCGTTTCGGCGGTTTCTAGGGCGGCCAAGGCGGCGCGGTGGTCGCCGGCGGCAAAGCGCGCGGCCGCGGCGGCGAGCGCGGACGCCAACGCCTCACCCGCCGACCCGGGCCGCGCCATGGCCCGGCTGCTCCGGTTGCAGCGCGTCCAGGGCGACGGCCAGGCTGGCGTCGACGGACGCGAGCAGGGAGGGGAGGCGGGCCGAGGTCTGGGAACGGGGGCAGCGGTTGGCGCGGGCGCGCCGTCCCGCGCGCGCGGCGGCCATCCCGACACACCGCACACACACCTTGGTCACGCGGTCGACCGCCTCGCCCCGCTGGGCGGTCCCCGCCGCGGCGCCCGCGACGGCGGCCGTCCCGCACTCGCGGCGCAGGGCGGCCAGGGCGCGGCTGGCGGCTTCTACCGACTCACACGCGGCTTCGGCGACGGCGGCGAGCGTGGGGGCCGGAGCGGCCATGGGGTGTGCCGCGGCGATCAGAGCCCTCGACGCATCCGCGGTCTGTCGACCCCGCGCGATGTCTGGCCCGCCGCCAGCCTCGCCCCGGGCGTGTCGCCGCCACGCCGGGGCGGGCGGGGCGACGCCACCCCCCCCGTCGCCACCACCGTCCCCCTACGTGCGCCTGCTGGACGCGTCCCTGGCGCCCGACGCGTCCCCGATGACGGCGCTCGCATCGCCCATGCCTTCTCTGGCGTCGCCGACGCCGCGGTCGCCCGCGCCGGGCCGCGCGCGCGGGCCCGCGCGCGTGCTCGACGCGCCGGGCCTCGCCGACGACTGGTACGCGACGGCCATCGCTCTTGATGACCACGGCGACACGCTGGCCGCTGCGCTGGGCGCGGGCGTGTACGTCTATCGCGTCGCGACCACGGCCGCGGCCGCGCTGCCGCCGCCCTCTGCCCCGGTCACGGCCCTCGCCTGGGCGCCCGGGGGCGCGTGCGGGCGCGTGCTGGGCATGGCGGACGCGCGTGGCGGGGTGTGCACCGCCGACGCCAGCGGCGGCCGCCCCCCCACGCGCCTCGCTCGTGCCCACGCCCGCCGCGCAGGCGCCGCCGCCTGGGCCGACGCCGGCCTGCTCGCCACCGGCGGCCGGGACCGGCGCATCATTCTGCACGACGCCCGGTCGCCGGCGGGGGTGGGAGGGGTGGCGGCGGCGCACGGGGGGGAGGTGACCGGCCTCGCTTGGCGCCCGTCGCACGCGCACGCCCTCGCGTCGTCCGGCGCCGACGGCGGGGTGCGAGTCTGGGACATGCGCAATCTGGCCGCCGGCCCCGCGGCTGAAGCGGGCGACAGGGCGGGCGCGGCGGTGAAAGCTCTCGCCTGGTCGCCGGCCGGTGCTGCGCTCGCCGCCGGCGGCGGCAGCGCGGACGGCACGTTGAGAATTCTTACACCGACTCTACGCTTGCGCGCCTCGGCCCCTGCTGGCGGCCAGGTGTCCGGCGCGGCGTGGCGCGCCGACGGCGGCGCGCTCGCGACCGCGTGCGGCTACGGCGCCAACGCCGGGGCCATCACCCTGTGGACCCCCACATCCGACGCCCTCTCCCGCGGCCCCACCCTGCCCGGCGGCCACTCGGCGCGCGCCCTGTGCCTGGCCGGCGCGGGCGACGCCGCAGCGTCGGCCGGCGCCGACGAAACCGTGCGCCTCTGGGCGCCCTGGGGGGGTGGGCCGGGGCCGCCCGGGTCGCCGCATGCCCCCATGGCGTCGGCGTGCGCGGGCGTGCGGCGAGGGCTCTTCAGCCTGGCGTCGCCCGCGCCGCGCGCGGGGTTGAGGTAGGAGAGGGGAGAGGAGAGGAGAGGGGGTGGAAGGGGTCGTTCCTGCCACGCCCTGTCGCGTCCATTTTCCCTCCTAGTGCGCTCTGTGCTGTCGATAGGGCGGCAGCGGCGGCTAGCGAGCGCGGCGACGACGGTCGGGCGTCGGCCGGCGCCCGACCGTCGTCGCGCCACACCCCCCGCTTCGCCACCCATGGCGCCCCTCGCGGCCCACCCTGCGCGCCCGCGCGGCCCCGCGCCGCGCGCCCTGGCGGCCCGCCCCTCGTCGCGGCCCGCCGCCGCCGCCACGCGCCGCGGCCCGCCCCCCGCCTTTGCCGGCGCGCCCTCCCAGCCCGGCCGCGACCGCGAGTCGGCCGGCCGGGACGACATACTGGAAGCCGCGGAGGCGACGGCCCGCGTCGCGGCCGAGGGCGCGAGCGAGGCGGGCGACGCGGCGGTCGCCGAGCGTGCGGCCGAGCTGGAAAGCCAGCAGGTGGGAGGAGAGAGGTAGAGGCGGGTGTGTGTGTGCGCCGTGGAAGGGCGCGGGCGCCAATGCGCCCCCCCGCCCCTTCGCAGGCCGCGCGGAACGCGGCCGGCGCCGCCGGCGCGCTCACCGGCGCCGACCTCGCCCGCCTCGCCGCCGCGCGCCGCGCGACCGCGGGCACGCCGGAACCCGTCGGGACGGGCGGCATCGCGGACGTGTTCGAGGAGGCGCGGCTGATCGAGTGGCCGTCGCCCGCGCGCGCGCTCGCCGACACGGCGCTCGTCGTCGCCATCGTCGCGGGCTCGGCCGCGCTGCTCTTCGTCGTCAACTCGGGGCTGACCGACTTGGCCAAAGCCATTTACGACTGAGGGACAGGAGAGAGGGGAGAGAGAGTGGGGAGGGCAAGGGGCGGCGTCGCGCCCCTTTCCCGCCGCGCCACGGTCTGAAAACACGGTCGTTGCACAGGATATGCCCCCCACACACACCCCACCACCACCCCCTTTCTCAACCCTCGAGCGCGGCGGCCCCCGAAATGATTTCGATGAGCTCCGTCGTGATCGCCGACTGCCGCGACCGGTTGTACTTGAGCGTGAGCGCGGCCAGGATCTCGGACGCGTTCTTCGTCGAACTCTCCATGGCCGACATGCGGGCCGCCTGCTCGGAGCACGAGTTTTCCAATAGGCAGTTGTAGAGCGTGGCCGCGAGCCCGAACTCGGCCAAGTCCTGCAGCAGCTCCGCCCGATCCGGCCCCTCGATCTCGTACGCGTCCAGCGACCCGCCCTCGGCAGCCGCGCGCTCCAGGGCGGCGGGGGAGAGGACGGTGGCGACGGTCGGCTTGAACGCGATCGCAGAGACGAAGCGGTTGAACACGATGCGCGCCGCGTCGTACTCGGTCTTGAGCAAGATCTCGGCGACCGCGGACGCGACGCCAAACGTGGTGCGCACTTTGGCGACGTCGGCGACGGTCGCCGCGATCGACGCCGCGTCCGTGCGCTGCAGCTGGGACTTGCCCTTCTCCCCGACGACCACGTACTCCATCACCTTGCCCTCCGCGGTCCCGGCGGCGGCCTTGGACGCGGCGCGCGAGTATTTGGTGACGGCCGAGTTGATCCCCCCACAAAGCCCTTTGTCGGTCGTGATCGCGACAGTCAGATTCTTCTCCACGTCCGCGTCCGGCGTGTCGCCCAGGATGCGGAGCAGCGGCCGCGCCAGGCCGCGCGAGACTTCGGTCGCGGCCTGCGCGACGCGCATTTTCGACGCGGCGACCATCTTCATGGCGGACGTGATCTTCTGAATGTTTTGCACTGACCGCATGCGCAGCTTGACTGAGAGGAGGGGGAAAGAGGGGGTGTGGGGTCGACTTGGGGGTGCGCGAGGGCAGGCGCGCGGATCGCGGCGCGCCGGCACGCGGCGCGGGCGCCGCGCGGCGGCCGTTTTCGGGGCTGCCGCCCCGCCCAGGGCAAAGCGCGTCGCGCACAGCAGCTTAAGCGGGGCGCGCGAGCCGGCGCGCCGCTCCCCGCGGCCCGCGGTCGCCAAACAACCGCCGGCCGCGACCCACTCGCGTCACGCACCGGCCTGGTTGGACACGCCGCGCGCGCCGGCCGCCGGGCCGGCCGCGGCGAAGCTGCAAGCGTGGAAAGGGGGGGGGGGGAGGGGTGTCGGAAGGGGTGGCGGGCGCGCGCGCCGCGCTCGGCGGCCGCCATCCCCGCGGGCGCACCTCGGGCCCGGGCTCGCCAGGGGCGCGCCCTGGCGGATGAGCGCGGCCACGCCGCGCGCGTGGCGAGACATTGGAGGAGCGGTGTGGGCGCAGAGAGTGAAGCGGGCACACCGCGACGGTTGCTCACTCTTTTCTCCTCACCCGGGGCACGCCCCCGCCGCCGCCTTCTCCCAATGGCGTCCACGTCCGCGTGCCGCCGGTTTGAGGGCAAAGTGGCCATCGTGTCTGCCTCCACCGCCGGCATCGGCCTCGGCATCGCGCAGCGCCTCGCCGCGGAAGGCGCGCGCGTCGTCATGTCGAGCCGGCGACAGGTGAGGGAGCCAAGATGGAGGCGCGGGGGACGGGGCGGGGGGGCGGAAGGCGCCGTCCCACGCCCTCGCCCTTCTTTGTGCAGGCCAACGTCGACGCCGCCGTCGCCCGCCTCGCCGCCGCCGGCGCCACCGTCGCCGGCATCGCCGCCCACGTCGGGGACGAGGCGGACGTCAAGCGGTTGATCGATTTCACGGTTTCCACTTTTGGCAAAATAGATGTCCTCGTCTCCAACGCCGCCGTCAACCCGTTTGCGGGGGAGATATTGGATCATCCGGATTCGGCGCTCACGAAAATATTCGATGTCAACGTTCTCGCTGCCATCCGGCTCGTGCGCGCGGCCGCGCCCTTTTTCGCGCCAGCCGCCTCGGTCGTCTTCATCTCCTCAATCACCGCCTACCGCCCAGAATCCCCGATCGCGGTCTACGCCGTGTCCAAAACCGCGCTCGTCGCCCTGTCGCGCGCGCTGGCAGAGGAACTGGCCCCTTCCGGCGTTCGAGTCAACGCGGTCGCGCCGGGCACCGTGCCCACCAAGTTCGCGGCCGCCCTGGTCGAGTCGGACGAGATGCGGCGGGAGAGCGTGGAGCGGACGCTGCTCAAGCGGTTGGGGACGCCGGCCGACGTCGCGGGGGCCGTCGCGTTTCTGGCGTCCGACGACGCCGCGTACGTCACGGGTGAGTGCATCTGCGTCTCCGGCGGCATGCTGACCGCGCGGCTGTGAGAGGGAGAGGTTGGAGGGCAGTGCAAATTTGATTCCAGCTCTCGCTCTTCCCTACCCCTCTTTTCTCTCCTCGCACGCCACCGCCGCGGGACACGTCGCCGCCGGCCGACGCGGCAGCAGGGGCGCCAGCATGGGCGGCAACAAAAACGCGTCCGGAAGCGGCCCCGGGGGCGGCCCCGGCGCGCGCGGGCGGTGCGCGGCGGCCGCACGCCAGCGCGCGGCCAGCGCGGCGGGGGCTTGCGTCTGTCGGAGCTCAACCGTATTCGGCACCCGGTGCCACAGGAAGCACCCCATCCACACGGGCAGGTGCGCGAGCGAGGCGCGGAAGAGGAGCCGCGCGCCCGCGTCGCCGGGGGTGGCGCGAAAGGCCGCGGCGGCGGCGGCCATGGCGCCGGTGGCGACAGCAGCTTCCGTGGCAAACGGCGCGGTCGTCGTGCCCAGCGCGACGGCCACAAACCCGAGCGGGAGAAGGTAGAGGCAGTTGCGCAGCGCGCACCCCGCCGTGCGCGCGCCGCGCGGGTCGGCGAGGGAGAGCATGCGGTGCCCGCCGGCCGCGTAGTCGGCGCGGCAGAGCCAGGCGAGGGCCATGAAGTGGGGGAGCTGCCAAAAGTAGAGGCCGGCGGCGAGGATCGCGGCGCCCGGTTGGAGCTCGCCGGCGGACGCGGCCCACCCGATCAAAGGGGGGATGGCGCCCACCACCGCGCCGACCCAGGTGGCAGCCGGGTGCACTTGCTTGAGCGGGGTGTAGACAAACGCGTACAGGGCGATGTTGCCCGCGCCCAGCGCCGCGGCGAGCGGGTTTGCGCCCACCGCCAAACACCCCACGCCCGCAGCCGCCGCCGCGCCCGCAAACGCGAGCGCGACCGGGCGAGTCATGCGGCCGGACGGCAGGGGGCGGGCGGCGGTGCGGCGCATGAGCGCGTCGGTGCGAATCTCCCAGACTTGGTTGAGGGCGTTGGCCGCCGCCGAGCAGGCGGCGACACCGGCCGACGCGATGGCACATCCCGCCCAATCCACCGTCTCGGGAGAGCCAGCTACATAGCCCGCGGCGGCCGTCGCGACGACGAGCGACGAGAGGCGCGCTTTGCCGAGCTGGGCAAAGAGGCGCAGGTGGGCCTTGGCCGACCGTGGGCGGGGTGTGGGCGCGCCTTGTGTGCTCGCTGCCGCCGCGGCGTCGGCGGCAAAGCCTCGGGCGAGGGCGGGGAAGGTGGGCGCGCGCGCGCGCGGCGCGGCGCGCGCCACGCCGCCGCACGCAACCACAGTACATCCACTCGTCGACATCGCCGCCGCCGAGCACAGGCGGCGGCCGAGCAGCGCGCCGGCGGCCCAGACGGCGCGCTCCGCGGTCGCCATTTGAGGCGAGCGCCCGATCTGGGAGCTGGCAGACCCCTGGGCGGCGCCTTGACGCAGGCCGCTCCCGCCTGGGGGAGCGGGCGCCGCGAGGGCGGTCGCCGGCCGTGGTTCTGCGCCGCGCCGGCGCCGCGTTAGGCCAATCCCACTCCCTGCGCGCGCCTCCACGCGCCACCGACCCCTCCCGACACCTCACCATGCGCGTCTGCGCATCCCAAGGGCGGCCGCCCGCGCCCGCGCCCGCGCCCGGCCACGCGCCCACCTTGACCCCGCCCCACGCGCCCCGCCGCCGCGCCCTGCTCCTGGGCACCGCCGCGGGCGTGCTGACGACCGTGGCGGCGCCGGCGCAAGCCGTGGGGTGAGGAGGGGAGGGTGGTGGGGGTGTCGAGGGGGTGCGGGCGCGCGTGGCCACCCGTCGCCGGGTCGGTGGTTTGATGAGGGGGCGCCCACACGCCGCCGCCCGTCCCCCCACAACCTGTGCAGCTTTAAGAAGGAGCTCAAGAAGCGGCGCCTGACGCCCGCCGACTACACGGGCGACGTCGACGGCCTGCCGTCGCTCGACCTGGCGCCCTCCACACAGCGCGGCGCCCCCGCCGCCCTGGGCGACCGCGTCACCGTGCACTGGGACTCGCTCTACCGGGGCATCGACGTCGCGTCGTCGCGCGCGGCGCGGCTGCTTGGGGGGAACCGGACGGTCGCCGAACCGCTGGACTTTACGGTCGGCGGCCCCGTCACCGCCCTCGCCCGCGCCGCCGTCGCCGAGTCGTCCGGCGGCCTCTTTTCTGGCATGGGCGGGCCCCAGCCGCCGCCCGCGCTGTCCACGGCGGTGCTCGGCATGCGCGCGGGCGACAAGCGCGCGCTCCTCATCCCGCCCGAACGTGGCTACGGCGACCGCGGCCTGGGGGAAATGCCGGGCGGGGCCACGTTTGAGCTGCGGGTCGAGGTGCTGGCGGTCGAGCCCGGTGGCAAGGAGTGAGAGAGACGAGAGGGTCGGAGCGCGCGCGTGTCGAGCGATCGTCTGCCTCACCCACCCTTCCTCCCATCACCACTATTGAAGATTGACGGCCAGCAGCCGCCCGGTCACTACAAGTGGTTGTTGTGGAGTTGGCGCGAGGCCGCAAAGGCGGCCTGGCGCGCGCAGCGCCTGGGGCGCCGCGCGCCGCGCGCGGAAATCAGGGTGGAAATAGGGGGGGCGGGACGGTGGCAGGGAGCGGTGCGGCGATGGTGGGGTCGAGGGAGGGAAGGGTGCCGGCTCACTGGGGCGGCGGTGCCGTTGTCGGCTCGCCCGCCGCGCTCCCATTGGACGACGGCGGCGCCAGGCTCCCGCGCGACCCCAGGGTCGCCCCCAGGGACGCCGCGCGGGCGACGCCGGGCCGGGCCGGGCCTTCCAGGGCCTGGAGGGAGACGCGCTCCATGTCGGCCGCCGCGTCGGCGGCGCGCCGCCGCGCGGCCTCCTTGGCCGCGTCGTCGACGCCGAGCCGGGACGAGCCGCCGCCGTCGGACGCGGGAGCGGACAGGGAGACAATGGATTCAAAGGAGGCGGCGCCGGCAAAGGCGGCGGGCGGCGACGCGCCGCCACCGAAGTCGGCGCTCGGCCGGCGGCCGCCCGCGCGCGGCGGCGACTGCTCGCGCGACCGCTGCGTGGAGACGGGGGCGGATGCGGCGCCGCCAGGGGTGGCGCCCAAGCCGTGTGCGGCGGCGGCGGCGGCGAGGGCGGCGCCCGCGGCCGCGGCGGCGGCGTGGCGGTCGGCGGCCGCAGCGTCCGCCGCGGCGGCCGCCACCACCATCGGCGGCGGCACGCCCGCCGCGTCGGGCGGCCCCAGGGGCGCGGCCGCGACGAGCTCTTGGAGGTCGTCGATCAGCTTGCGCAGCGGGGGCGGCGGGTCGGCGGCAAGCGCCGCGGCGGCGGCCGCCGCCGCGTCGCCCGAACACGAGCCGTCAGGCGGCTGGCCCGAGGAACCGCCGCCCGCCGCGGCCGACGGCGGCCCCGGCCCGGGCGCCGCGGCGGCCGCGGGCGGCGGCGGCGGCGCCGCCGGCGCGAGCGGCGCGTCGTCGCCCGACCGCGGCGAGTCTGGCCGGGACCCGCCCAGCCCGCGCCCGTCGCCGGCCGCGGCCGCGCCCAGCAGCAGCCGAATTTCAGACCGGATGGCGGCCGCGATCGACGCGGCGTCGTCGCGCGACAGGTCCAGGTCTTGCACCATCTCCCCCGCGACGGACAGCGCGGTGTCGGCCCCCAGGTCGAACGCGAACTCGACCGTCTTGGCCGGCCCGCCCGGCTGCGTGATGCGCAGGCGCAGGGCGAGCGTGTCGCCGCCGCCGCCGCCCGCGAGCCGGCCCTTGACGCGAAACTCGCGCCCCGCGCCGACCGCGACCGCGGGGCCGCACGCGGAGCGCAGGGAGCCGTCGTCGGAGCCGCCGTCGGAGCGGGGGCCGGAGGGGCGGGGCGGGGCGGGGGCGGCGGCGGCGGGGCCCGGCGCCGCGGCCGACCCGCCAGACCGGTCGGAGCGCGGCGACCCGAGCGACCGGCGCGACACCAGATCCACCGCCGGCGGCGACAGCGCGCCCGACCGGGACGGGGGCCGGGGCGGCAGCGCGGAGCCGGCTCGCGAGGGGGCCGAGGAGCGCGGCGGGCGGTCGTCGCCGTCGGATTCAGAGCCTTCCGGCACGGCCGAGAGTTGGGGGGGGAGGCCCTCGCCCCAATCGCCGGCCAGGGAGCCGGACGCCGAGCGCACGGTGGACAGCGTGAGCGGGCCGGAGGACGGGCCCGCGGGGTCGACGGCGAGCAAGAGGTCGGCGGTCGACCCCGACACGCCCGCGAGCGCCGCCGCGCGCCCCGGCCCGCCCGCCCGCATCTCGGCCCGGATCGACTCAAAGTACGGGTGCTTCAACAGCTGCCGCGCGCGGGGCCGCGAGTCGCGGGGCGCGATGCAGAGGGAGACGAAGTCGGCGAGCGCGCGCGACGGCACGCGCGCGAGGCCCGCGGGGCGCACGCCGAGGGTGACCTTGCGGTAGATTTGGGCCGCGTTGCGGCACTCGGAGTAGGGGTACTCGAGCGTGGCCTGGAGGAGAGGGAGGGAGGGGAGGGGAAGAATGAGAACGCGGCGAGCGCGCGACCGCCCCCGCCACCACCACCGTTCTCTCTCTCCTCCTCACCAGCTCCAGGAGGCACATGCCGAACGAGTAGACGTCCACCCGGTCGTCGTAATCCTCTTCATACAGTTCGGGCGCCATGAACTCGGGCGTGCCCAGCACCGACTGCGGCGCGGTGCGCGCGCGGAGGAGCGTCGCGAGCCCCAAGTCGCCGATTTTCACCACCCCCTCGGACCCGTTGATGAACACGTTGTCGCACTTCAGGTCGCGGTGGATGATGGGCGGCGTGTGGCCGTGGAGGTAGACGAGGCCGCACAGGATCTGCCACGCCCACCGTTTGAGCACTTCGACGTCGACGTGCTTGTGCCGCTTGCGGTACTGGCGCAGCGTGCCGCTGGTGAACAGCTCCGTGATGAAGTTGACGGTTTGGGAGCGGTCGTCGAGCCAGGAGTCGTGGAACGACATGATGTTGCGGTGTTTGAGTTGTTTGAGGACCCGGATTTCGGCAAAAAGGCGGTCCCGCTCCTCGCCCGACGACTCGCGCACGAGCTCCGCGACCCGGACCTGGGAGGGGGGAGGGGGGGGGGGGGGGGGTCGAGAGGGGAAAGGTGTGCCGCGCGCGGCGTCTGCCGCCCTCTCCCTCTCTCTGACCTGGTTCCACGCGACTTCCGTCCCCTCCTCTTCGTCGAACGCTTTGTAAACCGTCTTGAATGCGCCCCGGCCGAGGACGTGGTCGAACTGAATGGGAGACGGGGGGTGGCGGGGTCGACGCCCCCGCGCGGCGGCCGGCGCGCGGCGGTGGGAACGCCGCTGAAGAGGGCGCGGAGTGCTCCCGCCCCCACCCCGCCCCCCAATGCACGCTCAAGGCCCGCCGGCGGCGGCGGGCAAGGGAGGCGCCCGCCAGGGGGCCCACGGCAACCGCCGCGGCGCCACGCGGCGGTTTGACTCGCCGAGCTGCGCCGCGCCGCGCCGCGCCGCGCCGCCGAGGGGGCGCCGGGCCACCCTTCCGCCCCCCTGCACGCTCCACCACCCCATCCCACTCCCTTCTCACCCGGGAATAGCGGCCCGAGGGGTCGGTCTCGACGACATTGGACTCGCCGCCGCCTTCGCCCGGCTCGGGCGGCGGCACGGGCGGGTCGCCGCCCGCCATCTCGGCCCTGGTAGGTTTTCTAGCCGATTGCCGCTAGACGGGCGCGGGCGGGGCCATGGGTGCGGGCCGGGGGGGGGCGGGGCAGGCGCCGCGGCGAAGCGCGCGGGGCGGGGCGGGGGGAGGGGGGCGCCGACCGCCGTCGGGGCCCGCGAGTGGGGCGCCTGAAGCGCGGCGGGCGCGCCACGGGCGCGGCGGCCGGCGGCGCGAAGGGTGGTGGGGGCGGAGTGGGGGCGGCGTCTGCAGCCGATGGCGGCGGCGGCGCCGGCTCACTCCCTCGGCCGCCCAGCGGCGCGCGCGCGGTGGCAGGCGCCCGCAGCGCGTGTGTCCGACCGCCACACCCACGCTCGGCGCCTAGCGCGGTCGCCCGCCCATATGGCTGCGCCTGCCCCCCCTCCCCGCGCCGCCCCCCTCGCCGCCCTCACCCCGCCCGGCCCCGCCGTCGCGGTCGAGCTCCTGGCCGACACGCCCGGCGTGCCCGGGCCGGACGCGCTCGCCGCGCCGGGCGACGCGCTCGAGCCGCGCGGCGACGTCGAGTCCCTCCTCCGCGGCCACGGCACGATCGCCGCTGGCCCGACAGGGCTCGCCGCGACCGTGGCCGGCGTCGTGGGGCGGGTGGACCGGCTGGTGGGGGTCGCCGCCGCGGGGGGGCGGTACGGCGCAGACGTCGGCGACGTGGTCGTCGGCCGCGTGTCCGGCCTCGCCGGCAAGCGCTGGCGCGTCGACCTGGGCGGGCGCCAAGATGCCGCGCTGCCCCTGTCCGCGGTGCGGCTGCCGGGCGGCGCCGCGCGGCGGCGGACGGCCGAGGACGAGGCCAGCATGCGCGCGCTGCTCTCCGAGGGCGATCCCATCGCCGCCGAAGTGCACGCGCTGCACGGCGATGGATGCGCCCTGCTCCAGGCGCGGTCGCGGCGGCACGGCAAGCTCGGGGACGGGGTCCTTGTCAGCGTCCCCCCCCGCTGCGCCTCCCGCCAGCGCACGCAGGCCGCAACCTGCCCCGGGGCCCGGGTGCGGATCGTGCTGGGCGTCAACGGCTGGGTGTGGGTGTCGCCCGACCGAGGGGGCCAGGAGGGCGACACCGCCGCTGGCGGCCTAGGCGGCGACGACGACGACGCGCCGCCGCCGCCCACGCCGCCGCCGCCCACACCCGCCCAGCGGCTGGACGTGGCGGCCGCGGTGGGCGCGCTGCGCGCGCTGGGCGCGCTGGGGCTGCCCGTCACGCCCGAGTCCGTCGACGCCGCGGTCGCGGCGGCGGCGGCCGCGGGCGTGCGCCCGCCCGACATGGGGGAGGTGGCCTTTTTGCGCGTCGTGGCCCAGGGCGAGCGGGAGCGGCGGATGGGGATGCAGGAGGACGACTGAAACGAAAAGAGAGACGCGAGACAAGAGCCGCGGTCGCTCTCCACTCTTTCACTCTTGCCGCCGCCGCTGCACGCCCGGCGCGAGCCGCGCGCGTCCCCGGCGCCAACCCCGAAGCGGCCGCCGCCGCCGCCGCGGCCGCCGCGGCCGCCGCCGCCGCCGCCAATCGCGCCCCCTCCCTCCCCTCCTCTCTCCTTCAATGTCCGTCCTGGCCATGCTCGCCTCCTCCGCCCTGCGCGGCGCGCGCCGCACGCGCACCGGGTGGTCGATTCTCACCCCCAAACTGGGCCCCGTCGGTTTTTACAAGGGGCGCGGCGTGCCGTCCACCGGCCGCATCACGCGCAAGGGCGCGTTTCAGGTGCTCGACCACAAGCGGCCCGAGTGCGTGGTGCCGGACGTGCGGGGGAGCGAGTTGCGGCCGTACGTCGCACGTGGCGTTAAAATCGCCGCGCCGTGACGCCAGGGAGCGGGCGCCGCGGGATCGTGCGCTTTCTGTGGGGTGTGGGGGGGCGACCGCGGGCACTGTGGATGGGGCGGCGCGTGTAGGAGAGCGAGGGAGGGCGAGAGAGGTCGACCACACCCCGCGCCGAGACCCCCCTCCAATCCCCCCCAAAATGCTCCGCGCCGCCCGCCCCGCCCGCCCCGCGCGCGCCGCCGGGCTCCGTCCCATCCGGCGCGCCCCCGCTCGCGCCGCGCGCGCGGCCGCGGGCGACGACACCCCCCCCGCCGCGCTTGCGGCGGCGGCCGCGGGGCTCCCCGCGGCGCTCACCGTCCTGGCCTCCTCGTACGTCAAAGCGACGACCGGCGAAGGCCTGCAGGGCGACCTCCTGGGCGGCCTGGAAGGCGTGTCCTACCTCGTCATCGCGGGGGTGGTCGCTTGGTCGGTTTCGACGAAAGTGCGCACCGGCGCCGGCCTCCCCGCTGGCCCCGGCGGCCTCGTCGGCGCCGCGGAAGGCCTCTCCTACCTCGCCCTGGCCGCGGGCGTGGGGTCGATTGCGTACGCGGCGGCGACGGCGGCGCAGTAGGGGCGGGAGGGAGAGGGGTGCAATCATCGAGCGGGGGTTGCACCGTCGACCTTCTCCTCCCGCCACCCGCCCTCACTCGCCCTGCAGCCGCCGGTCGCGCTGGCGCACGCCCTCCCCGGACAGCGCGCCTCCGCCGCCGGGGCGGGGGGCGCGGTCGGCGAGCTCGACGGACGAGGTGGCGGCGACGCGCTCGCCGCGCTCCCCGCCGCCGCTCGCCGCCCCCGCGAGCGCGGCCAGCGCGGCGTCCAGCGTCCTCCCCGCCACCGCGCGCACCGTGGGTCCTAGCTTGGCCGACAGCGCGATGGCGCCGGGCAGGAGGCCGGCGGACAGTTCGGCGTCGACGTCCAGGGCGTCGTAAACGCTGCGACAAAACAAAAAGGCCGCCGCCAGCGCAAGCAACAAAAACGGCCTTTTCAACAAGGACACCGCTTCGTTGGCGCCCAGCACGGCGATGGCGGCGAGGGCCCAGAGGGGCGGCCCCGCGCGGCGCGCCGCGCGGTGCGCGTCGCGCGCGGAGAGCGCTTGGGCGACCGCCACCGCCGAGTCGGCGGACAGGGTGCGCCACGCGGCGCGCAGGGCGGGCGGCTGGATGAGGGGGGAGGGGACGGACGCAGGCCACTCGGTCGCGGCCGCGACGTCGCAGTCCGCCGGCGGCGGGCCTCGCGCCGCGAGCGCGCCGACCGCCGCCTCCACCAGATCGCGCCCGTCGTCGCCGACGGGTCCGGCGGGGCCGTCCAGGCGGTCGGCGGCGAGGGCAGCGAGGAGGCGGGCGGCGGCGGCGCGCGCGGTCGCGGCCGCGCCGGCGACGTCGGCGTCGGCGCCCCACTGCCGCGGCAGGCCGGCCTCGTCCCGGGAAAACGCGTCCGCGAAACGCTCCTTGGCGCGGGGGAGCGCGGTGGCGGCGGCTTCGCGGGCGCGGGCGAGGAGGACGGACCGGCCGCAGCCGCGCACGCGGTCGGCGAGCGCGGCGGCGTCGGCCGCGGGCAGCCCAAACCCGGCCACCGCCCGCCCCGCCCGCTCCACCGCGCCGTCGGATGCACGAGCAAGTAACGATGAAAGCCTTGGCCAGACGTCGGGCGGGCACGCGTCGAGGAGGGCGGTGGCGGGGCCGACGACCGCGTCGCGCAGGCGCCCGCACGCCACCGCTTCGGCCGCGGCCACGCCGTCGGCCGTCAGCCGGCCGACAAAGGCCGCCACATCGGCGTCGAGCGCGGACGCGGCGTCGCCGGCGGTCCAGGGCGCGCCATCCATGAGGGCGGAGGACGCGGCGGCGGCAAAGCGCGACCGCGCCGCTTTCGCCGCGGCCGCCGCGCGCTCGGCAAACGGCGCCCCCATCCCGTCGCCCGCCAGCGCCTCCCGCACGCCCGCCAGCGCCCCCGCCGCGGCCGCCACCAGCTGGGCGTCGAAGCCGGGCTTGAGCGCGGCCGCGGCGTCGGCCGTGAGGTCGGCCCGGCGAGCGGCGACGACGCCCGCTTCATAGTACCGCGCCTCGCCGTCGTACGCCGCCGCCGCGCGCGCGGCGACCAAAGCAGCGCGCGCGCCATAGTCCGGGAGGAGGCGTTCCGCGGCTTCCGAGGCCAGGGCGACTGCTTCCGGCGCCGCGAGCGCGGCGTCGAGCGCCGCGCGCGCGAGCTCGCCGCAGCGGATCGACGCCACCATCACCCGGTGCGACGGCAGGTCCAGGTCGCGGGAGGCGAGGATGGTGTCCCACGCGGTGTGGGCGGCGAGGGCCCAGGCGGCGCCGGGGAGGCGGGTGGCGTCGCGCGGGACGAGCGCGTCGGGGGACCGCCCGTCAAACCTGGCCGCCAGCGCCGCCGCGTCCGCCTGGAACTCGCCCTCCTTCTCCTCGAAATTGGGCAGCGCGACGTGGTGCACGTCGAAGAAATCGGAGACGGTGGCGGCCTCCAGGCCGGGCGGTTTTGCGAGCGACGCCCAGAGCGACGCGAGGTCGGCCTCCCACGCCGCGGCCAGCAGCTCCACCGGGGTGCGCGTCCTGTCCCGGAACACGAACACGAGCGCGGTGCGCTTGCGGGAAGAGGCAGGGGCGGCGGCGCCCTTGGCAAAGAGTTTGAGGTTGACTTGGAGAATGGTCTTCAACAACGGTTTGCCCGCGCCCGCCTCCCGCCCCACGTCCTTGGCCCACATGTTGACGACGACGGCGTCGGCGACGGCCAGGGCAAAGAGGGCGGACCGGCGCTCAAAGGCTAAGACGAGAGAGAGGGTCGGGGTCGGTGGCCGTTTCCGCCTGTTGCCCGCCTCCCGCCCCCCCACTCCACCCCGACTCACTCGCGTCATCCTCGCCGCGCTCCCGCCCGTCCGAACCCTCCAGGTCCAGCACCAGGGTGAGCGGCGGCGCCGCGCCCGGCCGCGGCGCGGCGGCCGACAGCCACACGCCGCGCGTCGTCTGGCGGCGCCCGGTCAGGGCGTCCATCTCCTCGAAGGTCGTGCCAAACTGGGGATCGAAAAGGGGGTGGGGAGGGTGGGCGGGGGGGGGCGCGTGCGCGCATCGCGGCCCAGCCCCGAACAACACCCGCCGATCCTCCCTCTCCCTCGATAACGCACCATCGCATTGAGTAGCGTGGATTTGCCAGACGACTGCGGGCCGGTCACGGCGACAACTTGATATCCAACCCCCGCGCCCTCCAGCCCGCACGCGGCCGCCACCGCGTCGGCGGCGGCGCGGTCAAAGGCGGCGTCGCCATCCACCAGCTGCACGGCGGCCGGCATGGGGAAGGCCGGAAGGAGTGGGCGGCGGCGGCGCTGCGCTGCGCTGCGCACCGCCCCCCTCCACACCGCGCCCGCCCCGCCTCCAGCCCGCCGCCCGCGCGCGCGTGGGACTGCCTCGCTCCCCGGGGCGACCGGCACCACCGCCGCCCGCCGCGCTTCCCGCGCGCCGCCGCCGCCGCCCGCGCCGCCGCCACCTCCGGGCCGCCACCATGCTCGTCCTCTTTGAGACGGCGGCCGGCTACGGCCTGTTCAAAGTGCTCAAGGACGGCAAGCTGGACAAGCCCGAGGTGAGAGGAGCGGGGACGGCGCGCCCGCGCATGTCGGCCGCCGCGGCCGGCGGCTCGCGCCCACGCGCGAAATGCGCCCCACCCCTCCCTCACTAGGACCTTTGGAAGGATTTCGAGTCGCTGGAAGGCGCGCAAAAGGTGGGAAAAAGGAGAGGGTGGTCGGCGCGCGCCGCGGCGCCCGCGCCGCTGGCTAGCCGACGAACGCCACCCCTCTCTTTCCTCTCTCCCTCTCCAAGGTCGTCAAGCTCAAGTCCTTCTGCAAGTTTGAATCCACGACCGACGCCCTGGCGGCCGCCACCGCGGTCGTCGACTCCAAGCTGAGCAAGGGTGCGAGCGAAGAGACGAGGGTGGGAGAGGGGAGGGCGGCGCGCGCCCGCGCACGCCACACCCCACACCCCACACCCTCTCTCCCCCTCTTTCTGTTTCAGCTCTCAAGAAATTCATCAAGAAGCACGCCGACGGCGACTCGGTCGGCGTCCTGGACGCCAAGCTGGGCGCCCTCATCAAAGAAAAACTGGGCGTCGCCGCCGTCGCGTCGCCCGCCGTCGCCGAGCTCACGCGCGGCATCCGGGGCCAGCTCACCGGCCTCGTCGCCGGCCTCGCGCCCGACGACGCGGCGGCCATGGCTCTCGGGCTCTCGCACTCGCTGTCCCGGTGAGACGGGTCGGCGAGACAAAACCCGAGAAAGACCGCAACCCCAACCCCAACCCCAACCCACACCACAACAACCCCAACCCCAACCCTCGTCACTCAGCTACAAACTAAAATTCTCGCCCGACAAGGTCGACACCATGGTCGTGCAAGCCATCGGCCTCCTGGACGACCTGGACAAAGAGCTCAACACGTACGCGATGCGGTGCCGGGAGTGGTATGGGTGGCACTTTCCCGAGATGGCGCGCGTCGTCAACGACAACGTGGCGTACGCGAAATGCGTGCGCCTCATGGGCGCGCGCGACGCGGCGGCGACGACCGACTTTTCGGCCGTGCCGCTGGACGACGACGTGGAAGCGGCGCTGAAAGAGGCGGCGTCGATCTCGATGGGGACCGAAGTGTCTGAAGTCGACTTGGCCCACATCTCGGCCCTCGCCGACCAGGTCGTCTCCCTCGCCGAGTACCGGGGGCAGCTGTACGACTACCTCAAGGCGCGCATGGCGGCGATCGCGCCCAACCTGACGGTGCTCGTCGGCGAACTCGTCGGCGCGCGGCTCGTCTCGCACGCGGGCTCCCTCCTCTCCCTGGCCAAGGCGCCCGCGTCGACGGTCCAGATCCTGGGCGCGGAGAAAGCCCTGTTCCGGGCGCTCAAGACGAAGCACGACACGCCCAAGTACGGCCTGATCTACCACGCGTCGCTCATCGGCCAGGCGCCGCCGCGGTTCAAGGGCAAGATCTCGCGCCTGCTCGCCGCCAAGTGCTCCCTGGGCGTGCGGTGCGACGCGCTGGGGGACGGCATGGACGCCAGCGTGGGGCTCGACGGGCGGGCCAAGGTGGGAGAGTGGGGGAGAGGGAAGGGCAGGGAGTGCCGCCGCCACGCCCCCGCCTCCATCTTTGCCCGGCGCCGCGGACCCCGGGGACGAGGCGCGGCCCACAACCGCACCCTCCGATGACGTCCCCGGCCGCACCCGCCCGGGCGAGAGCGCCGCGCGTCGGTCTCCGGGGGGCCGCGAGCGCGCAAGCGAGTGACCGGTCCTCCTCGAAACCACGCCTTCATCTCATGTTTCCCCATTCCCATCTTTTCAGGTCGAGGCGCGCCTGCGTCAGCTGGAAGGACGCACCCTCGCGTCCGACGGCGCGCCGCTCGCGCAGTCGGCGCAACCCAAAAAATACGACTCGGCCAAAGCGGCCGCCGGCGGCGCCCTGGCCGGGACCGCCGCCGGCTTTGACACCGCGGGCGATGTGACGGCGCCCGCCAAGAAAGCGAAGAAGGAGGAGAAGCAGAAAAAGGGGGACAAGGAGGCCAAAGCCGATGGCGGCAAAAAGCGCAAGGGCGACGAGACGCCCGAGGACAAGGCCGCGCGCAAGGCGGCGAAGAAGGCGGCCAAGGGCAAGTGACGCTGATTTCGTGTGTGCGGGGGGGTGGGGTGGGGAGAGGTGGCGCGTGTTGTGCAGGCGGGCGAGAAAGTCCGAACCCGACGACAGCGCCCGCCGCGAGAGGGAGACACAAAGCGTTGCACCGCGCACCGCCCACCACACACCCCTCACCCCTCGGCCCGCGGCGGCGCTCCCCCGCCCGCGGCCGACCCTGTGACGCCCCCGTCGACCACCCGGCGCTGCGGTTCGACGATGCCGTCGATCACGCCATACTGCATCGCGTCCTTGGGCTGCATATAGAGCGGCCGCATGGTGTCCGCATCGAGTTTCGCGCGCGGCTGCCCCGTGGTGCGGGACAGGATCGAGAGGAAGGTTGTTTTTTGTTGGAGGACCTCGCGCCACTTGATCTCGACCTCGATCGCCTGCCGCTGCCCTGTGGGCGGCAGCCGCGGCTGCTGCAGCATCGCGGTAGCGTGCGGCAGCATGAACCGCTTGCCCTTTTTGCCCGCCGAGAGGAGCATGCACGCTTGGCCGATCGCGACGCCGACGCCGACGGTCGCGATGTCGTTTTTGATGAAATGCATCGTGTCGTAGATGGCCGTCGCCTCGGTTTCAAACCCTACGGTTTGGCCGTCCGCCCGGGTGGTGCCTGCGGGGAGAGAAAGAGGGGAGGAAGGGGTGTCGGCGGAGTGTTTTTTTCGTGCTCGGCCGCCGACCTCTTTCTCTCTCACTTCTCCCTCTCTCTCCTCCCTCACCCGTGGAATTGATGTACATGTAGATGGGTTTCTTGGCGTCCATGTACTGCAGGTACATGAGCTCCGCGCAGATGAGCTCCGTCACGGCGGGCACGAGCTGGAGAGGCAAGAGAAAGAGGGGTGGTCGAGGCGAACGTCGGCGCGTCCGCATTCGCAACTCCCCTCCTTATCGCCTCTATCCCTTACCGGCATGCCAAGGTAGACGATGCGGCCGTCCATGAGCAGGGACGGCAGGTCGGGCGGCCCGCGCCGCCGCGCGCGGCCGCCGCCGCCCGCCGACGCGACCGCGCCGGGCGCGCCTGCGGCGGCGCGCACGGCGGCAACGTCGAGCAGGGGGTCGGGGATCCACAGGTCGCCGACGGGGAGGCCGCCTAGGGGGGGGATTGGGGCGGAAGAGGGGGGTCGGCGGCCGCGCGGCTGGGGGGGAGGCTGGCGCTGCCGCGGCCCAGCACCCCCACATTGCGGCGCGGCGTGCGACCCGCGCCGCCCTCTCAGCCTCTCACCGGTGGCGCGCGCGGCGACAGCGCGGCGCGGCGCGGCGGCGGGCGGCCGCACGCCGGCGGCGGCGCCGGCCGGCCGCCGGCCGGCCAGGGCGCCGGGCGGCATGGTGGAAGCGACTCGGAGGGCGCGGTGGGCGCGGGCGCGGGCACAGCCGCAGAGAGTGACCGGTCGGCGCCGCGCCCGCTCACCTCCACTCCCCTCCCCCGCCCGGCGCCCCACCCGGCGCCCGGGGTCTGTCGGCGAGCGCACCCTTTCTCTCTGCGCCATGCCGCCGCGCCGCATCGTGCCCGACGCGGTCGCGCCCGCGGCCGCGCTCCCCCTCTCGCCCGCCGCCGCGGCGTCCGTCGCCGGCGGGCGCCCGCCCGGCGCGGCCGGCGACGGCGACAAGCTGCGCGCGCAGGCCAACGCGCCCGCGCCGGGGCGCCGCGTCCTGGTCGCGCTCGGCGCCGCGGCCGACGGCCCCCTGCCCGCCGGCGCGGTGGCGGGTGAGGGCGAGGCCCGCAACATGGTCAACTGGAAGCGGGCGCTGGCGGCGGCGGGTGCAAAACCCGCCAAGAAAAAGGCGCGTGCAGCGGGCGATGGCGACGGCTCGCCCGCGCCCGACGGGGACGCGTCCAAGCGCGACCGGTCGAACCTGTGGTCGTCCGTCATTGAGCGCATCGAGCGCCAGTACTGCGTCGCGGGGTCGGGCGACGACACGTCGGGGTCGTCGGACGGCGGCGACGACGCGGGCGGCTCGGGCGCCGGCGGCGCATCGTCCGGCTCGTCCGACGACGAGGAAGATGGTGACGGCGGCGAGCGCGACCTGGGCGCGCCGGCCAAGCCCAAGGAGGGCGCCAAGCCCGCGGCCCCCGCCGACGGCGCGCCGCCTCCCCCGCCCAAGCCGCGCGCAACGCGGGGCGACGTCTACGACTACGAAGACGGCTTCCTTGACGACGCGGAGCTGGCGGCGCTGGTGGAGGCGCGGGGCGCGAAGCGCAAGTACGACGGGTTTTACGTCAACGCGGGCGCAGTCGAAGCGGAACGCGCGCCGCCTCCCCGCGCGACGGGTGGTGGTGTCGCTGGCCCCAGCGACCGCGAGGCGGCCCCGGCGGCCGCAAAGAAGGCCAAAAAGGCGCCCACCGTTGCCCGGCCGGCGACCGCGGGCACGCCCGCGGCCGAACGCCCGCCCGGCACCGCCGCGCCCGGCACGGGCGACCGCCCCCCGTTCGACCCGCCGGCCGCCCTGTTCGAGGCGGTGGAAGCCGCGCGCGCGGCCGCCGCGGTCGCGCCACCCCCGAAAGAGGGCGTGAAGCACCTCCCCCCGTGCATGCGCGACCCCCTCGCCCGCGTCGCGCTTGCGGCCGACGCCACGATCGGCGCGCGGCGCGACGGGCGGGCGTGGCTGTCGGCGGCGCTCATGGGGTTTCTCGAAAGATTCACGTCGCGCCCCAACCTGACGGCGCGCCTGCGCGCCGAGGCGGAGCGCGTCGGCGTGGACGCGCGGCTGGCGGAAGGGCGGCTGCGGGACGCGGAGGCGCCGCCGCTGGACGGCGGCGCGTGGCCGGCGGGCGTCGACCGCGCGGTCGCTGACTGGCTGCGTGCGTCTCTCCTGTCCCGCGGCGGCGCCTCCCTCGACGGCCCCGGCGGCGCGGCGCTGCTCGGCCAAGCCGCCGCCCTCCTCCGCCTGCCCGCCACCCCTGCCGCGGCCGACGCGGTGCGCGCTGCGGCCGCGCGGGGCGAGGCCGCCGCCGCGGCGCCGCCGCGCAAGTCCCCGCCCCCGCGCAAATCGCCCACGCCCGACGCCGCGCCCGACCCCGCGGTGGAGGCCATCCTGGCGGCCGCCGTCGCGGCGGGCGCGGACGAAGGGGTGGCGCGCGCGACGCTCTCGGCGCACCGCGGCGCGACCGCCAAAGCGGTCGCCACCCGCGCCCTGCTCGCCCTGGGCGCGTCCGGCGGCACGGTGGGCGACGTCATGGCCACCGCCAACCGTCTGGGCCTCACGGGCGGCAAACCGTGGGACGAGGCGAGCAAGGGCAAGCGGTCGCACATCTCGTCGATGCTGTCTGCCGCCGACGCGGGCGCGCCCTGGGCCAACGTGGGCACCAAGGGCAACGGGTACGTGTACGCGCACATCGCGTTTCCCCGGGTCGAGGCGAGCGAGGGCGGGAGCGGCGACGGGTCGCCCGCGCCGGCGGCCGCGCGGCCGCGGCGCGCCGCGCGCGGCCGCGGCCGTGCGCGGTCGACGCCCGCCGACGCGTCGCCGACGCCGGAGCCGGAGCCCGCGCCACCTCCGCCTCCCTCGATCAACTCCGCCGTCGACGCCCTCGTCGCCCTGCTCGCCGACCCCACTGCGACCGCCGACGCCAAGGCCGCCGCCGTGCTCGCCGCGCCGGCCAACGTGCGGGCCGACCTGGTGGCGGCGTACCCCAGCCTGGCTCCCATGCTTGGGATGTGAGTGAGAGTGGGGGGGAGAGGGCGGTGCTTGCAGAGAGGCGCGCGCGCACCAGCCTCGCCTCTCTCTTCACTCCGCGCGCGGCCTCCCCGCCTGGCCTGGTCCGCACTAGGCCCCGCCCGGCCCGTGGGGAGGGTGGCCTAAGGTCCCCACGTCCGCCGGCTACCGCCGGCGCGCGCTGGGGGCGCCGGGCGCGCGCCCCGGCTAGCCCATTGGGCGTCGGCCGCGCGCCGCCCCTCCCCGTTCCGCGCCCCTCTCACCCCGCCGTTCCTCTCGATGGACGCCCACAAACACCCCCGACTCTACCTGACGGCGTCCGACGCGGCGACCGCGCTGCCGCCCGCCGAGTCGCTCGCGCAGCAGCTCGACCGCCCCCCGTTCCGCCCCCCACCCCCGGCCCGCGCGTGCTCCCTGCCGCCCGACGTCTTGTGGCAGGTTGCGACTGCGCTGCCAGCAGTCGATTTGAGGGCGGCGACTGCCAGCTGCGCGGCGTGGCGCGACGGGTTCGGCGCGGCCGTCGCGCGGCTCACCCCCGGCGCCCTCGTCGACGGCGCCGCCCTCGCCAAACGGTTCCCGAGGCTCGTCACCCTCGACCTGGGGCGCGCCCCCGCGTCGCACGTCACGGACGAAGCGCTGGGGGCGCTCACGGCCCTGCCGTGCCTCCAACACCTCTCGCTGCGCGGGTGCCGCCGCGTGACGCCCGCGGGCCTGCTCTCGCTCCTCGCCGCGGCCGCGCCGCGCCTGGTGTCGCTGGATGTGAGCGGGGCGACCGCGCTGGGCGGGCGCGGGGGGCGGCCGCTCGCGGCGGCGCTGCCCGCGGCGCTGCCGAGGCTGGTGCGGTTTCGGGCCGACCGGGTGGGCGGCGTCGTCGACGCCGACGTCGTTGCGCTCGCGACCACCGCGCCGGGCCTGACCCAGCTCTCGCTCGGGGGCGGTGCGCGTCTCGGCGGCCCCGCGCTCGCCGCGCTCGCCGCGCTCCCAGCCCTCGCCTCGCTCTCGCTCGCAGGCTGCGACACACTGGACGACGACGCCCTCGCCCTCCTGGCCCCGACCAAGTCCCTGGCCCGGCTCGTGCTCGACGGCTGCCCCCGCGTGACGGGCGCGGGCCTGGCCGCGCTCGCCGCCGCGCCGCTCGCGTCCGTCTCGGCGCGCGACGCGGGCGTCGACGACGCCGGCCTCGCCGCCATGGCGGCGTCGCCGCCGCCCATCACACACCTCACACTCGACTTTTGCGCCGTGGGCGACGCCGGCGCCGCCGCGCTGGGCGCCCTCTCGACGCTCTCACACCTCTCCCTCGCCCACACCCGCCTCGCCGGCACCGGCCTGGCCGCCGCGCTGGTGCGGCTGCCGCGCTTGGTGGAGCTGACGGTCGCCGACTGCTCCTCCCTGTGCGGCGGCGAGCTGGGCGCCGCAGTCGGCGGAGCGCGCGCGCTCACGAGGCTCGACGCGTCGGGCTGCGAACGCCTGGACACAGCCTCGCTCGCGGCCCTGGCCCACTGCAGCACCCTGGCCCGCCTGGACGCGTCGCGCTGCGAGCGCGTGACCGACGCTGCGCTCGCGGCGCTGGCCGTGGCGCCCGCCGCGCGGTCGCTCACCGACCTGGCTCTCGCCTCCTGCCCGGGCGTCGGCGATGCAGGGGCCATCGCTCTGGCGGGGCTTCCCAGGCTCGCCCGGCTCGACCTGGCGTCGACGCGCGTCGGCGACGCCGGCGCGGCCGCGCTGGCCGCAGCCCCCGCCCTCCTCTCCGCCAACCTCGCCTGCACCCTCGTCGGCGCCCCAGGCCTCGCCGCATTCGCCGCGCGCCCGGCCGCCGGCCTCGCCCCCGCCACCGCCAACGCGTGGGGCTCGCCCGCCGCCGTCGCGTCTCTCTGCGCGGGCGGGCGCCCGCCGTCGGCGGGCCTCCGCTTCGCCCACCTGGACCGCCAGGACTCGGCGGCGGCGGCGGCGTGAGAAGGAAGAGAGCGAAGGAGGGAGTGGAGAGGGTCTGCCTGTGTTTTTTTCTCGGCCTCTGTTGCTCCGCCACAGCTCCGCGCACTCTTCCTTGCCGCCCCGCGGCTCGGCCGCCACTCTCACCCCTCACCGCTGATGCCGGCGTGACAACCGCCCCCGCCGCGCGCGCGATGCTCTCGCCGCGCGCCCCCGCCCCCCCGCCGGGCCTCGCCGGCGTGGCGGCCGACCTGGACGCAATTGCGCAATCCCGGCCCGAAGGCTTGGCGGGCGGCCTGCTCACCGGGTGGCTCCCCGGCGGCGGCGGCGACGCCGCGGCGCGCGACCGCGCCGCCGCGGCGGCGGCCGCCGTGCGCGCGCTGCCGCAAGAGGATGCGGATGGATGGGCGATGGCGCACGGTGCAGCGATGCAGGTAGGGAAATAGAGGGGTGGAGGGGAGGGCGCATTCCAATGCCCGCGTCGTTCGCGCGCGCCGACCTCTTCATTCTTTTCCTCCATTCCCAGGCCGCCCTGGACGCCCTCGCCTTGTCTGCGGCCGGCTCCGCGCGCCAGGCGACGCCCGCGCTGGCCGGCCTGACGAGGCTCGCAGCGGTCGAGTCCCTCTCGCGGTCCCAGGCCGCCTCGCTCGCGGCCGCCGTAGCGGCCGCCGCCGCGTCGCCCGACGACGCGGTCGCCCTGCGCGCGCTGCAGACAGCCGCATCGTTGGCCCAAACGCCGGCGCTGGCCGACGCGCCGGGCGGCGTGGCGGCCCTACTCGGCGCGGCGGGCCGCCTCCTGACCGGCGGCCGCGGCCCGACCGCGCTCGCCACCACCGCCGCCGCTACCGCGCGCCAGGTGGCGGCGGTTGCCTTTGGGCGGGCGGCGGCGTCGCCACCGGGGTCGCCCGCGCGCGGCGCTGCGCTCGCGCTGCTCTTTGACCTCTGTGCGCTCGCGTCGGCGACCGGCGACCCTCCACATTGGGCCTCTGGCGGCCCGCCCGGGCGCGCGCACGCGCTGGCGTTGCTCGACGTGGCCCTGTCGGCCGGCGCCCCTCTCTTCGACGGGTCTGACACCCCCTTTGCCGACGCGCTCCGCTCCGGCGTGCGCCTCGCCCTCCTCACCGCGCTCCAAGCGTCCCTCACCGACGGCGGCGCGCGCGGCCCCCCCCCCGCCGCGCGCGCCGACCGCGCGGCGGCCGCGTGCGCGGCAACGCGTGCGGCCGACGACGCGACCGCCGCCCTGCGCGCGGCGCGAACGGCCCTTGGCGCCCACCACGCCGCCCTGGGCGGGCGCGCCGCGCCCCTCGTCGGCGTCCTCGTCGCGGGCGCGGCGCGCACGTGCCCGCCGCACCAGCGCGCGGCCGTGCTCAGGGTCCTGCGCGACGCGTGCGGCGATGCCGACCTGCTGCTCTTTTTGCACGCCGAATTCGACGCGCGCGCGAGCGAGAGTGGTGGGGGCGGGGGCGGCGCCCCCCCTGCCTCGCCGCGCGCCGCGCCGCGCGCCGCGCTCTCTGTCCTTGCCGCCTGCGCCGACGCCGTCGACGCCGCCCTCGCCCCCGACGGCGGCGGCATTGGCGACATGAGAGCGCTGTCGGGCAACCGGGACACGGTGGACTGGCCCTCGGACGCGCTCGCGGGCGGCGCGGGCGACGGCGCGTCGCGAGCCGACCGCGCGGCGGCGGCGGCCGCCGCCCGCGACGCGGGGCGCCGCGGCGCCGCGCTCGCGCTCGACGGCCTGCTCCAATTTTGCGCGGCGGCCGCGCGCCTGGGCGACGACGCGGCGGCGACCACGGTGCGCGGCGACCCGGCGCCGCGCGGCGCCGCCGCCGCCGCCCTCGTCGCCGACGGATGGCGCCCCGCGGCTGACGCGTTAGTGGCTTTAGTGCGCGCGGCCGCAGCCGACGACGAGGACGGCGTGGCGCGCGGGTTGCGTGGGCTCCAGGCGCTCGCGCGCGCGGCGGGCGCGCTGCAGCTCGCCGAGCCGCGCGACGCGCTGCTGGCCAGGCTGGCGTCGCTCGCGCTGCCCGACGGAGGTACGGCGGTCGCTGCCGCCTCCACACACCGCACCACCATCGACGGCTCCCCCCCGCGCGCCCGCCCCCCGTCCGCCCCACTCGACCGCGCGCGCTCCGGCGGCCTCGACGCCGCCCTGACCCCCGCCCTCGTCCTCGCCCCCGCCCACGTCCAATCCCTGCGTGCCCTGTTCAACGCGGCCCACACGCTGGGGCCGGGGCTGGACGCGGGCGGATGGCGCATCATTCTCGCCGCCGTCGCGCGGCTCGACGCCGCGCTCGCCGCGCCCGGCACCGCGGTCGACGAGCGCGGCGCCGACGGCGGCGCGCGCGATCTTGACGTGCTGCGCGGCGCGGCGGACGCGCTGTTTGCGGCGAGCGGGAGCTTTGGGGATGCCGCGGTCGACGGGTTGGCGTCGGCGCTCGTCGACGTGGCGGCGGGCGAGGCGGCGGCCGCCGCCGCGGCCGGCGCCCCCCCCGGCGCCGGCCTGCACGCGCTCAGGCGTGCGGGAGACGTCTTACTCGCCAATCCGGGCCGCTTGCCCGTGCTCTGGCCGCGCCTGTCGGCCGCGCTGCGCGGCGCGCTCGCGTCGCCGTCGCCCGCCGCGCGCGCGGCCGCCGTCGACGCCCTGCGCCGCGCGCTCGACGGCGTCCTCACCCTGGCCCGCGGCTTTGACGATGCCGGGGATGGTGAGGCCGCCGCGTTGGCCGACAGTGCCGCGCTGGGCGGTGCGGGCGAGGCCTACAGCGCCGCGCGCGGCGACGCCGAGCGCGCCGGCGTGCTCGCCGCGGTCGAAGCCGCCCTCGCGCGCCACGGCGACCGCCTGACCGGGCCCGGGTGGGAGGCCGCCTTGAAGCTCCTGGCCGCCGCGCCCGCCGCGCCGGGCGCGGGCGCGGCGCCCGCGCGCGCGGGGTTTGCCGCGGTCCAGGCCGCCGCCGACGCGGCGTCGGCCCTGCCGCCCCACCTGCTCTCGTCCTACCTGGACGCCACTGCGGCCTACGTGAGGCAGGACGGCGACGTCAACGTGGCGCTGGCGGCGGTGGGCGCGCTCTGGAGCGCGGCCGACGCGTTGAGAAGGGGGGGGGGCGGCGACGCCGCTGCCACCACCACCACCCTGCGCCGCATCCTGGCCCACCTCGCCGCCGCGTCCGCCGACCCGCGCGCCGAGGTGCGCGACTGCGCGGTGCGCACCCTGGCGTCCGTGCTCGACGGCGCGGCCCCCGCGCTCGACGCGCGCGCGTGGGGCGCCGCGCTCGCCGACGCGCTCCTCCCCGTCGCCCGCGCCGCCGCCAAGCGGGCGGCGGCGGCGGCAACAGCAGCAACAGCTCCCCCCCCGGCCGACCCCGGCGCGGGCGCCGCGTCGCCCGCGCTCGTGCTGCACCACTCGCGCGACACCGAGCGCAAGCGCTGGGACGAGACCCTGGCCCTGGCGCTCTCCTGCATCGGCCGGTTACTCCGAGCGCACGCGCCGACTCTGGGCGCCGCGCCGGGCCTGGTGGAGGGGTGGGACGAGGTGATGGCGTACGCCGAGGCAGCGCTCGCGGGCGGCGCACGCGACGTGGCCGCCGCCTCGCTCGCCGCCGCGTCCGCGGGCCTGGACGCGCCTGGGCTGCCGCGTGCGGTGCGGGACCGGTCGCTGCGCGCGCTCGCGGTGGCGGTCGAGGCGGCGGCGGCGCCCGACGCGTGCCGCGCGCCGCAAGCAGCGCGGCTCGAGCTGGCGTCGACGCTGGCGGGGCTGCTGGCGCTGGACGCGTCAGGGAGGGCTGGTCTCACGCCCGCCGACGCGGCGGCGCTGTTTGGAGGGCTGGCGCGGCTGGCAGCGTCCCCGCGCGCCACCGGCGACCCTGCCCTCCCCGCCGGCGCTGTCCCCGCCGTCCCGCGCGCCGTCCTCGCCGCGCTGCCCGCGCTGGCGCCGCCGCCCCACCCCTCCCTGTGGCCCCACCTGCTCGCCGTGGCGGGCGCGGCGGCGGCGGCGGGCGGGCACCCTTCCCGCGTCTCCGCGCCAGGCGCAGCCGCGACTGCCGCCGCGGGCGCCACCTGCCTGGCGTCCCTGTTTTGTGGGCCCGCCCCCTGGCGCGCGCGCGCCGCCTCGCTGGCGGCGGCGGCCGACGCGCTGGCGCCCGCGGCGGCCGCGCGGTTTGACTCGCGCCCTGCCGCGCGCCGCGCTTGGCGCGCAGCGGCGGCCGCCCTGGCCGACGTCACGGGAGCCGGAGTGCCCGCGCTGGGACTGGCGGCGACGTCCGACGACGGCGGCCGCTCGGCGTCCTGTGACGGCGGCGACGCCGGCCCCCCCCCGGACGCGCGCCTCGCCCTGGCCGCCCTGGCCGCCACCTACCGCGCCCTGCTCGTGGGCCCCCTCAAATCGCTCGCCGACGACGCGGGCCACGTGGACGCCGGCAAGAAGGACGGCGCAGACGAGGCGGCCGCTGACGCCGACGCCGAGGCGGCTGCCGTCGACGCGCTCGCCGACGGGCCGTTGGCTGGGGTGGACGGCGTGCCGGCCGATGCCCTGGCCCCGCTGGCTCGCGTGCTGGCCGACGCGGTCGGCCGCCCGCGCGCGCGCGCGCTCGCCGCGGGCGCGCGCTTCGACCAGCTCGCCCTGCGCAAGCTGCACGTGGCCGTCGCGCGCGGCGCGGACGCGGGGGCGTCCCAGGCGACGATTGCCGCGTCGGCCGCGGCGTTGCCATGCTATGTGGGCGCGGTGCGCGCCGCGCTCGCGCGGGCGGCCGACCGTGGGCCGCCCGCCGAGCTCGCGGCGGCCGCGCTCGACTCGGCCCTGACGCTGGAGGCGCACCCGGTGGCGGTCGACGCGGCGGCGGCGGCGGCGCCGGCGGTGGGCGCGTTGCTGGCCCTGCTGCGCGCGTCGCGCGGCGGCCCCGCGCCTGAGCGCGCCCACCTCCTGCTCCTGCACGGAGCGCTCGCCCACGCGGCCGCCACGGCCGACGCGGCGCGCACGCGGGGCGCGGCGGCCGAGGCGCTCCAGGTGGCGGGCGGGCTGCTCGGGTTGGGGGGAGGAGACGGCAGGTGAGAGAGGCGGGGCAGGCCCCCCTGAAATCGATGTGCAGACACATGCGGCCCCGCCCACGACGCCGTCCATCACACGAGCGACAGCGACGACGCGCGCAGGCGGTCGGGCGACCCTCCACCCCCTCCCTTCCGCCCGCCCGTCGGCGACAGGTAGGCCGTCGCGCCCGGCGGGGGCGACCCCGCGCCCGGAGCCGTGCCGGCCGCGGCCAGGGCGGCGTACGAGGCGAGGTGGGTGGCCAGGTCGGCCTCGGCGTCGCGGGGCGGAGGCGGAGCGGGCGGCGCCGGCGCCGCCAGCGCGGGCGCTGGCGCGGGGCGTCCCACGTCGATGCGCAGGCTGAAGAGGGGTGGTACGTGTGGGCCATTGGTCGACCGAGCGCGCCCCGGCGGCGCCGGGACTCGCCGTCACCCCCCTCCAAGCCATCCCCATGCGCCGCGCACCTGACCCAACCGCCCAACACGTCGACCGCCAGCCCTCGCCGTCCCCTCGGACGACCACTCTCGCATTCAGCATCCCCTGCCAGGGACAAGCGGGGCACGACGCGCGACGTGGCGGCCAGCAGGGGGCGCACCATGCGGGCGAGCGCGTGCGCAACGACGCCCGCGCGCCCGCCGGCGGGCACGGCCGCTACCGCGGCGACCAGGGCGGCCCGCAGCAGGCGCACAATGGCGAGCGCGTGGGCGGCGACCCACGCCGCGGCGGCGGGCGCGCCGCGCGCTAGCACGACGGCGGCCAGGACACCGCCGCGCTGTGCCGAGGCCAGGGCCAGGGCTAAGAGGTGGGAGGTTGGAGGGGGCATTTGAAAGAAGGCCGGGAGCCGGGGAGGCCCAATGGAGTGTGCGCCGCCGCACTCGACGCCCACAGCGCGCGTCAACCGCCCCGGCGGCCCGGCCGCGGCGTCCACAATGTCCGAGTCACCGCCCCAGGCGGACGCCGAGGCGGAACGGGCCGAATGGGCCCCCGCCGGCACCGACTCGGATGCCTCCACCGCCTCGTCCGGCGCCTCCTCGGTCGACCGCCGCGCGTACGGCATGTTTCGCGCGCTGCCGATCCCCGACGGCGGGAGGGAGCGAGGCGGCGGCGGCGGGAGCGAGGGGAGCGAGAGCGACGCTGGGAGCGAGTACGACGCCGCGGTCGCGTACCTGGCCGGCGTCCGGTGAGAGGGATGGAGGGGAGCGGGGAGTGGTTGTGGCGACAGGGGAGTTGGTGGCGCGCCCACGCCTTCCGGCTCCTCGTTTCGGCAGCCTCGAAGCCGCCGCTGCGCCGCAGGTCGTCGTCGCGCCCGCGCCGCCCGGCGCCCGCGGCGCCGACCCCACGCCCGGCGTTGCGAGTGCGGGCGGCGGGACGGCGGCGGACGCGGTGCCGCTGGGGTCGCCGTGGCTGCCCGGCGCGCTCGCCGCGTTTGCCGCGCTGCGCGCCTCCGCCCTCGCGGCGCGCGACGCGGCGTGCCCCGACCCGCTGGACCCACACCCGCCGCCGCGGCCGGCGCCGCCGGCGGGCGCGCCGCGGCCGCCGGGGCGAGGCGAGCCGGCAGCCGCGTGGCGTGCGCGCGCGCCGTCCGCGCTCGCCCTGGCGTCCACGCCGCACCCGGCCATTGTCGAAGCGCTGGGCGTGGTGGCGGATGCGGTGGCTGATGCCCAGGCGAGCGGCGGCAGCCTGGACGCCGGCGCCGCGCTCTGGGCGTTCGCCCTGGCCGCCAACCTCGAACGCCCCCTGCCCGCCGACGCGGCCGCCGCCCTGGCGTCCCTGGCGCGCGCCGCGGGGCGGGCGGCGGTGGAGGACGGAGGGAGCGACGCCGACGCCGCCGCGCGCGCGGCGGTCGTCGCCGCGGTCGCGGGCGGCTACTGGGCCCAGTGCGCGTCCCTCGCGCCGGCCGCGGCCGAAGAAGCGCCGTGAAAGAGGGGAAGGATGAGGGGAGGGATCGGGGTTGCATTGAAACAGACGGGAAAACAGACGGCGCCTTTCCTTTCTCTCTGTCTCCTCTTCACGCCGCCGCGCCCTGTGGCACCGCGTACTCGGTCGCCGCCCGGTCGAACGCGTCGGCGGCCGCGTCGAGGCGGGCCACGATGGGGTGGCTCGGCGCCGCGGCGCGCAGCGCGGCCAACCACCGACCGCTCGGCTTCCCACCGTGCGACGCCGCCACCGCCAGGTTGGCCAGCACGTCGGCCGCCCGCGCGTCCTTGGCGTGCGCGTCCAGCAGGTGGCGTTCGGCGGCGTCGGGGTCGTTCATGCGGAGCGCGGCGGCGGCCGCGCCGGCGGCGAGGCGGGGCGTCCAGGCAAACCGTTCGCCGAGCTCCTCAAAGATGGTCGCCGCCTCCTGCGCGCGGCGGCCGCCGAGCACGACGCCCACCCAGGCGGCCGCCAGCGACGACGCGGCGCCGTCGTCGTCGGCGCCCGCGAGCGCCGCCGCGCCGCGCTCAGCCAAGTCCGGCCGGTCGGCCGCGAGCAGGGCCTGCACCGCCAGGGCGCGGGCCTCGGGGTCGGCGCACCCGTGCACCGCGCGCAGGGCGCCGGCGGCGTCGCCAGAGGAGAGCGCGCGCGCCGCCGCGACGCAGCGAGTCGTCGCGTCGCCCGCGCCGGCGCCGCCGTCGGCCAGCCAGGCGTGCAACTGTTCCTGCGCCGCGTCCGCGTCGATGGCGCCGGAGCGGAGGCGGGCGAGGAGCTTGACCGCCTGGAGCGGCTGAGGGTGGTCGGCCGTGACCTCCCCGGTGACGAGCTGGGAGAGAGGGAGGGGGCGGGCGCCGCGTCGGGTGTCGCACGGGCCTATTGGCCGCCTCGAGGGGCATCCGCCGGAGTCGCCCGCCGCCCGCCCGGCGCGGCGCCCCCGCGCGCGCGCGCGCATCGCGTCCCGCCTTTCCACTCGCCGCCGATCACGCCCCTCTCTCTCTCACCTCGTAGCTGCCCAGCTCGACGTAGCACCGCATGACGAGCACGTCCCGCGCGAGCGCGTCCGCGGGGCTGAGGCCTTCCAAGTCGGCTGCCTCCGCAATCGCGGCCGCGTACGCGCCCACGCCGTACGCTTGGCGCGTGGTCCACAAGAGGTCGTCGGCCATGGTGTGGGGTGGGGGGTGGGGACGTCTTTGGGGCGCTCGCGGGGTGTGCACAGCGTTTGGCCGGCCGGCGTCGCCTCTGCAGCCCACTCCAGCGACGGCCGCCACGCCCGGCGTTCCCCGCGCTTAGCGGCCGCGCGTCTCCCGGCCTGCGGCGGCCTGGGTCGCCCGCCCGACCGCGATGGTCGCCGCCACCGCGCCGGTTGGCGCCCTGTTCCAGCTCCCCTCCACGTTCTTCGATGGCGCCGTCGCCGATGGCGACGACGCGACCGGGCCGGCTCCGCCGCCGCCCGAGTCGGGGGCGCCCGCGCGCCGTGCCGAGCCGGCCGAAGACGGCGGCGCGCTCACCTGCCGCGTGTGCGGCGTTGGTGCGTGGGGAGAGGTGGGAGGAGGCATTCTACGCGGGCGTGTGGCGTCGGGAGCGTCGGCCGACGCGCCCTGTCTTCCTCCAGGCACGACCGCGGACACTCCCCCTTTTCCGACCGTCGCTTCCCAGCGCGCCCACTTTCGAGCCGACTGGCACCGCATGAACGCCCGCCGGGCCGCGTCCGGGCGGGCGCCGGTGGACGAGGCGGCCGCGGAGCGCGCGCTCGGCGGCGGCGGCGGCGGCTCGGTCTCGTCCCTTTCGGGCTCCGACTCGAGCGGCAGCGAGAGCGAGGACGACGGCGGCGACCGCGGCCGTGTCGCCGGCCATTCCCGGGCGGGCCCCGGCGCGCTGGCCGCCTTTGCCCGCCCCGGCGGCGCGCGGTTCGCCGTCTGGCGCGCGCTCCTCGCGCCCGCCGGCCGCCGGGAGAAGGCGCCGCCCGGCAACGCGCTGGCGGCCCTGCTGGCGACACGCGGCTTGCCGTGGGCGGTCGTGCTGGCCAAAGGAGGGCACTTTGCGGCGGCCGTCTTCGACGTCGCGTCGCCCCGCCCCGCCCCAACCACCCCTTTCCCCGCCCTGCACCACGCCACCGCGCACCGCTACGTTGTGCGCGCCAAGGCGGGCGGGCGGCAGAGCGCGAAAGACGGGACAGGGAAGGCGATCAAGTCGGCGGGGTCGTCGCTGCGCCGCTACAATGAGGCCGCCCTCGACGCCGACATCCAGGGCGCACTGACCGCCTGGGCGCCCGCCTTGTCCCAATGCTCCCTCATCTTCGCGCACGCGCCCGGGCAGGCCAACGCGGCGTCCGTCTTTGGCCGCGGCGGCCTCGCGCGCGCCGACGCGCGCGTGCGCCCGGTCCCGTTTCCCGTGCGCCGGCCCACGCTGTCGGAGGCGCAGCGCGTCGTGAGGACGCTGCTGACGGTGTACGAGGCGCCGGAAGAGGTGGTCGTGGCGGCGCCGGCGCGTGTGCGCGAGCCAAAGGCGGCGCCGCCGCCGCCAGCCCCCGTCCCGCCGCCCCCCAAACCGACCGAAACTCCCCTCGTCGTCGCCGCGCGATCCGGCGACGACGCCGAGGTCGCCCGCCTGCTCGCCGCGGGCGCCGACCCGGGCGCCCCGTCGCTCGGCGGGCGGCGGCCGTACGACTGCGCGGCCTCCAAGCCCGTGCGCGACGCCTTTCGCCGCGCGGCAGCCGCCGCGCCCGACGCGCACGACTGGGGAGCGGCCGGGGTGCCGTCCGCGCTGACGCCAGAGATGGAGGCAGCGCAGGCGGCGCGCACGGCCGAGAAAAAAACGCGCCAGCGGGCGGCGGAGAAGGAGCGCAAGGCCGCCGAGAAAGCGGACAAGGAGAGGAAAGCGGCCGCGGCCAAGATTGCGGACGAGCTGGCGCTGGCGGCCGAGGTCGAGGCCGCGGCGCGCGAGGCGGCGCGGTTGAGCGTCGGGTGAGACAGAGAGGGAGACGGCGTGGAGGGAAGGCCGCCGCCCCTCTCCCGCCCACAACGCGATCCCACACACCCCACCATCCTCTACTCCCCAGCTCTGGCAAGTTCGACTCGCGCAAGGCCGCCGCCGCCGCGGCCCAAGCCGCCGACCGGCGCGCGCTTGCCGCGGCGGCCGCCGAGGCGCGCCTGCGCGCGGCTGCCGATGCCCAGATGCTGTACAAGTAGGGGCAGAGGGTGTGGGCGTGCAAGTGGGCGATTTTTGAACGGTGGGTGGGGTCGTGCCGAGAGGCGAGCGCCGAAAACGGCGGCGCTTCGCTGCACTCCAATCCGAGCCCCCAGACGCCCGCCCCTCCCCCACCCCCCGTCCACTGGCCACGCACGCCTGCGCCGTCCGCCACGTCCATGGCGGCGGCTGGCGGCGGCGGCGGGACGGCGGCGGCGGCGCGCGCGCGCTCGCCGCCGCCGCGCGGAGGGGGTTTTCCGGGCGCCGGAGCGGCGGTGGACGGTGATCTACCCATTGCACCGTGTGGCGGGTGGAGCGGGTCAAAGGTGGGCGGCGGAGGGGCGGGGGCGGCGCGGAAAACGAAATCGGAGCGGAATCGCGCGGCGCCGACGCCCGGGCCATCGGCGCCCGCCCCGGCCGCCGCCCGCCCCTCGCGCGCTCGGGCACACCTGTGGCGTGTTCGGCGGCGGCGACCGGTCGCGCGGGTAGGCGATTGGGCGCTGTGTCGCTCGGCGGTGGGAGCTGGCGGCGAGAGAGCGGCGCCGGCGTGCCGACGGAGCCAGCCGACAGCTCCGGGGGGCGGCTCTCCGTCACCCGCGCACGTGGCAGCGTGCGGCCGCCCCGGACCCCCTCGCGCGGATTCCGGATGGCGGGTCGCTTCCCGACGATGCCCCCTGCCCCTTTCCCCCAGCGCGCTGCGCCCGCGACCCTGCGCGCGCGCCCGCCCCCCTCCCCCCCGCGCCGCCTGGCCCGGTCGCGGTCCGGCTCGGCCGCGTCAACCGGCACGGTGGTGGCGCTGGCGGCGGACGGAGGTGGCCGCGCGTCGGCGTCGCCGTCGGCGTCGCCGCCGCCGTCCGCCCGCGCCACCGAAGTGTGCATCGACGACCGCCACCTGGACTCCGACGACCTGGCCTGCGCCGAGTGCCCCGCGTCCGTCGTGGGCGCGACGCCGCCGCCGCGCACGGCGGCCGACCGGCCGCGCCCCGCGTCGGCGCCCGCCGCCGTCGTGGCGGCCGCGGGCGCGCCCGAGGACGGCGATGTCGTGGATCTGATTCGGTGAGAGAAAGAGGGAGAAAGGGAAAGAAGGAGGAAGGCGGCGCCAAGCCGACCGCGCGCCGACCCCACCCCCACCCCCACCCTCAGCACCCTCCTCGCAGTGGAGGCCGACACCCGCCCCCAGCCCGACTACATCGCCGCCCGCCACGGCCCCGCCGCCCACCCCGGCGGCGCCCACATCGAGGCGGGCATGCGGCGGACGACCGTGGGGTGGATGGTGGAGGTCGGCGCCGAGTGCCGGCTGCACCAAGAGACCCTGCACCTCGCCATCGCCCTCCTGGACCGGTTCCTGGGCGCCTGCTCGCGGCTGCACCGGGGGTCGCTGCAGCTGGCCGCGCTGGCGGCGTGCCTGGTGGCGGCCAAGCACGAGGAGGAAGCGTTTCCGCCCGCGGCCGGCCTCGCCGCGCTCGCGGGCGGCGGCGTCGCGGCGGCCGACCTGGTGCGCATGGAAGGTGTTTTATTGCAGGCGATCGGGTTTCGGGTGGCGGGGCCGACGGCCGCGACGTGGGCGTCGTTGGTCGGCCGCGCCGCGCGCGCGGGCGAGCGCGCGGGGGCGACGGCTGCGTACCTCCTCGAACTTGCCGCCCTGGACTACGCGTGCTTGTCCCACGCGCCTTCCGCGCTGGCGGCGGCGGCGGTCGTGCTGGCGGCGCGCGAGGGCGCCGCGGCCCGCGCCGCGCGCGCCGCAGCCCTTGCCTGCCCCGACCACGCCGCGCTCGACGCCGCGTCCCGGTCCCTCTTCGCCCTGCACGCCGCCGCGGCCGCCCGCGTGGCGGCCGCGCTGGCGGTCGGGGAGGGTGGGGACGGCGGCGACCCTGCCGACCCCGCCGACCCCTCCTCAAACACCGGCCCCGACGCGGTCGACGCCGTGATCGCCAAATTCGCGGCGCCCGAGTGGCACGCCGTGTCCACGGCGCCCACGCTGGCCTAGCGCCGCTCGCGGCTCGCAAGATTTTTGGCGGCGGCGCACGCGCCGCGCTGCCCGCCTTCAGACGCCCCTCCCTTCCCCCCAAACCCCGTCCGCACGCTCTCCGCCAGAGCAATGCGCCACCCAGGCGCCACTCCGTCCCCACCCCCGCCGGCGCGCGCGGCAGCCCGGTCCAACGGGCT
>Ga0315287_10000306_pt1 | contig 42933 bp, 75 predicted proteins | sample YL17G11_0_MG_FD_205037 | JGI IMG/M metagenome (GOLD analysis project Ga0315287, IMG submission 205037) | Sediment microbial communities from Yellowstone Lake, YNP, Wyoming, USA - YL17G11_0 | ecosystem: Environmental > Aquatic > Freshwater > Lake > Sediment | place: USA: Wyoming | collected...
CGATGAATGGAAAGCCGCCATGCGTGAAGCGGGCAAAGAGGCGCTTGCTGAAAACGCCGCCAACATCGTGCGCTCCGCCATGCAGAACATCACCAATGACGGCAGTATCTTCACCGGCACGCTGCGCCGTAGTATCGGCATGAACAAGGTTCACGACGAGGGCGGCGAGCAGGTGATTGACGTGGGCCTGCGTGGCGGCTCTACCGAAAAGGTGATCTATGGGCTAGTGGTAGAGCACGGGCGCAAGGCTGGCAGCAAGCCGCCGCCAAGCAAGGAACTATTGCCGTGGGTCAAGCGCAAGATTCAGCCAGGCCAAATGAGCATCGCCGGACACCGCGCAGCCAAGGGTGATCGAGTACATGATGGTAACAAGACTGGCCGTGCCTATCGGCAAATCAAGCGCGGACGCCGACTCGAAAACGAATTGAAAGGACTCGCCTTCATCATCGCGTGCAGCATCGGCAAGAAGGGGACGCCCGCGCGCCCCTACATGCGACCCGCGTTTGATATGCACCAAGCCAACACGCGCGAGATATTCAAACGCCACCTTGCCGAGAAGCTAAAAGCTATCCGCGATCCCAGCAGCTACGGCATTTCGCTCAAGGGAAACACACCATGAGCGTTGATGTAGGCACAGCCTTAGTCGCGCACTGCCGCGCTGATACCGCGCTCTGCGGCATCGTTGCCGCCGCGCGCATCCTGCCACAGCCCACGGCGGGCGGGCCGTATCCTGAGCTGAGCATCGTGCCGCTGGGTACAAGCGACGGGCGCGGTTCGCCGTATCACATGGTTCGCTTCACCGTGAAGGCCGTAACGCGCAGCGTGACGTTCGCAGCGCACGCGCGCCTGTTCGCGCTGTTCCACGACAAGGCGGGCTACTACGTCGCCACTGGCACGCCCACGCTGTATTGCGTACAGAGCATGCGAGCAGGTCTGACGGGGCCGGACAAATACGAAGATAACGGGCCGTGGGAAACGGTCGCTGAGTACGAGTTTCAGATTCCAGGCGCGTAACGCGCAGAGGGTACACACATGGCTGCATTCCCAGCGGAAACGAACTTCAGCACAACTATGGGCGAGGGGCATTGCATCCTCAAGATCGGCGGCACGCAGCCGGGCCGCGTGATCAGCGTCGGTGAGATCGATCACGAGGATAAGTACGAAGCCTACACGGGCTTCAGCAGCGCCAGCATTGAGCAGGTGGTCGGGTACATCAAGCGCGCTATCGGCCAGGGCAACTTCGGCGTCGTGATCGACAACATGGCGGACATTGGGACGTATACCGGCCTGGCGCTCGCCGTCACGTTGGAGCAACTGTACCCGAACAGCGCGAGCGCCGCCGTGGGCTGGATATTCAGCGCGACGACGTGTCTCGTGACGGCTAAGACCAGCATCAATCCGCGCGGCGGGCCGAGCACCATGACCTTCAGCATCAAGCCCTACAGCGCGGCGGGCGTTGCGCCCTTCTCGGTCATTGAGAATCAAGCCTACAGCTAGGCGGGAGTACACACATGGCAGCGTTTCCAGCAGAGACAGACTTTAGCACGACTATGGCGGAAGGCCATGTTATCGCCACGATTGGCAGCACGGTTGTAGGGCGCGTGATTTCAGTGGGTGAGATTGACCACGAGGATAAGTACGAGCCCTACTCGCTGCATGATACCAAGAGCATTGAGCAGGTCGTGGGATACATCAAGCGCGCCTACATGCAGGGCAACTTCGCCTTTGTCATTGACAGCATGGTAGACATTGCTACGAACACGGGCGCGAAGGCCGTGTACCTTGAGCAGTTGTACCCGAACGATGCTGGCGTGAACCTGGGCTGGAAGCTCACCGCCGCTACGTCCATCGTGACGGCGAAAACAAATATCACGCCGCGCGGCGGAGCCAGCACCATGACCTTCACCGTGCGCCCATACAACGCCACGCCGGGCAGCGCGGCAATCACCGTTGACGAAGCCACAGCATATGTAGCCGCATAGGAGCAGCAATGCCGTTCGATGTTGAACAATTCAAGCGCAACCGCGAGCGCGTAGTCAAGCTAGACGACGGCAATGAGGTCATCGTGCGCCGTCCCGCAAAGGACATGGCGCTGCTGATGATGAACGCCATCGGCCATCGCCTCGACCCGCAGACGCTCAAGGCCATGCAGCAGTTTCAGGCGCAGGGTGAAGCGGCGGCAGCGAACATTGACGACGCCGAGTTTCTGCAAGCCAACGCAGCGGACGTGTGGCGCGTGCTGCTGGCATTCATCGCATACAGTCCGACTGAGCCTAAGTTCGTGCTGGATGAAACAGACGAACACGACGGCAAGGTGTGGGTCGAACGGCTAACGGCTGATGATGTTGTGGCGATTCTCGCGCCCGTCTTGGAGTTCTTAGGATTGACGCTACCCGACGTAGCGGTGAGCGCCCCGTTTCCTGAATCCAGTGGGCCTGAACAGACTGGCGGAGATATGGGAGATTCGCAGGCCGAGCAGCCTGCTACTGAACCTGCCAGCGCTGGCGATGGACATACGGCAACTGGAGTACCATTCGAAGTGGTCTAAGTATTGCGCGGACGTTAGCGCGGGCGTGACGGCCCGCACTTTCCCCGCCTTCCTCAAGAACCTCAAAGCACAGTTACCCAATGAGTAATTTCACTTCAGCATTCAGCGGCGCCGGCGCCGGGACTATCGCGCTTGGCATGGTCAAGCTGGCGATTGACCACTCCTCTTTCGAGAGTGATCTAAAGAACGCCAAGACGACGTTCGAGCGCAACCTTGCCGAGATGGGGCAGGCGGGGCAGCGCGTGCGCAACGTTGGTTTCGCAATGGCGGGAATCGGCATCGGCATACTTACCTCGCTGGCGAACGCGGCGGCTGAAGAAGAATCGGCTTTCGCGCGCTTGCATACATCGCTCGCCGCCGCGAACCTTGACACGACTGAGTTCTTTGATCGCGTCAAGAAGTTCACCGGCGAGTTGGCCATCCAGGTTGGCGTCAGTGACGAAATGCTGGCCGATGGCTACGCCAAACTGCTGCGCGCCACGGGCGATAGCGAGATGTCGTTCAAGGCGCTGACGGCAGCGGCGCAGTTAAGCGTCACGACGGGCCGCGACATGGAGACCGTAATTCGCAGCCTGATGCTCGGCTACATGGGCAGCACGCGCGCGCTGAAGCAAATGGGCATTGCCATTGACGACAGCAGCAAGGGCGCGCTCGTGTTCGATAAGGTGCTGAGTCTCACCGGCGGCAGCATTGCACGCTTTGGCAAGACCACGCACGGCGCATGGATGCAAAGCAAGGAGGCGATGGATCAGGCGAAAGAGTCGCTAGGCAAATCGCTGCTGCCAATAATGACGCACCTATTCACCGTGCTGGGTGATGTAACGAAGCGCATCGCGTCAATGGACGAAGCGCAACTCAGCGCCGCTACGAACGTTGTGCTGTTTGGTACGGGCATATTTACTTTAGTAGGCGTGCTGGGCCAGAGCGTCATGTGGACGACGCAGTTAGTCGGGGTAGTCAAGAATCTCAGCACTGCGTTCATCGCCGCGCGCGCGTCGGGCTTGGGCGTTGCTGGCGCGCTTGGGCAGATGGTTGGGCCGGGCGGCGTGGTTACGCTGGCGGCTATCGAAGTGGGGCTGCTGGCTGCTGCTTGGTATAACGCCAAGCGAATGCAGGATGCGTATTACGGCTCATTCCGTTCTACTGGCAATACGAAAATCAAGACTAGCACTGGCATAGGCCCGGACGGTAAACCAATTATTGAATACCTGACTGCCGGCGAACTATCGCGCCAAACCGACCTTGACGCATACTCGCCATTCGGTAGATTTACGAAGCCGATGGTTGACGTAGCGCGAGGCGGCGGCGAGGCAATAGCGGGCTGGTTTGACTGGGAAACGCCGTATGCGCGCCGCAACCGCCAGCAAATAGAGCTGGGCGACGAAATCAGAGAGGCACAGGATAAGGTCGCGGCCAATCGCAAAGCCCGCGCTGCGGGCATGCCCGATCAGTATTACTCCCAATCCCAGAACACAACGCTGCGCGAGCAGATGGTAGCGGGGACAGGCTAATGGCAGGCGCGACATACCTCACACCGGCTACATTCAACAACCAGGCTTTCGGCTTTTACGGCCCTGAGTCTGAGGGCGCGTCTACCCCATCCGGCGTGACGTGCGCGCTCGACGGCACGAAGCATTTCCACACCGCGAACTACGTTGATGATGACTACGTGAGTTGGCCCTGCCAGATGGACGATCTGATATTCGCCACGCTCAAGGGCTATCAAAACAGCCAGACGGCGGCGAGCCTGGTCACATCGTACGGGACGTGCACTGCGGTGCTCGTGCAGTGCGACCGCGTGCCGACGCCCGGCGATCCTGTAGCATCCAGCGCCGTGCACCGGCTGCTCGTTAACGTCACATTCCAGCGCCGCACCGCTTGGAGCTAATATGGCTTTCGCAAACCTACAGATATTCCTCACATCAGTTACCGCCGCGAATCAGCGCGATTACCCGTGGGCACAGAATACCGTCGGCACGCTGATTAACTTCGGCGGCGGCAGTAGCGGCCTGCTGGCCTGGGCTGACGACGATAACCGCAAAAGCTGGGCGCGCATTGATGGCAGCAACTTTGCCTACTATGAGCTGGAAGTGCTGAACAGCACGCACATCCGCGTGTACCGCGTCACTGAGCTTGGCGAAGCGACTACCGAGGATGTGACAGTGGCGGCGGGCGCAACCGTGACAACGCTCGTGCACGGCGTCAGCATTACGCTCGCGGGCACACTGACGCCCGGCGATAAGGCGTCAGTGTGGCCTGCGATTTTCGCACTGAGCGGCAACAACTTCTACGTCATTCGCGGCGTGGCGGGCAGCAACGTCAAACTGGCGATATACAACCCCGGCGACGTGAGCCACTACCTCGCCGAGCTGCGCCTGGGTCGCGCGACGTGGTTCACGAACAGCGCCGCTGCGGGCCCGCTCGCGGGCGTGCGCGCAGTGCTGGACACCGTAGTGGCGGATGTGTATGCCGTCACGATTGAGGCAGGCACAAACAGCGGGCTCAAGTTCACCTTCACCGGCACATACAACACATACACCGCTGATGATGTGGCGACTGGCAGCACTGATAACCCGCTGGACGACAGCGCCACGACGGGAATCACGTTTGACGTGACGGCGCTCGGCAGCACGATCCAGACGGCGACGATCTACGTCAGCGACCTTGCTGACGGGCTGGAACTGGCGCCGGATAACGCAGGCACGCCGGGCACGTGGGTTAGTTGGAATAACAGCACGGGCTTGCAAATCCCGCTGAACCGCGCGGGGTACAGCGACCAACTGATACCCGCCGCGCAGACGATCTATGCGTGGGTACGTTGGAATGGCGATGTGTCGCATCCGATGGGGCGCGGGCTCGCGCGCCTGTACATGCGCTCGCATGAAAGCGCCCTGATCACGACTTAGAGGAATATCGAATGGCACTGAGCGATAGGTATTTGCGCGGCGCTGGCACGCTGAAGCTGCCGGAGTTCAACTGGGATTATGTTGACGGCTTGCAGTTCACCGTGGCGGCGGCGGTCAGCAAGGCGACGGTTGACGGCGGCACGTGGGATTTGCAGACGACGGCCACGCTTGACGTGGCGGGCGTTGACGCGTGGCCTGCTGCTGGCTGTTTCTACATTAACGGCCGTATCTACACGTACGCCAGTATCAGCGACGATTCATTCATCGGCTGCGAAGGGCCGTTCGGCGACTTGGCTAGCGCTGCGATTGCCGCAGGCGAGATCGGCCGTCAGGCCGCGCTGCCCGCAACCGTGGCAAACGCGATCCTCGGCACGCTCGGCGCGTTCATGCCACACGTTGCCAAGGATGATTCAGTCACACCGGGCCGTATGCACATCGCGGGCGGCAGCATCTGGGATAGCGCGGGCAATGTGAAGTTGAGCGGCGTGAGCGCAGTAGCGGACGGTGGCGGCACGACCACACTCTACTGGTGCGCATACAACCTGCTGGGTTCGCTGGAGATCGGCTACTCCAGCTCGTGGGCGTTCGCTGAGAAGTCGGCGGCGGAATCCGGCAGTTGCATGATTCCGATTGCCGAGGTCACGTACGTTGATGACGAAGTGACGGCCATCGTTGACTGCCGCCCGCTGGTCATGCCGCAGACACCCGCATGGGTCACGCTGTATAAGGCGGTGGACACACCGCAGGCTTCCAACGACATACTGACGATGGATGCAGAGTTAGTCCCAAGCAATTTCATCGCCGGAGCCAGCTACGTATTCCGTGGCAGCGTGTATTTCGAGACTACCGTCAACGCCGGGTTCAAATTCTCATTCAGCCCTAGTGACACGTTCACCCGATTCCGCGCGCACATCTCATATAGCTGCGGCACGTCGGGCGCGTTCGGCACGGACGCCGTTACCGAGGGCGTGGATATTGCATACGACGTTACGCACAGCATCGCCGCGCCGTCTCCGGGCACCGGCGGGCATGTGGAGTTCGACGGCATATTCACCGTGGATGGCGGCGGGCTGGCTGATTTGTACTTCATGTGGGCGCAGGCCACGTCGCACACCGATGTGACGAAAGTACTGGCGGGCTCATACCTTGAGTTCAAGCGGGTGGCGTAAGCATGATCCTCTGCGAGTGGCAATGCTGCGGCCCCGGCATGTCGCGCTGGGATAGCCCGCCGCCGCCGAATGGCGCGATGCTGACAGCCATCGTGCTCGGCGCGGCCGTGGATAGCGCCGCCGCGCCGCTGACGGCCATCGTCACGACGCGCCACACCGGCGAGCCCGCCGCAATGATCACCGCCGTAGTACAGGCGCGGCTCAAGTGGCTGCTGGACATACGCAACGCTGCCGCGCGCGGCACGCTGGGCAACGTCGTCACGCACAACAAGGGAACGTAACTATGGCAACAGCACTGACAGCAGCTCGCAAGGGCGATACCGAGGCGCGGCCGTTCACGCTCAAGGCTGACGGCGTGGCAATCAGCCTGGGCAGCGCCGTCGTGAAGATGCGTTACCGCACGGGCGGCACGCGCACATGGAGCACGATCAGTACGGCGGATACGCCTAACCCGATGCTGGTAGTTACGAACGCAGCAAGCGGGATCGTGACGTTCACGCCCACGGCGACATTCTGGGTTGTGGGCGTATACGAGATTTACTTCAGCGTTGACGGCACGACTGACTACAACCTGCCGCGCAGCGAAATGTACACCGTGACAGTAGCGGAGGGCGCATGAACATCAAGGGATTTTTGGTAGCGAAAGCGACCACTGGTATTCGCGTATTTCACGCGGACGGGACAATCGACGACCTCGGCATCGTATCTACGCAGCGCTTCCACGTCAGCATGCGTGACAGATTCTGCCGATTCATCCGCAGGCTGAGCGCGGGACTGCTGACGCGCGGCGGCTTCGCCTACTACACGATCTTCACTTCGGCAGGCGAGGCCGCGATGGTTGACGCGCTGGACGCCGCTGTTGCCACATGGATAGACATGGGCACGGGCACTGGCGAAGCTGCGAAAGGTGATACGACCGTGACGACGTGGGGCGGCTCGCGCGGCAGTGCGACGCAGACGCAGCCCGCCGCCGATCAGTGGCGGCATGTGGCGACGCTGGCCGCTGGCGGCACGTTTGCCATTACTGAGGCGGGGCTGTTCGACAATGCCACGACGGGCAGCCTGTGGATTCGCAGCAACTTCGCGGCGGTAAACGTCGTCAGCGGTGACAGCATTGAGTTCACGATCACGCTAGAGGCGGCTTAGCCATGCAGAAGCAATCGCTTATCGAGATCGCAGAGGGCGCGGGCCTGGGCCTCATCCCTGGCGATACCGTCACGGTAATGCGAGGCGGCAAGGCGGCGGCGACCTTTCGCGCCGAGGCTGAATCTGTGCGCGTGAAGCTAGTCACGCTAGAGGCGGCGTAAATGGCGACGGGTAGCAAAATCCACGGCGACTACCGCGTGCAGATTGTGCACTCGCGCTGGACTGACGGGCGGCTTGTGCTCGTGGAGTTCACCATCGCCAAGGGCGCGGAGGTTGACGCGCGCGACGAGAAGGGCGACGCCGTGCGCGTGTGGCAGACGAGCAAGGCCGTCACTGCGGCAGAGGTGGAGGCGCAGATAGCGTGCAAGGCCGTGGAGTACCCCAGCGGCGGCAAGGCCGTGCAGCTCACCGGCAAGGAGCTAGGCGAGGAGCTGAAGGAGGGCGACGACGCGGCGCTCTATGAGGCAGTGAAGGCGCACCTGGATCGTGAGCAGTTCGCCAGCAAGATGGCTGCGGCAGAGGCGGTGAAGTAGTGGCTACTACCGACTATTTCTACCCCGATCCGCATACCGAGAACACCAGCGTTGACGGCTATACTGCCAAGAATACAGCGCAGTTTTGGGCCGATCATATCGCGGCGGGTGGTGCTACCGCAAACGATACTTCTGCGGATACTTACTGTGTTCGCATGACATCATCATCAACTACCGACAAATGGCAGCGCCTGGGTAGGTCTCATTTTCTCTTTGATACTTCCGCGTTGGACAATGCTGCGGTAATTTCGTCGGCTGTGTTCAGTCTGATGGGCAGCGCGAAAGATGATAATATGTCTCAGTCAATCAGACTGACTTCGACGGCCCCTGCAAAGAATACAGAAATCGCCACAGGGGATCATGTAAATGTAGGCACAGCGGCTTATGCTCCCGATATATCCCTTGCTGACTTTGACACTTCTCACTATAACAACTGGACGCTCAATGCCACCCCTGGTATAGCAGCCATTAGTCTCACCGGCATCACCAAACTGGGTATCAAGTTATCTGGCGATGCTGACAACATTGAGCCGACATGGGCATCTAACGCCTCGGCCCAGGCGGAATGTCGCTTCGCCGACTACGCCCTCACCACCTCCGACCCGAAGCTCGCGGTGACGTATACGACAGGGGGCACGGTGTACTACCAAGTCTGCGCTGCCACGATGGCCTGCGTAGCAACGCGCGCCGTCACGGCGAAGCTCAGCCGCAGCGCCACCATGGCCTGCGTAGCAACGCGAGTCCGCAGCGCCATGACGTTCCACCGCAGCATGTCCGCCACCATGGCCTGTGTGGCTACCAAAGCGCGCAAGGTGAGCGTAGCGCGGACTGCCACCACGGCCTGCGTTGCCACCATCGCCCGCAAGATCAGCGTAGTGCGCGCCAGGGCGATGGCCTGCGTTGCCACCATCGGCAAGGGCGTGAAGCTGACGCGCGCCGTGGCGACGGCCTGCGTGGCTACGGCGAGCGCCATCAACATGGGCGCGGGCGTGCTGTACCACGTCACATGCAATGCGGTCATGGCGTGCGTGGCGACGGTGAGCCGCAAGATAAAGCTGAACCGCAGCGTGGCTACGTCCATCATTGCGACGATCAGCCGCCTGTGGAACCGCAAGGTGAGCGCATTCACTGTTAGCGAAACTGCCCTGCCCGTATACAGCGTCAGTGAATCGCTGCCGGTGTACTCAGTCAGCGAAACTGCCCTGCCGGTGTACAGCGTCAGTGAAGTAGTCACGCGCTCAGAGCCCGCCTAATGGCAACCATTACCGACATCCAGTCCGTTTACGATGATCAGTACACCGGCTACGCGCGCGGCACTGACTGGACTGACGACGGCGACGGGACGTTCTCTGTAGTGGCAGGCAGCGCGCTGGAAACGGCCATTGCCAACGGGCGCACCGCATACAGCCAGCGCAGCTCATACAGCAATACGAAGCCCACAGGGCCGTTTAACTGGCGCGTGGATGGTACTGCCAGCGGGCTGGTGAAGATCGCCACGCCGAGCACGGCATACGCCTCTGGCACGACGGTGAACATAGATCAGGCCAGCCTGCATATCAGCGAAGCGCTGGCGGGCATGCAGACGCGCATCCGCTTCCAGGCGTGGGCTGACGACGCGACCGCGCAGGGACTGAATAAAGGCGACTTCATCAGCCTGCGATTGGGTATCAGCGGCAGCGCGTCCGCGAGTTACGAGTGGCGTGGCGTCGTGGAGCAGCGCGACCCCATCACGGCAACGAACGGCAAGCGCCGCTTCGCATACATCATCATGGACTTCGGCACGCTGATCCGCGCCGCCGATACATCCGCCGTCCCGCTGACGGCGCAGGCCGCGCTCGTGACGCTGCCAAACGACGCTGCGTCCCCGCCACAGACCCTACTCGGCGGCGTGAGTATCTACCGCCTGAGTGACCTTTTGGACGCCGTGCTGCCCGCCACGCTATCCTACGTGCTAAATGCAGAGGATGTGCTGATTGAGCGCCTGCCACAGCGCACTGATGCGCTGGGCATGATCATGGGCGTGCTGCGCAGCGCGGGCCTGTATTGCTGGTGGGATTGCGCGGACAAAGCCTGCCTCGTTATCGAGCAGCACGAGCACACGCTGCAAACTGCCGGCCTCGTGCTGACGGCATCGCAGGTGTTCGAAGTGAGTCGGCAGATTCATCAGCCGAGCGCGACGCCGGGGCCGATTGAGCGCGTGGTGATCAAGCGCCCGCAGGATTACGGCGATAGCGCCACGTCCGCGCTGCCGCCGGATCGTAGCCAGTCGCCGCAGGGCGCTACGTCACGCGGACTGCCGATACCCAATGAGACCCAAGCCAGCGCCGTTGCCGTGACGCTGTATAGCGTTAACGAGACCTGGACGCCGCAGCAGGAATACACAGAGCTGCCGCCCGGCCCGGTCATGTTCGCCTTTGGCGACGTGCACTATAAGAACAACCTGTACCTCGCTCAGCAGATTCACGACCTGCTGACGAACGAAAGCGGCCAGTGCGAGATCAGCCCGCCGATTAACTGGACGCTGGATAGGGTTCAGGGCTACAACGGCCTGGATTGGTATTTCCTCGTGCAGCCCGTGTATGTCAACGTGCGGAATGCGAACACGTACATTGACGGCTATGTGGTGGCGCGCGAAGGCTACTGGTCTGATACCGGCGCGGTGAACAAATTGCAGCGCCCCATCGCCAACGCCGTAGTGACGCTGGTCGGCAAGGCCACCGACACGATCTATGAGGTAGTCACTGATTCCAACGGCTACTACCGCGTGGATAACGCCGTGCCTGATGACTACACGCCGAGCGTCTATGTGGCCGATGACAGCTACCTTGCCAACAAGCACGATGAATTCACCGACCCGCACCCGTACGACGACGACCCCTATAACGACGACCTGGGCCCGGACAACAGCGTGCAGCTTGGCGACGTGTACCAGCTTGCCGAGACGCACGTCAGCTTCGGCGTGACGTACACGCCCGGCCAGGATGACCGCAGCAGTACGAACGACGACTACAGCGCATTCATGGGCTATCGCGGACGCGGCGCGTTCGACTACGGCGACCCGACGGCGCAGCCCTTCGTGCTCGACGACCTCAGCGGAATTGAGCAGGGGATCGACACCGCCAACGTCACGAACGAGTTACAGGCCGATCAGCTCAGCGAGCAGTTGATAGACCAGGCCGAAGCGGACGGCGATGTGTATGTGGTGACTAAGCCATTCGGCGGCGCGCTGACGCGCTGCGGCGCCGTAGTGCACCTCAGCATCGCTACTGACGTGACGGTTGACGCCGATGTGCGCGTGCTCGCGCGCGAGATCGAGATTACATCCGACGGGCTGCCAAAGGAAGTGATCAGCAGTTCGCTTGATTACTTCGTGCCGCAGATTGAGCGGCAGTTCGCACGCCAGGATCGTGTGAACACAGCGCAGCGCGTCATGCAGGATCGTATCCGCGATTTGTATAAGCGCATACAGGATGCCACGGGCACGCTCGCCAGCGCCGACCTGAGCGGGGTATCGTAATGGACGAGCGCGCCAATGTGACATACCTGCTGCCGACTGATACCACGTGGCTGATCCAGACGCCGCTGCCGCTGGCTAAGAACCTGGGCGGCATCAGCGTCACATTGAAAATCGAACAAGACCCAGGGCGGCTGTTCAAGACCAGCAAGATGCTAACTGAATCTCAACTAACCTGGCTGGCCGCAGTGCGCGGCATTAACCGCAAGTACATTTACCCGCACCTGCTACAGGTTCGCGGGCTGTGGAACAAGGTGCCGGAAACCAGCGGCGTGACGGTATGCAGCGGCGAAGTAACCAGCGCCGATGCGCTGACGCTGATTGACAACACGGCCACATTCCTCACTGACGGCGTGTTGGCGGGCGATGTTGTAACCGTGACTGGCAAGGGCGCCACTGCGGTGAGCATCGTCAACAGCGAGACTGAGCTGACTGTCACCGCCGGGCTGGCGGGCGGCTTTGAAATAGGCGACGACTACACGATCACCAGCACTGAGACGAAGTATCAGCCCTATCTCGGCGCTGGCCGCGTCTGGCGTGAATTCAGCGAGCCGACGCCGCGCGCCGCAGTGTATGGCGCTATCCAGATGAACTACAGACTTGCTACGGATTGGGCGCGCGGGCAACACACCGCCGCCGAGGGCGACGGCTCCTATATAACAAAGAACGATCTCTGGTACGCGACGCGCGCCTTTCGCCCGTCGGTTGAAATCTATCACGACGAGCAGCTCGTGGATAGTTGCGTGCCGCGCACCGAGCCGTGCATTGTGCGCCACGGCGGCGAGTTGCATCCGCCAGGCTGGGCGGACATACCCGACCCGCTGATGAAGGCAATTTACGGCTATACGACTGAGTGCTATCCCGACCAGCGCCCCAGCGAATTGCTGCATGCGGCGGGCGATGAAGTACACGCCTTCCCCGACCTGCCCGAATATCACTACGCGCAGCAGGCGTGGAAGGATACGCGCGACGGCGTTGAATACAATACGACGATTGACGGCTACGGGCGCATGACGGTGAACCTCACCGCCGATGGTCTCACCAAGCCGCTGTACTTCCGCTGCAACGTGGCACAGGATAAGGTGCTGTGTCCCGCTGACATCGGCATGATAAACGTCACAGCGGACTTTTACGACTACTTTCCAACGGCGGGAAAGACGTTCGATAAGGCGCTCAGCACGATAGACCGCATTGGCACAGTCAAGAACAATGGCGTGCGCGCCTACTACAACTTCGCCTCGCCGCAGAATCTCGCGCCCATCCAGCGCAGCGGCCCCGCATACAACGCATGGTTCGGCCCCGCGACGGCGTACAGAAACAGCGACGTGCGCTACATGGCCGAGCCGCTGTGTCCGCTAAGCCGCAAGGCGCTGCGCGAAGCTGAGCGCGTGTGGCCGGGCGTCAGCGATTGGTTCTATGAGCTGTATGTGGGCATCCCCAGCACGTTCACGGATAAGACGCTGGTACAGATGCTCGGCTTTGGCGAGTGGTACCACCGCTTTGAGGACTTCAACAACTGGCACTTCGATCAGTGGAATTACTACGGCCTGCTGCGCAGCCTTGCGCTGTTCGGGCTGGATAAGAGCATCAGCATTGGCGGTGAAGACCCGCAGTACTACAACCCGCTGGCATGCGACCTCTCTATCGTGGATATAGTGACAGTTGACCCCGGTGCCGTTGACCCGCCGCCCGCGCCCGTCAAGCCTGATAACTTCGATAACCTGCTCGCTGCCATTGACCTGCGCCAGTACTTCGAAATACAGGATAGGCAGGTGCCGCGCGTCAAGGTGAGCATCAGTGCGACGTGGAACGATCAGGACGGCAACCCCGTCACGGTCAACAAGTTCTACTACTCGCCGATTCCGTTCAGTTGGTACAAGCAGGCCAAGGCATACGTGCTGACTGACTGGCTCACTAACACACCCGCATGGCAGGACGTCTGGACTGAGACGAACGGCGACGAATGGACAGTGCTGGCGCGCGCTACGCGGGATGCCTTCAGCTACGGCGAGATTGGCGCGGGCGATTTGGACTTTGAGATATTGATTAACGACGGCGGCATTGGACTGCGCCACGTTGGCGGCAGCCTCGGCCCGCTGATCGAAGGCCCGGACTCGTATAGCTGGTGCTGGGCGGATTTCAACGCGCGCGGTAGCTGGGTCGCGTTTGATGATGTTGATACAAAGAGCTGGACTACCTCGGCCAGCAAAGTATGGTACCGCTACTTTGTAGATCACCACGAGCACTACGGCATCCCCATTGAGCCTAACGGATTCTAAATGCTGGACACACATCTCGAAATCTGGCAACTGCGCGCCGAGGGCTGGAAGCCGACGCGCAACACGCTGATGGTGTATGCGACCGGCGCGACGGCGAACGAGTACATTATCAAGCTGGCTAACCACCTTAACTATCCGCTGACTGACGCCGGTTGGACAGGCAAGATCAGCTTCGCCGTGGCCGACGCCTACTGGCAAGGCACGCGCCTACAGGCCAAGGAAGTGGCAAACGGCGATCCGCTTTCCTGCGGCATTGACGCCACGGTTGACGGCGACTACGCGAACCTGCATGGCTTCACCGTGGCGTCCATCCCGCCGGGCGGCTGGCGCATCGTGCTGGTGAAGATCGTCGGCACCGCTCTGACGTTCGCTGACGTGATTGAGCTGGTTACCCTTTCGTACCCCGTTGCTTAGGAGCCCCGCCATGCGCCACATCGTTTACGCACTTCCGCTGCTGTTCGCCCTGGTGTTGAACCTGGGCGCGGCTGTGGCGCAAACGGGACTGCCCGATAACCCCAGCGCCGCGCCCGAATGGGCTGGCATCTTTGTCAGCTACGGACTGGCTGGCGTAATGATCCTATGGTGGATTGCCAAGGGCTACCCCGCATGGCTGGCGCAATGGAGCGCCGATCTCACTAAGCAGCGCGAGGAGTTTCACAGTTGGAGGCGCGAGATTGCCGACGACATCCGCGGGATGCGCAGCAACCTTGACACGCGCCCCTGTTTGCTGACAAACGACTCAATCATCTCGCGGCTGCTGGCGCTTGCCGATAAGGAACGCGACGCGAAGTGATCCGCTTCTACCGCTGGCTACACCGCCGCTTCATGCGCAGGATATGCCGATGCTAACCATCCCGCCAAACGAACTGCAATGCGACTCCGCGCCCGTGCTGATCTGCTACGGCCTAATCCTGCTCGGACTCGGCGCACTACTACTGCTAAGGAGCATCAAATGAGCACACTGTCCAAATATGGCCGCAAGGTAAACAAGTGGCTGAACAAGCAACTCGGCAGCGGCGGGCTCGCTGACATTCGCATCGGCGACATCGGCGAACTGCTGCATGACATCGTGGGCGTGATCCTGAATGCCGAGGCGCAAGTCAGCGTGACGAAAGAGGATGCTATCTCGCTGCTGAAAAAGATGATTAAGGATCGTCTGGGGCTGGATTTATGAGGCCCGGTACGCTTGTGCTCTTTGTGCGTCGCACGCTGCGCGATGTGCGCAGCTTCGCGGACTTCGGCGGCTGGCTATCCAACTGGATCATCGCGCTCACGCAGCGGTGTTTCAGCCGCTCAGCGATGGGCGATTACGACGGCCTGTGGGAATGCGTGCATGCAGCCTGCATCGTGCGCAGCGGCGGCGAGCTGATGCTGATGGAATCTACCGCGTCCGCCGGCGGCGTGCGCCTGTGCAATCCCGCAGAGCGCATCCGCTCATACCCCAGCGCGGTGATCGTGCTGCCGCTGAATGATGAATACGCGGAAAAGTGGGATGACGCGCGCGCGGGCGAATGGCTCACTGAGCACTGCATGGATAGCTATCGCTGGGGCGGGCTGCCGTTCGCACTGCTCGCGGCGGCGTTCGCGTGGAGCTGGCCGGGCGCGATGTTTTGCAGCGAGGCCGTCATGTCACTGTACCAGCACTGTTACATCGTGCCTGAGCACCTGCCCGTGCTGCGCGGTCGGCGCGTCGTCATGGGCGAACTCAAACCCCAGTGCTACTCGCCTGCTGAACTTGGGCAACTACCACAGCTTTCACGCGCACGCCTGTGCAACGCAAAGGAAAAGATACTATGAACAACTGTGAACTAATCGAGACGTTGCGCGCCGAGATTGACCGGCTGCGCATTGAGGTAGAGGCGCTGCGCCTGGTGATTCAGGCTCAGCCAGTGCGCTACGTTCCCTACACGCCCTACGTGCCCTACCCGTCGCCGACTTATCCGCCGTACCAATACCCCTGGTGGTATACGATTTATGGTGATACGCTCACGCAACCCCAAGAGAGCGGCGGGACGTGGTGCATCAATAGCGGGGTGACGGGATGAGCACGCTCGGAAATGTGCTGAGTAAAATCAGGCCCGCCGCCAATCGCAAGCGCTACCGCGCGCAGGGCAAGGCGGCAGTGAAGCTCGCCACGGGCAGCACGTCCAATGCCTGCGCCGCCACGGCCAGCCAGCCGCTGCTCGCGCTGGGCATTATCCCGCACGTCATTCTCGGCGCACAGTCGCTGGCCGATACGTTGGAAAACCACGGCTGGGTACGCGAGCACAATCGCGGCGCAGTGCAGCCAGGCTGGCTGATCGTGTGCGAGGATGCGAACCACAACAAGCGCAGCGATCACGTCTGGTTTGCGCTGAGCAACGTGCGCCGCGACGGCAAGGCGCTGTGCTTCGATAACCAGGGCGTGCAGGGCATCAGCCAGCCGTACTGGCGCAATCTGGGCACTGGCGCACGCACGCCGATGTGGTACGCGCTGCGCCCCAAGGACTAGCATGGGCGAAGATACCGACTTTGAGGTATTCGGCGAGGTTGACGATAACGGCGACATACAGCCCACGCGCCCTGAGCTGATCTATCTCAGCGGGCCGTTCGGCCTGCCTAAGACGAAACGCGAGCGCGAACAGTTGGAGGCGCGCGCCGCCTACGCCGCGCACGTTGAAGGGCTGATCGTCGCCGAGGGCTACTTAGTTCATAACCCCTACAGTTCGACATGCTGTGACAGCAATCACGACATACCCCTTGGGGTATGGTACGCCTACGGTGCGCGCTGGGTACAGCGCTGCGATGCAATCTGCATGCTGCCCGGCTGGGATGAAAGCACCGGCTGCGCGTTGGAGCTGACGCTCGCGCGCGCATGGGGCAAAGGCGTGTACTGCTGGCAGGATAGCGTCGGGATGGTGGAATACCCACCGGGAGAGTAATGGAAGGTTTACTGTTCGATATTGCGCTGACTGTAAACGAACCCTGTAACCTAACCGTATATTCCGATCTTCACCTTGACGCCGCAGGCTGCGCGCACAACCTGCTCAAGGCGCACATGGACAAACGCGCCGCGCTGCCTAACGCCGTGTTCGTACTGATTGGCGACGCCGGTAACTGGGTCATGCCGCGCGATGAAAAGCGCTTCATGCCCAGCGTGCCGCTCGCCGAGTTGGCCGCCCGCGATGACTACATTAACGAAGCGCTTGACTACCACGAGAGGAAACTACGCGGCTACCCGTGGGCCTTTCTGGGCATCGGCAATCACGAGCACAGCGTCCATAAGTACCACCATTTTGATGTGGGCCGTGAACTTGCGAAGCGGCTGGATGTGCCTTGCGGCGGATACAGCGGCTTCGCCCGCTGGCGTCTGCACGATGCGACGTGCAAAGTCAGCGCCTTCACGCTGCTGTATCACCACGGCTTCAGCGCCGGGCAGGCGGCTGGCGTGCCGCCGCCCGCATTAGCGCGCTGGGCGGCAGGTCACGAAGGCTGGGATTTGTGCTGCTACGGGCATAACCACAAACTCGGCTTCCAGGGCATCGGGCAATGCCGCATGACTGATCGCGGAGAGATCGTCAGCCGAGACAGGGGCTTCGTTAACACCGGTTCATTTATGAAGGCCGAGAAGCAAGGCGGCACGCCGGATTACAGCGAAGTGGCCGGACACCCGCCGGTAATGATTGGCGCACCACTGGTACGCTTCGGCTATAGGCGCAGCAAACCCGTGCGAACATTTTGGAGCGTGGAGGTCGGCAGTGAGTAGCGCACTCGCCGAGCAGGAAGGCGGCTCGCACTACAAGGACTGCGCCATTCAGCCCGTGCAATTCATTCACGCGAACGGCATCGGGTACTGCGAAGGCAACGTGATTAAGTACGTCACGCGCTGGCGCCACAAGGGCGGCGTGGCGGATTTGCGCAAGGCGATTCACTACCTGCAAATGCTGATCGAGTTGGAGGATCAAGGTGGATAGCGCCGTGCGCGTCTGCTATGAACGCGTGCTGGCATGCCTGTGCGAGCTGCGCGGCTACGGCCTGAGCCGCTGGCACATCGCGCGCACCGTGGCGCTGCTGCTGTGGAGGAAATGTAAATGAGACGCATCCTGATCGTGCTGCTCCTGCTGCTGTGCGGCTGTAACGACGGCGGCGGCAACTCATTCCCGTGGAAATCGCAGCCGCACCTTGGCGCAATCCCGCCAGTGATCGGCAAATGGTTCACGCCTAGCGCCACGCTGGGCTTCGATACGCAGGTGTACCACGCCGCAGGCGATACTACATCCATCCCGCCGTTCGTCGCCGCGTTGGCAGCGCAGAGCGCGCAGCAGGCCATCGGCGAGGTTATCCCATACTGCAAGGCATTCGGGCTGAGCTTCACGCAGGCGGCGAATCCCACAGTCACGGTGCGTTTCTATTACGGCCCGTGGAAGGCGCGGACTGCGGCGAGCGCGTTCAGCCTGGCGCTGCCGCCGTTCGCAGACTCGTTGATCGTCAGCAGCAAAACGTCCAGTTCGTATGCCACGCCGCCGCCCGCCAGCAGCAACTACCTGGGCTGCGCATACGTCAGCGCGCAGGATAAGAATATTCACGGCGCGGTCGTGTGGATTAACGCCTATGTGTGGCAGGATTTGAAACAGCAGGCGGCGTCGCGTCCTGAGCTGCACATGGACTGGCAAGCCATCGCTGCGCAGTTCGAGAACAGCGTGACGTGGCACGAACTGTTTCACGTCGTCGGGTTGAACGACGATCCGCTAGGCACAGCGCCGGGGCTGATGGTGTATCGCGCCCGCACGCCGCGCCCGTCGCAAACTGAAGCCGACGTGTGCGCGTGGCTGTATAAATGAGACTCGCTGCCGACTACGAATGCCAAGCCTGCGGCCACGTGTGGGAAGTGGAGCGCGAAGTGTCTGCGCCGCCCGTGCCGCCGATCTGCCCGCATTGCCACAGCACGGACGTGCTGCGCCGCTACGATGCGCCCGCTATCGTGTGGCGCGGCGGCAAGCCTAGCGACGGCTAGGCGTCGGGCTCCGGCTTGTGCTTCCACTGTGCCTGCGCCGCCAGCAGCGTCCGTTCGTAGTATTCGCGGCTGCTGTCCGCCACGCGCGCTCCCGCCTCTAACAGCCGCACCCAGTTGTATGACTTGCCGCAGAGCGCGGCGGCGCTGGCCTGGGAGAGGCCGAGCGCCAGCCGCAGTTCGCGGAGTTGCTGCGCGGTGAGGTTAGGCACGCGGGTCTCTCCTGATCTCCTTGCGCCGTGACTGCTCGGCGAGCACGTCAATCGAGTTCAGTTGCTCGGCGCACTCGGCTGCATCCTCACGGGCCTGGTCGCCAGCACCCGGCACTAAGGGATCGTATTCGAAGTGCTTGGCGATTGCGCCAGTGCCGGTATGCTCCACTATAAAGCACCCGTCCCGCCAGCGATTGCGGACGGCTATCCATTTCTCTACTGCCACTTCACACCTCCGCTCCGGCGCTTTGCCGCGCCCGCGAGCTATTCATCGCCGCGCACCGTGCCCGCGCGGCTGGGCTGTCTCGTGCTAGCTCTCAACGCAGGCCGCGTGTACAGACCGCCCGTCGGACTCAATGTAGAAGCGCGTCTCATAGCCGACGGGAAATCCGCAGACGTGACACAGCGCCGCCGCCCGGGCCCGATTGAGGGCGCAGTCCGTATGGCCGCACTGCTCGTTCAAGCACGGCCCGATCTCCTCACCCCGGAAGTTTTTAGCCCCCGGACTCGGCATGGTTCCTGCTGCCAAATTACACCTCCGTTTCAAGATGTTAAAGTATAACATAGCGTTAGCGCTATTGGGTTAAGCGCGGGTTAAATCCGCGTTAAGCTCTGGTTAAACGTGGCATGTATTTAACACTCGCGTAGACTGGGATGTTATTTCCGCCGCTGCTCAGTACGTCGCGCAGCACGAGCCGCAGGCCGTCACGGCGCACGTCAACCTGCTTCAGCACTCCCGCTATCAGCGCCCGCAGCTCGCGCCGCCTGCCCTGCTCCCATGCTGCCGCAATCAGGTTCACGCGCTCGGCTGTAGACGATGTGTCTACGATTGTAGACTGCGCGTCCACAGCCGCCGCTTCCAACTCCGCTGCCAGCCGCTCCGCTTCGCGCCGTGCTGCGCCTGCTGCCGCGTCCAACGCTCTAATCGCCTCCCCCGCCTCACTGTCCAGCGCCTTCAGCAGCCGCGCTTGCGCGCGTTTGTGCGCAGCCTGCGCCCTGCTGTGCTGCTTGCGCAGCGCTGCCACGCGCGCCCGCGCCTGCGTGAGTAGCGCGTCCGCACCCGCCCGCGCGCGCACGTACAGCTCGCCGGACTGACACAATTCAATAAGTGTAGGTATTACTATCCCTTCCAACTCGGCGGCGTCCAGTGCGCGCGGCATGTCGCCTGGATCGTCAACCGCTTCAATGGTGTAGTAGGGATGCGTGCGTTCATCGTAGCGCCGGTACACGCCGCGCCCGCGTGACGACTGTCCCCTGTATGTCACGCTCTGGCCTGCTTTGCCCGGCGGCGCGGTATAGCGCCAGTGCGAACATACTACCAGCCCTTGCAGCAGGTGAATGTAGCCGCTCGGCCTGCCGCGCCCGCCGCTGCGCTGCGCCGCCTGCCACAGTTCAGCAGGTACCATGCAGTCATGCTCGGCGTGCGCCACGGTTGCGCCTTCGTGCACGATCTCGCCGAGATACCAGCGGCAGCGCACGATGCTGCTGACGCTGCTTTGCCACCAACAGCCGCCGTTGACCGTCGGCACGTTGCGCGCGCGCAGGCTGGCGGCGATGTGAACCAGCGGCTCACCGGCAGCGACGCGGCGAAATATCTCAAGCAGGATCGGGTACGTCTCAGGATCACGGCAGCGCCCGCCGTTGCCATCCGCCATGCTGCCGAACGGACGCCCGCTCACCTGTATGCCACGGCTGCGCTTCAGCCGGTTGGTGGCGCGCAGCTTTTCGCTGGATTGCTCGACGGTGTATTGGTAGCTGCTCAGCAGCACGCTCAGCAGAAAGCGCCCGCTGGCCGTGGTCGTATCAAACCCGCCGTCAACGGTGCTGACGTCAGCGCCGCGCGCCTGTATTTCATCGCGCAGAAACTTGGTGAACTCCGTAGTGCGCGCGATACGATCCAGCGTCGCCGCCACGAGCACCTGCGCTGCGCCACCATGCAGCAACGCGACCGCCGCCTGAAAGCCAGCACGATCCAGCCGCGTGCCGCTCAGCGTATCAGTGTACTCGGCGGCAACTTCCCAGCCCTTTGCGGCGCAGTACTGGCGGCAGCGCTCTAGCTGCGTCGGGATGGACGTGGCCTGCTCCTCGGACTCAGTGCTGACGCGCGCATACAGGACGGCGCGCACTATTGCACGTAGCCCCAGAGGTAGCCGATTTTATTCCACTCGTTAGCGGACATGACAATCGTCTTTTGAATCGCCGTCTGCCCCTGCTTGAGCTTGACGCTGCGGCGAACGTCAGTCCGCACAATATCACCATCCGAGCCAGTCATAAAGTCCATGCAGCAGTCTCGCTGTACTGAGTCAACGCCGGAAAACTTAGCCGTGACGATGTATCGCCAGGTTACGTTTAAGTACTGCACGTTATCCTGATATTCAGCGTCGCACACGACTTGCGAGACGATGAAACTCGGCTGCGGCTTGGCGGATGGCGCGAGCATTAGCAGCGCCGCCAGCAGAATCACATACCTATACATCTTTACTGCTCCCCGCCGGTTTCACCCGGCGTCAGTTCAAATGCCTGCCGCCTGTCGGGGTTATCGCCCGTGGCGGCAACGTCATCATATACCAGCCCGCCGCGCTTGCGCACTGGCGCGGTGTCCTGTATGCCCAGGTAGTTCGCCGCCCAATGGCCGACTACTATACCTGTGTACCTTATCTGCTCGTGCGCGAAGATCAGCGGCGGGTAGTCGGGATTGATGCTGCGCAGCGTCACGGATTCGCCGAAGTCATCCCAGTACGCCAGCTTGAGGTAGTCAACGTAGTCCTGTGTTGTCACTACCACCGGCATGCCGGGCCGCAGCACCTTGCGCATGGCGTCGTGACTGCCATACCAGACGATCACTGTGTCATGCTGCCGGTAGATTGGCTCCATGCTATCGCCCTTGACGCGCAGGCCGAGCACGCGCCCGCCCCACCACAGCACGTATGCTTGCACTGGCGTCGTATCTCGCGGATTGACGGTCACCCCGACCTGCTCCTCGCCATGCCCCGCAGCTACATTCCCATAAACTCGCACTCGCTTCACCGGCATTTGCAGCGGCTGCTGTAATGCCCTGATGATTGCCTGATTCGCCTTGAGCCACGGCTTAGCAAGCAGTTCATCCCTAACCTCTGTGCAAATGGCAGTCAATGGAGTTAGATCGTCACGCCCCGCGAGTCCGGCAGCGAGCGCCGCTTCGTCCAACCCCAGTGCTCTCATTGTCTTTGAGATTGTGTCCCAATTGAGACTTTCCCATTCGCCTCTAAAGACGGCTGTGACCTGTTTAGGCCCAATGCCCGCCTTGAGTCGCACCTGATCTTTGCTTAAATCCAGTACGACTCGACGTTGCTCTAGCAGTTGTGCTAAAAGTCGCATATCCGCCTTCAGTAGAAATACTACCACATTCTAGCGCCAGATGCTTGACAACCTCTAGCGCAGGTGATAGAGTCTTTAGCGTGAACGATAGAACCGCACTTATTCAGGCCCGCGAACAGCTAGGACTCAGCCAGGCCGAGGCCGCGCTGCTGATCGGCTGCCACGCCAACACGATCCGCAACTGGGAGCGCGGGCTCGGCGGCCAGATGGGGAGCGTCATCGGCGCGATGATCGCATACACGCACGCGCTGCATGCATACCGCGACGCGCACGGCCTGACGCACGTCACGGACGCGCAGCTCAGCTTCGCCGTGCTGTTTCCCGACGTGGTAGCGCGCGCGCGGGAGGTGGCCTAGCCATGTTCGCGCTCGCCGCCCTGCCAGTGATCATCGAAGTAGTGCCTGCCACGGACGCCGAGGCCGCGCAGGCAACGCTCACCGCCGACCTGTTGGCGGCTGCGCTCGGCATCAGCTAGCGGACGGCTGCGTTTAGCCCGCATGCTAGGAGGTGTGAAGTGGATACAGACTACAGCAAGTTCACCGATGATGAACTGGCGGAGCTGCTGGCGAAGGCCCAGAAAGACAGTGACGCGCTTTACGAAACTCAGCGCGCGGCAAACGCAGACTACTGGAATCACATGTGCAAGACCATCGTTGCTCTGCGCAACGAAGTCATGGTGCGCGCGGCAATCAAAGCCCGCACGGTGGCAGCGTGAAGCGCCGCGACTGCCCCGACTTCGCCCCGCTGCTCGGCTTAGCAATCCTAGCGCTCGGCGGCATCAGCGCATGGCGCAATCCACCCGATACCCTCATAGCACTGGCGGCGGCGGGAACTTCCCGGCCTCTCTCTTGCATTGAATTACGCGTGGGTGAACCTTCTGCTATACAGCCCGCCGCCGTCCCCCATTACGCTATCAAGCCCCTTCCTCTTTATTCTGCCGGGCGGGAAACCCCAACCCGCCCGGCCCTTCCTTCGGCCTTAAATTCCGCCGTGGCGACTGTCAACTATGCAGCGCAACAGGCAGCGGCGGCTGTGAACAATGCCCCAAGTAAGCAGGCGGGCAGCGATGCCCGCTTGCTTGACTTCATGCAGGCATACATCGCTGAAGTGAATGGCGCAGTAGACGCCGCCGCAGTCGTCGCGCTGCTGTACGAAGCAGGCACAGCGAACGGCGTTGACCCGCTGTTGCTGCTCGCGCTGGCGCGGTACGAAAGCCGCTTCAACATCGCTGACGTTGGCGGCGCAGGCGAGCGCGGCCTGTTGCAGATTCACCCCTGCCACAAGCGCAGCATGAAGCGCGCTGGCCTGGACTTCTACAGCGAGGCGGACAGGCTCACGTTCGCCTGCATGATGATGAAGCGCAGCGGGCTAAAGCCTTGGACGGTGCGCAGACGCGCCATGAAGCTGTACGAACAAATCAAGGGAGAATGACGTGAACCTTTACCTACTCTCTCAGAAAGTCAACAATGATTATGACACATTCGATTCCTGCGTAGTGGCAGCGGAAACCCCGACCTCCGCTAAGGACATTCACCCCGCAACATTGCGCTACAACATTAAGCCGGGGGACTATGACGAGAAAGCATGGGAATCTCACAATACTACATGGGCCAACAGTCCAGCCGATGTGAAATGCATATACATCGGAGTCGCATCAGCTTCAATTAAGAAGGAATGTGTAATTTGCACCAGCTTTAACGCTGGCTAAGGAGCGTGAAATGACTAACACGAAACGCGCACCTGCGCGCACAGCGGAGCAGCGCATCGCCGAGATTGATGCCATGCAGCGCAGGGTGCTGACGCGCAAGCTCGCGGCGGCGGAACGCAAAGAGGCTCGGCTAGATGAGGCGGCGACGAAGGCGTTGGGAGCCTCCAACATGATGCGAGCAAAGCTAAGTGATGCTGCTACAGAGCGCGCCCGCTACGCCGCGCAGCTCGCCGCGCTGGACGCAAAGGAGCGCGGCGATGGGTAACGAGCTTGCCATCATCCCCGTGTCCGACATGCAGATCATGGCCCGCGCCGTTGTTACCAGCGGGCTATGGGGAATCAAGACCGAAGCTCAGGCACTCGCGCTGATGCTGGTCGCGCAGGCCGAGGGGCTGCACCCTGCTACCGCCGCCCGTGACTACAACATCATTCAGGGCCGTCCCGCGCTGAAGGCGGACGCGATGCTGGCGCGCTTCCAGGCGGCGGGCGGCGTAGTGGAATGGCAGGAAATGACGGATAGCCGCGTCGCTGGCATGTTCTCCCATCCGCACAGTTGCCCCAAGCCAGTGCTGATTGACTGGGATATGCAGCGTGCGCGGCAGGCGCAGCTCGGCGGCAAAGAGATGTGGAGCAAATACCCGCGCCAGATGCTACGCGCGCGGGTGATTAGCGAGGGAATCCGCGCGGTATACCCAGGCGCAGTCAGCGGGGTGTACACGCCGGAGGAAGTTGCCGACTTCACGGTTGAAGAACAGCCGCAGCCAGCCGCTACATACACGCTAGACCGGCCCAGCGAGCCCACCGGCGAGGTTTACGCCCCCGCGCCGGTACTCGTGCGCTGCCAGGTGAAGTCCGTTGTAGAACGCACATCACGCGCTGGCAACCCGTACCGCGATGTAACCATGACAACCGAACTCGGCGGCAGCGACCATTACCTGTACTTCAGCAAGACGATCAGCGCCGGATTCACCGGCCCGCTGGACTGCGAACTCGGCATGACGGACAAAGGCAAGCCGGTGATTCAACACGCACACCTGCCGAAGGTTGACGCGCCGCCCGCTGACGACGGCGACATGCAGCCGCCGCAAGACTACCTGCCACTGAGCGAAAGCCTCAGTAAGGGAGACTGACATGCTGACCACCGACACCGCCGCTGCTGCGCTTGAAGCGCGTGCGGCAGAGGACGAAGCGATAACGCACGGTTGTCCTGAGTATGAGGCTCCGTTCGTAGGCACGATGCGCCGCGCCCTTGCCCACGCGCTACGCAACGGCGGCGGGTGCTGCGACGGCCACGTTTACGGCCCCGCGCCGTGCTGCATCTGCCACGGCCGCGGGCTAGACCCCGAAGCGCTGCGCCTGCTGGCCGCGCTGGGGGTGCGGGATGAGTAGCAAGACCACCGACACCGCTGCACTGCACACCGCCGCGCTTGCCGCGCTGGATGCGGCACAGCGCATCGAAGCGGAGGATTGCCCCGGCTGCGAAGATCGTGACTGCACATACCGGGTTGCGTGGGCGCGCCAACGCGCCATGCTGCCCGCCCTGCTGTCCGGCCTGCGCGCGGACATCGAGCGCTATCACGCAGTATGGATAACCGCGCAGGATTACCAGCAGAGTTATATCCGCGAACAAAGTGCGCTGTCTCACCGCACGCACTGCGCCACGCTGCTCGCCGCGATAAGCAGCACGCCCGCGCTCGCCGCAGAGGCGGCTGCGCTGCGCACGGCGCTAGAGGTGCAAGGTGAGTAGACGCAAGTACCCGCGCTTTGTTGTGGATGTCGGCCACCTCTGGTCTGATGTTGAAATCATGGACGTTGACGGTGATAAATCATTCATCATCGGATATGCGGGCCGTGGAGCGAAAACAGTAGCCCGCGCGCTGGCCCGCGATCTCAACGCAGTGCTCGACAAGCACGAGGAGGCCCGCGATGGCAAGTAGCATCGGCCCGCACGGCGTCTGTCCCTTCTGCAACGGCGGCAAGGGCAAGGCATATAACTGCCTTGACTGTCCAACTGGGTTCGTGCCGTGTGAACGCTGCCACGGCACTGGCTACGCCTGCCCCGGCGGGCCGGTGCGCACCGCAGTCTACACAGACAACGGCGAGTTTCACGGCTTGCTGTACATCTGCGCCACCTGCCACAGCATCGTACCCGACAGCGAGGTGAATCATGGATAGCGAGTACCACCGCTACACGACGTGGGAGCTACGCGACATGCCCGATACTTGCGTGCTGCAAGCCGTTGGATTGTGGGAGTACACTCCATTATACCGAGACAAACTCGGCGTTCGCACATGGACAGAGACTGTATCGTTTCGCAGCTACAGGTCTCGCCCGTCCTGTTACGTCGCGCGCCTGCTGCTGCGGAGGATCGCGTGAGCACCCGCTATCGCCCCTCCACGCCCACCGAATCTGTCGAGCTATACAGCATGGAGCTGGAGGATGCCGAGCGCGACCCCGATGTGCAATACAACCACTGCGCCGTGTGCCGCTGTGAGCTGGAATACGACGCCGACGATCAGGAATACTGCGCGGCCCACAAGCCGCAGGAGGATGAAGATGAGCAAAGCTGACAGGCGTCAGTTGATTGACCGGCTGACCTGGTGGGCGTTTTCGCAGGGGTTCGATCCGCTGCGCGAGTACCCGATCCCGCCCCCCGTAGCGGACATGTTCGCGGTGCCGCGATACCCCACGGCGCATTCCACAGTATTATCCCAAACCGCCGCTGAGGATAATAACGCCACGGCTGTTGCGCCGCAGGATAATAAGCCCTATGCATGGGCGGACGGCGTTGACATCACGGGCGGGCTGGTGGAGTGCTGCAACCCGGACGGCGACATTCACGCGACGGGCATTGTCAGTGACTATCGGGTCGGTGACGATTCGCTGTGCATTTACAACGGCGGCGGCTGGGCGCTGTGGATGTGCCGCCCCGCGCCGCGCGACTTCGCCGTGGGCGACCGCGTGCGCGTCGTCAGCACGGCAGCGACGAATAATCGAGGATGCGGCGTGACTGGCAGCATGAAGGCTCTGCTTGGCACGACGGCCACCATCACATTCACCGGGATCACTGGCGAACCCTGGGTTGCACTAGATCACGATATTCTGTACTGGCACCCCGACGACCTGCTCTACATCCCGCCCGCCACGCTCGATACCCCCGCCCCAACTTCGTCCGTTTCCGACGACGTTGCGCCCTACCCGTTGCGCGCCGAGTACGAGCGCCTGCGCGCTGATCTGGACAGAGCGAAGGAATTGCTACGGAAGGCGCGGGCCGCAATGATCGAATCGCGCGACCTACTGGACTCCCTTGCGGAGCCGCCCGATGCGTAACCTCGCCGCAACGCTGACGCTGCAAGCCTACGCGGCCATCATGTGCGGGGATGCGCGGGCCGGAGATGTTCGTTTTCGTGGTCTCACGAAAATGTATGGAAACGGCGGGCAGCTCGCGTTGCCGCTAAACGATACTGCGGGCGATACCCGCACAGGGCGGGCCGTCAATCCGCTACGGGCGGATCACGTCAAGGACGGCCTGCCCGCTAACTTCATCGACACCATAGGAGCGCCCCATGCCTAGCATCATCCACGACGCCGCGCGCGGGACTGCGCAGCAAATCCCCGCGCCCGAACTGCCGCTGACATACATCGAATCGTCAGACATCGCCGCCATCGCCGCCCTAGCGCGCGAGATCGTCAACGCGACGAAAGGCACTGTGCGCAGAAAGGCGATGAAGATCGTAGAACTATCGGAGGCGAAGCCATGACCACCCTCACCTGGAACGCCATCCTCTACGCCGACGCGACCGGCCTGCATGTCGCCGACACCGCGCCGTTGCGGCTCGCCTTGCAGCGCCACGACGCACTGCGTGCGTGGGCGGAGGCGCGCTAGTGGCACTGCGGCGGTACGTCAGGCTGGCACGCGACATCTGGGGATGCCCCAAGCTCCGCAAGCTGCCCCTGCTGGCACGCATCGTGTACGTCTACCTGCTGGACTTCCCCCACGAGACGCTGACGGGGATCGTGCTGTGGGACATGGACGAGTTTCACTACCACTTCCCCTACCCTGAGTGGAATGACGCCGCCGTGGAGAAGGCGCTGGCCGTGCTGGAACAGGCCGGTCACATCGCCAGAGACAACGGCTGCATCTGGCTAAAGCAGTACACCAGCGAGCAATGCTTTCGCGGAGACAACATCGCGCGCGGAATTTCGGCAGAATTAGAGAGAATGTCGCCTAAATGCGGGAGGCTAGTGCTGGCCTACTCTGAGGTATACCCCTTCAAGCAGCTTAAAGGGGCTTCTTACAGGAAAGGTACAGGTACAGGTACAGGGAAGGTTAAGAGTACGGATTCTAAGAAGAATCCGACGCCAAAGTCGAAACGACTTCGGCCTGCGCTCAAACCGCTGTCAGAACTGGAATCAGAGCTTAACCCCGACTGCGCGATAGCCTGGCAGAACTTCAAGGCGATGGTTGCCAGCCACAACAGCACCGGCACCGTGGCGGATACCCGTCTCGCCGCCATGCTGGATCGCATGATCACCGCCGCCTGCGCCGAGCAACTATCCAACGAGCAGATGAACCACGGCCTGCACGCGGCAATCACCGCCAGCGGCGGGAAGGGCGCACCAAACACGAACTACGTCTTGGCCGCAGCGCGCGGCTATGAGGAACGGGCGTGAGACGCAAGGCAGGGAAGCTGATTCAGGGGAACTACTTATACCTGTCGCTGGTTTGCAGCGAGACCGGCACGGTGTCATGGAAAGTTGGCGTTACATCAAACCTTAACGAACGAGCGTTTGCGCTGCACGCACTCGTTACATTCACGATCAAGTATTACGACATTCAGGATTCATGGGCTGATGAGTCTTGGATACTTTGGAGATTGGCAGAGGACGGGATGAGACGTTACATTCCGGGTTTGGGCATTGAGTGCATTATAGACGGCGCAGAACAGGCCGCTATGGAATTGTTCATAGAGGTTGCGGCTGATGGTTACGCCACCGGCAAGATCGACAGAATGAACAGATGGACAAAGGTTCTGCCGGAAACTTATGTTGGAATCTGCACGGAGGACGAGTACATCTTCAAGTGCCTTGAGGATGAACATCAACTGATCAACGAGCACATGCTAACGGATATGTTCTATGACTGGCAGGATCGACATGAACGAGTCATCAACTAGGAGATTGAATTGACCCACGGCAACCCCACGGCATACACCCCGGACGGCACGGCATACTTCTCCGATGGCGCAGTGTGCCGCGCCCGCGACTGGCTGGCCTATGAGCAGGGGCGCGACGACGAACCCTGCTACCACCTGCCGCGATTCACCCGCGAGCAGGCTGTGGCAATCATCAAGGCGTGGAACCCTGAAACCACCAAGCTCACGCCGATGTATGACCCGCCGCTGTGGATACCCGACGCCGAGGATTGGGCCTGCGGCGCGGCGCTGTTCGATCTCGCGCTGGATCACGTCAGACTCGCCGACGAGCAGGCCCAGGCGAAGGCGGCGGAATACAACCTGCCCGACAAGGCAAAGCGCGGCTTCGCCCGTCAGCGCGAGGTGGCGGAATGAGCCTGCCCGCTGCAACCCGCGCCCGCACAGCGCAGCGCGGCCTGTTCACCGCCACAACAAAGGAGCTACACGATGGCGCGTAACAGCGCGATTGAATGGACAGAGCACACTTGGAATCCCGTCACGGGCTGCACCAAGATCAGCGAGGGCTGCAAGCATTGCTACGCGGAGGCGATGACGCGGCGCTTCTGGCGGCAGTGGGGATGCGAGCCGCCGCCGGAGCACTTCAAGGTGAAGCTGCACCCGGAGCGGCTGCTGGAACCGCTGCACTGGCGCAAGCCCAGCCGCATCTTCGTCTGCTCGATGAGCGACCTGTTCCACGCGAAAGTTCCCAGCGACTTCATAGATCAGGTCTGGGCCGTCATGGGGGCATGTCCACAACACACGTTCCAGGTGCTAACGAAGCGTCCTAACCAGATGCTCGGCTATATAAACGGCCAGAGCAGCGGCCGATTAGTAGATGCGATCTTTAGACTACGCGACCTGGGTGCCAACCCTAAACAACTGGCGACGTTCCATGACGCGGCCTGGCCGCTGCCGAACCTCTGGCTCGGCGTCACGGCGGAGAATCAGGCGCGCTTCGATGAACGCTGGGAGTACCTGCGCCAGACGCCCGCCGCCGTCTATTTCATCAGCAATGAGCCCGGCCTCGGCCCGCTGATCCTGCCCGCCGACTTCCTGGCACGCGGCAAGCGGGCACAGGTGATCGTCGGCGGCGAGACCGGCCCTGGCGCGCGCCCGATGCACCCCGCCTGGGTGCGTAGCCTGCGCGATCAGTGCCAGGCCGCCGGGGTGCCGTTCTTCTTCAAGGGCTGGGGCGACTGGGCGCCCGAGTACCCGCAGGGCATCAATCTCACCAACGTCGAGGAGCGTTTCATCGACGGCCAGCACTACTGGCGCGTCGGCAAGAAGCGCGCGGGCTGCCTGCTAGACGGCGTCGAGTACCACGAGTACCCAGGGGCCCATGATGCTTGACACAGCACAGCGCGGGCTGTTCACCGCCACAGAGGCAAAGGAGATGCACGATGAGCTATGAGTTTCGCCGCCAGTGCGAAGCGATACGCCGCCATGCGCGCCAGCAGGGGCACGTCCTTGGCCGATTCAAGAACATGCACGAGGCGTTGAACTGCGCCGAATGCGACGAGTGCGGCGAGGTGGTCTGCAAACTCTGTGGCGCTAAAGCCAACGTGCGTTGCGCCCCAGGCGAAGAACCCCTACTGGCAATCTCACAACGATTCATGCAGAAATGCGAGGAGGCCCACGATGGACGCTAACACGATGCTCGCCGCGATCACGGCGGCGCTACCACCCACAGGCCGCTATCACTACGAGAAGGCCAATCAGCACTTCTACCCTGATCTATGGGGCGTGTGGAATGAGTACCAGGAGGAGCTGATGTTCCTCGCGGACAGCGAGCCGCACGCCCGCCTGCTCGCCGCGATGCTGAACGCCGCAGGGCCGATGTGCGAGGCGGCGGCGGAAATGCACATCTGGGGCGAGGATGATCCCGTGTATACGCGCGGGTTGCGGGACGCCGTCGCCACCCTGCTCACGCCGCTGTACGACGCGCTGGTGGCGGCAGGCGCGATTGCGGAGGTGGCATGATGGGCGAAGTGCGTAATTGCAAACGCTGCGGCCTGCGACTGGGCGATGGATCGGGCGACTACTGCCCTAGCTGCGAACTGAGTTATTCGCTGGTAGCCGTCCCGCGTCGATGGGTGCGCCCGTGGGCATGGCGACTTTTCAAGTCCTGCACTTGCCGCCCCTTTCCGCTGTGGCGCATCGGCAGATGGATTCTAACTATACCAGTCACGGAGGCTCCCCATGCCTAGCACCGCAGAGCGCGTCGCCGTCGCGCGGCGCTGGATCGCAGAGCAGGTTCACGACGAGGAATCGCTGTTCGACCCCGACCTGCTGACCCGCGCCCTGCTGCTGATCGCGGACGACCATCTCGCCAAGACGGCGTTAGATCACAGCCTCAGCGCCAAGTTGAACTTGGATTACATCCTCTCCATCCTCGCGCCATACATCCCAGAACTGAAGGAGCACAGCGATGAGCGATGAACTGATCGAGTTTACCTGCACTGAGCGCTTGGTGTTGGCGAACTTCACGCCCGATTGGCTGCGGCGCGGAATCATCATGCCCGATCCCGACCTGCGCCGCCCCGACGGCCTGCATCTAACCCGCTACCACGAGGAGCACAGCGATGACTGACACAGCGACACTGGCCGAGCTGCTGGCGGCTATCAGCCCGCCGTTGCACTGGGAAGGAGACGAGTTGTGGGGCGAAAACGCCAAATGGTGTTTCAACGACAGCGAGGAACTAACCAATGCCCTGCAAACACTACTCGCCGCCATGCCCGCGCTGCTGTCCGACCTGGACGCACTGCGCGGCGACAGCGAGGTGAAACATGGCTAAGTACGCGCTGCAATGCGCCGACTGTCGCAACTGGACGCTGGTAGACGACATTCAGCGCCGCACCTGCGACTACTGCTGCGACGTGCGCCAGGCCGAAGCCCGCCGCCGGTACAAGGATGCACAGCCCGGCACGCAGGCGCAGCGCTGCCGCGTCGCACTGGCCTATGCGCACGCCGTAGCGGCAGAGCTACGCAGGGGCGCGGCATGACGGCAGCGCAGAGCGCAGAGGATCGCGCCGCCGCGTTCCGCGAGACGTACGAGCTGGCTATCTGCGTGCTGTTGCCGCCGAAGTGCGAGCTGCGCATTGAGCTTGCTACAGTCATGGCGTGGGCGGCGATGACCGGCAACAATCAGCGGGCGATGATACGCGGCATGGGCCGCAGCCGTAAATGGATTGAAACGCGGATGAAGATGGCGCGTGAGCTAGTGAGGATGTTGAGGGATGATGAAGTAGACGATTATCTGGGAGGGTGAGCCAAAGTGACGCGACATAACGCAGAATCCGCTTTTCACGGCTATAAGATAAGAGACGAACCCCGCTTCCCCGTGAAGATCGTGGGTATTTACCCGTCTCCCACCTGGTTCGGTACAACTTGGCTGACCTTCGCCTACTTCGACGGCCTGCATGAAACCACTTTCGAGTGCGTTCATGGCCTGCCCACATCGTACCCGCTTAACCGCAGCTTCAACGGTCTCACCGCTGACTACGTAGCTTGGGTATTGGTTCAATCCAGCGGCAAGCGTGCCGTCCGCGAGTACATGGCGATGATCAGCGAAAACGCGCCCGGCGCGGATGCCCAGCGTTACGTTGGATACGAGCGCCGGGTGCGTAGTATCCGCAGCATGGCGGCGGGCCTGCGCAACAGCAAGCGGCAGCGCCGCGCCGCCTAACTAGCCGATTCATTTCATACCTCCTTTCACTTGGTTTGGGCAACGCGGCCCGCCTAAGGCCCGTAACGGTATGACGGGCCGCGCCCTCCACCATGACAGACGCAGAGATCATCGCCACGGCGAAAGGCAATCGCGGCAGCTACTGCATACTGCGCGTGCCCATCACCGCAGAGCAGCGCGCCACGCTGACGCTGTTCACCGTGATGGACGAAGCTCAGCTCACAGCAGTACAGAGACAGGCTAAGCCCTGCAAGGTTATCGGTGTCCACGTTAGAGAAAACAAGAGAAAGTGAGAACGTACGCCATAAGACGGCGTATCAGTTCTGGCGCACGCACAAGCGCAGCGCGGTCGCAACCGCTGAGGAATACAGCCGTGCGCAGGCCACGATTGCGAAGTGGCGGGATGAGGAATGCTGGGAGCGCGAGGCTGACGCTGCTGACGCGCAGGCTGCGCAGGGCATGGCTGACGCCGAGGCGCTGGCGCGCAGCACTGCTGCCGATGCAATCCAGCAGGCGCTGGCAAACGCGATTGCCATGCAGCGTGCGGTACGCGACGGGCTGCTGAGCGGGCAGACGGATGCGATGGACATCGGCGCTGCCGCCTCGCACTTGCGCGCAGCCGTAGCCGCCGCAGATACGGTGTACGGTTGGAGCAAACTCAAGGTGGAGCACAGCGGCGAGGTTGCCGTTACAGACACAGCCGCGATTCAGCAGCGCCTGCTGCCGCGCCTGCCGGAGCTACTGCGTGAGCAGCCAACAGCCAGCGCTTAGCACGCAGGACTGGCTCGACCTTGACTACCTGGCCTGCGCGCGGGACTTTGCCTACTGGCTCGCGCACTACGCATGGATCAAGGATGAACAGAGCGGCGAGCTGATAGGCCCAGGCGTTGCGCTGTGGGATGGGCAGCATGCGTACGTTGACAGGTATCTCGGCGGCGAATGGCTGATCGTTGGCAAGGCGCGGCAGCTTGGCTTAAGCTGGCTCGCTACGCTCGTTGACGTGTGGGAGCTGATGTTCAAGCCGCATACGGCCAATGCGGTGATTGCGCAGAGCGACGAATGGGCGATGTTCCACCTGGAGCGCGCCCGCTGGGTATACGAGCAGCAGCCGCCGCACATCCGCCGCAGCAAGCCGCTGATCGGCAGTGATAACAAGCACGTCCTGGGCCTGAGCAACGGAAGCCGCTACCTGTGCTTCCCGCCAACGTTCAAGCAGGTGCGCGGACTGACAGCGCATCGCATCCGCCTTGAAGAGCTGGCATTCTGGGATAGCCCTGAGAAGTGCTACACCGCAATCCTGGGCGCGGTTGGTGATCACGGGCAGGTGGTGATTATCAGCACGGGCAACGGCGAAGGCGGCATGTTTAACGAAATGTACATCAAGGCGCAGGGCGGCAAGGTTGCCTTTGCGCCGATGTTCTTAAGTTGGCGTGTGCGCCCTGGACGTGACGATGCGTGGTACGCCGCCACGCTCGCCAAGAGCAACAGCCTGCCAGAGATGCAACAGGAATATCCCGATACGCCAGAGCAGATGTTCATGGCGTCGGGCAGTAAGTACTTTGACTTGCCGCTGCTGACGATTCGCGCTGAGCGCCTGCTGTGCGCCCCGCTGCGCGTTGATATGAGCGGCTGTCTGTCAGTGTACAGCGAGTGCGTTAAAGGCACAGCGTACGTCATTGGCGCTGACGTAGCGGACGGTGGCGGCGACGCCTGCGCCGCGTCTGTGAAGCGCCTCGACACCGGCGAGACAGTAGCGACGTACCTGAGCTACGAAAGCGGCGCGGATGAATACGGCGACACGCTGCATGCGCTAGGCAAGCGCTACAACTGGGCATACCTCGGCGTAGAGCGCAATAACAACGGCGCGGCGACGCTGGCAATCCTGCTGCGCACGCAGTACCCGAACCTTTACTACCACCAGCACTACGATCCCGCAGCGGCGAAAGCGAGACCCCGCGCTGGCTGGCTCACGGATAGCAACAGCAGGCCCGTCATGCTCGGCGACTACCGCCGCGTCATGCTCGATCCCGGCGCGTGCGCAGTGCATGACGCCGAGACGTATCGGCAGCAGCGCGCCTTTGGCTATTACGACGGCAAGTGGCAGGCGCCGAAAGGCGACCACGACGACTTGGTGATAGCGGAGTGCATCGCACAAGAGATGCGCCAGACGCTAGCGGGGCTGGGCACACAGGAGATCATCGTTTATCAAGACGGGCAACGAATCGCATGACTGAAACCCACACAGAGCAAATCGAAGTGATCGCGTACTACATGCGCGGCGAGCCCGGCCACTTCACCGAGCTTGTGCGCAGCGAAGCGCTGGCTCCACCCGCCGAGACGCGCGAACTGCGCGAGCGCTACTTCGATAACGGCATCGGCGGCTACGCGCTGCCGGGCCGCGTGCTGCCCGCTAACCGCTGGTGGGAATACTACCTGCACAGCGCAGTGCACAGCGCATGCGTTGACGCCAAGGCGCGTGACGTAGTAGGCGGCGGATACAGCATGACGCTCGGCGAAGATGAGGAATCGCCCGTGCTGGATGCTGCCGCTGCGCTGATTGAACGCAGCCTTGACGCGCTACAAGACGCATGCCGCGATTGGGAAACGACGGGATGGTGCGCGCTGGAATGCCTGCCGACCAGGGGCGGCGAACTGTATGCGCTGAACCACCTTGACAGTTGGACAGTGTGGCCCGTGAAGGATAACGGCGGCTACATTCACACGCGCGACGGCGCATACATCTGGTACAGCAACCTCGGCGAGCGCGTGGGCGGCGCGTACCAGCTCGCCTATCTGAACAATAACCACTGGTACAAGAGCACGTACTACGGCGTGCCTGATGTAATGAGCGTGATCACGCAGATTGAAACTGCGTATGAAGCGCTGAAGCACAATCAGGAGTTCTTTGCGCGGCGCGGCGGCTACCGCTGGCTGCTGCTGCTGAGCACGCCGCTGGGCACGCCGGACACAGGCGGCACGCCCAAGCTCGTACAGACGATTAATGAGTACGTGAAGAAGCTGGGCAAAGAGTCTACCAGCGACATGCTGATCATCCCGATTGGCAACGCGACCGCCACGTTGCAACGGCTGGACGCGGACTTTAAAGACCTGGATTTCCCGACGCTGCTCGATAAGTTCCGCAACGACATCCTGATGCGCCACGGCGTACCGCCGCTGCGCGCTGGGATTGTAGAGACGGGCGCGCTCGGCGGCAACGTCGGGCAGGAGCAGCTGCGCAGCTACAACGACAACGTAGTGCGCCCGAAGCAGCGCAGGTGGAATGCGTTTATCACGTCCATACTGCAAACGTGGTTCGACCCGCGCATTGAGTTCAGCTTCGATCCGTTGGAGATCAGCGAGCTGGCGCAGTTGGCGCAGCCCGTGACGGCGATGTTCGACGCGCTGCTCGTGAGCCGCAACGAGGCGCGGGCAATCGTCGGCCTGCCGCCCGCTGAGATGGACGACGGCGCTGACGTGTTCGCCGACGAACTACAGCCTGAGCCGCAGCCTAACCCGTTCGCGCCGCCCATGCAGGGGCAACCGCCACAGCCGCCACAGCCGCCGCCGGAGCCTGCCGCGTGAAGCGCCTTAACCGCCGCGCGCGTTTCCCGCATCGCCCGTGGGAATTGAAATACCGCCGCGCCTTGCAGCCCAAGCTACAGGCGCGCGCGCGTCGCATCGTGAACCGCCTTGCGGACAGCGGCGTGATCCAGCGCTTCGCTGATTACCTGCGCATTACATACGAGCAGGGCATAGTGCGCAACGCGCGGCTGGCGTTCGATACCGCCGCTGACGCGAAGGTGTTGGAGCGCCTGTGCAAGACGGCCAGCACCGAGGCGTGGAGCGCGGACAAACTCGCTGAGGAAATAACAAAGGGCATCTGGACAGCCAGCAGCAAGCAGGCGTTCGCCAAGCTGGGCGCAAAGGCGAGCTGGAACCTCGCCAGTCCCGAAGTGCTGCGCAGCATTGACAGGCGGCAGAACCTCATCGCAGGCGTGGCTGATTCGCAGTTCGCCCGCGTGCGCGACGTGATCCGCACACGCTGCTATGAGCTGGGCACTTCGCCCGTGGATAGCAAGGTGATCAGCGAGATTCGCACGCTGGCTGTGAAGGACGCGGACTGGCAGGCTGAGCGCATCGCGCGCACTGAGGTTGCCGCCGTGCAAAGCGAAGCCTCATACACCGTGTACAGCGCTAACGGCATTGAGCAAAAGCAGTGGATGACGACGGGCGATGACGCCGTGCGTGACAGCCACGCTGAGCTAGAGGGTGAGACCGTGGGCATGGACGAACCATTCAGCAACGGCTGCATGTACCCCGGCGATGAGAGCGGCGAGGCGGGCGAAGTAATAAATTGCCGTTGCGTGCTCGTGCCTGTAGTGAGCAGCAGCCTTGACCCCGACGACATGGACACAGGGGAGTAAACACATGAAGCGTATCAGTGTAGAACAGAAAGCAGCGCTGGTCGCAAGCGCGCGCCGCGTCGCCGTGAAGCAAACGACGCAGTTTGCATCCGGCAAGGTGAACATCGAAAAGCGCCAAGTCACTACGAACGCGATGGTGCCCTTCAGCGCGAACCTCAACGGCTATCGCATCCTGCCCGATGAGATTGACGCCGCGATGGACTCATACATGGGGGACTACCAGCTTGTAGGGCGCAACCACACCGAGGTTACGAACAGCTACCCGATCCGCGCCTGGACTGACTTTGACGGCAGCGCGTGGGTAACGACGCAGGTCGAGGATGAACAGGACTGGATAGACATTGCCAACGGCGTGTTCAAGGGCACGTCCTGGGCAGGCACTGCGTATGCGGTAGACATCCCGCCGGAGCTGGCGGCGACGCTCGGCGTGCCTGACGGCACATGGCTGTTCGACATTAGCTGGATAGAGAACAGCTTCGTTACCGAGCCCGCTGTGCCTGAGGCGGTGTTCAACGCAGCCGACGGCATGCCCGATGAGCCGCAGAGCCTCGTGGCGGATGTGATAGCAGGCAAAGTCAAGCCGCGCGTCACATCGCGCAAGCCGCGCCGCAATGCGCTCCAACTGCTACAGGGTCTCATTAAGCAGACATTGCAATCACTGATTAGCACTGCCCCTAACGGCGGTGACATTGTACTTTCGGAGGATACCGAAATGGGTATGACCCCAGAGGAAATTGCGCGGTTCGATGAGCTTGCGCAGAAGTTGGACACCTTGACCGCTAGCGTGGGCGAGCTGGTTGAGGCGCGAGACGCCGCGCGTGCTGCACTCGAAAGCGCAACCGAGCTGGCGGAAGTCATGCCCACTGAGACGCCGGAGGTAGTGACGCTTGAGCAGATGAATGAAGGCATCGCCAGCGCGCTCAAGCCGCTGGCGGATGAACTCGCCGCGCTCAAGGCGCAGCCCGCCCCCAGCGCGAAGCTCGCCAGCGACGGCGGCGAAGCGAAGCCTAAGCCGCAAGGCCCGGCATACAGCAGCCTCGCGCCCGACGACCCAGAGCGCCAGGCGTGGCTGGCGAAGTAACCCACCAAAGGAGCCTATCATGGCAATCAGCAGAGAGAGATATTTTGAACTCAAGAACGCTCACGAGGCGCGTCTGGGCGGTGAGCGTCCGGACTGCACCAAGCAGAGCGGCAAGGACTTCCACAATGCGATGGACGAACTCTCCAGCGCCAAGGGCAAGTCCGACGCCGAGAAGCAGCACATCTTCAACACCGTGCTGGGCACGGGTGACTTCGGCGAGACCTACGACCTGGACATCAGCGTGCCCGGCGGCTACTGGGACAAGATCATCGCGCGCAGCGAATCGCTGGCGAACGTGCGCGCCATTCCCACGCAGAGCCACATCATCGCCAGCAATGAGCTGACGCTGGGCAGCGCGGGCGAGGATGTGTGGCGTCCCGGCGTGCAGGGCACTGACCTCACGGAGCCGACCACCATCGACACCGCGCAGCGCACCTTCATCCCTGAGGAAGTGCTGGCGATCTTCGGCGTCACTGACAACCTGCTCGAAGACAACCTTGAGCACGATTCGCTTCAGGCGCACATCGAGCGCATGATTGTTGACACCGCCGCGAACGAGTGGGCCAAGGCTTGCTATAACGGCGTGATGGTCGGCACGACCAACAGCGCGCGTGGAAGCATCACCGCCTGCTTCGATGGCTTTGAATACCAGATCAACGCGGGCGGCAACATCGTCTATGCGACCGACTACGAGGATCGTTACCTCAGCAGCATTCAGGAGAACGACAAGCTCCTGGCTGGCGCGAAGGCGTTCCCTGACAAGTACGGCACGAACGGCCTGACGTGGATTACCAGCCGCAGCCTGATGCTGGATTGGAACGCCGAACTCAGCCAGCGTCCCACCGCGCTCGGCGATAGCCGGATGCTGGGATGGATGAGCGGCCTCACCGCGCAGGGATTCCCGATGTTCAACGCCCCGGCAATCCGCACGAACCATCTCGTCAGGGGCACCGGCACGATTCAGGGCACTACGCCCGCGGATACGTACATCACGGCGATTGCGAAGAGCCGCCAGTGCGAACTGGTGCTCGCTGCTGCTGACAACACGGGTAACGATGAGGAGTACGCCGTAGGATGCGATGCTGCCGGTACAAGTTTCTCACTGCACGCCGAGCATATCGTTGAGGTTGGTTCAATTTCTTCGGTCACGATCACGATTGACCATCCCACCGCGCTGGTCTATGACCACGCCATCAATGAGATCGTAACCGAGTTCAGCACTGCGCCGACGCAGACTGGCACTACGGCGCTGTTGACGGACTGGGGCAACCTGGGAGTGTACTACCAGCGCGTGATGCGTATTGAGCCCTACCGCCTGCCGCGCCTGCGCAAGACAGACTTTGTAGTCTCGGCGCGCTTCGTTCCCATCGTGTTCAACCCCGACCGCGCCGTGATCGTGCGTGACCTGCTGGCACGGTAACTGAGACATGGCATACAAGCAATATTTCTCAACGGAGGCTAAACCCGTGAGTGAGACTGTGATAATCCGCAACACGCGTACCGTTGGTGCGCGCTACGTGCCGAACTGCTGCACTGCAAGCGGTGCGGGCGGCGGGCTGCTAAGTCCTGGCGAGCAAATGTCCGTACTGCAAAGCAAGCTCCGCAGCCTGCTGGGTGACGGCATTGTGGAGCTGGACGACGACGGCTCGCCAGTGGACATCGTCGGCATGAAGGCGCTCGCGCGCGCACAGGCAAAGACCGCCATGCGCGAATCCAAATCAACCAACGCGCATAAGTAGCGCAGAGGAGTAACGCAATGAAGATCACACGCATTCTGATGATCGCTGCGCTCGCGTTTGGCTTGATGCTGATGATGAGCGCAGAGGCCCGCGTAAAGGGAACGCCCGCGAGGTTCGAGGGCGCACTGAAAACGAAAGAGATCGCCGCGCCTGGCACATGCGCCAACGGCTACGGCTACATCTACTTCAACACCAGCGGCGTGGCGTGCAGCAAGAACGATGCTGGCACGGTGGCAACGCTGGGCACTACGGATACGCTCTGGGGTACGGGCGTTGTTACTACGAACATCGTGACTGCCGTGAGCGATCAGGACATCTTGCTTTGCGACGGCGGCATACTGGCCTGGGGCGATGCAAACCCCGGCACGGTAGAGACCATACTGAGCGACATTAGCGCTGGCGTCCTGATGATTGACGGCGGCGCTGCATACAGCGGCGAGTTGCTATTCCAAGAGGATACGAGCAACGGCACTAACTACATCGGTATTGCGCCGCCGCAGAGCGTGGCCGCTGACTACGTATTGATTCTGCCGCCTACTGCGCCTGCGGATAAGAGCATCTTTTACACGAGCGCGACCAGCACGATGGCAACCGACGCCACTAACTTCGCCTGGGACGATAGCTCGAACGCTAACCGGCTCGTGCTGGGAGCAGGCACGGGCGCTGGCACGATCACGCTGCTGGAAGGCAGCGGCGGCGGCACGGATAAGCTGAGTATCACCGCGCCCGCTACGTTGGCGGCTGATATTGAGTACACGTTCCCCAATGCCCTGCCGACTACGGCGGGCAACTTCCTGGCCGTCGGCACTACGGGCACGATTGCACAGCAGCCTGCCGAAGTGCTGCTCTATTCGCAACTCACGCCCGCGACCACGCTTGACGGTACTACCGCAGCGGCAACAACGCTCACGCCTGCCACGTCGGAGGGCACGGCCACTGTGCCGATTGCGCTTGAACTGGTAGGCGGCAAGCTGGATTGGGATGCTTCACTGACTGTCGGCTCCGATGCTGACGGCGACGAGACGCTGACGCTGATCTTCTATCTCGGTGCGCAGGCCATCGGTACTAGCGGAGCCATCGCTACTGACGGTGCTAGCACATGGCGCTGCACGGGTAGCGTCAAGATCAAGTCCGCTGGCTCTGGCGGCACCGGCACGTATCAGGCGATGTTCGCCAACGGCGTGGTTATCCCAGTGACCAGCGGCGCGGTGTTTACATCGTTCGATTGCACGGCGACTCATGCGTTCACAGTCACGGCGGATTGGAGCGGCACTACCGACGCGCAGGATACCGTGATTCTCAACGACCTCAACCTCAAGTACACCAACGTGGACTAAGCAATGGCCGATACGACGTACGCAACGCTGGCTGATTTACGCACGCATGCGGGCATGCCCGCTGCCACTGAGGATACGCTGCTACAGGCGCTACTCAATGCAGCGGCCAGCATGGTTGACGGCTATTGCAACACGGCGTTTGTGGCAACCACGGTCACGTTAGAATTGCATGACGGGGATGGTGGCAGGTTCTTGCAACTGCGCCACCGCCCCGTCATTTCCGTTACCACAGTGGAGCTGGACGGCTCCACGCTTGACGACGACAGTTACGAGATTGACACCGCACAGGGCTGGCTCGTGATTCCCGAATACGACGCCGAGACCGCCAACCCGCGCATCTGGCGTGGCGGCAGCGGCAGCGCATGGCCGCTGGGCACGCGTAACATCGGCGTGACGTACATTTACGGATACAGCGCAGTACCTGCCGCCGTGAGCGCGGCAACGTGCATGATTGCGGCAGCGCTGTATCAGAGCGGGCAACGGCGCGGCATTAGCGCCAAGTCATTAGGCCCGCTGAGCTACACGTTCCGCGAGGATGCGCATTTCCCGCACGAGGCAAGTGCGCTGCTGGATCGTTACCGCGAATACGAGGTGGCGGGGTGAGCGATCTATTCCCTGGCAGTTGCACGATTGCCACGCGCACGGGCGCGACGTATGACGCCGATACTGGCGACAGCGGCGAGACATATGCCGTGGCGGTTGCCGTCGCGTGCCTGAAGGCCGCGCCGTCTGAGTCGTGGTCGCGCTCGTGGCCGAACGTAGACAAGCTCAAGCGCGCCACGTTCTATCTGCCAGCGGAGACCACGGTGGCGCAGCGGGCGAAACTCACGTATGGCGGCGACGTGTACTTAGTGTTGGACGTACAGGCGTATGAGGATTTACCGGAGCTGAACAGCATCGCCGCGCTGTGCGAGTGCATTGAGGGCGTGACGGCGTGAGCACGAAAACCGCAGGCGCGTACTTCACATCGCTGTGGTTTGGCGATGAATGGAAAGCCGCCATGCGTGAAGCGGGCAAAGAGGCGCTTGCTGAAAACGCCGCCAACATCGTGCGCTCCGCCATGCAGAACATCACCAATGACGGCAGTATCTTCACCGGCACGCTGCGC